>SL_3KL_010_SEDDRAFT_10000183_pt1 | contig 45912 bp, 47 predicted proteins | sample SodLakKL_010_SED_2_FD_10381 | JGI IMG/M metagenome (IMG submission 10381) | reverse complement strand
CTGGCGCCGAGAAATCCGCCACACAGGGGCGGCGCCTGAATCAGATGCTCGATGAACTCGAACGCGGTGATCGCTTCATGAGCGCGACCTGGCGGCCGGAAAAGTCGCGGCGCCGGTGACGCCGGCGCCGCGGGACGGCTCCGGGCTCAGACAATCACCGGCAACTCCCGGGGTGCACGCTCGGTCAGCAACTCCGGACCCTCGGGCCGAACCACCAGGTTCTCTTCGTGGACGATCATCCGCCCGGGTGCATATTCGATACCCGGTTCGATGGTCAGCACCATGCCTGGCTCGATGATGGTGTCGTCCTCGGCCATGAAGGAGGGCGGTTCGGTGAGCTGCATCCCCAGACCATGCCCGAGCCGTCCGACGTTGTTGCCGACCGGATCGGCCTGTTCGATCACGCGCGCCATCGCCCGGTGGACATCGGCCATGCGTACGCCTGCGACGCACGCAGCGATGCCGGCCTCCGTTGCCTGCCACATGGCTTCATGGGCGCGGCGAGTCGCGTCGTCGACACTGCCGACCGCGTAGTTGCGATCGAAATCGCACCAGTACCCGTCGAAAGTGGAACCTGTGTCAAAGAACAGGATGTCGCCTTCGCGAATGGTCCGGTCCCCCGGGCCACAGACGATCTGGCTGATGCCGCCAGGGCCCGAGATGCCGGGCAGGAAAGGTGTGGAATCGGCGCCCCGGCGGGCGAGGTCGATGCGCAGCTCGCGGCAGGCATCGCGTTCGCTGTCCCCCATGCGCACCAGCTCCGGCACGCGGGCATAGGACTCACTGGCGATCTGACAGATGTGGCGAATGTGTTCGACTTCCGCATCGGTCTTCACGGTGCGAATTTCCCAGATGCACGGCGCGCCGTTGACGATGTCGACGTCGTGCAAGCGTTCGCGCAGCTCCAGGAACTGCATGACCGGCATGCGCAGGGCCTGCTCGCGGCCCAGCTCCATGCCGATGCGCCCGGAGCGCCGTGGCAGTTCTTCGAGCGTGCCGGCAAGCAGTGAGGTGCCGTCATCCTCCGGACTGGGCGCCATCCAGGTACGCACGTCATCGATCCAGGTGGCGCGCATGGTCGGTGCGCCGATCTCGGGGATGACCGCAACCGGTTCGCCGCTGGCGGGGACCACGACGAACCAGGGGCGCGTCGGACTCTCCCAGAACTGGGAATCGAAGCCGGTGAAGTAGCGGATGTTGTGTGGCGTGGTCAGGACGATGCCGTCGAGCTCGTGACGCGCCATGATGCGTTGGGCGCGGTCAACGCGCTGCTGGAACTCCGCGGGCGAGAATCCGCGCTGGGGTATCGCTGGTTCGGCCATTGTCGCTTCTCCTTCCGGGGTTCGGAGTCAATTACTGTCTTCGGCACCCTCGCTCACGAATGCGAGAACGCGGCTGTTGGCGTCCAGACCGATGGCTGTCGCCTGGTGTGCTGCGATCATGGCGCCGGCCACGCCGGCGGCGCCCGAGGGCGTGGTGGTGATCCCGTGCTCGGCGAGGCAGTCGGTGGCGCGTGTCGCTGCATGATCACTGATACCCAGGAACCAGTCCGCTGCGCGAGCCAGTTCGCCGAGGGCGAGATGGGATGGCTCCTTGCAGTCGAGTCGGCCCATGTTCGAGGCCGGACCCCTGGCGTGACACACCCGACCGGCTCGAATGCTGTCGTGCAGTGCGAGTGCGCGCTCCGGCTCGACCACCACGATGCATGGATCATCGCCCCAGGCATTGCGGAATACGGCGGCCATGGCGGCGGCGAAGCCGCCCACGCCCGCCTGCAGGAAGACATGCGTCGGCGGTGGCTCGAGTGCATCGACGATTTCCTGGGCGGCTACCTGGTAGCCCTGCATGACCCGCGCCGGCAGTTCCACGTAACCGGGCCAGGATGAATCCGAGAGCAGGATCCAGCCGTTCGCTTCGGCGTCCGCGGCTGCACGGGCCATGCTCGCCTCGTAGTCGCCGCCCGGGTGGACGACCTCCGCGCCGAGAGCCTGCAACCGCCGCGCGAAGGCCCGCGGTGCGGACTCGGGCAGATAGATGATGGCGCCGGCGCCGAAGATGCGTGCGCCGGCCGCGAGCGAGAGGCCGTGATTGCCGGCACTCGCGCAGGCGTAGACGCGGCCGTCGAGCGCCTTGGCGATCTGTGCGGGTGTGGCGCTGGCAACGTCGCCAGGCAACTGCTCGACAGCGGCGCGTGCAATGACCCACGCCGCCCCGAGTGCCTTGAAACTGCCCAGGCCCATGCGCTGGCTTTCATCCTTGAGCAGCAGTTCATTGATGCCGAGCTCGCGGGCGAGTTGCGGTACGTGGCGCAATGGCGTCGCGGCGGCGGCCGGACAGTGTGCGAGCAGGTCGCCCGGGTCGATGGCATCCGGCGGCAGGTCGCATTGCGCAATGTCGGCGTCGGCGGGCAGGCCGATACCACGCCAGGGGTTGGCCAGCAGATCCACGATGAATGCCCTTGTGCAAGAGAATATTGCGCCATCATGCCACTTGCCTGGTGTATTCCTGTTGCAACAATCTCCATTCTGCGCGTAGTTTCTTGCATGAATGCCGGAATGGGTGGAACGAATTTGACGCTAGCCGACCTTGATGCACGCGATCGCCATCTGCTGGATCTGCTGCAGGAGGACGCCCGCCAGCCGCTGGAGGCCCTCGCCCGGGAGGTGGGCCTGTCGGCGCCGGCGGTCCAGCGCCGCCTCAAGCGGCTGCGTCGCGATGGCGTGATCCGGCGTGACACCATCGAGGTCAGGCCGGAGGCCGTGGGTCTGCCGATGACCTTCATCGTGGCCGTGGAACTCGAGCGTGAGCGGGCCGAGCAGATCGATGCCTTCCGGCGCAAGGTGCTGCGCGAGCCGCGGGTCCAGCAGTGCTATTACGTGACCGGCGAGGCCGACTTCATCCTGATCGTTCTCGGCCGGGACATGGATGACTTCGAGGCCTTCACGCGTCGCGTGTTCTTCGATGATCCGAATGTGCGCCACTTCCGCACTTCGGTGGTGATGGGGGAGGCGCAGAGATCGCTCGGCGTGCCTGTGCGCCGGGCATTGTCAACGGAGTTCGATGATGACTGAACGCAAGGAGGAATCCGACATGGCTGTCAAGCATCGTGACCGCGGACGCCCGGCATCGGGGGCCGCCATCAAGCGGGGACTGCCGCCGGGTTCCATGGTCTTCATCGGCGAGACGAAGGAGAGTCGAACCCGCATCGATGTGTTCGACTATCATCCGGATGGGCTCGAGGTGCACGAGGATGTCACGGTCGAGGCGTGCGCCGAGATGGCCAATGGGGCCGGTGTAACCTGGATCAACGTGACCGGGGTGCATGACGTCGATGCAATCGGTGCGGTGGGGCGGGCATTCTCGCTCCATCCGCTCACGCTCGAGGATATCGTCAATACCACTCAGCGGCTGAAGATCGAGGAGTTCGACACCTATCTCTACATCGTGATGAAGATGCTGCACTTCGATGCGGCCACGCAGACCGTGGAGGTTGAGCATGTGTCACTCGTGCTCGGTGAGCGCTTCGTGATCTCGTTTCAGGAGCAGGAAGGCGACGTCTTCGACGGCGTCCGTGGCCGCATCCGCTCCGCCAAGGGGAGAATCCGCAGGATGCACGCGGACTACCTGGCGTATGCACTCATGGATGCGGTCATCGATCACTACTTCGAGGCAGTGGAAACCATCGGTGACCGGGCCGAGGCGGTCGAGGACCGGGTGCTGGACCACCCGCGACCGGCGGACGTCCAGAGCATTCATCGGCTGCGCCGCGAGCTCCTCGATCTGCGCCGCGCCGTGTGGCCCCTGCGTGACGAGATCGCCACCGTGATGCGCAGCGACTCCGCGCTGATCCGGGCGGAAACCCGGATCTACTGGCGTGATCTGTACGACCATACGGTGCAGATCATCGATATGGTGGAGACGTCACGCCACATCATCGGCGGGGCGCAGGAGACCTATCTGGCCATCATGGGGCACCGCATGAACGAGGTCATGAAGGTTCTGACCATCATCGCGACGATCTTCATACCGTTGACGTTCGTGGTCGGCATCTATGGCATGAACTTCCTGTACATGCCGGAGCTCGAATGGCGTTTCGGCTATCCGCTGATTCTGAGCATCATGCTGGGTATTGCGCTCGGCATGCTGGCGTGGTTCCGCCACCGCGGCTGGCTGTAACGGCGAGGGCGCGCGATGACGGGATATCGTCATCGTCATCGCGAGGCGCCGGCAGGCGCCGTGGCGATCTCCCAACGCGGCTGCGGCGTCAATCCCAGTCGAGTATGACCTTGCCGGCGCGGCCGCTGCGCATGACGTCAAAACCCTCCTGATAGTCGTCGATCGACAGGCGGTGAGTGATCAACCCGGTGAGGTCGAGGCCACCCTCGATCAGGGCGATCATCTTGTACCAGGTCTCGAACATCTCGCGGCCGTAGATGCCCTTGAGGTGAAGCATCTTGAAGATGACCCGGTTCCAGTCGACCTCGAAGCCGGCCGGCGCGATGCCGAGGATCGCGATGCGCCCTCCGTTGTTCATCATCTCGATCATGTCGCGCAGGGCGTTGGCGGCGCCGGACATTTCCAGGCCGACGTCGAAACCCTCGGTCATGCCGATGCGGGTCATCACATCGTGCAGATCCTCGGCATTCGCGTCGACGACGTTTGTCAGGCCCATGTGGCGTGCAAGCTCGAGGCGATAGGGGTTGATGTCGGTGATGACCACCTTGCGCGCGCCCACCCGTTCGGCCACGAGCGCGGCCATGATGCCTATGGGGCCGGCTCCGGTAACGAGGACATCCTCGGCGATCATGTCGAACGTCAGGGCCGTGTGCACGGCATTGCCGAAGGGGTCGAGAATGGCGGCGATCTCATCGGGGATTGTGTCGGGGAGGGCGATGACATTGCGCGCCGGCAGGCAGAGGTACTCGGCAAACGCGCCCTGGCGGTGGACGCCGACGCCGCGCGTGTTGCGGCAGAGCTGGCCGCGGCCGGCGCGGCAGTTGCGACAGGCGCCACAGACGATGTGGCCCTCGCCGGAAACCCGCTGGCCGACGCGGTACTGCGTCACGGCGCCACCAACGGCCACGATTTCGCCGCAGAACTCGTGGCCCGTGACCAGCGGTACGGGCACGACGGAGGCGGAGAATGCATCCCAGTTGTAGATGTGCACGTCCGTGCCGCAGATCGCGGTCTTGCGGACGCGGATCAGGACTTCGGTCGGACCGGGCTCGGGGATCGGGACCTCTTCCATCCAGATACCCGGCTCGGAATGGGCCTTGACCAGCGCTTTCATGGTGGTCGCCATTGCGCATCTCCTCAGTGGACGATGCCGAGGGCGCGGCCTGCGTCACCGAATGCGGTGATGGCGCGATCGACGTCGTCCTGGGTGTGGGCGGCCGAGATCTGCACCCGTACGCGGGCCGTCCCGCGCGGGACGACCGGGAACGAGAATGCGGTCACGTAGATGCCGCGATCGAGCAGGTTCGTGGCGAGTTCGTGTGCGGCGGCGGCGTCGCCAATCATTACCGGAATGATGGGGTGGTCGGCACCGGCCAGATCGAAGCCCAGTGCGGCCATGCCGCTGCGGAAACGCGCGGCGTTGGCGAACAGTCGAGCACGCAGATGATCTCCGTTCTCGACGAGGTCGAGTGCCTTCAGTGAAGCGGCCGCGATGACCGGGGCCAGAGTGTTGGAGAACAGATAGGGGCGCGAGCGCTGCCTGAGCCATTCGATGACGGGGGCGGGTCCGGCCGTGTAGCCGCCCGAGGCGCCGCCGAGCGCCTTGCCCAGTGTACCGGTGATGAGGTCTACCCGATCGGCGATTCCGCAGTACTCGGGGGAGCCGCGCCCGGTGGCACCGAGCAGCCCGACGGCGTGACTGTCGTCGACCATGAGCATGGCGTCGTGGCGATCCGCCAGGTCGCGAATGCCGGCCAGGTTGGCGATGATGCCGTCCATGGAGAAGACACCATCAGTCGCGATCAGGCGGAAGCGGGCATCGGCCGCCTCGCGCAGGCGCGCTTCCAGGTCGGCAAGGTCGTTGTTGGCGTACCGCAGGCGCCGCGCCTTGCACAGGCGGATGCCATCGATGATGGAGGCGTGATTCAGGCTGTCGGAGATGACCGCGTCTTCCTCCCCAAGCAGCGTTTCGAACAGGCCGGTGTTGGCATCGAAGCAGCTCGAGTAGAGGATGCTGTCCTCCATGCCCAGGAACTCGGCGATGCGCGCCTCGAGCTGCTTGTGCTCTTCCTGTGTGCCGCAGATGAAGCGCACCGAGGCCATGCCGTAGCCGTAGCGCTCCAGCGCCTCCCGTGCGGCGCGGATCAGTTCGTCGTTGTCGGCCAGCCCGAGGTAGTTGTTGGCGCAGAAGTTGAGCACCCGCTCGCCACTGGCGATTTCGACTTCGCGCGCCTGCTTCGTGGTGATGACACGCTCGGGCTTGTATAGTCCCGAAGCGTGCAGTTGCGCGATTTCACCACGGATATGTTCGAGGAATCGCCGATCCATTGTGCGCTCCCTGGCAGCGGTCTGCCTGCAGGATACCGCCTGCGGCAGACGTGGGCATCCTCCGCCGGCCGGCCGTACACGGCGTACGTGGACAATCAGCGGTTCCGCCCGGCGGGAGATCACCCGCAGCAGGCCCATCGCGACGCCGGCGCGCAGACATCGAGGCATCATGGACGCAGCACTGAATCCCGCCAACGCGATGGCACTGTTCATCGGCCTTGTCGTACTGGCCGCGGTGCCGAGCACGAGTGTGCTGATCGTCGCGGCACGGGCGGCCAGTGCCGGCTTCCGCCACGGTGCCCTGGCGACCCTCGGGATCGTTGTCGGTGATGTGATCTTCATCACCATCGCGGTATTCGGACTGGTGTTTCTGGCCGCGGCCCTCGGGCCGTGGTTCGTGGTCGTGAAGGCGTTGGCCGGCGGTTATCTCGTCTGGCTGGGCCTGCGAACCTGGGCATCGGCGTCCGCTGCATCCGGGGCATCCGGGTACGCGGATCCGTCGCGGCGCTCGAGCTTTCTCGCCGGCCTGCTGTTCACGCTCGGCGATCAGAAGGCGATCCTGTTCTACTTCGGCTTCTTCCCCGCGTTCATGGAACTGGATCGACTGAGCGGGTCCGATGCGGCACTGATCATGTTGATCGCCGTGGTGGCGGTGGGCGGCGTCAAGCTCGCATACGCCTGGGCCGCCGAACGCGCGGTACGCATCGCGGGGTCGCATGCCGGCGCCTGGCTGGCGCGGCTTGCCGGCACTCTCATGATCGCCGTGGGCGCCTTCCTGCTGATCTCCGTGGTGCACGCGTGGGTGCAGTGATGGCCGGTTTGACCGCCATGGCGCCACGCGGGGCTCCGGTGCCGCCGGGATTGCCGATTGTGTTCGTTCCCGCGGCCCATGCAGGCGTATTGCAAACGACGCCACAAGGACCCATCTTCAACTCGTGAGTGGCAGCGGAAAGACCATGGCAGCGGACGATCTGGAACGAGCGATGTGGGCGGAAGCCTGCCGGATGCTGGATCGTGCCGAACATCTGCAGCGGCAATTCTTCCGTCCGGGTCGACAGGCTGCCGCCTGGGAACCGCCGGTCGACGTCTACGAGGTGGATGGCGCTCTGCTGCTGGTCGTGGCGCTACCCGGCGTGGAGGCGCAGTCGATCGATGTCACGGTCGAACGGGCAGAACTGGTGATCCGTGCCGAGCGCCACCTGCCGGTCGAGGCCGGGGCGCGTATTCGTCGCCTCGAAATTCCGCACGGACATTTCGAGCGCCGTCTGAGCCTGCCTGCCGGCCGGCATCAACTGGAACAGCGCGACTGGCGCAACGGCTGCCTGTATCTGCGCCTGCGCCGAATCTGAAGGGATGAGCGAGGCAATGGATCACGAGCGGGACGATACGGTCACCGACACGGGCGAATCGACGGGCTCCGTGGCGGGCGGTGACGATGTGCTGATCATCGTGCCGATGCGCAGCGTGGTCATGTTCCCCGAAATGGTGCTGCCATTGTCGGTGGGGCGGCCCCAGTCGGTTGCAGCCGCGCAGGAAGCGGTGCGCAACGGCCGGCCGGTCGGTGTGCTGCTGCAGAAGGATCCAGAGGTCGAGAAACCGTCCGGTGAAGATCTCCACCAGGTGGGTACACTGGTCAACATTGTCCGCTTCGTCTCCGGGGACAACGACACCCATCATCTGATCTGCCAGGGGCGCTCGCGCTTCCGCGTGCTCGAGTACATCCCGGGGCATCCCTTCCTGCTTGCGCGCGTCGTGCATATGCGCGACAGCACTGCCGCAGGCGCCGAGATCGATGCCCGCATGCTGGCGCTGCGCGATCGCGCCCTGGAGGCGCTGAGTCTGCTGCCGCAGGTTCCGGAGGAACTCGGCAATGCGATCCGGGCGATCGAGGAACCCGGCGTTCTCGCCGATACCATCGCCGGTTATCTCGATCTCAAGCCGGCGGAGAAGCAGGAAATCCTCGAGCTCACCGACGTCCAGCGACGCCTCGACAAGGTGCAGGCGTTGCTGGACTACCGCGTCGAGGTGTTGCGCCTGTCGCGCAAGATCAGCGATCGCACCGAGGAGACCATGAGCGAGCGCCAGCGCGAGGCGGTGCTGCGCGAACAGCTGCGCTCCATTCAGCGTGAACTGGGCGAGGGTGAAGACCGTACGGCCGAGATTCGCGAACTCGAGGAGCGCATCGAGCAGGCCGGGATGCCGGAGGAGGTGGAGCAGCATGCCCGCAAGGAACTACGGCGACTGGAGCGCATGCCCGAGAGCGCCGGTGAATATTCGATGGCGCGCACCTACGTCGATTGGCTGCTCGAACTGCCCTGGTCGAAGCTGAGCGAGGACCGGATCGACATCGGTGAGGCGCGGCGGATTCTCGACGAGGACCACTACGGACTCGAGCGCATCAAGAGGCGCATCCTCGAGCACCTGGCTGTGCACAAGCTCCACCCGGAGGGCCGCAGCCCGATCCTCTGTTTCGTGGGTCCACCCGGTGTCGGCAAGACCTCGCTGGGCCAGAGCATTGCCCGCGCGATGGGGCGCGAGTTCGTGCGCGCCAGCCTCGGCGGTGTCCATGACGAGGCCGAGATTCGCGGTCATCGGCGCACCTACATCGGCGCCATGCCGGGCAGCGTGATCCAGGGCATACGCAAGGCGGGCACGCGCAATCCGGTGTTCATGCTCGATGAAATGGACAAGCTCGGGAGTGGCATCCAGGGCGATCCGTCATCGGCATTGCTGGAGGTGCTGGATCCCGAGCAGAATGCCACCTTCCGCGACAACTACCTCGGCGTATCCTTCGATCTGAGCCGGGTGATGTTCGTCGGTACCGCGAACGTGCTGGACCAGATTCCCGGGCCGCTGCGTGACCGCATGGAGGTCATCGAGCTGCCCGGCTATACGGAGGAGGAGAAGGTCGAGATCGCCCGCCGCTACCTGGTGGCGCGCCAGCGCAAGGCCACCGGCATTGCCGAGGGTGCGTTCGATGTGACCGATGCGGCCCTGCGTCGCGTCATCGCGGCCTACACCCGCGAGGCCGGGTGCCGCAATCTGGAACGCCTGATCGGATCCCTGGCCCGCGACGTCGCCGTGCGCATCGCCGAGGGCCGGGTGGAGTCCGCGATCATCGATGTCGACGATCTGCAGCCGATCCTCGGTGCCCCGAAGTTCGAGAACGAGACCGCCATGCGTACCAGCGTTCCGGGGGTGGCGACCGGGCTCGCCTGGACACCCGTGGGCGGCGATATCCTGTTCATCGAGGCGAGCCGCTCCAGTGGCAACGGCCGACTCATCCTGACCGGACAACTCGGCGAGGTGATGAAGGAGAGTGCGCAGGCCGCGCTCAGCCTGATCAAGGCGCGTGCCGAGACACTCGGCCTGGATGCCGGCGCGCTGGGTGAGGCGGATATCCATGTCCACGTGCCGGCCGGCGCCATCCCCAAGGATGGACCCAGCGCGGGTGTGGCCATGTACACGGCGCTGCTGTCGCTGCTGACCGGGCGGCGGGTGCGCGAGGATGTTGCCATGACGGGCGAGATCACGCTGCGTGGCCTGGTGCTGCCGGTCGGCGGTATCAAGGAGAAGGTGCTGGCCGCCGAGCGGGCAGGCATCCGCACCGTGCTGCTGCCCGAGCGCAATCGCCGCGACTGGGAGGATATTCCGCCCGCCGTGCGCGAGCGACTCGAGTTCCACTGGGTCGATCATGTGGATCGGGTGGCCCAACTGGCCCTGGTTGACGAGCCCGAACGGGCGCGCGAGGTCGAAGGCGGCCGGACATGAGTGCGGTGCGCACGATCCCGCGGCACCTGCCGCCGTTCTGTTATGCCGAGCGCGACCTGCGCGAGATCCGCGGCATCGTGGTGCACTACATCTCGGCGGTGAATGTCGCCCCAGAGCGGCCGTTCGCGCCCGCCGAGGTGCACGGGCTGCTGCTGGACCTGAACCGGCCGGCGGCGGAGCGAGATTTTCACGCGTTCGAACCTGCCGAGCGCCTCCATGCCTCTTATCACTTCCTCATTGGCCGCCGTGGCGGCATCTACCGGTTGGTGCCGCTGCCGCGGGTGGCCTATCACGCCGGCGTCAGCGAGATGCATGGGCGCACTGGCTGCAACGAGTTCTGTGTCGGCATCTCGTTGCTGGCCACGCATGAATCCGGTTTCACCGACAGCCAGTACCGCTCGCTCAGTGGACTGACGCGAGACCTCATGGCGGAGCATCCGATCCAGCCCGAATGGATCCAGGGCCATGAGCATGTCGCCCGGCCGCTCGGCCGCAAGCCCGATCCCGGTCCGTGGTTCGACTGGGATCGCTATCGCGCAGCCATCGCCTTCGGTAGTGCCTGAGGCAGGCAACCGTTGACCTGCCGCGGCGGGGGCCGTGGCGGCTTGTAGTCCCCTCCCGCCTTGGCCATACTCGGCCCCTCGCCGGGCCCGGACCGCGTGGCCCCGGCTCGATCGGTGCGAATTCCTCGCTACGGGGCACTCTGCGACAAGATGCGCTATCTGCTTGTGTTCAGCCGTGCAGTCGATGGCCTGAATGCCTGGATCGGGCGAGGGCTGGGCTGGGTGGCGGTTGTGCTGGTCATCCTCGGCGTGATCAATGTCCTGGGGCGCTACATCGGGGCCCAGATCGGCATGCAGTTGAGCAGTAATGCGCTGCTGGAGGCGCAGACGCAGGCCTTCAATCTGATCTTCCTGCTCGGCGCCGCGTGGCTGCTCGCGCGTGACGGCCATATTCGGGTCGACATCCTCTACTCGACGCTGCGCCAGCGTGTCCGTCTCTGGATCGACATCATCGGGCATGCATTCTTCCTGATTCCCTTCTGTGTGCTCATGCTCTGGGTGAGCTGGGACTATGCCATGCGTTCATGGCGACGCATGGAGATCAGCCCGAATCCCGATGGCCTGCCCCTGTACCCGATCAAGACGGTGATCCTGATCGCCTTTGCGCTGCTGCTGCTCCAGGCGCTCAGCGAGATCATCAAGCGTGTGGGTGTTCTGCGCGGCCACGATGTGGAAGGGCTCGACGGAGGGCGTGAGTGATGGAGTTCATCGCCCTCGGCATGTTTGTGCTCCTGCTGGTGTTCCTCATCAGTGGCTATCCGGTCGCCTTCGGGCTGGCGGCCACGGCGCTGGTGTTCACGCTGCTCGGCAGTGATCTGCTGCCCGCGGTGCTCGGGCTGTCACTGCCCTGGGAACCCATGTTCCGGTTCGCGCGGCTGAACGTGCTGCCGCAGCGCTTGTACGGCTCGATCATGGAGAATTACACGCTCGTGGCCGTGCCCTTCTTCATCTTCATGGGCGCGATGCTGGAGCGCTCGGGCCTGGCGGAGGACTTGCTCCGGACCATGGGCCGATTGTTCGGCAGCATGCGCGGAGGCGTGGCCATCTCGGTGGTCCTGGTCGGAACGCTGCTGGCAGCGACCACCGGCGTGGTGGGTGCGTCGGTCGTGACAATGGCGGTTCTGGCTCTGCCGGTCATGCTCAAGTACGGTTACGATCACGGCCTGGCCGGCGGCACCGTGGCGGCAAGCGGTACGCTGGGGCAGGTGATCCCGCCCAGCATCATCCTGATCATCCTCGGCGACCAGATGGGCGCCAATGTGGGCGACTTGTTCCTGGGCGCATTCTTTCCCGGCCTGGTCCTGAGCGGGCTGTTCATTCTGTGGATCGCCGTGGTCGCGTGGTGGCGCCCGGCAATGGCGCCGGCGCTGCCCAGCGCCGAGCGCGAATTCTCCGTCGACAGCCTCGCCCTGGCGGTCATCGTCAGTCTGCTGCCGCCGCTGGCACTGGTGGCCGCGGTGCTCGGCACCATCTTCTTCGGGGTGGCGACGCCCACGGAGGCGGGTGCGATGGGGGCATTCGGCGCGACACTGCTGGCACTGGCCAAGCGCCGGCTGAACCTGGCCTCCCTGCGCGGTGCCGCCGAAGCGACCGTCAAGCTCACGACGATGGTGTTCATCATCCTGGTAGGGGCCACTGCATTCGCGACCGTGTTCAGTGCGATGGGCGGCACCTGGCTGGTCAAGGACTTCCTCCAGGGCNTGCCCGGAGGGACTGCAGGGTTCCTGTTCTTCGTGATGCTGACGGTGTTCGTGCTCGGGTTTTTCCTCGATTTCATCGAGATCACGTTCATCGTCGTGCCGCTGATTGCACCGGTGGCGATCAGTCTCGGCATCGACCCGATCTGGTTCGGCGTGCTGCTGGCGATGAATCTGCAGACGTCGTTCCTGACGCCGCCCTTCGGTTTCTCTCTGTTCTACCTGCGAGGTGCGGCGCCACCGGCGATTCGCACGATCGAGATCTACCGCGGCATCGTGCCGTTCATCGTGATTCAGTTGCTGATGATCGCCATCCTGATCGTGTTCCCGGGCCTGGTGACCTGGCTGCCCGGAGTCGCCGATACCTGATCCGCCGGCACATCCATGTGCCGGCGGACGGTGCGAATGGATCAGGACTCTTCGAAGATGTAACGCTGGTAGCGGTAGGTCGTCTCCTGGTTCCAGCCCCGAACCTTGTCGCGGAACGCTGCCCACTGGTCGTAGATGCGGGCGTAGTCGCTGTTGCGGTAGTCCTCTTCGTGGACCTCTTCGGTGCCACGTTCGAAGACGCGCAGGACTTCATCCGAAAAGCTGCGGACCTCGACACCCTGTTCGCGCAGTTCATCAAGTGCGACGGGATTGCGCGCCTGATAGCTGGCTGACATCCAGTTGTTGGCTTCGGCGCAGCAGGCCTTGATCTGTGCGCGGATGTCGGCGGGGAAGTCGTTCCAGACGTCCTGGTTGAAGTAGAACGCGACCATGGCGCTGGGTTCGGCCCAGCTCGGCATGTAGTAGTACCGGGCCACGTCCTGCATGCCCAGGATCTGGTCGTCATACGGGCCGACCCATTCGGCCGCATCCAGGGTGCCGCGGTCCATGGCCGTGAACACCTCGCCTCCGGGAAGCTGCTGGATGTTGACGCCCGCCTTGCTCATGACGCGACCACCATGGCCGGGGAAGCGCATGCGCAGACCCTCGAGATCCTCCGGGGTGTTGATCTCCTTGTTGAACCAGCCGCCGGTCTGTGCGCCCGTGTTGCCGCCCGGGAACGCGACCAGGTTGTCGCGCTCGTTGAGCTCGTCCCACAGTTCCTGGCCGCCGCCCACCGTGAGCCAGGAGTCCTGTTCGGACAGTGTGAGGCCGAAGGGAATCGCCGTGAAGAAGCCGTGCGCGGGCGACTTGCCGATGAAGTAATAGGGCGCGGTGTGGCAGCACTCGAATGCGCCGCTCGAGACCGCGTCATAGACCTCCAGGGGGCCGACCTCGGCACCGCCTGGGTGCGTGCGGACCTGGACGTCCCCGTCCGTCATCTCCTCGATGCGGTCGGCGAAGTACTCGGCCGTACCGTAGAGAGTGTCCAGCGCCGCCGGCCAGGAAGTCACCATCTCCAGGCGGAAACGCTCGCGGCTGGCGAGCACGTTGGGTGAGTAGACCGCGCTGGCCGCGGCTGCGGCGCCCAGTCCGGCGCCCTTGAGAAAGTTGCGTCGCTTCATGAAGCCCCCGACGTGTGAATTCGAAACTCAGAAGGTAGAGTCTCCGCGCGGTAACCGCAAGCTGGAAGCGTCCGCGGGCCATGCGGGGCTTGCGCAGGGCCCGCGGAGTCGGGTCAGCGAATGATCAGGAGATAGCGGGCCCAGGCGGGTTTGCGGGCATCGCGGAACACGCGCAGCACGCCCCGGGCTTCCAGTTCGCGGATGGCGGCGCCAAGCTGTACCGGATCAAGGTTGGCGCTGCGACACAGCTCGCCACGTGCGATCCATGTGGATCCCCGGCGGCGGCCACGCAGGGTATGGATGGCGAACAGTACGCTGAATGCATCGTTGCCCAGGCGGCGCAACTCCAGGATCCAGCTGCCGACCGGATCGCGGTCGCCGGCTCCAGGTTCCGACCGGCGTGAGGTTGTCACTGCGGGGAAGGGCGTAACGGGCGCGACGGGCGGGGTCGAGTCCGCCAGCGATGGCCGAGTGGTGGTTTCGTTCATGGTTCCTCCGGTCCATGTTGATCGCGGGAGGAACCGACGCGCAGGCGGGCAGGGAAGGGCCGGCGATGTGGATGAGCGAGCCGGCGAGGACCCTGGCCGTGAACCTTTGACGCGAAGGCTCCGGGCAGGCCCGTCACGCGGACGGGCCGGTCGTCAGAGGTGTTCGGGCTCGACGGCGGCGACAGGCCCCGTCATACCGTTGCGCGACAGCCCCGGATTCTCACCGGAGTTCCCCTCTGGGGGCCCATGGACTGGGCCATCTGTTTACGACAAGCACAATATATAGGGGTTGATTCGGAGCGTAAACCCCTATGTCCAGTCTTCCTGCGCGCATGCGCACGGCCGCCGCTCAGGCCCCGTGTGCGCGGGTGTGATAGATCGACGGAACGTGATCAATGGCGGACAGATCGACTTCCAGGTCGTGCAGCAGTCCGTCGCGAATGCTGTAGATCCAGCCGTGAAGCGCGAGATCCTGCCCCTGCTCCCATGCATTCTGGACCGTGCTCGAGTGGGCGAGGTTGTGGACCTGGGCGCGGACGTTGATTTCACACATGCGGTCGAAGCGCTGCTGTTCATCCGCCACGCCTTCGAGTTCGCTTTCATGCTTGAGGTAGACATCCTTGATGTTGCGCAGCCAGTTGTGCAGCAGCCCGTAGTCGTTCGACTCCATGGCTGCGCGCACACCGCCGCAACCGTAATGGCCGCAGACAATGATGTGGCGGACCCGCAGCGCCTCGACCGCGTACTGGATGACGGCCTGGCAGTTGATATCGGTGTGGATTACCAGGTTCGCGATGTTGCGGTGGACGAAGACCTCGCCCGGCATGAGTCCGGTGATCTGATTCGCCGGCACCCGTGAATCGGAGCAGCCGATCCAGAGGATTTCAGGGGCCTGCTGCGCACTCAGGCGATCGAAGAACGTCGGATCCTCGTGGTGGACGGACTCGGCCCACTCGCGATTGCGGCGCAGCAGTTCGTTGGGAAAGTCGATCATTGTCCATCTCCAGCCGAAATGCGGCGGGTGGGTCTGATCGAGTCAGGGTCTCACCCGCTTGATGAAAGTTCGCCACGCAGATTCTGCCCGAAGTGAGTGCGCAGCACATCGCTGTCGAGCCCTGTACCGAGAAGCCAGTGGAGCTTGGCGAGAGCCGCCTCCCGGGTCATGTCCTCACCCCCGATCAGGCCCGCATCGGCCAGTGGCGTGCTGGTCGCGTAGCGCCCGAGCGTGATGCGCCCGTGGCGGCTCTGCGGTACGGCCACGACGATGACTCCGGACTCCACGGCCGTGCGCACGGCCGCCACGAAGTCCTCGTCCCCGCCAGGGCCGACACCCGCCGGGTAGGCCTCCAGGATCATTGCCGCCGTGCGCTGGTTCACCAGCGCGCGAATCATGTCGCCGTTCACGCCCGGAAACATCGGCAGCATGGCGACGCGGCGATCGTGTGCCGCGCTTTCCGGCAGGGCGAGAGTCGGTGCGGGTTCCGCGTCCGTCCATTCGAGACGCGAGCCCAGCCGGGCCAGGGGAGGTGCATTCGGGGCGTCGAACACGCGTTCGCGACTTGCGAAGCGCTTGCTCGCCCGGTTGGCGCGCAGCAGACGGCCGCCGAAGGCGAGGGTGACTTCGCGAGTCACGCCGGCGGCCGCGGCCCGCACGGAGCCCACGAGGTTTGCCAGCGCGTCGCTGCCGTCTTCGCCCAGGGGCGCCCGCGCACCGGTGACGACCACCGGCCGGTCGAGGTTGGCCAGGAGAAAGGACAGGGCCGATCCGGTGTAGGCGAGCGTGTCGGTGCCGTGGACGACCACGAAGCCGTCGCAGGCGTACGCATGGGCCTGGATCGCGGCCGCCAGTCGAAACCAGAACGCGGGCTGGATGTCCGAGCTGTTCACGGGCGGGCCGGCTTCGTGCTCGAGCCAGCGCAGGCGCGGCAGGTCCTCGTGGCCGGCCGCGGCGAGTGCCCGGTCGGCACGTTCGGGCAGGTCGGCAGACGGGGTATAGCCGCGCTCCGAACGCACCATGCCGAATGTGCCGCCCGTATAGAGGATGCCGATGACGGGCTCGCGGCTGGCGGCTGCGGTCATCGCGGTGCTCCGGTGTCGTCGCTCGCGGTGTCATCTGCCGGCCGAAGATCGGGCTCTTCATCGAGGGTATCCGGCGCGGGCTCATCCGGGTTGCTCGTGGCCGGCGGTCCGGCTGTGGCCATGCGGTCGCGCTGGCCGATGCTCTTGATCCAGGCGGGCAGCAGTGAGGGCGTGCGGCCCGGCGCCTGGCCCCAGTGGATCTGTTCGTCCACCACGACCGGGCGCCCGCGCTCGATGCGCCAGCCTGTGTAGGCGCCGAGCGCGACCAGGATGCCCGCCTGCAACCAGAAGAAGCCCGCGGGTCCGAATTGATCCATGAACTGGCCGGTGATCAGTGGGCCGAGGATGGCGCCGACGCCGTAGAGCATGATCAGGCTGCTGCCCGCGCCCACCATCTGGTCGGGGCGGACCCGGTCATTCGTGTAGGCGACGATGAGGGGATACAGCGCCAGGCCAGCGGCGCCGATGATCACGGCAATGCCAATCAGCAGCGCGGAGGTCCACGGGCCCGCGAAGAGGGTGACCGCCCCGCCGAGCAGCGCGCCTCCACCCCCGGCCAGGCTCACCCAGAGGATGACCCGACGGCGGTCGAAGCGATCGGAAATCCGGCCGATCGGCCATTGGCCCACGGCCCCGGCACCGATGATGGCGGCCATGAAGATCGAGATTTCCTGCACGGACTTGCCGATACTGGCCGCGAAAACCGGGCCCATGCTGAGCACTGCGCCGATGGCCACGCCGGAGGCGCAGGCACCCACGGCACCCAGGTGCGATTCGCGGAAGAGCTGGCGCGGGCCGAGCGGCGACCACGCCTGCACGACCGGCGCCTGGGTGACGACCAGCAGGATGGGCACGGCGGCCAGCGAGACCAGGATGGCCACCAGAATGAACAGGTCCGCCAGACCGGGGTCGGCCACGTTGAGCAGCAACTGCCCGAACGTGAGGCCGGCGTAGCTGATGATCATGTAGATCGACAGCAGGCCACCTCGATGTTCATTGCTGACGCGGTCATTCAGCCAGCTTTCGGTGACGATGTAGATGCCGGCAAACGCGAACCCGGTCAGGATGCGCATGAGAAACCAGATCCAGGGCTCGATCAGCAGGCTGTGCACGAGAATGGCCACCGACACCAGCGAGGCGAGCGCGGCGAAGACACGCAGATGCCCGACCTGGCCGAGCAGGGGGGCGGTCAGCTTGGAACCCGCGAGGAAGCCGATGAAGTAACCCGACATCACCACCCCGATCGTGGTCGTGGCGAATTCTTCCGCATTGGCCCGCACCCCGATCAGGGTCCCCTGCAGGCCATTGCCGAGCATGAGCATCAGCATGCCGAGGAGCAGGGCCCAGACACTGAAGGCCGCGAGCAGGACCGGGTTGCCGGTCCTGAAGGTCGGGCGACGAAGGGCAGGTTTCCACACGAGTCGGACCGTTCCCGATGGCTGGCGGGGCGCCATGATTGCCCTTCGCGGAGGTGGGCGCAAGATGCGCGCGTGCTACAGCGCTGGTGGATCCGCGTCCGAATCCCCCGGATGGTCGCCAGGAGTGAGATGCACATGCCGGTCGGCGCCGGGTAGTGCCCCTGCTTCGTGGGCGCAGAGCAGGGCGGTGCGGCCTGTCAGCCAGTCCTCGAGATTGTGCGCGACGCGGGCGCGGGTGGCGGCATCCAGTCCGGCAAGTGGCTCGTCGAGCAGCACGATGGGTGTGTCGCGCAGGATGATCCGCGCCAGGGCCAGCCTCCTGCTCTGGCCACCGGACAGACGCATGCCATTCTCGCCGACCCAGGTACCGAGGCCGTCGGGCAGGCTGTCCACGAAGTCGGCGAGATCGACGCGTTCCAGCGCGTCCCACAACGCCCGGTTGTCGGCATCGGGTCGGGCGAGGCGCAGATTGGCGGCGATGCTGTCGGCGAGGATCTCCGTGCGCTGCGTGAGGTAGCTGATTCGGCCATGCAGGGCGGCCAGCTCGAGCGTGCGCAGATTCTCGCCACCGAGGCGAACACTGCCGTGATCCGGATCGCGCAGGCGTGCGGCAAGGTCGACCACGGTCGATTTCCCGCAACCGGATGGGCCCAGCAGCGCGACCCGTTCACCGGCGCCGACATGCAGACAGAAGTCGACGAGAGCGGGTTCCGTGGTGTGGCCGTGATGGACCCGGACGTCTTCGAACGTCAGGTCGTTGCCTGCCGGGATGGGCTGTGGAACGGGCGGGTCGATCACGAGCGCCTCTGCGGCGGTCTGGTGGTTGAGACGACGCGCGGCCGCACGCACGCGGCCCAGTTGCAGCAGGCCGCCCGGTACGGGGGCCAACCCTTCGGCCAGTGCCAGTACCGCGAGCGCCATCAGGGCGATGATCGGTCCGTCGATGGCGCCACCGGCATGCAGGCCCACCGCGAGCAGCAGCGTCAGGGCGAGGCCGGCGTGCACCACCAGGCCGGCGGCCGCTTCACCGGCTGCCGTCAGGCGGGCGGCACGGATCTGGTGGACAAGCAGTTCCTCATTGCAGGCGTCGATCGCCTCGCGCTGGCGGGCGAGCGCACCGAAGGCGCGCAGTTCGGCAAGGCCGCGGACAAGATCCATGCTTGCTTCGCGCGCATGTTCGAGCCGCGCGGTCACGGCCTCGCCCAGCCGGATGCCACGCGCGGCGGCAATGCCGCCCACCGCGCCCATGCCGACGAGGAGGAACACGCTCGCGAGTGCGGCTGTCGACGCATCGAACAGGGCGATCAAAGCGCCTACACCCATGATTCCGAGCAGGGCGACCAGTGGCGGCGCCAGGCAGCGCAGGTACAGGCTGTCGAGGGCGTCGATGTCGGCGGTGAGGCGGTTGAGAATGGTTGCGCTGCGAAAGCGCGCGAGTGCGGCCGGGTCCAGTGGCGTCAGCCGGGCGAAGACCCGAGTACGCAGGTCCGCCAGCAGGCGCAGCACCGCGTCATGGTTGTGAATGCGTTCGAAGTAGCGCGCCGCCGTACGGGCCAGGGCGAAGAAACGAATGCCAGCGCCCGGCAGAAACACCTCCAGCCGCGCCGCGGTTCCCGCAGCCAGCAGCAGGGCGGTGACGCCGGTGGCGGTGATGAACCAGCCCGACAGGGCCAGCAGGCCGATCCCGGCCGCCAGGGTCGCCAGCATCAGCAGCGCACCGAGGGCCAGACGCCCGCGGTAGTGGGCCAGCATGCGCAGATAGGGAGCCAGCTCGCTCATGACGGCCTGCATTCCCGGAGCTGCCCGTCGCTGATCGTGATGACGCGGTCAACGCGCGCCCGCAGCGCTGGATGGTGGGTCGCGATCACCAGCGTGCGCCCGCTCGCGGCCAGTGTGGCGATCGCGTCCAGGACGGTCTTCTCGGCTACCGGATCGAGACTCGCCGTCGGCTCGTCGAGCAACAGCAACGGCGCCTGGGCGAGAAAGGCCCGTGCAATCGCCACGCGCTGACCCTGCCCGCCGGAAAGGCCCCAGCCGGATTCGCCGAGCGCGGTGTCCAGTCCGCCCGGGAGAGGGTCGGTGAACGCTGTCACGCCTGCCAGCCGCGCAGCCTCGCGGATGGCCTCGTCACTGGCGTGCGGGTTGGCCAGGGCGATGTTCGCGCGAATGGTGTCGGCGATCAGAAAGGGCCGCTGACCGATCCAGGCAACTGGAGACATGGTGCCGGGTTGCCGTCCCGCCACCAGGATGCGCCCTGCACTCGGTTCGATGAAGCCGGCCAGTAACTGCAGGAGAGTCGATTTGCCGCAGCCCGAAGGGCCGACCAGCGCGATCCGCTCGCCCGCGGAGATCTCCAGCGAGGCGCCGCGCAGGGTGGGTGATCGGTCCGGGTGGGCGAAGTCGACCGCCTCTATATGGATGTCGACGGGGACGGCAGGCTGCGTGCTCTGTGCCGGTAGTGTTCCGGGGCCGGGGCGCTCGAGGAGTTCACGCAGGCCCGCGGCCGCACCGAGCGCCGCCGCGCGGTCATGGTAGTGCTGGGCGAGCGTGCGCAACGGCTGGAAGAAGTCCGGCGCCAGCAGGAGTACGAACAGCCCGGAGAAGAGGGTCAGGTCGGTGGCGTTGCCGAATTCGATGTAGCCGAGCAGGCCGAAGCCGACGTAGATGGCGACCGTCGCGATTGCCACCGCGGCAAAGAACTCGAGCACGGCCGAGGAGAGGAAGGCGACACGCAGCGTGCGCATGTTGCGCTGGCGATATTCGTCGGCGACGGCGGCCACCTCGGCGATGGTTGCATCCGTGCGCCCGAACAGGCGCAGGGTCGAGAGGCTGCGCACGCGATCGAGAAAATGCCCGGCCAGGCGCGTCACGGTCTCGAACTGCTGCCGGTTGAGGTGTTCCGCGCCCATGCCGACGAGGGCCATGAACAGCGGGATCAGCGGCGCGGCCGCAACCAGCAGCAGGGCGACGATCCAGTCCTGGCTGGCCGCCACCAGTGCAATGGCGAGGGGCACACCCACGGCGACCACGAGTTGCGGCCGATAGCGGGCGAAATAGCCTTCGAGGGCGTCCACCTGTTCGATGACGCGGCTGGCCAGCCCGGCGGAGTGGTCCCCGGCCAGGCGGACCGGGCCGAGTGCTGCGATTCGATCGAGGAGGCGGTGGCGCAGGCGGCGGCGGACACGGGCGGCCGCCGCGATGCCGACGACTTGCTGCAGCCACTGGCCCAGTGCACGGGCAGCCACTACCGCCACCAACGCGATGAACAGTGTGGCCAGTTCGGAGGGTGTTCGGTTGTCGGCCACGGCCGCATGGACGATCGCGGCGATCAGGCCGGCCTGGGCGATGATGAAGCCGCCGGTGAGTAGACCCGCGAGCGAGGCCAGCGCAAGCAGCCCGCGTTCCGGCGCCGCCATCGCGTGCAGCCAGCGTGCGTGGTCACGGGTACCGCGTGTACTCATCGCGGAGCTCGGCAATCAGCCGTGAACGATGCGATCGGCGCGCAGTTCCGCGTAGCGCCGACGCTGGCGCTCGCGTTGTCGGCCCACCTCGTCACCCGCCTGTTCCCAGAGGTCGGCATCCCACGATCCGGCTGCAAGCTCCTCCTCGACCTGCTTGCCGGCACGGCGCAGTGCCTCGCGCCGGCGGGCCTCCACCACGTCGCGCCGCATGTTGTCGCCTTCGGGATCCAGTCCGGGCCGCCCCGTGAACAGCGCCGTGACCAGTGACAGGCGACCGAGCACCCAGACGATGGAACCACCGGCGGCGCCGAGTATGGCGCCGTAGAGGGCGACGATCGCCAGCGTGAAGAGGGCGCCCGTCGTAATTCCGGCACCGAACAGCAGTGCCGAGAACACCATCGCCACGGGCAGACCGATGGCACCCACCAGTGCCCCGAGGCCAAGGTGGCGACTGAACGCTGCGTGCCGTGGCAGTGCAAAGGCGACAACCAGCGCGGCAACGATCGTGACGGTCAGCAACCCGAGCATGGCGGCTCCGCAGTCGGCATGGGGTCATGCGGGCAGCATACGCCGGGCTGGCCGCGGACCCCAGCACGAAGGCGCCCATGATCGCCCTAGTGGTAGCCGGCGTCCTCCCGGACCTTGCCGCGGAAGACCCAGTAGGTCCACGCGGTGTAGGCCAGCACGATCGGGGTGATGAACAGCACGCCGATGAGCAGGAAGAGCTGCGAGCCCGGATCGGAGGCCGCGTCCCAGATGGTGTGGTTCGGTGGCACGATGTAGGGCCATTTGCTGACCAGCAGGCCGAGATAGGCGCAGACGAAGATGCCCATGGTGGCGACGAAGGGGAGGATCTCCTCGCGCTTGCGCACCGAGCGATAGAGGATCCAGGCGAAGAAGACCGCAAGTGCCGGCAGGATCCACAGCAAATGGAACTGGCCGAACCAGCGCTCGGCGACGAACTCGTCCACCAGCGGGGTCCACAGGCTGATGATGACGAAGACGGCCATCACCACCGCCAGCAGCTTCGGCGTGATGCCGTAGGCCCACTCCTGGGTCTTGCCTTCGGTCTTCATGATGGTCCACGTCGAACCGAGCAGCGCGTACCCGGCGACCAGGCCGACGCCGGTAAGCACGGTGAAGGGTGTCAGCCAGTCCAGGGGGCCGCCGACGTAGACGAAGCCTTCGGTCTCGAAGCCCTGGATGTAGGTGCCGACAACCGCACCCTGGGCGAACGAGGCCACGGTCGATCCGCCGAAGAACGCCCAGTTCCACAGGTAGCGCGAGCGGTTCGCCTTGAAGCGGAACTCGAAGGCGATGCCGCGGAAGATCAGCCCCGCGAGCATCAGGAAGACGCCGATGTACAGCGCCGGCAGAAACACGGAGTAGACCAGCGGGAAGGCGGCCAGGAGGCCGGCCCCACCCAGGATGAGCCAGGTCTCGTTGCCGTCCCAGACCGGTGCGACCGAGTTCATCATGGCGTTGCGGCAGGACTCCGTCGGAGCGAGCGGAAACAGGATGCCGACGCCCAGGTCGAAGCCGTCCATGAGGATGTACATGATCACGCCGAAGCCGATGATCACCACCCAGATCAGAGTCAGATCGATGAGTTCCATGCCGTGTTACCTCGCCGCCGACGGGTTGGCGTCGTGCTCGAACGGCACATCGGCCGCCGAGAAGGGACGCTTGGCCCGGTGATGTTCGGGATGTTCCGTCGTCTCCACGTGCTCCATGCCGACGCGGACGATGCGGGTCAGGTAGTAGACACCGGCCGCGAAGACCACGCTGTAGACGACGATGAATCCGATCAGCGTGAACAGCGCCATCCCGCCCGTGAGTGACGGTGTCAGCCCCTCGGCGAGCGTCATCTGGCCGTAGACCAGCCAGGGCGCACGCCCGATCTCGGTCACGAACCAGCCGGCCAGCACCGCAATGAAGGGGGTCGGGATCATCCACACCAGTGCCTGCTTGAAGGCGGGCGCGTCGTACAGGCGGCCGCGATAGCGCAGCCACGCACTCCACAGCCCCATTGCGATCATGAGCAGGCCGAGCCCGACCATGATGCGGAACGACCAGAAGACCGGCCCAACGGGTGGGCGTTCCTCCGCTGCGACGTCGGTCAGCCCGGGTACGACACCGTCGGCATCCTGCTTGAGGATCAGGCTGGCCAGCGCCGGAATGCCGATCTCGAAATGATTGGTCTCGTTCGCCGAGTCCGGGATCGCGAACAGGATCAGCGGTGCGCGCGACTGCGACTCCCAGTGCCCCTCCATGGCCGCAACCTTGGTGGGCTGCTCCTCGAGGGTGTTGAGGCCGTGCAGATCACCCACGACGAGTTGCAGGGGCGCGAGCAGCAGGATCATCCACATGCACATCGACAGCGCGCGGCGGTTCGCCTCGACTTCTCGATTGCGCAGGAGGTACCAGGCGCTCACCCCGGCCACCACGAAAGCACCGGTCAGGAATGAGGCCAGCACCATGTGCGAGAACCGGTACGGGAACGAACTGTTGAAGATGGCCTCGGTCCACGAGGTCATGTGGAAGATGCCATCCTGCAGTTCGACACCGGCGGGCGTCTGCATCCACGAGTTGGCGGACAGGATCCAGAACGAGGAGATGAACGTGCCGACCGCGACCATGATTGCGGAGAACAGGTGCACACCCCGCGGAACCTTGTCGCGTCCGAAGAGCAGCACGCCCAGGAACGTGGCCTCGAGGAAAAAGGCCGTCACGACCTCGTAGCTCAGGATGGGGCCGAGGAAGTTGGCTGATGCGTAGGAAAAGTTGCTCCAGTTGGTGCCGAACTGGAAGGCCATCACGATGCCCGACACGACACCCATGCCGAATACGACCGCGAAGACCTTGGTCCAGAACTTCGACAGCCGCTCCCAGACCGGATTGCGGGTGCGGAAGAGCAGACCCTCCAGGACCGCGATATACGCCGCCAGCCCGATGGTGAACACGGGAAATATGGCGTGGAAGGACACCACGAAGGCGAACTGTATGCGTGAAAGCAGCAGCGGATCGAGTTCCATCGATTCAACCTCTTGGCGGAACGGCCTGCGGGGGCAGGGTCAGCGAGTTTGCGGGCGTTACGGGCGCCGATGAGCGTGGCCCCTAACGCCGCAGATTGTAGCAGCACAGTGTGGCGGCACGTTGATGTGAATCAAGTGAACGAGTCACATAGCGCCATCCACTTTTTCGATTGCCGGGCGATGCTGGATGCTGCTGCCCTCCATGGATTGCCAGGGTTTCGGTGGCAGCATTACGTGCTTTTCCTTATGGCTTGCGCCCCCGGACTGTCCCTATAGTGGCACGAGTTCTTCCGGGAGATCATGGGCGGCATGAGCGCGACTCCACTACCGCTGGCACGCGTGCCGACATCCTGGCGCTGGCTTGCCGGCCAGGCGCTGACACTGCTGCTGCTCATCGGGATCGGCGCGGCCGCCCTGCGCTTCACGCTCGGGGAGCCGCCGGTCCCGCTGATCTGGCCCGGTTCCGGCGTTGCGCTGGCCATGATCTATCGCCTTGGCAATGCGACCATCGGCGTAGTTGCGGTCGCCACCGCCATTCTCCACCTCGGTTTCGGGACCGGGCCCACGGAAGCCGTGCTGCTGGGGGCCACCACCGGATTCGCGGGCTGGGCGGGGGCGACCCTGCTCCGGCGCTGCGGTTTCGATCGGCGGCTTCGCCGCCTGCGCGATGTGGCTCTGCTGGTCATTGTCGGCGGTGGCGTGACTTCCTTCGTCGGAGGTGCGGGCGGAACGCTGGCCATGATCGGGCTGGCGGAGAACTTCCCGGAAATCCTCGGCATTTGCTGGGCTGCGGACGCGATCGGACTGCTGCTGATCGCTCCTGTCCTGTTCGCGGTTGACCTGCACGCGAGACCCACACAGCAGGAACTGCAATCCGGCCTGTGGGTCGTCGGTGGCGCGGCGATCGTGTTTGTCGTCTACGGCACGGGGATGCCGGAGACGATCGCCCTGCCGCTCTCTTACGTGGTGTTCCCCTACATCATGCTGGTGGCCCTGCGCAGTTCCTCGGCCATCACCATACTGTCGGTGGCGGCCATGGCCGCGGTGGCGTTGCACTGCACCGCGTCCGACAAAGGGCCCTTCGCCCTCGCTGGCATGCCGCTGGACGTATTCTCCCTGCACGCTCAACTGGCCATCCTGGCCCTGACCGCGCTCGTGCTTTGTGGCATGCGCGCCGAGCGTGACGCCGCGGAGCAGCGTTCGCGTGAACACCTCAGTGCACTGGCACGGGCAGGTCGCCTCGATGCGATGTCGATGATGGCCGCCGGGATCGCCCACCAGATCAATCAACCGCTTTGTGCGGTGACGAGTTACGCCCAGGCCGCCCGGCGGATTCTGCGCAGCGGGCAGTCCACGGAGGACCTCGATCGCGCCCTGGAACGGATCATTGCCGGCAACGAGAAGGCATCGGACATCGTGCGGCGGATTCGCACCTTCCTGCGTTCCGGCGAGAGCGAACGCAGCCGCGAGGATGCCCGTGCCCTGATTCACGACAGTGCGGAACTGGTCCGCCCGGAGTTTCGCCGCCACAAGGTGCTGTTGCACGTGCACTGTTCCGAGCAGATGCTGCCGGTGGACGTCGATGCCGTGGCGATTCGCCAGGTTCTGGTCAATCTGCTGCAGAATGCCCTCGAGTCCGTGCTGGCCGGCGACAGTTCGCAGCGCGGGCAGATCTGGTTGTCGGCCCGGCGCCTGCGGCACCCCGAGCGCATCGAAATCGTGGTGGCTGACAACGGTGTCGGCCTGCCGGCTGGAGATCGCGAGCGCTTGTTCGAGCCGCTGGTCACTCATCGCCCGGAGGGCACGGGCCTCGGCCTTGCCATTGCCCGTTCGCTGGTCGAAGCCCACGAGGGCGTGCTGACCGCCGAGGACCGCGAGCCGCGGGGGGCGCAAATGCGGATTCAACTGCCGTTGGCAGAGGCAAAGTCCGAGGGATGATGGCATGAAGGGTGAAGCGGTATTTCTGGTTGACGACGACCCCGACGTTCTCGACGCGGTCTCGTTCCTGCTCACGACGGATGGCCTGCGCGTGGAGTCCTTCGCCTCCCCGGAGGCGCTCCTCGAGCGCGTCACTCCGCAGGAAGCGGGCTGCCTCGTGCTCGATGTGCGCCTGCCGGGCATGAACGGGCTCGAGCTGCAGGAGCGGCTGCGCGCGAACGGCGTGCGCATGCCGATCATTTTCATTACGGGCCACGGGGACATCCCCATGGCCGTCAAGGCCGTGAATCAGGGGGCACTGGACTTCCTCGAAAAGCCGTTCGACGACGACAAGCTGCTGGCCACCATCCAGCACGGCCTTGTCCGTGACCGCGAACGTCGCGAGCACTCGGATCGCCTGGCCGCGATCGAGGCGGCGCTGGATTCCCTCACGCCACGCGAGACCGAAGTCATGGAGGAAATCCTGCGCGGCAAGCTGAACAAGATCATTGCCGCGGACCTCGACATGAGCGTACGCACCGTCGAAGTGCACCGCGCGCGGGTGCTGGAAAAGCTGGGTGCCCGCAACGGCTCCGACATGGTTCGGGTGGTGCTGTCCAGCGAGCGCTACCACGATTGGAGCCCGTGAATCCCTCTGGCAGGATGCTGCCAGCGAATGCTTGGCAGCGCTCGCGTCAGTTCTGGCGCCGGGCCTCGAATTCGAGAATGATGTCGACCGCGTCGCCGACCAGGTCATCCTCGAGCGCATAGGTCATGCCGTACTCGCTGCGCTGGATCGTGCCACGCAGAGACGCCCCGAGGACGTACGGCGTGCGCGCAAAGATCCCGCCGCCGATCGGGTATTCGTCGATGCGATTGATGGTGATGTCGAGCTCGATGTCGCGGGTCGTACCGAGCAGGGTGAATTCCCCGTAGAGCTTGCCGGCGTCCGGGTCATAGTCGGTCGCGCGGAAGTGCATTTCCGGATGCTCCTCGACGTGGAGAAAGTCGTCGCTGCGGACGTGGTTGTCCCGGCCGTCGTGGTTGGTGAATACGCTCTCACTCTTGATGGTCACTTCCCCCTCGTGCAGTTCATCCGCGGCTTCGTCATAGACGAACTCGCCTTCGCCCTCCAGGAACATGCCGAACTGCTGGGCGAAGCCGGCGTGCGAGACCTCGAAGGCAATACTGAAGTGCTCTTCGTCGATGACCCAGCGGTCCGCGGCCAGGCTCGCGGTGGGGGCGAGCGCCAGCGCGCTGGCCAGAACGGCGCCACAGGGCAGACGTTGATGCTTGTCGGGTGCGATCATGCGTGTTCTCCGGCGTCGGGATGGGAGGGACGATGGCGCAGCAGCCAGTGCACGTCCAGGATGAACGAAAGACTCAGCAGGCCCAGTGCCGCGGCCGCGACGAGGGTTGCAGCCATGGGCCCCGTTGGTGGCGCGAGACAGATCATCAGCCCCGCGATCTGGACGACGCAGATCAGCCTGCGCCGAAAGCTTGGCGGCAGTGGGCGGCGCAGGCCCGGCAACAGCAGCCCGGCGCCCACGAAGGCGTAGCGCATCAGGCCGATGAGCAGGACCCAGATGCCGACCTGGCCGGCCATCCAGACCAGGCCGCAGAGAATCATGATGAAGAAGGCATCGAGTTCCATGTCGAAGCGGGCGCCGAAGTCCGTCTCGGTGCGCGTACTGCGGGCGATTGCACCGTCAACGCCGTCCAGAGCCAGGGCGATGCCAGCGATCGCGAGAACCCACCAGCCGTAGTCCATGACGAGTTGCGGATAGGGCAACAGCCCCGCAAGGCCCGCGATCATGATGGCCCGCGCGAGCGTGACGTGGTTCGCCGCGCCGATGCCCCGCGGCTGTTGGTGGACGGGAGCCCGGAGGGCAACAGGCGCGAGCACGGGCACGAGAGCGGCCAGTGCCAGGAGACCGGCACCGGCCGGAACCTCCAGCAGGGCGCTCGCCAGTGCGGCCAGCAGCGCGGCAATCAGGAACGTGGTGCCGGCTGCGCCGAGACGGATGGCGGTCTGTGTATGCATGATGCGCCATTCGAACACGCCGTTGGCTTTCATGCCCATCGATTTCGTCCCTGCGGCCGGGCTGGAGGCGGGGCGCGCAGCGCGGACGAGGGCGGGCTCCACCATGACAGCTGAATCTTTTCGGGCCTTTCAGATCAGTGGACCCGGCCACGGCGAGATCGTTCCGGTACCGGCACCACCGCTCGGGCCGGATGCAGTGCGCGTACGCACCATGTTCTCGGGCATCAGCCGGGGGACGGAACGGCTGGTGTACCAGGGCCGGGTGCCGCCCGGGGAGTATCAGCGCATGCGCGCGCCCTTCCAGCGCGGTGAGTTTCCCGCGCCCGTCATCTACGGCTACAGCAGCGTCGGGCGTGTCGAAGCGGGCCCGGACGAATGGCTGGGGTATGCCGTGTTCTGCCTGCATCCCCATCAGACGGGCTACGTTGTGCCGACTTCTGCTGTGGTACCACTGCCGGGCGACCTACCGCCCGAACGGGCGGTGCTGGCCGCGAACATGGAAACTGCCGTCAATGCGCTCTGGGATGCCGGGCCGCGTGTGGGGGATCGCATCAGCGTGATCGGTGCCGGCACGCTCGGTTGCCTGGTCGCCGCCCTGTGCGCCCGTGTGCCCGGCGTGGAGCTCGAGCTGATCGACATCGAGGTCGCGCGCGAGTCGATTGCCCAACGAATCGGCGCCGCATTCCGCCTGCCGGAGGCGGCGACGGCTGAGCGCGACCTGGTGATTCATGCCAGCGCCAGTGAAGCGGGCCTGCGCCACGCGCTCGCGCTGGCCGGCGAGGAAGCGCAGGTGATCGAACTGAGCTGGTATGGCGCGGAGGCGGTCAGCCTGCCGCTGGGTGAGGCATTTCATTCGCGCCGGCTCGCGCTGCGCAGCTCGCAGGTGGGGCGCATCGCGCCCGAGCGGGCGGNGCGCTGGAGCCATCGCCGCCGCCTCGANCTCGCGCTGGAACTGCTGCGTGATCCCGTGTTCGACCTGTTGGTCGATGGCGAGAGCCATTTCGAGGACCTGCCGGCAACCATGGCGGCCGTGGCCGCCGGGGCGGGCGGCCGCTTCTGCCACCGTGTCCGCTATGACCCGATTCACGCAACCGACGCCGGAGCGAATGCCGATGTACAGTCTCAACGTCCGTGATCGCACAATGATCGCCCACAGCTTTCGGGGGGAGGCCTTCGGACCCGCGCAGCAGCTCCATGGCGCGACCTATGTCGTCGATGCCACTTTCATGCGCGCGGACCTCGACGCCGATGGCCTGGTGGTCGACATCGCGCGCGCCGGGGAAGTGCTCCGGCGGGTGCTCGCCGATCTCGATTATCGCAATCTCGACGACGAGGAAGCCTTTGCGGGGCAGAATACGACGACCGAGTTTCTGGCGGCCTTTGTCTGCCGGCGCCTGGTCGAGGCGGCCCATGCGGGTGACCTGGGTGCGGGCGCGCGTGGGCTGCACGGCATTCGCGTGACGCTGCACGAGTCCGATGTCGCCTGGGCGGCCTTCGAGCAGCGGCTGGGGGGCTGACGCGCAATGAATCTGCATTTTCTGTCGCCCGGCGATCCCGACGAACGTACCGGTGGACACATCTACAACCGGCGGGTGTTGCAGGCGTTGGCGCACCAGGGTTGCCACGCGCAACAGCACGTGCTGCCCGGCGCCTGGCCGGAGCCGGATGGCCACGCACTGGAATCCGCGCGGGCGTGCCTCGCGGCGCTGCCGGATCGCGCGCTGGTCGTCATCGATGGGCTGGCGCTGGGGGGCATGCCGGAACTGCTGGAAGCCGAGGCGGAGCGTCTGCGGTTGGTGGCGCTGATGCACCTGCCACTGGCGGCCGAGACCGGCATCGAACGTGCCCGCCTGCAGGCGCGCGCGGCCGCCGAAACGCGTGCCCTGGGGGCCTGCAAGCGCATCATCGCCAACAGTTGGTTCACGCGCGAGCAGCTTGCGCTGCGGGGGTTTGCCGAGGCCATGATCGACGTGGCCTGCCCGGGTACCGATCCGGCGCCGCTGGCTAGCGGTTGTGGCGAACCGGTGACGCTGGTGAGCGTGGCATCGGTGACACCGCGCAAGGGTCAGGATGTGCTGATCGAGGCACTTGTCGGTCTGGCGGATGTCGATTGGCGCTGCGACATTGTCGGCAGCCTGGAGCGTGACCCCGAGTTCGTCGACGCCGTGCACGCCAGTATCACCGCAGCGGGACTCGACGACCGCGTCTCCCTGAGCGGTGAACTCGCCGGTGAAGAACTGGAAGCGGCCTGGGATCGCGCCGATGTGGCGGTGCTGGCATCGCGTTACGAGGGTTTCGGCATGGTGATCACCGAAGCTGTCGCACGCGGCCTGCCGGTGGTGGCGACGGCCGGTGGGGCGGTCGCGGAGGCCCTGCCAGCCGGCGCGGGCATCCTCGCCAATCCGGGCGATGTCACTGCGCTGCGCGCGGCCCTGTTCGATGTGATCCGGCATGCCGATCGTCGCGCCGGCCTCGCAGCGGGTGCGCGCGCGGCGCGGCCCGAATTGAGCACCTGGGCGGCCACCGCGGCTCACTTCCGCAAGGCGCTGGAACGGGTCGATTCGTGACCGCGTACAGCTCGGACTGGCTTGATCTGCGTGCGGGTGCCGATGGTGCGGCGCGCGCCGAGGCGCTGGCAGCGCGGCTCGCGGCGAGTATGGCCGGGCCGTGCCGGATCGTGGACCTGGGCGCGGGCAGCGGGGCGAACGCACGTCACCTGGCGCCCAGGCTCGCGGGGCCACAGCGCTGGCAGCTTGTCGACCACGATGCCGCACTGCTCGAGCGCGCGCGTGCGCAATGCCGGGGGCTGGTCGATGGTGCAGGGCGGCCGGTTGCCGTGGCTACCACCACGCAGGATCTCGCCACGACCGCGAACATCGATTTCGGGGAGGCCGACCTGGTGACGGCCTCGGCGCTGCTGGATCTCGTCAGTGAGCGCTGGCTTGGCGAACTCGTCGAGCGTGTGCACCAGGCGGGGTGCGCCGCCCTGCTGGTGCTGAGCTATGACGGCCGCATCGAGTGGCATCCGCGCGACAGCGCCGACGCGGCACTCCGCACCGCCTTCAATGAACACCAGCGGGCACAGTGTCACTTCGGGGAACCGGCGCTCGGTTCGTTCGCGGCCGCACGCGCCATCGACGCCTTCATGCGGGCGGGCTACGAGGTCGAGAGTGCCCCCAGCGACTGGGTGCTTGACGGGGACCATGCGCAGTTGCTCCACGCGCTCGTCGATGGTTGGGTAGCCGCGGCGATTGAACAAGAACCGGCATCCGCCGCGCGCTTCGCGCGCTGGGGCGCACTGCGCCGGGAGCAGATCGCCGCCGGTGGCCTGCGTGCAACGGTGGGCCATCGTGATCTCCTGGCCCTGCCGGGAGCGCAATCCTGAGTCCGCGGGCGCGAGGGCTGCTGCGCATTGCAGTCAGTGGTGCGCTGCTGCTTGCTGTCCTGGCGTGGGTGGACACGACCCGCGTACTCGAGCGACTGGTGCAGTGGTCACCCGGCTGGCTCGTGGCCGCGCTGGCCATCAGTGTCCTGCAGGTGGTGCTGTCGGCATGGCGCTGGCGCTTTACCGCGGCCCGCCTGGGCCTGGAACTGCGCCTGCCGCGCGCCGTCTCCGAATACTATCTGGCCACGTTTCTCAATCAGGTCCTGCCCGGTGGCGTACTCGGCGATGCCGGGCGAGCCTGGCGGCACGCGCGCATCAGCGACACCGCCGGGCCGGCCGTTCATGCCGTGATTCTCGAGCGCGCATCCGGGCAACTGGTGATGCTGGTCGTTGCCGGCGTGGCACTGTTCCAGTTGCCGCAGCTCGTCGTGCACCTGCCGCCGGCTGCTGTCGTGCTGGTCCCGGGGTTCGCGCTCGTGGCGGTGGGATGGGGGCTCGGGAGCCGGGCACGGTTGCTGGCAAACTTCCGGCGGGATCTGTTGCGCGGACTGTTGGCGCCGACAGCGCTGGCGTTTCAACTGGTGACGTCGCTGGCGGTCGTGGCCACCTACCTGATTGTCGGCGTACTCGCGGCCCGTGCCGTGGGAATCGATACGGCGATCGCGCAGTTGCTGGTCCTGTTGCCGCTGATGCTGCTGGCGATGCTGATTCCGCTGAGCGTTTCCGGCTGGGGGTTTCGCGAGGCAGCGGCCGCGCTGCTTTGGCCGCTGGCGGGCCTGCCCGCCGCGGATGGCGTGGCGATCGCCGTTGCCTATGGTTTGCTGGTTCTCGTGGCGAGCCTGCCTGGAGCGGTGGTCCTGGCATGGCGGCCGACAGTGAGATAGCGGGCGTGGATTGCCGCGACTTCAGGCACGCATGTCCAGGTCGAAGAGTATGTCCTCGCCGAGATCGAATCGGCGCCAGGCGGGTCGCAGGGCCTGATCGAGGGTATCGATTGCAGGCAGACTGAATGCGGGGCGGCCCGAGCCGATGATCATCGGCGTGATGGTGACATGGAGGCGGTCTATGAGTTGCGCGCTGAGAAAGCGCGAAATGGTGATGCCGCCGCCCTCGACCAGCACACGCCGGAGGCCGCGCGCGGCGAGCTGCGCGAGAATCCCCTGCGGGGGCAGACCCTCGTCGTTGCGTGGCACGGGAATGCATTCGGCATCGCCGGGGGGCGAGCGCGGGTGGTCATCGGCGTGCAGGAGCAGGGTGGTCGCGGCACCATCGTGAAAGACGCCGAGGTCGTCGGGTGTGCGTGCATTGGTATCGATGATGACGCGCACCGGATTGGCGCCGTCGGTGTTGCGCACCGTGAGGGCCGGGTTGTCCGCGATGGCCGTGCCTGCGCCCACGATCACCGCATCGGCGAGCGCGCGCAGGCGGTGCAGGTGGAGCAGGTCATCCGGCCCGGTGATGTAGCGCGAGGCGCCCGATTCGGTGGCGATCCGGCCATCCAGGCTCTGGCCGAACTGGGCGATGACGTACCCCTCGGGTTCGGTACACAGGGGCAGGTAGAGATCGAGAATCTCGCGCGCCTGCGCGCCCACGGCTCCATCGGCGGTCCAGGTGCCATCCGCCTCGATCGTCAGGTGCGTGCCGCAGCGCGCAATCAGGGTGAGCGGAAAGTGCGCGGGCGGCCGGCGGGCGGACAGACTTCGGACCAGGTCCCAAGCGTCGCACGCATCGATACCACCCCGGCCGGACATTGCTGCTCCCTGTGGTCGATCCCGCTGTGAACCGGGGCGGTGAACTCATGAGTGTGCCATGTCGGGCGCACCTTGTTCTGCACCGCTGGTATTCTGATCGACCAGTCAAAAACGGGATTATGCATGATTCGGCGAGTGTGACCACACCCGGGCAGGGAAGTGTCTGGTGCGCCTGTCCGCTGGGTTCCCGGGGGCGGGCCGGCCGCGGCCATGGCTGGGCTGGCCTGGCACGGGACAGGCCAGTATTCTGATTCGACCATGGCAATGAGGATTTCGACCTTGACCAAGGATATGGTGGATCCGGTGGATCAGCTCGGGCTGATGGCCGACACGACTTCCGGGTCGGCCCGGGACGAGCTTGAGAAATACATTGGCACCGAGCTGCGCAAGCATCGCTTGCGGGCGAATTTCACGGTCGCCGGCCTCGCGCGTCGGGCCGGCCTCTCGCAGGGAATGCTGTCAAAGATCGAGAATGGCCAGACCTCGCCGTCGCTGAGCACGCTCGGGGCAGTCGCCGAGGCGCTCGGAATTCCGCTGTCGGTGCTGTTCGCGCCCCTGGACACCAGTCGCGACGTCTCCTTTGTGGCCGCCGGCCAGGGCCTGGAGATCGATCGGCGCGGCACGCGGGCGGGCCACATCTACGAGTTGCTGGGCCATGGTGTGCGCGGCCCGGTCGGCGTCGAGCCCTATCTCATCACGCTGTCGGAAGAGTCCGACAGTTATCCGGATTTCCAGCATGAAGGTGTCGAGTTCATCCACATGCTGTCCGGCCGCCTCATCTACCGCCATGGCGAGCGGACCTTTCCGATGGGTCCGGGGGATTCACTGTTCTTCGATGCGATAGCGCCGCACGGTCCACTGGAGCTGGTGGAATTGCCCTGCCGGTATCTGTCGATCATCAGTTACGAACGCGTCCCGCAGTCGGAGACACAGGAGGGTAATTCCCCCTAGGAAACTTTTATTCCTTACAGTAAACTCCGGGCAACGCCACCCGAGAGGGTGGCCATCGCGACCCTCGGAGCATGCAGCGATGTGCGGAATCGTAGGTCTCTACCTGAAGAACCCTGAGCTCCACCCGCGCCTGGGAGAGCTCTTCGCGCCGATGCTGATCGAGATGACCGATCGCGGTCCTGACAGCGCCGGCATCGCCGTCTACCGGGAGGACCCGGCGGTCGGAACCAAGGTCTGCGCCTACTCGGCCGACACGGGGTACGACTGGAATGGCCTCGCCCGGCAGATGGCGGATGACCTGGGTGTCGATGTCCGGGCGGAGCGGAACTCCACCCACGCCCTGCTGCAGACGTCCGTCGAGGGTGCCGATCTGCGCGGCTGGCTGGAGCGTGAACGGCCCGATGTGCGCATCATGAGTTCCGGTCGCGCCCTCGAGATCTACAAGGAGGTGGGGCTCCCGGAGGACGTACTGGAGCGCTTCGGCATTCCCGCCATGGCGGGCTCGCACGCCGTCGGCCACACACGCATGGCGACGGAGAGTGCGGTGACCACCGAGGGCGCGCACCCGTTCAATACCGGGGATGATCTCTGCCTGGTGCACAATGGCTCCCTGTCCAACCACAACCAGCTGCGCGCGTGGCTGCGCCACAATGCCGGCCTGACCTTCCAGACGGAGAACGACACCGAGGTCGCCGCCGCCTACCTGACCTGGCGCCTGCGCGAGGGCGACACCATGGATCAGGCGCTCGAGCACGCCATGCGCGACCTCGACGGTTTCTATACCTTCGCCATCGGCACGCGTGCGGGCTTCTCGGTACTGCGCGACCCGATCGCATGCAAGCACGCGATCATGGCGGAAACCGATGACTGGGTCGGCATGGCGACCGAGTTCCGCAGCCTGGCGCGGCTGCCCGGTGTGGAGAACGCCCGCATCTGGGAGCCCAAGCCCGCGACCATCTACTCCTGGGGATCGAACTGATCATGGAAACGCTCGATCTGGCAGAACTCGATATTCGCGACGTCAACCGGCGCCTGCAGGGGCGTACCGGCGATTCCGACGCCAGCGACTTCGAAGTGCTCAATCCGCTGGGCCGGCACACCATCGCCGCCGGCATCAATCGCCCGATCAACGTGCACATCCGCGGCCATGCCGGTTACTACTGCGCCGGCATGAACCAGCAGGCGAAGGTGACCATCGAAGGCAACGCCGGAGTGGGCGTGGCGGAGAACATGATGTCCGGCGAGGTTCGCGTCACCGGTTACGCGGGCCAGTCCGCCGGCGCGACAGGGCACGGCGGACTGCTGGTGATCGAAGGCGACGCCAGTGGACGCTGCGGGATTTCCATGAAGGGCATCGACATTGTGGTCGGCGGGTCGGTCGGCTCGATGTCCGCCTTCATGGCCCAGTTCGGCACCCTGGTCGTGCTCGGCGATGCCGGCGCGGACCTGGGCGACTCGATCTACGAGGCACGCCTGTACGTACGCGGCAGTGTCGAGCGTCTCGGTGCGGACTGCATCGAGAAGGAGATGCGCGACGAGCATCGCGAGCAGCTCGCGGATCTGCTCAAGCGGGCAGGCTTCGATGCGAATCCGGACGAGTTCCGGCGCTACGGCTCGGCACGCCAGCTCTACAATTTCAAGGTCGGTAACATCGGCTACTACTGAGGACGCCCGGCAATGGACGAACGCAAGATTCTCGAATCGGCGACCTTCCCGCCGCACGTGATCGCCGAGATCCAGCGGGCGGCGTCCGAAGGCCTGTACAACATCCGCGGATCCGGTGCCAAGCGCCGGGTACCCAACTTCGATGACCTCGTCTTTCTCGGGGCGTCGATGTCGCGCTATCCGCTGGAAGGTTACCGCGAAGCCTGCGGTACCGATGTGGTCATCGGCAGCCGCTTCGCGAAGAAGCCCATCCACCTGGATATTCCCATCACCATCGCCGGCATGAGCTTCGGCGCACTCGGCGCCAACGCCAAGGAAGCGCTCGGGCGCGCGGCCACTGCCATGGGTACCAGCACCACCACGGGTGATGGCGGCATGACCGAGGAGGAGCGCGCGGCTTCGCAGACGCTGGTCTACCAGTACCTGCCGTCGCGCTACGGCATGGAGCCGGATCAGCTGCGCAAGGCGGACGCCATCGAGGTGGTCGTCGGCCAGGGCGCGAAGCCGGGCGGTGGTGGCATGCTGCTGGGCCTGAAGATCACGCGCCGGGTGGCGAAGATGCGCACGCTGCCGCAGGGCATCGACCAGCGCAGCGCCTGCCGGCACCCGGACTGGACGGGGCCGGACGATCTCGAGATCAAGATCCGCGAACTGCGCGAGATCACCGACTGGGAGAAGCCGATCTACGTCAAGGTCGGCGCGACCCGCACCAAGTACGACACCATGCTGGCCGTCAAGGCCGGTGCCGACGCCATCGTCCTCGACGGCATGCAGGGGGGAACGGCGGCGACGCAGACCTGCTTCATCGAGGATGTCGGCATTCCCACGCTGCCGGCGGTACGCCAGGCCGTGGATGCGCTCAAGGAGATGGGCATGCACCGCAAGGTGCAACTCATCGTCTCCGGCGGCATCCGCACCGGCAGCGACGTCGCCAAGGCCCTGGCGATGGGTGCGGATGCGGTGTCGGTGGGCATGGCGGCGCTGATGGCGCTGAACTGCAATGCACCCATCTACGAAGATGACTACCACGCCCTCGGTACGAAAGCGGGCTCCTGTCACCACTGCCACACGGGCAAGTGCCCGGTCGGTGTCGCCACTCAGGACCCCGAGCTGGAGAAGCGACTCGATCCCGAACGGGCGGCGCAGCGGGTCAAGAACTACCTGACCACGCTGACCCTCGAGTGCCAGACCCTGGCCCGTGCATGCGGCAAGTCGCATGTGCACAATCTGGAGCCCGAGGATATGGTGGCCTTGACGCTGGAGGCCGCGGCGATGGCGCGGGTACCGCTGGCCGGGACCGAATGGGTTCCGGGTTGGTGAGAAGAACAATCATGGGGCTGCAACCCGGCGAAGCCGGCCGGGTGGCAGGGACCGGCCCCTGCTGATCCTGGCAGACCCTACACGGGGGAGGAGGCGCAAGCCATGACCGAGAGACCCAAGACGAAGGAAGACGTATTGCGGATCGTGCGCGATCGCGAAATCGAATTCGTGTACTTCCAGTACGTGGAGATGTATGGCAAGCCCTGCGCCAAGCTCGTGCCCGCACAGGCACTTGAAGAAATCTGGGAGGATGGGGCCGGTGCTGCGGGCTTTGCGGCCGGCGAGATTGGCCAGGGGCCGCACGACCCCGATCTGATGGCCTTTCCCGATCCGACGACCTTCATCCAATTCCCGTGGCAACCCGAGGTCGGCCTGCTGACGTGCAACGTCTATGTCGAGGGAGAGGCCTGGCCCTACGATCCGCGGCTGATCCTGCAGAACATGCTGGACAAGGCGCGCCAGCGCGGTTTCATCTTCAACATCGGCTTTGAGCCCGAGTTCCAGCTGCTGGAAGCGGACCCGCACAACCTTACCCAGCCGCGGCGGGCGGATCCATACGATGTCATGCAACGTCCCTGTTACGACGTCAAGGGGCTGACGCGCCAGTACGAGTACATCCGGGAACTGTCGCGCTGCCTCAACGAACTCGGCTGGTCGAACTATGCGCTCGATCATGAGGACGCCAACGGCCAGTTCGAGGGCAACATTGCCTTCAGTGACGCGCTGACCACAGCCGATCGCTGTGTCGTCTACAAGTACATGGCGGATACCATTGCGCGCGAACACGGCATGACCGCCACCTTCATGCCGAAGCCGTTCGCTGACCAGACGGGCAATGGCTTGCACTTGACGTTCAGTCTCTGGGACGAAAAGAACGAGAAGAATCTTTTCGAGAGCAAGGACGATCCGCGTGGCCTGGGACTTTCGCAGCTCGCATACCAGTTCATTGGCGGTCTGATCGACCACGCGCAGGCCTATATCGGCCTGACTGCGCCGACGGTGAATTCCTACAAGCGTCTGCGCCGGGGCACGCCGGAACTACGGACCTGGGTTCCGGTCAACGTCACCTATGGCGGCAACAACCGCACACAGATGCTGCGCGTTGGTGGCCCCGGCCGTGTCGAGGATCGTACGCCCGATGGCTCCTGCAATCCGTACCTCGCCATGACAGCGATCCTCGCGGCGGGTCTGGACGGCATTGACCGTGAACTCGACCCGGGTGACCCCAATCACGACAACCTCTATGAGATCCCGGAGGAGGAGCTCAAGCGTCGCGGCATCGAGTTCCTGCCCGGGAATCTGTTCGAGGCGATCAACAATCTGGAACAGGACGAGGTCATGCGGGCAGCCCTCGGGCGCGGGCGCAACGAGGACTATCTGGACTACTACTGCCGCGTGAAAAGGGCCGAATGGGACGGATACCATCGTCAGGTGTCGGAGTGGGAGCTGCAGCACCAGCTGCACTTCCCGTGATCGGTCGCGGCCGACGGCAGTTGCTGCTCGCCGGGGCAGCAACTGCCGTCGGGCGTTCGAGTCGCATGTCTGCGCAGGCTTGCGAGAGACCCGCTAGCTTGACTCCAATGGGCCGAGCCGCCACTGCGGACCGGTTCAGGCTGAGGGGCCGCAAGACGAATCGACCCTTGGCAGTTGCCTTGACGGTCAGTACACTCTCGCGACTGCCGGTCTGATTCTTGTCGGCACCGTCAATGGTAGTCCGTGTCCGTCCCCTCGCGACGAAACGCCGTGAACCCCGTCAGGCCCGGAAGGGAGCAGCGGCAGCGGTGATCTTCGGGTGCCGGGGTGTGGCGGGCACGGATTGCCTCCAGTTTCCTGCCCCTGTCTCTGTCACGTCCTTCGAGCCAGCGCTCGTGACGCGCCGTGGCTGTTATACTCATGCGCCCGCTCCGTTTGACGCCGAGCCCGCATGAGCTACGAAGTCCTCGCCCGCAAATGGCGCCCACGCAGTTTCGAGGAACTGGTCGGGCAGGAGCACGTCCGCCGCGCCCTGGTCAACGCCCTCGACCGCGATCAGCTGCACCATGCCTACCTGTTCACGGGCACCCGCGGGGTTGGCAAGACCACGATTGCCCGCATTCTCGCCAAGAGCCTGAACTGTGAAACCCATGGTGTGACCAGCACACCCTGCGGTGAATGTTCGGCCTGTCGCGAGATCGATGCCGGGCGTTTCATTGATCTGATCGAGGTCGACGCGGCCTCGCGCACGAAGGTGGAGGAGACGCGCGAGCTTCTGGAGAACGTGCCCTACGCACCGACGCGCGGGCGGTACAAGGTGTATCTCATCGACGAGGTGCACATGTTCTCCGGGCACAGTTTCAACGCCCTGCTGAAGACCCTCGAGGAACCTCCGGCGCACGTGAAGTTCCTGCTGGCGACGACCGATCCGCAGAAGGTGCCGGTCACGATCCTCTCGCGCTGCCTGCAGTTCAATCTCAAGCTGATGCCGGTCACGGCCATCGTGGACCATCTGCAGCGGATCGTTGCCGCCGAGGGCATCGAATGCGATGCGGCGGCCCTCGGACACATTGCCCGAGCGGCGACCGGCAGTATGCGGGATGCGCTCTCGCTGCTCGATCAGGCGATTGCCTACGGCCAGGGTGCGGTGCGGGTCGAGGATGTAGAGGGCATGCTGGGCACGCTCTCGCGCGAACGCCTGTTCCGCATGGCCGAGGCGCTCGCGGACGTGGACGGCCAGGCGCTGCTGGACGAAGTCGAGGCGCTGGCGGGTGCGGCCTCCGACCTCGAACCGGTGCTGGTTGAACTGCAGTCACTGCTGCACCAGATCGCGGTGGTCCAGACCGTGCCCGGGGCGCTCGATCCCGCGACCGTGGACGGCGATCGCATCCGCGCTCTCGCCGAACGCATCGAACCTGCGGCGGTTCAGCTCTACCACCAGATCGCCACCCATGGCCGCCGTGATCTGGCGTGGGCGCCGGATGCGCGCAGTGGGCTGGAGATGACACTGCTGCGCATGCTTGCCTTCCGCCCGGCGTCCGCCCCGGATCCGGAGACTGCGGATCCGGAGACTGCGGATCCGGGGACTACGGATCCGGGGACTACGGATCCGGGGACTACGGTGCCCACAGGGCGGGCGGGCGCCGGTGCAACGGTGGCCGGGAAGGGATCCGCGCAGCCTGCGGCACCGCAGGCCTCGACGTCCCGCGACACTGCGGGTGTGGCGCGGGGTGACCCTGGACTGGATGCCGCCGAGTGGGAACACTCCGGGTTGGAACACTCCGGGCCGGGTCAACCGGCGGAGGCCCCGGAGGCAGCCCCCAAGGCGGCCCCCAGGACGGCCACGGAGCAGAGACATCAGGGTGCGGCACATCCCGCGCCCAGCGCTGATCCATCCGGCACCGCAGCCGGGGCGGCGGCGAACATGAATGGCGCGGGCCTGGACTGGGGGCGCACCGTGGCGGCGCTGAAGCTGCGCGGGCTCGCCGGGGAACTGGCGGCGAACACTGTGCTGTTGGACTGGGATGGCCGCCGACTGCGCCTCGGCCTGGCGGCGGAACATGCCCATCTGGGTGGGGAGCGCTACCGCGCCCGCCTCGAGGAGGCCCTGGGTGAGCATCTGGGCTCGTCACTGCGGCTGGAGATCGACGAGGAAGTACCGGCGGGCGCCGTCACGCCCGCGGAACGTGAACAACAGGCCGCGGACGAACGGGTACGGGAAGCCGAACGCAGCATCCAGAGTGATCCGGTTGTGCGCCAGTTGCAGGATCGNTTCGGGGCCACGCTGGACGAGGGCACGGTGCGCCCAGGTGGGCACTCCGGGACGGATGCCGATCATCATGAGCAATAGTCGGAGGCGACAGCAATGAAGGGTGAAATGGGCAAGCTGATGCAGCAGGCGCAGAAGATGCAGGAAAAGATGCAGGAGGCGCAGGCCGAGATCGCGAAGATGCAGGTCGAGGGTGCGGCTGGCGGTGGCATGGTCAAGGTGACCATGAATGGTCGTCACGAAGTGCACCGGGTCGCCATCGACGACAGCCTGATGGGCGATGACCGAGAGATGCTCGAGGACCTGGTCACGGCGGCGGTGAACGATGCCGTGCAGAAGGTCGAGGCCGAGACCCGCGAGCGCTTCTCCGGGATGGCCGGCGGGATGGGCCTGCCGGACGGCTTCAAGATGCCGTTCTGAACATGGTCGGTTCGCCGCTGTTGCGCGAACTCGTAGAGGCCCTGCGCTGCATGCCCGGGGTCGGACCACGCTCGGCCCAGCGCATCGCCTTCCATCTGCTCGAGCGTGATCGCGCAGGGGCAATGCAGCTCGCCGGCTGCCTGCAGCGAGCGATGGAGGAGATCGGGCGTTGTCGCGAGTGCCGCACCTTCAGCGAGGCCGAGGTCTGCGAGATCTGCGCGAGCAACCGCCGGGAGCGCTCACTGCTGTGCATCGTCGAGACGCCCGCGGACATCGCCGCGGTGGAACAGTCGACTGGCTACCAGGGGCTCTACTTCGTGCTCATGGGCCACCTGTCGCCACTCGACGGGATCGGCCCGGAAGAACTTGGCTTCGACCGCCTGGAAGAGCGCCTGGGTGGCGGCGAGGTCAAGGAGGTCATTCTCGCCACGAACCCGACCGTAGAGGGTGAGGCCACGGCGCAGTACATCCGTGAACGAGCCCGCGCGCGGGGTCTGCGCGTGACGCGCATTGCCCATGGCGTCCCGCTGGGCGGAGAACTCGAATACGTGGATGGGGGCACCCTGTCCCACGCGTTTGCCGGCCGCATGGAACTCTAGTGGGCCGCATGGCCCACCAGCCAGGAGACAAAAGCATGAGTGAGACGACACTGTTCACGAAAATCCGTGATCGCGAGATTCCGGCCGACATCGTCTACGAGGACGATGACATCCTCGCCTTCCGCGACATCAATCCGCAGGCGCCGGTGCACATCCTGGTGATTCCGAAACAACCCATCGCAACCGTGAATGATCTGGAGCCGGCGCATGCCGAGCTGGCGGGGCGTCTCTTCCTGGTGGCCAAGGAGATTGCTCGCGAGGAAGGCGTGGCGGAAGATGGCTATCGTCTGGTCATGAACACCAACGCCGCCGGCGGACAGGAGGTTTATCATATCCACCTGCATCTGTTGGCGGGGCGCCAGTTCACCTGGCCGCCTGGCTGATGGAGGGTGGCGTGTGGAATCCGATTCCCGGTCGCGGAGCGAATGACTTCCTTGTATCAGGTTTGGCTGTGGACATCGGCAATTGATCGAACGTGAACTCAATCCGGACCATGCTACCGGGCGTTTCATCCTGCGTCCTCACCGGTCCGCGACATGGCGCCAGAATCTCTGGCTGATCGCAGCCATTGCGGTGGTGGCCCTGCCGCTCGCGGCAGTCTGGGCGGTGGTCGGGTTCTGGCTGATCCTGCCGCTCGCGCTGCTGCAGATCGCGATCGTGCTGGCCGCTTTCTGGGTCAGCAGCCACTCCCTGCTGGCTCGCGAGGTGGTGACGCTCGAGCCGGAGCGCATCGTCATCGAGGCGGGACATCGCCGCCCGGAGCGGCGCTTCGAGCTCCAACGCCCCTGGGCGCGGGTGCAGCTCCGGGGCGGGGCCCGGGCGCTGCGTCGTCGTCAGTTGGTCATTCGCTGCCGGGAGCGCGCGGTCGAGTGTGGCCGCTTTCTCAACGAGGACGAGCGCGAGGAGTTGTGGCGCGATCTGCAGGCGGCCCTGGCGCGCACACCCGCGCTGCAGTGAAGTCCTGCTGCCATCATGCGCAGGGTTTGTCCGCTTGGCGCCGGCTGGTGTGTCCGGTTCACGACTGACGGTCGCGGCTGCAGATAACGGCCGGGACTGATGCTATAGCAATACAGTATTTCCGCATTATTAGAACATTCCGTTATTGTGCCTCCGGTATTCACGACCATCCGCATCCAGGAGGCAGCCATGAGTCTGCGCATTGGCAGTACCGCACCCGACTTCACCAGGAGTCCAATCAGGGCCCGATCCGGTTCCACGACTGGTCCGGCGACAACTGGGTGGTTCTGTTTTCGCATCCGGCCGACTTCACGCCCGTGTGCACCACGGAGCTCGGGCGCACGGCGAACCTCAAGTCCGAGTTCGAGCGCCGCAACTGCAAGGTGATCGCGGTCAGCGTGGATCCGGCGGACCGGCATTCGGCATGGATCAAGGACATCAACGAGACCCAGTCGGCGAATGTCGACTTTCCGCTGCTGGCCGATGCCGACCGGACCGTATCCCGCCTCTACGACATGCTGGAGACGGACGAGGATGACGCGTCGACGGTGCGCTCGGTGTTCATCATCGATCCGAAGAAGAAGATCCGCACGATGATCACCTACCCCAAGAGTACGGGGCGCAACTTCAACGAGGTGCTGCGAGTCATCGATTCGCTGCAGTTGACGGATGGCTACAGCGTGGCCACACCGGTCGACTGGCACGATGGCGATGACTGCGTGATCCTGCCGTCGATTACCGATCCGGACGTGATCGCCGAGAAGTTTCCGAAGGGCCACACCGAAATCCGGCCCTATCTGCGCCTGACCCCGCAGCCGAACCGGTAAGCGCGGTGCCCGATGCGCGGCTGCCGGCTATCGGTGCCCGGAAAAAAAGGCGCTGTCCGAGGACAGCGCCTTTTTTTCGTGCCGGGATCCCGCAGGGCCGGCCTCAATCGATGGCGGAACGCCGCCGAATCCGGGTGGTGAACACGCCATCTTCATGATCCTGGGCGGCGTAGTAGGCCGCCAGGTCCCGCATGTCCTGGTCGGACAGCGGAGCGACCTGGCTGGCCATGATGGCGTTGTCACGCTCGCCGGTCTGGTAGGCCCGCAGCGTGTGGTACAGGTAACTCTCGTGCTGGCCGGCAAGGATCGGGTACTCGTCGAATTCGCCCACGCCCTGTTCGCCGTGACAGGCGATGCACGCTTCCATTTTCTGGGCGCCGGCGCGCGGATCGCCGGCCCACGCGTTGCCGGTGCCGGTTGCGACAAGAAGGACCGTGGCGGTGATGAACGTGATTCGATGCATGACAGGAGTTCCCCGGAAACCAGCTGTGTACATTACCGGCGCTCGGCGTTGGCGAAGAAGGCCGCGATGTCGCGAATCTGTTCATCGGTGAGGCTTCTTGCCTGCGCCTGCATCAGGGCATGCTCGCGGTCACCGGCGCGGTAGGCCTCCATCGCGTCAATGATGTATTCGGCGTTCTGACCACCCAGCTTGGGCGTGTGATAGGTGGGATAGACGTTGGTGTTGCCGGGGATACCGTGGCAGCCCAGGCACGTCTGGGCGGTGTACTTGCCGGCTTCCGGATCGCCGGCGATCGCCGGGCTCGCGACGGCCAGCATGCCGAACGCGACACAGATGGAAGCGTGTGCGAGTGCTCGTTTCATTGCGGCTTGTCTCCCCGTGCGCTCCGCCGATCAGACTCATCCCCGGGTCCTCGGCCCCGGAGCGATTACGACCCGGAAGTATACACGCCCGCGGGCCCGCGTGGACCCCCCCCATGGACGCTACATGGGCGCTGGCGGCTGGCTCAGCTCGCGATGGCGTCGATCTTGGCCGCGCAGATGAAATCGTTGCGCGAGAGCCCGCCGATCGAATGGGTCGAAAAGCGGACCAGGCAGCGATTGTACCCGACTTCGAGATCCGGGTGATGGTCCTCGCGGTTCGCGATCCAGGCAACGGCGTTGACGAAGGCGATCGTGTGATAGAAGTTCTTGAAGCGGAATTCGCGGTGAATCCCGCGCGCGTCCTCGCTCAGCTCCCAGGCGTCACTGACCTGGGCGAGGAAACGCTCCGCCTCCGCCCGCTCGAGGGGCGAGACGCCGCCCTCGCACGCGGCGCACTTCTGTTCGGTCAGGCGCTGTTCGGCCATGGTCGTATCCGTTGAGGCGTGTGTGCGCCAATTCTACGGGGTGCGACCGGTTGTGCTCAATCGGCTGCGCGGCGATCCGCGATGGCTTCGAGATGGCGAATGCGGGTGAGGGCGGGTGGATGCGAATCGTGGAACGCCGAGTACAGCGGGTCGGGAGTGAGGGTGCCGGCATTCTCGCGAAACAGCGTGAGCAGCGCGCTCACCAGGTCGCGTGCCGGGCACAGACGGGCCGCGAAGGCGTCCGCCTCGAATTCGTGCCGCCGGGAGAGGTGGGCGGCGAGGGGCTTCAGCAGGAAGCTCGCCAGGGGGGCGAGTAGCATGAACAGAAGCAGGCCCGCGTGGGCGGATGGCACGGGTACGCCGAGGGCGACATGGAACCAGGGTTGTTGCAGTAGCCACGCGAGCAGGGCGAGCCCGAGAAAGCTCGTGAGCGCTGATATCAGCATGCGGCGACGGATGTGGCCGAGCCGATAGTGGCCCAGCTCGTGCGCCAGTACGGCTTCGGTCTCGGCGGG
>SL_3KL_010_SEDDRAFT_10000182_pt1 | contig 45921 bp, 41 predicted proteins | sample SodLakKL_010_SED_2_FD_10381 | JGI IMG/M metagenome (IMG submission 10381) | reverse complement strand
TAAAAAGAAGCCATCGGCACATCATCGAAACCGGCAACTTCAATATCTTCCGGAACCCTGTAGCCAAGATCAATAATCGCTTTGATTGCCCCGAAAGCCATTAAGTCGCAGGCAACAAACAGCGCCTCAAGGTCCTTATTGACCGCTACCAATTCTTTGGCAGCATTATAGCCATCCATAGCCTCGAGAGACCCAATGCTAACCAGGTCTTCATCGTAGGAAACACCATGGTCCCGAAGCGCGTTCCAGTAACCGACAAATCTGTCCCTGCCGGTAAATTGATCGGCAAATGAAGCACGAATCATGCCAATCCGGGTATAACCTTTTTTTAAAAAGTAGCTGGTCATATCGTAAGCGGCTTTATAGTTATCAATCCTGATGCCGATTGTTTTATCCTCGTTATAGCTAACATTCACCAGGGCGATAGGCAGTTTTGATTCTCTGAAAAATGATTTATGCTCCTCTTTTAAATCTGAAGTTAAAAAAATGATGCCGTCGACACGTTTGTCTTTGAGCATCATCAGTAATTCTATTTCTTTTTCAGGTGAACCGTGGGAGTTACAAATGAAAATGTTGTAACCCTTTTCATAGGCAATTTGTTCTATTCCCTTAACTAAAACAGAAACAAACAGGTTGGCGATGTCGGTTACCAAAACACCAATTGTCCGGCTTTTCTTGCTGACCAGGCTCCTGGCAGCGGGGTTCGGTTTAAAGTCCAACTCATCAATAGCCAGTAAAACCCGCGTTTTAGTTTTTTCGCTCACAGGCTTGGAATTGTTTATGACCCGCGAAACAGTAGCCTTTGAAACACCTGCTCTTTTAGCAACCTGATCAATTGTTGAGGTCATCAGGTCTACCTCCTACGGTAATTCAATTATAGGAAACCGGTTTCCCGTTGTCAAGACTTTTTTGTTAAATTTTTAACATGATCATCTTAAACGATCATACCATTCGGATATACTTTAAGTCCTGAGCTTCCCTTTTTTGGAAAGTTGCGAGTGGGTTTGATCCTTTTGGAAAGAAAACATATTTAAACAGGTTGGATTCAACCAGGCAATAAGGTATATTGATAGTTCAAGCAGAAAAACTTATACCTGCATGACATTGGCCAGTGGCGATCTTGTTAGCTTATTCTGCAGTTATTGAAGCAGCTAACATTTGATTGGTTTTTGAAGCAATTATTAATTCGCTTATTTCTCTTAAAACTCCATGTCCGCCACAACTGTTGCAGACATAATCGGCTGTATTACGCGTTTCATAAACTGCATCTAAAGGGCAGGCTGACAAACCGGCTTTTTCCATTGCTTTAATATCCTCCATCTCATCACCAATGTAGAGCACATCTTCAAGCTTAATATTAAGCTTATCAACAATATTCATCAGAGTTAGCTCCTTAGTTTCAACAGAAAGGTGTAATTCCCTGATTCCCATTTTAAGCGCCAACTGCTCCAGAGAATAAGAATCACGATCATTAACCAGCCCAACTTCCACCCCTGCCAATTCACGCAGCCTTTTTACAGCCTGCACATCACGCAGTGAGTACTTGCTTACTTCATTGCCATCTGCGTCAAAGCTAAAACTGCCGTCATTTAAAACACCATCACCGTCAGTTAAAATGAATTTTACACCTGGCGCTTTCCTTTTGATAGTTTGACTGTCCCTGATAGTATTGCGGCTCACGACATCAGCTCCATTAATTTTTTTAAAAAGAGGCGCAGCCCACAAGGCTGCGCCCGAATCTATAATAAAGAGGGGGTCCACCCTGATTATGGCATTATTGCCTAATCATTAAGATTTCTTTTTTCACCTGTTACCAGGAAAATCACTTCCTCAGCTATGTTAGTAGCATGATCTGAAATCCGCTCCAACCAGCGGCCGACAAAGAGCAAGTGGGTAGCCTGGGTAATTGTTTTCGGATTTTCCATCATGATTGTTAGCAGCTCCCTGAATATTTGGCCAAAGAGCTTATCAACCTGATCATCGTCTCTACCAACAGCAACTGCCAGTTCAACATCTTCCCTCACATATGCATCCAGTGAATGTTTGACCATTTTTTGGCTTAATACTGCCATCCTGGGAATATCGACCAAGGGCTTTATGAGCGGTTCGTCTGCAATGCGCAGGGTAATCTTGGCAATGCTGGTTGCATAATCTCCCATCCGCTCGAGATCATTCACCATTTTAAAAAGCGTGGCCACCCTCCGCAAATCTTTAGCCATTGGCTGCTGAGTAGCAATCACTTCCAGGCATTTTTCTTCTATTTCCTGCTCCAAATCATCGATTATATCATCGCCTTTAATAACTTCTCGCGCCAAATCAAGACCCTGGTTTTTCAAAGCATCAATGCAGCGGGCGATTGAATCCTCAACCAGGCTTCCCATCTGCTGCAGTTTTTCCTCCAGGTGTTTCATCTTTTCTTCAAAAACCACTTTACGTTCTGTCGCATGTTCTGAACTACTCACTATTAAATCTCTCCTTTAAGTGAAATCACACATTAACCGAAGCGGCCGGTGATGTAATCTTCAGTTCTCTGATCTTCAGGGTTGGTAAATAAACTGGAGGTTTTACCCCATTCAACCATCTCACCCTGCAGGAAAAAACCGGTATGATCAGAAATTCGGGCTGCTTGCTGCATATTGTGAGTTACAATTATTATGGTGTAATTGGCACAAAGATCCCTGATCAAGTCTTCAATTTTCTGTGTAGCAATCGGGTCAATCGCCGAGGTCGGCTCATCCATGAGCAGAATACGCGGTTTAACCGCCAGGGCCCGGGCAATACATAAACGCTGCTGCTGACCCCCGGATAGAGCTAAAGCCGGTTCATTCAGGCGGTCTTTGACTTCATTCCACAGGGCTGCTCCCTGTAAACTGGTTTCCACAATTTCACTTAACATTATTTTGTCTTTTAGTCCATCTATGCGGGGGCCATATGCAATATTGTCAAAAATACTTTTCGGGAAAGGATTAGGATGCTGAAAAACCATACCCACTTTCTTTCGAAGATTTACCACGTCAGTATTAGGGGTATAAATATTCTCACCATGGATAGATACCTTACCCTCAAGCCTGGTTCCCGGAATTAAATCATTCATGCGGTTAAGGACCCTGAGGAAGGTAGATTTACCACACCCTGAAGGACCAATTAATGCGGCAACTCCTTTTTCCTGAACTTTTATTGTAACATTGAAAAGGGCCTGAACTGATCCATAAAAGAAGTTAAGGTTTTCTACTTTCACTTCGCAGTATTCATTTTCAACATCTGTTTCTAGCTTTGTTGATTCAGGTTTGGGATCCTCCTGAACCCGGGTTTCTTCCAGAGTTACATTGCTATTTGTCTGCATCATTTTCATCAAGTTCCCGGAACGGGAACTTTAAACACTCCCCTCATTTTAGATGTCAGAGACCGGTATTTCAGTTAGCCGGAAAAACAAACCGTTAAACTGGCAATATCCTTATCTTATTAAAGTCCTTTTGCCACTCTATCACGATACCGTTTACGTAAAAGCACCGCGGCCAGGTTAAGCAGGCAAACTAAAGCCAACAAGACCAATGCTGTGCCGTAGGCAATGGGACGAACCTGGGATATGGCATGGTGCTGGGTCGACATGATGAATAGATGGTAAGGCAGGGCCATAAACTGGCTCCTGATTGAATCGGGCAGGTGAGGCAGAAAAAAAGCCGCACCGGTTGCCAGGATTGGAGCGGTTTCTCCCGCAGCCCGGGCCAACCCAAGAATAGTGCCGGTAAGGATTCCGGGTATTGCCCGCGGCAGCACCACTGTCCTGACCACCTGCCAGCGGGTTGCTCCAAGGGCAAATGACCCTTCACGGTAAGCCTTCGGGACAGTTCTTAAAGCTTCTTCGGAGGCAGTAACCGTAACCGGCAGGGTCAGAAGACCCAGGGTAAAACCGGCAGCAATCAGAGATGGGCCGAAGCCGAATATTTTAACAAAAACGGCCATACCGAAAAGCCCGAATACGATCGAAGGCACACCGGCTAAATTTCGCACAGACATGCGCACCAGGCGGGTAAATTTACCCTGCACTGCATATTCATTTAAGTAAATTGCCGCACCAACTCCTAAAGGCACGGCAAAAGCAATAGTAATCATGGTAACATAGAAGGTCCCCACGATAGCCGGAAAAATTCCACCTTCAGTCATACCAACCCGGGGCGGTTGTGTTAAAAATTCCCAGTTAATTACTCCCGCACCCTTGGACACAATATCAAAAACTATAACACCCAGGATAAGTAGGACCAAAACCAGGGTTAGGCGAAGAGCCCAGAAACCAACCAGCTCATAACTGCGCCATTCAGATTTTTTCTTTTCTAATACTATTCCTCTACTAAGCGCTTCAGTTTTCATTTACTTACCTCCGGCTTACGCTGGATTAAAATATCGGCCAGCAGGTTAACTGCAAATGTAATCAGGAAAAGCAGCAGTCCTGCCACAAAAAGAGCGTGGAAGTGGGTGGAGTTAAAAACCACATCTCCAATATCTATTGCAATACCTGCACTTAGAGTCCTGACCGAATCTAGGAATGATTCCGGCCTGGCTACCATGTTACCGGTTACCATTAAAACAGTCATTGTTTCACCAATTGCCCTGCCCATGCCGAGCATGGCCGAGGCCGTAATTCCGGAAAATGCCGCCGGTATGGTTATTTTCCAGATGGTCTGCCAGCGGGTACCGCCGAGAGCCAGCGAAGCATGACGGTATTCTTTAGGCACTGCAGTAATGGCATCTTCTGCCAGGGTAATAATTGTTGGCAAAGCCATGATTCCAACCAGTATTGCCCCGTTAAAAGCGGTTAAACCGCTGTTTAAGTTAAAAACCCTGGCAATCAACGGGGCTAGGACCACCAGGCCAAAAAAACCGAGCACAACTGACGGCACACCGGCTAACACTTCAACGATCGGCTTAAAAAACTCTCTTTCCCAGGGTGATGCAATTTCTGCCAGGTAGGCCGCTGCTGAAACACCTACAGGCACTGCAAAGATTAAGGCCCCCAGTGTAACCTTTAAGGTGCCGTAGATCATATTGAGCAGGCTGTAAGTCGGTTCACCATATGCTCCGGGGTTCCATCTGTCCGCAGCAAAAAACGGGCCAAGACCCAGTTCAATCAATCCGGGCATGCTGTTGGAAAGCAAAATGTATAGAATGCCGACCAGGAATAAAATTATCGCCAGTCCGCAAAAAATAAATATCGCCCGCATCGCTTTCTCTGTAATGGATACCAAATCTATCCCACCCTTTATCTATAGGTTAAAACTATATTTTAAAGTCACCCTGCAGCCATTAAGTATCGCAGGCTGCAGGGCTTTTACTATTACCCCTGCCTCTTATTGCAGGGCATTTTTATTGAATTCACGGTCTGCTTCTGTAATCGGGTAAAACCCTTCCTCAAGCACTATGCCCTGCCCGGGTTCACTTACTTCGAAAAGCAGGTAATCAAGCTGGGCCCCTTCAGGCTTACCAGCCATGTACTGGTAAAGAGGGCGGGTTAGCGGGTAGTTACCGCTGGTAACATTCTCCAGCACAGTCGGGTCGTAAGCTTCAGAATCTTGATCCGCCGCAATATCCAGCGCTTTAACACCATCTTCGTCAGCGTAACCGATAGCAGCATAACCAATGCCGCCTGCATCACCAATTACAGCTTCAACAATATCTGAAGTTCCAGCCATGTTACGCTTTCTTTCTGAATACTCACCCTGCACAACCAGCTCCATGAAGAAAACATAAGTGCCGGAAGTACTCTGCCGGCCATAGAGGGTAATTTCCCGGTCATCTCCGCCAACTTCGGACCAGTTGGTTATCTCACCACGGTAAATTGCACCGACCTGGTCAACAGTCAAAGTTTCAACCGAATTGGCATCATTTACAAGTACGGCTACCCCATCAACAGCAAAGCGGACAGCATAAGGCTCTTCACCGTGATTGTCCCTGAGAGCATCCATTTCTTCATCTTTCATCGGGCGAGAGGAGTTAGCCACATCAATGTCACCGTCAATTAAAGAAGAAATACCGACCCCGGAACCTCCACCGGTCACAGCAATAGAAACATGGGGATTATCATTCATATATTCTTCCGCCAATCTTGCTACCACATTAACTTCGGAATCTGATCCACCAAGCATTATTGATGCCGGCTCCTGGACAGCTTCTTCACCATTTGTCTCTTCTGCTTCTTCAACCGGCTCATCGGCCTGCTCTTCTGCGGGTCCCCCGCACCCTGCTGCAATCATCACTGCAGCCAGTAAAAGAACTCCTAAAACAGTCAACCACCTTTTCTGATTCATTCTAATCCTCCTAAGTTTTAGCTGGGGTAACTTGCTTACCCTGAATACAGCATAAAGCTGCCAGGTTAATTAGAAAGGAAAAACAGGTTAAATTTTTGTTAAATATAGGTTAAATACTAAAGGTTTAAGGGAACTTTTTATTTGACTATGAGTATTACTATCTGATAAGTCCTGCTCTGCTCCTGTGGTATAATCAACCTTAGAAAAATACTCCACCGGGTGGGCAATAATAAAACAGGGGGACAAATCTTGCAGGAACCCAACTTTAAGTCAATAATGAACAATATCAGTGACGGTTTATATCTAGTTGACATTAACAGGGTAATTACTTTTTGGAATAAGACTGCAGAGAAAATTACCGGCTATGCGGCTGAAGAGGTTGTTGGAAAATCTTGCGCAGACAACATCCTGACCCATATTGATAGCGAAGGCAATGCGTTATGCACAGGTTTATGTCCCCTCGCAGAAACTATTGCCGACGGCAATAGCCGCGAGGCAGAAGTTTACCTGCATCATAAAGACGGTCATAGAATTCCCGTATTGGTTCGTATAACTGCTATAACTGATAAAAACGGTAAAATAAGTGGCGGGATTGAACTATTTTCCGATATTAGCAACCGAGCTTCCAATGACTTGAGAATAAAAGAACTTGAAAAAATGGCTTTTCTGGATCACCTTACCCAAATGGCTAACCGTCATTACCTGCAAAGAGAATTGGAAATAAGATTCGAAGAGTTTAAACGCTATGATTTACCTTTTGGAATCCTGCTGATAGATATCGACCGCTTTAAGATGTTTAATGACAAATACGGTCATGATCTAGGTGATATTCTACTAAAAGCTGTTGCCAAAACCTGCGTAAACAATTCCCGCCCTTTTGATCTATACGGGCGGTGGGGTGGAGAGGAGTTTATTGGAATAATTCGTAATGTTAACCACTCTAACCTTAAATTTATCGCTAACAGGCTCAGGTTTTTGATAGAAAATACATATGTATTTTATAATGAGGAAAAAATTCAGGTAACCGTCTCGATTGGCGCCACCTTAGCCCAGGCTGATGACAACGCTGATAGCATTATAAAAAGAGCAGATAATCTTTTATATATCAGCAAAAACAAGGGAAGAAACCGGGCAACCGTAGGTTAATTGCCTGCTGTCTTCAACACAACAGGCACTCCACTCCTTACTACGAATAAAAACGGCAATTATATAAGCGGAAGCGTGAAAGTGAAGATAGTGCCTTCATCTTGACGGCTTTGCAAAGAATAGGTCGCCCTGTGTGCTTCCATAATATGTTTTACAATCGATAATCCCAGCCCTGTTCCGCCACTTTTTCGTGAACGGGCCTTATCAACACGGTAAAATCTTTCAAATACATATGGCAGATCGGCATCGGGAATACCGGGGCCGTCATCAGCAACTTTTACTTCAGCATTACCATTTTTTTTAGCCAGGCTTACTTGGACCTTTCCGCCTTTCCTACCGTGCCTGATGCTGTTTTCCAGAACATTAATTATAGCCTGGCGCAACCATTCTGGATTGCCGACAACTTTTATATCTTCTTGAGGAAAGTTATTTGAAATAGTAACTCTCTGCTGTATCTTTAAATCATCTACCCTTAGCAATGCCTCATCAATTACTGCCTTTAAATCAACTGGTTCTTTTTTCACTAATCCCTTTTCATTTTCAATTTGTGCCAGATCTATCAGATCATCAAGCAGGGCTGACAACCTGCCGGTTTCCTTGTCAATGACTTGCAGGAATTCGGTTAGTTCTTGCCGGTTCAGGTTCTCATGGAGAATTGTTTCTGTATAACCGCGCACCGTTGTCAGGGGAGTCCGTAATTCATGAGAAATATTGGCCACAAAATCGCTGCGCATTTTCTCCAAAGATCGCAGTTCAGTTGTTTCATGAAAAATTAGAAGTGCCCCGATTATTAAACCTTCTGAACCGAAAACAGGGATGATGTAAACATCGAGCACAGCTGCCCGTGGGTAATGCAGGTTGATTTCAACGGTTTTTGCTTCACCGTCAAGGCAGACAGCTTTGAGGTTTTCATTAAGTGTGTAATAACGAATGACGTTTTGAAAGCTGTTGCCGACGGCTTTTCCGCTCTCCAGATCAAAGAGTTTTTCCGCTGCCGGGTTAATTAATTCTATGTTTTGTTCTTTATCAGTTAAAATAATCCCGCTGCTCATTGAAGACACTACGGTTTCAAGCTTGTTTTTCTCCCAGACCACCTGGTTCATCTTCTTGGACAGTGACCCACCCATTTCCCTAATATTAGAAGCAAGCTGGCCCAACTCATCCCGACTTTTTACCTTTATTTCCGGAGTAAAATTGCCGCCGGCAATAGCTCTTGCTGCAGCACTGATTTTTTCAATAGGACCGGTAATACGCTCAGATAAAAATACTGCTGCTGTCATTGACGCTATCGAAGAAATAAGTAAAACAACTATGATGAAAAAGACAAGATTTGACTGAGCCTCTTTAATTCCGGCCATGGACAGGGCCAGGCGGATCACTGCAGTTGAATTTATCTCTGAATTCGTTTCTGATCCACTGCTGATTGGTATCGCAAGGTAATACATTTCTTCATCCAGGGTAACACTGTAACGGGTGGAAACCCCTTTTTTCTTTTCCATTGCTTCGATAATTTCCGGGCGTGAACTATGGTTTTCCATCAAGACTGGATCCTCTGCCGAATCAGCCAGGACAGTACCGTCCGGCGCAACCAGGGTTAACCTAAAACCCAGCTCCTCACCAAGATTTTTACAAAGCTGATCCAACTCTGCGGGAGCAGCATCTCGCGCCAGCATCTCTTCTACCAGGGCNGCAGAAAGCCGAGCCTGATTATAAAGGTTTTCACGTAGTGTTTCCATGTAGTAGTTACTTAAAAACCAGATAAAAAAAATACCCATCAGCAAAACTATGACGGCGATAACAACCAGGTAAAATACTATCAGACGGCGGCGAATACCGCTGAACAAAGGTTTTTTCCTCCTGTCAGTTGTCTGTTAATGTCAGTTAATTAGAGTTTCTATTACAATAACTATCATAAACTCTTAACAAACTTATAGCCTACGCCGCGTACAGTTTCTATATATCGTGGACATGTCGGATCAGTTTCAACCTTTTGGCGCAGGTAACGGATATGGACATCAACCGTCCTGGTGTCAACCTCAACTTCATAACCCCAAACTTTATCCAATAACAAATCCCGGGTTAAAACTTTTCCCGCATTTTCCATTAATAGTTCTAAGAGTAAAAATTCCTTGTGAGTCAGAGTACGCTGCTCCCCACCGACAGTAACCTGGTGGCGTTCCGGGTAAAGGCTAATATCACCCAGGTTTAAAACTTTTTCTTTCAGATCTGCCTCTTGTGCTTCCATGGTACCTTCATCCTCGTCCCTGTCAAAACGCCTGAACATAGCCCTGACCCTGGCTACCAGTTCACGAACACTGAAAGGCTTTACCATATAATCATCGGCACCAAGTTCCAGCCCCAGGACCCTGTCTAGCTCTTCTTTTTTGGCGGACAGTATCATTATTGGTATTTTTGCCGTATTTTTCCCGGCTCTCAGGCGGCGGCAAACTTCAAGGCCATCCATTTCAGGCAGCATGATATCAAGGACAACCAGGTCCGGAGGGTTTTCATAAGCCAGCTCCAGGGCTTCCCTTCCGCTTCCCGTACCGGTAACCCGGTAGCCCTCCTTCTCCAGGTGGAAGGTTATCAGGCGGACAATATCTTCTTCATCTTCGACCACCAGGACATGACGTTTCAGCTCGTATTTCTCAGAACTGTTCATATTTGCATTGTATCATATTAGCACAATACAGCGGCTTTAAAGGTTCACTTAAGCTTTTTAGAATTTATAAGCAAATACAAGAACCTGAATCGATGTCATGTACAAACTACCTTGAAAATAAAACATTGTCTCTGTTCAACCTTGTCATTCCGCATATTAAGTGTTAAAATCAAGATGGTCAAATACGGAAGATTTTGTAAAATAAATCGTTTTCACAACACTTGTTTATGGAGGTGTCTTTATTGACTAAGTTGATCGAAACAATGGATGGCAATACCGCTGCATCATATATCGCTTATGCTTTAAGTGATGTTGCAGCTATATATCCAATTACTCCGTCCTCACCAATGGCTGAGGTCTGTGATGAATGGGCTGCATATGGCCGAAAAAATATTTTCGGCCAAACTATGAGGGTTGCTACTATGCAATCTGAAGCCGGGGCAGCTGGAGCTGTACATGGATCACTGGTAACCGGAGCGCTAACTACAACCTTTACTGCTTCGCAGGGTCTATTATTGAAAATCCCTAATATGTACAAGATTTCCGGCGAACTCTTACCTTCCGTATTCCACGTTTCGGCAAGAGCGCTTTCAACACATGCCTTATCCATTTTTGGAGATCATTCCGATGTAATGGCCGCAAGGCAAACCGGTTTTGCTCTTGTCGCTTCCGGATCAATCCAGGAAGTTATAGACCTGGGTCTGGTATCACATTTAGCCACTTTGAAATCAAGAGTGCCATTTTTACACTTTTTTGACGGCTTTAGGACATCACATGAAGTGCAAAAGATCGAACTGATTGATTATGAAGATATCAAAAATATTGTTGACTGGGATGCCATTAAAGCTTTTCGGGAACGTGCTCTTAGCCCGGAGAATCCCCACCAGCGAGGTACTGCCCAGAATCCGGACATCTATTTTCAGAACAGGGAAGCAGCAAACCGTTATTACCTGGAAACACCTGAACAGGTCGAGGCCGTTATGGAACAGGTCTATGAGCTAACCGGCCGTCGTTACAACCTTTTCGACTACTGCGGAGCACCTGATGCTGAATCTGTCGTAGTCTGCATGGGTTCTGCCTGCGAAACTGTAGAAGAGACCGTTAACTATCTAAACAAACAGGGAGACAAGGTAGGCTTGATCAAGGTTCGACTCTACAGGCCTTTTTCAAGAGAGCATTTTTTAGCAGCATTACCTGCTACCTGCAAAAAAATAGCCGTGCTCGATCGAACCAAGGAACCCGGTTCTCTCGGAGAACCTCTTTACCAGGACATTTGTACAGCCTTAATGGAAGTTCAACAGACCCCGCTTATCATCGGCGGTCGCTATGGCTTAGGCTCAAAAGAATTTAACCCCTGCATGGCCAAAGCTGTTTTTGACAACCTGGACTCGGATCAACCTAAGAATCATTTTACAGTCGGAATCAACGATGATGTAACCCACACGTCACTCGAAGTACCCGAAAGCCTGTCGACTTCTCCTGAAGGCACTTACAGGGCCAAGTTTTATGGCCTCGGGGCTGACGGCACCGTTGGGGCTAATAAAAACAGCATTATTATTATCGGAAACAATACCGACCAGTATGCGCAGGGATATTTCGTTTACGATTCGAAGAAATCAGGCGGGATAACCGTTTCTCACCTGCGCTTCGGCCCTACTGCAATTCAATCAACCTATCAAATTGACCAGCCCGACTTTGTTGCCTGTCATAACCCGTCATTTGTCACCCGTTATGATATGCTAGATGGAATTGTAAATAACGGAATTTTCCTGCTTAACTCTGAATGGACCCTGGAAGAGATGGACGAACACCTTCCGGCTGAAATGAAGCAAACTATTGCCAGTAAGAATTTGAAGTTCTATAATATTGATGCTTTCAAAATTGCCGGGGAAATAGGCCTCGGCGGAAGAATTAACGTTATTATGCAGGCTGCTTTCTTTAAACTATCAGAAGTTATTGAACCCGAGTTAGCCTTTAAAGAGATTGAAAAGATGATTGAGAAATCATACGGCAAAAAAGGCCCTGAGATAGTAGAAAAAAATGTCTCTGCTATTTACAAGGCGCTGGAAGCGCTTGAAGAAGTTGATTATCCTGAAAGCTGGGCTGAAGCAGACAAGGGCGCCACCTTCCAACCTGAAGACGCTCCACAATATGTCTGCGACACAATTTACCCGATGATTGAACTTAAAGGCGACGAGCTTCCGGTAAGCGCTTTTAACCCAGACGGCACAGTCCCGACAGCAACAACCCGTTATGAGAAAAGGGGTATTGCCATTAAGGTGCCTGAATGGATACCTGAGAACTGTATCCAGTGCAACCAGTGCTCCTTTATCTGTCCGCATGCAGCGATAAGACCGTATGTAGCCCGCTCAGAAGATTTAAAAGGTGCTCCTGAAAGTTTTGTCACAATAGAAGGCAGCGGTAAAGATATTAAAGGGCTGCGCTACCGTATTCAGGTCACACCACTTGACTGTACCGGCTGTGGAAACTGCGTCGATATCTGCCCCGCCAAACAAAATGCCCTGGAAATGAAACCGCTGGAAAACGTAAAAGATATCCAGGACGCTAATTTCCGCTATGCTGAAAAACTTTCCGAGTTGGAGCTGGAGATAGCTCCTCATACCGTACGCGGCAGTCAGTTCCGAAAGCCTCTATTCGAGTTTTCGGGCGCCTGCGCCGGCTGCGGTGAAACTCCATACGTTAAAGTAATTACCCAGTTATATGGTAACCGCATGCTTATTGCCAATGCCACGGGCTGTTCTTCTATTTACGGTGGCAACGCTCCAACGGTGCCCTACACTGTCGATAGTAAGGGCAGGGGACCGGCCTGGGCGAGTTCACTTTTTGAAGATAATGCAGAATTTGGCTACGGTTATTCCCTGGCAGTAGTGCAGCTAAGGGCAAAGCTGGTCGAACAGGTTGAGCAAGTTATAGAAACCGCTATTTCAGAACCTTTAAAAATAGCTTTGCAAAATTGGCTTGAAGTTAAAGACCAGGGGGAAGCCTCTCTGAAAGCTGCTGATGAAATAAACGATTTGCTGGAAATGGAAAAACCTCAATCCGGCAATGAAGAACTTCTCAAACAAATAAAAGAAAAATCGGGGCTACTACCCAAACGATCCATCTGGATTTTTGGTGGAGACGGATGGGCATATGATATAGGCTTTGGCGGTCTCGATCATGTAATATCAACCGGCGCCGACGTCAATATCCTTGTAATGGATACCGAAGTTTACTCCAATACCGGTGGCCAGTCATCCAAGGCTACACCAACCGGGGCCATTGCCAAGTTTGCAGCAGCAGGAAAAGATATGCGTAAAAAAGACCTTGGACTAATGGCAGTTACTTACGGTTATGTTTATGTTGCTATGGTTTCAATGGGCGCAAATAAGAACCAGTTCATGAAAGCGCTTGTTGAAGCAGAATCTTATCCGGGTCCGTCTATTATCATTGCCTATTCACCCTGCATTGCTCATGGTATTGATATGAGCAAGAGTCAACGAGAAGGAAAACTGGCAGTTGAATCCGGCTACTGGCCGCTTTACCGGTATAACCCGCTGTTAGCTGAAGAGGGTAAAAACCCGTTTATTCTTGACTCCAAGGAACCAAAGGAAGACCTGAAAACATTCATGATGAATGAAGTGCGCTTCCGCGCTTTAACCAAAGAGTTTCCGGAGCGGGCGGAAATGTTGTTTAAAAAAGCGGAACAAGTATCTAAAGAAAGACTGGAAATGTACAAAAATCTGGCAGCCGCACAGGTTGATCCAAAAGAATGAAATGCTAAAAGATAATAAGCATGCCGCAAAGTAACAAAAGTAAAGGGAAGACATGGATAACCCATGCCTTCCCTTTATATTTTCATGGCAATATTAATAGTTGATCATGATCTGATCTCGGCTTAATCGCGGTCGGGGAGGAGTGGTTTCTGCCGGATATCCAACCGGCAGCAAAGCAATTACCTCGATAGTTTCCGATAAGTTAAGGGCCTCATGGACCTGCTGCGGATTGAACAAACGTACCCAGCAACTGCCCAGACCAAGAGCAGCAGCCATTAAAACCATCTGCTCCACTGCTATGCCCAGATCAATATAAGCCGATGCGGGAATAACAACATCTTCAACTTGTTCAGGCATTTTTCTTTGATAAATATAACCGGCGGCTTCTTCACTGATCACGTTAGACTGAACAAGCTCATCCATTCTTTTTTCAACAAGGCCCCTGGTATAAGCGCTCCGATCAAGGCAGCAGACAAATACGGCCGGGGCATCAACTACAAAAGGCTGAATTACAGCCCCCGCTATTTTTTCTTTTTCTTCTTTATTGACAAGCAGCATAAAACGCCAAGGCTGCCGGTTAGTACCTGACGGCGCTAACCTGGCTGCTTCAATTATTTTCTCCAGATCTTCTTCTGAAACTGGATCGGGCTTATACTTCCTGATACTGCGGCGATTTCGGATTGTTTCTAAACAATTATCACTAATGACTATAACACCTCCATTTTATTTGTTCCGCCTTCCAAGCCATCTGGATAAACGTCCGGGTTTTTTTGAAAGGTTAACATCTTTTAAGGCTTCCCGGGCTGCTTTGTACCCTCGCTCAATCAGAAGGTCTACTTTACTGGTATCATGTACTGCAATGTCACCTAGCTCAGGTTCAACCAGTGTATCGGTATAATCAAGACCGGGCATATCACGCTGGCGGCGGATAACATCAAATGACTGCACTAATATTTCAATTATTGTCTCAGGCTCTTTTTTCAGGGCCCGCTGCGCCCCCACGTTTACTGAAATAATATAATCAAGATTTTTGTCTTTCAATAGGGCGGCAGGCAGGTTATTAAGAAGCCCACCATCGACAAGCAGATAACTGCCTGTTTTAACCGGGGTAAATATTCCCGGTATGGCACAGCTGGCTGATACTGCTTCAGCTAAATCTCCTTTTGTAATTACCTGCTCTTTGCCACTAATAAGATCAACGGCATTTATAATCAGCGGAATTTTCAATTCCTCAAAGCTTTTATTGCCTAAATGTTTCCTGAGCACTTTCAGGAGGCTTTTTGAATCAAATAACCCTTTATGAGGCAGTGAAAATCTGACCAGGTCCTTCCATGACATTGTAGCGGCAATTTTCTCTAATTCCTCGACTGTTTTGCCTGAACAGTACAAAGAACCGACAATGCTGCCGGCGCTGGTTCCTGCAACACAGGCGGCTTTAATACCATTTTCCTCGAGGTATTTAATGACCCCGATGTGCGCAATGCCTCTTGCCGCGCCTCCGCTTAAAGCCAGTCCCACCTTCACGGGTTTTAACCTCCTGTCTAACTGTATAACTATTATTTTTAATTCACAAAATTAGCGCCTGCGGCTCCGAAGAGAATTCCGGCAATTAAGAGCAAGCGAAATGCCTGCCAGTAAGTAATTGTTTTTAAATTAAATACGTCAGGCATAGTAATATTCCAGAGCCACTGCAGAAGCGCACTTACCAGAAGCAATATTCCAATTGCTACTATTAGAACCACAAATAAGTTCCCGGGTCCAACCATTACATTCCCTCCCTATGTAATTATGATAGAATAAACTCCCTTAAAAAGTATTACCTGTTCAAATTACTGATGATGCGCAGCCCTTCCAGGGTTAAGAGCGAATTAACTTTGCAGATGGTCTCCGATTCGCGGGCAATCAGGGCAGCAAAACCACCGGTTGCGATAACCCTGGGCTCAACAGCAAATTCATTAATCATCCTGCGCACTATACCATCAACCTGGCCGACAAATCCAAAAACTATCCCTGACTGCATGCTGGCGATTGTGTCCTTGCCAATCACGCGTTCCGGACGAATTATCTCTACCCGCGGCAGTTTCGCGGCCCGTTCAAATAGAGCTTCCAGGGAGATTCCGATACCGGGAGCTATAACACCACCCAGGTAATCACCAGCTTCTGAAACTGCACAAAATGTTGTCGCTGTCCCAAAATCTACAATTATTAACGGTCCTTCATATAAATTGTGAGCGGCAACAGCATTTACTATGCGATCAGCTCCTACCTCCCTGGGGTTATCTATTACAATATTTAAACCGGTTTTAATACCGGGGCCAATAACAAGAGGTTCGATATTAAAATATTTGTTTGCCATGCGCTCGAGGGAATACATCAAGGGAGGAACGACCGAAGATATAGCAATTGACTCTATATCGGTCAGCTTCAAACGATTGTTATGCAGTAGATTTTTTACGATCATACCCAATTCATCTTCTGTGCTCTCCTTACAGGTGGCAAGCCGCCAGTAAACCATAATATTTTCTTCCCTGAAAACACCAAGCATAATGTGAGTATTACCGACATCAATAGCCAGAAGCAATTATTTCACCCCGTGTAGTTTTCAATTGAATTTAGTATTTATTAACACATCCACTATAGCAGATCAAACCTGTTTTGAAAAGAAACGGTACTATGCACCCCCATGTTATACTCTTGCATTTGAGAAGGAAAAGGGGTAGACTCGTTGAAGTATACCGAGAACAATGACAACAAGACAAGCTCAAGGAGGAACTTTAGTTGCTACTTAAAAAAATCGGGGCCAGTAATTATTTTATTGCCATGTTAATTTTACTGGGTATTACCATAGCCCTTGTTGTTTCAGCATTTATTGTTACAGCAATCTTTCCCGGCTCTCTCGGTAGGATCCCATATCAGTATGAAACTGAAACCGTCTGTGAATTTGAGCCATGGTCATTTGAATTGAATAATTTGGAAGTTAACTTCCCTCAGGGTGGAATTATCCTCACTGTCAACCAAACTGACCGCTACAGGAGTAATCTGCTGTTGGGTGAAGGATTTTACCGGAACAAAGAAACACAGGTTAATAATGATTTAAACGGGGGTTTATTTATTGTTACTGAGCACAGCATTTTTGAGGAAATACGGGGAAACAACATCTTTATGCCGGTTGAAGATGAAGCCCTTTTAAGCCAGGTTGCAAGAATTGGTGACAATCAGAAAGGGATACCGGCTATATGGAAAGATACAATTCCGGTCACTTTCCATGCCCCGGAAGATCTCTCTTACTATTACTTCGTATCCCCCGAGGGCAAGCCGGATTTGCCTCCTTCAGCAAATTATTCCATGCCCACTGTATTTGGCGCTTTCCTGGTATATACCATCTTTATCGCCATTTTAGTTATCGTCCTTACCATTCTATCGCCGGACCACCGTTATTCACGCTACTGGATGCATCTGGGCAATACACCGCCGCGCTTGTTCAGCCTGATTTTGATACCTATGGTGCTGGCACTCGTGGCAATAACCAGGATAGGCACGAATTTATTTAATCTATCGGAGCTATATTCGGCTGCCGGTTATTTTTTAATACTCTTTATCCTGGCTTACTATGCAATAAATGGAAAGATTGATTATATGGATCTCGGTCTGCGCAGAGATAAGATACATAATGGCTACTTTTTAGCCATAACTGCTGCAATTCTGGTTGTATGCACAATCCGCGGTTTGCCGGCAGGGATTAGCACAGGCGGTTTTAGAACCTTCTTGCAGCTGCCATTGCTATTCTTACTGGTGGCCCTGCCGCTTGAACTAATCTGGCGAGGCTATATTCAGACCTATTTAAGCCGCTGGCTGGGAGTTACGAAAGGATTGCTGGCAATGGTTTTTCTGGCTGCTGTCACTCATTTCATCTACCTGCTGGCAACCGAGCCATGGATGTCGGCTTATCCATACACATATTTAGAAGTTGCTGTGCTTGTGCCGGGAACTGCCTTTGTTCTCGGATACCTTTACCTGCGCACTGAAAACATCATGTCCTGTGCAGTTTTGCACGGTTTAATTCTTTGGCTGCCCGGCATTTTAATTTATTAACAGAAAGGCGGTTTGCAATGGACAAGGAGAAAATCATAAGGGCTATAGAAATGATCCTGGAAGCAGTTGGTGAAGACTTAAACAGAGAAGGATTACGCGGAACTCCCGAACGAGTGGCAAATATGTATACTGAACTATTCAGCGGATTGAAGCAAGACGCCAAGTCGCACCTGAAAACATGTTTTGTAGAAGATGGCCACGATGAAATCGTACTTGTGAAAGATATAGCTTTCTATTCAATGTGCGAACACCATTTACTGCCCTTTTATGGAAAAGCCCATGTTGCATACCTTCCTGCAGGAGGAAGAATTGTTGGTCTAAGCAAACTGGTCCGGGTAATTGAAACTGTTTCAAGACGCCCCCAGCTCCAGGAAAGGCTAACTTCAAATGTAGCTGATATTATTACTGAAGAGCTTAAGCCAAAAGGGGTTGTTGTCGTTGTTGAAGCTGAACACCTCTGTATGAGCATTCGCGGTGTTGGCAAACCTGGTTCAGCAACAGTCACTTCTGCCGTAAGAGGTCTTTTCCGTCGCAATCCGAGTTCCCGAATAGAAGTCTTCAGTTTGATTAAAGACCGTTACAATTAGTAAGCGGAGGTTGTTTAATGAATAACATCGAACAGATTATTGCCAGCCCAATCTACCAGGAGTGCCTGGGGAAAAACAATGGCACAGAAGTAAATCGCATGTTTTGTAATCACCATTTCGAACATCTCCTGTCAACTGCCCGTTTGACCTATATTCTAATTCTTGAAGAAAATACCCCATTCATTACCAGGGAAATGGCTTATGCAGCAGGATTACTTCACGATATCGGGCGCTGGTTTGAATATCAATCCGGAGCTGACCATGCAAAAAAGAGCGCTGAACTGGCAGAAACAATTCTTTCAGAAACTGATTTCTCTGAAGCCGAGAGCAGTTTAATTCAAAAAGCAATTGCTCAGCACCGTATAAAAAATGATTGCCATGAGCATCGTTCACCTCTCAGCACTGCTCTCGGAAGAGCTGACAGCCTCTCCCGTACCTGTTTTCGCTGTGATGTTTGGGAACAGTGCAGCAAGTTTGAAGGGCAGCCTAACCGGGATACTCTAATTTATTAAACGCATCGGGGTGATGCTATGCATGTTGTCCACTATAGCTCTCAAATAATTGAAAATGAACTTAAATCAATGGATTTAGATAACCTAAAAATAGAGCAGTTTTTACAAAGCTGTATTCGCAATGTTTTTAAGCTCTGCGATATACCAGGATCGCTCGTCCCTCTGTTAGAGGAACTTGTGTCCAGAGAAAATGCAGCGATTATTTTTTCAGAGAAAACTCATGCTGCTGATAACGACATCGATGCTGTAATTGCCGGTTCTAGTCAAGAAATCTCCTCATTATGCCGCTGCTTAAAAGAACAAAGTGGAAAAGCCGGAGAACTTGGGCAATCAATACACCATGTTCTTGAAAAACTAAAGCATAAACCGACGGAAAAACTACATCTCGGCAGTCATACTTTTTACCTCGGTAAAAGAACACTGATTATGGGAATCCTCAATATCACACCCGATTCATTTTCTGATGGAGGCCGGTTTGACAAGACTGAAAATGCCATTGCCCAGGCTTATAAGATGGCTGCTGACGGTGCTGATATCATTGATATCGGTGGTGAATCAACCAGGCCGGGTGCACAGGAAATTACCGCCGAGGAAGAGCTAAAACGTGTTATGCCGGTAATCCAAGCCCTGAAAAGTGACAACAATTTTAAAATACCTCTCTCTATTGATACTTACAAGGCATCAGTCGCAGAACATGCTCTTGAGGCAGGAGTAGAAATGCTTAACGACGTATGGGGTTTAAAAAAAGACAGCGAAATTGGAAGTGTTGCAGCCCGCTATCGGGTTCCTGTGTGCCTGATGCATAACCGCGGCAACACAGACTATGACGATTTAATCCCGAATATAATCGCAGAGTTAGAAGAATCAATTGACCTGGCCCGCCAGGTTGGTATTGAAGACAACCAAATAATTATTGATCCCGGCATCGGTTTTGGTAAAAATCTTGAACAGAACCTTGAAGTTATGTTCCATTTACAAGTTTTTTCAAAACTCGGTTATCCCTTACTGCTGGGAACTTCACGAAAATCGATGATTGGAAAAACCCTTGATCTTCCGACCGAGGAACGACTTGAAGGAACTGCCGCAACGGTTGCATACGGTATAGCTACAGGCGCCGATATCATCAGGGTTCATGATGTTATGCAAATGAAACGGGTCGCTGTAATGACCGATGCGATAACCCGGAGGTGAACTTGAATGGACCGCATCGTTGTTGAAAGAATTGTATGCTACGGTTATCATGGTCTTCTTCTAGAAGAGCAAAGCCTGGGCCAGGAATTTCAGGTCAGCCTGGAGCTGGGCCTTGATCTTTCCAATCATCTTCATGACCAGATTGATCATGTGCCCGATTATCGCTCTGCCGTATCAATAGTTGAAGAAGTAATGTATGGCAAATCATGCCGCCTTCTGGAAACCCTGGCTTCTCGCATTGCCGATAAGCTGCTTACGATTGACAAAGTAATCGAGGTTACTGTCGAAGTCCGCAAACCTAACCCGCCCATACCGGGTGTGCAGGGTGGGGTTAGCGTAATCATCAGCCGCAGCAAATAATGTGAAAGTGACAAGGAGGCTTCAATTATTATTAAACGGGCATACATAGGACTGGGGGCAAACCTGGGGAACCGCCTGGAATATCTTCAAAAAGCAATAAAAATGATTTCTGACCAGGAGGATATTAAAGTTCAATCTGTTTCACCCCTTTATGAAACTGCTCCTCTGGGCGGTCCGAAACAGGGCCCGTTTTTGAATGCCTGCGCTTTGCTGGAAACAGCCCTGCTGCCGGAAGAATTACTTGAGAAAATGCAGGAAATAGAAAATGCGCTGGGAAGGGTGCGCGAAGAAAGGTGGGGACCACGCCTGATAGATCTCGATATTCTCACTTATGAAGGCTCCCTGATAAACACACCGACACTGGAGCTGCCGCACCCCCGGCTTGCCGAACGCGATTTTGTTCTGATCCCCCTTTTCGACATAGCCCCTGAACTTTTCATTTCTGGTATAAATAAAACAGTGCATACTATGCTTTTGAATCGCGATCCATCCCCTGACGTGAAACTTTATATGCCTTCCGGGTGGCATGAGCAATCTTAAAAGCAACCTACTTAATTTTTTACCCTACCACTAAAAAGAGGGGCGCCGTGAAAGCGTCCCTCTTTTTTTACTTTTATCTGCCCAAAGGGCAAGATTATATTTAAAACAGGCCCTGCACCTTTCCGGTTTCGACATCAACATCAACTTTACGGTAAGCAGGATTGGCAGCGGTACCGGGCATCAGGGAGATAGCACCGGCTACGGGAACTACAAAGTCAGCGCCGCCATAAGTTAGAATATCACGAACATGTAGTTTCCAACCTTTGGGAACACCCTTCAGAGCAGGGTTGTCACTGAGGCTTAGGTGCGTTTTGACCATACAGGTTCCCATCTTCTGGATTTTAGGATCAGCCTCCATCTTCTTAGCCTTTTCAAGAGCTTCAGCCGAATATTCAACACCATCTGCACCGTACACTTCCCTGGCAATCAAGTCTATACGTTCACGCAGTGGCGTTTCCAGTTCATAGAGGTATTTGAAATCGGTTTTTTCATCACAGGCTTCAACCACAGCTTCAGCAAACTCTTTTGCTCCATCTCCACCATACTGCCAGTGCTTCGAGAGGGCGACCCTGGCGCCTGCTTCTTCAGCCAGGCGGCGTACTGCTTTAACTTCGTTATCGGTATCTGTATAGAAGTGGTTAATACAGACAACCGGACTGATACCGGCTTTTTTAACGGTATTTATGTGGTGAATTAAATTGTCGCAGCCTTTTTCGACCCACTCAACATTTTCTTCCTTGTAGGCGGGATCGAGCGGCTGACCCGGTTTTGGAACCGGAGCGCCACCGTGGCATTTTAAAGCACGGATTGTAGCAACAATTACAGCACAATCCGGAGTAAGACCGGACATACGGCATTTCAAATTCCAGAATTTCTCAAAACCGATATCGGCAGCAAACCCGGACTCGGTGATTACATAATCGCTTAATTTAAGCCCAACCCGGTCAGCAATGATTGAAGACTGACCAATGGCAATGTTTGCAAAAGGCCCGGCATGGACAAATACCGGCTGTCCTTCAAGTGTTTGCATCAGGTTGGGGTTGATTGCTTCAACCATCCAGGCAGTCATAGCTCCGGCCACATCAAGATCTTCCGTGGTAACCGGATTGCCTCTCTTATCGTAAGCAACTACAATCTTGCCCATCCTTTCGCGCATATCCTTTAGATCATTGGCTACCGCCAAAATAGCCATAACTTCTGATGAAACAGCAATATTAAAACTTGAGCTCATCATGAATCCGTCTCTTCTTCCACCAAGGCCCATGATGATATTGCGCAAGCCCTGTGCACAAAAGTCAATAATCCAGTTCATTGATACATTTTTCGGATCAATATCTAACCGCTTAAGACCGCTTCGCTCTAAAAATGCATCGGTAGAGTTAGCTTCGTGCTGCAGGCGTGAGTTCAAAGCTACCATACCGAGATTATGTGCATTCATAATTGCATTAATATCGCCGGTCAAACCAAGAGAAAATGGAGTCAAAGGAATACACTGGGCCAAACCACCGCCTGCCGCAGAACCCTTTACATTCATGGTCGGACCACCTGATGGCTGGCGAATTGTAGCGAGAACATTCTTGCCAAGCTTACCCATCCCCTGGGTTAAACCCATAGTTGATGTAGATTTGCCTTCTCCAAGCGGGGTGGGAGTTATCGCGGTAACATCAATATACTTTCCACCGGGAACATCTTTTTTTCTGTCGAGCACTTTCTTGTAATCAACTTTTGCCACATAGTGACCATGGGGCAGGAGCTCTTCTTCTTCAAGTTTAAGCTCCTCTGCCAACTGGTATACCTTCTTCATACTTGATTCAGCAGCTTCAGCTATTTCCCAATCGGCATGTTTGGTTGGATCTAAAGCCATTAATACTACCTCCTTGTTATAAAATAATTATTTGACTACCTGCATTTTTACGCATACACACACAAATAAACATATACAACATTTAAATCGTAATTCCTGCCTTGGTGTTCAGTATTTCACAAATTTTTTACAGCTCTCAACAGTAGTTTATGGAGCCAGATCCCTTAGCGAAGGAACATCTCCCAGGGAAGTTGCCTTGATCACTGCTCTTTCAACAGCTATAGCTATAGCTTCTGCAGCCAGCAGGCCAACCAGGTTAACATCGGCCGTCAAATCGCCTTTAGATAAAGCAAATACAGTATCGCCATCCCACATGGTATGAACAGGCCAGATTGAACGAGCCAAACCATCATGCGCGAGCTGGCAAACCTTGGTTAAAGCAGTGCTGTCAAATGATGCGTTTGTAGCTACCACACCCAGGGTTGTATTGCCTGAAAAAGCGCCTCCTGTCATATTAACGAGAACCTCTGTGGTTAAATCCATTTTACCGGTCTCAGGATTGCGCGGCCCGGCCAGTAATTTGCCTTTGCGATCAAAGATATCACCAAAGGCATTGACCGCAACTAAGGCGGCAACTATCAATTCCCCTTTTTGAACGGCAGCTGATCCCTGGCCGGACTTAACAGACCAGGCGGTGCCATATATTTTAGCAACTGTTGCCCCTGTTCCGGCGCCAACCGAGCCTTCCTGAACAGGATCAGCAGTAGCAGCCATGCAAGCTCTGCGGCCCATAGCTGCATCGGGTCGTACCTTACCATCACCTATAAACAGATCAAAGAGTACTGCTGCAGGTACAATCGGCACATAATAATTACCTGCCGGAAACCCACAGCCTTTTTCTTCCAGGTAGGCAGTAACACCTGAAGCAGCATCCAAACCAAAAGCACTGCCACCAGCTAAAACAACTGCCTGCATTTCGCCAACCAGTTGGCCCGGACGCAGCAGATCGGTTTCCCTCGTGCCGGGAGCAGATCCCCGGACTTCCACAGCGGCCCTGGCCCCATCTTCAACAAGCACTACGGTAACACCGGTAACAGCACTGGTATCTGTGTAAACTCCAACCTTTATTCCGGAAATATCGGTTAAACCGGCAGCCATTACAAATCTCTCCTTATAATCATATGATATACTAGTATAGAATTAATCCAATTTTAGCTTAAACCTATTAACAGAAAGGAATCTTAATCCTGGAAGCCGGCAAAAATACAACCGTCCCGCTCTGGGACAGCCATATTCACATATTTCCGGAAAAGTTGATGAAAGCAGTTTTTGCATTCTTTCAACACCGTTATGGTTGGCCCCTGCCGTTTTCAACCAATCCGGACTCATTAATACAAGATTTGTTATCCACGGGAGTAGAACAGGCTTTTGCCCTGGCTTACACCCATAAACCCGGCCTTTCGCGCCAATTAAACAGCTGGTTAGCAGCTTTTTGCCTGAAAAACTCACGACTCAAGCCATTTGGAGCTATTCACCCTCTTGATCCTGACTTTAATGAAGTTATAATCGAGTGTTTAGACCTATACAATTTTCCGGGCATGAAGCTTCACTGCCTGGTTCAGCAATGCCGACCAGATGATGCAAAACTAGATTATGTTTATGAGGCAGTATCTGAACGTTCAAAAGGGATCATAATCCATGCCAGCAATTTTCCACTGCCATATAAAGATTATCTTGGAGTCGAGGGCATTTCCAAAGTATTGAAGCGCCATCCCGGATTAAACTTGATTATACCTCACCTGGGTCTGCACGACCTTCGTAAGTACAGCTTCTTATTTGATCAATATGATGGTCTTATGCTGGATACATCCTTTGTTTTTCAGAATCAGGACTTTATTCCACCATTGGGAGAAATAAAAGAGTTGATGCTTGCCTATCCGGACCGCTTTATTTACGGTAGTGACTATCCATTTATATTGGAGCCACCTCAAAACGGCATTACCCGTATCCTGGAACTCGACCTGCCCGACGAAAACTATGAGAAGCTATTTTACAAAAATGCCGCATCATATTATTGCAGAATAACCGGTTCGCGATAATTAAAAACAAAAAAAAGAACCCGAAGGTTCTCTTAATGATCTTTATTTGGTTCTTCTTTTTGCTTTTTCTGTTGCTGAAAAGAAGCGCGGCGGTCTTCTTTTTTCTTTGATACTTTTATGGACTCTGCTTCAACAGCTTCGTTTTCTTTTTTCTCCGTATCAGCTTCGACTTGTTCAGTTTCAGCTTTATCCTGGTCAGAATCTTTCTCAATTTCATCCTGTTCGTCTGCGGAGTCGCCTTGATCATCTTGATCAACAATCTCTTCCACTAAAGGTGGTAATTCTCTTCCTTCAACCAATGCTTTTATCTCATCGGAATCAAGCGTTTCTCTTTCAATCAGGGCCTGGGCTATCAACTCTAACTTGGAACTTTCTTTTTCCAGGATATCCTGGGCTCTTTGATAGCAATCGTCAATTGTCTTACGAATTTCCTGATCGATAGATTTTGCAATTTCTTCACTGTAATCACGATCTCTGCCTAAATCTCTGCCCAGAAACACCTGGTCCTGTTTCCGACCAAGGGTAATTGGTCCTAGAGTATCACTCATACCGTATTCCATGATCATCTGGCGGACAATAGATGTAGCCCGTTCAAGATCGTTCTGCGCGCCTGTGCTTATATCCTTTAACACCAATTTTTCGGCAACCCTGCCACCGAGTAATGTACTAATCCTGTCGAGAAGTTCAGTCTTGGTCATATAGTAACGATCTTCTTCAGGAAACATCAGGGTGTAACCACCGGAGCGACCGCGTGGAATAATCGATACCTTATGCACGGGATCGGTATGGGGCAGCAGATATCCGACTAAAGCATGTCCCGCTTCATGGTAGGCAACTATTTTCTTTTCAAAGGGACTGATTACCCGGCTCTTCTTTTGTGTGCCGGCCACTACCCTTTCAACTGCTTCTTCCAACTCTTTCATCCCGATCCTTTTTTTATTGGATCGTGCTGTTAATAATGCAGCCTCATTAACTACATTCTCAAGATCGGCACCTGTGAAACCGGGAGTGCCACGGGCGAGTACTTTCATATCAACACCTTCAGAAATTCGCTTGTTCTTGGAATGAACCTTTAAAATATCAGTCCGTCCGTTAACATCGGGCAGTACAACCGATATTTCACGATCAAAACGTCCCGGCCTGAGCAGCGCCGGATCTAAAATATCAGGGCGGTTGGTAGCAGCAATAATAATGATTCCTTCATTAACATCAAAGCCATCCATCTCGACAAGGAGCTGATTCAGGGTCTGTTCCCTTTCATCGTGTCCACCACCAAGGCCGGCTCCCCTCTGACGGCCGACAGCATCAATTTCATCGATAAAAACAATACAGGGAGAATTCTTTTTAGCATTTTCAAACATATCTCTTACACGGGAAGCTCCAACACCAACAAACATTTCCACAAAATCAGAACCACTGATGCTAAAAAAGGGCACTCCGGCCTCGCCGGCAACAGCCCTGGCCAGCAAAGTTTTTCCTGTACCCGGCGGTCCTACCAAAAGAATTCCCTTCGGTATACGCGCTCCTATTTCGATATATTTGCGTGGATCTTTCAGAAAGTCTACTACCTCGGATAGTTCAGCTCTCTCTTCATCAGCGCCTGCCACATCTTCAAAAGTGACTTTTTTCTTATCGCTTTCCTGAAGGCGAGCTTTGCTTTTACCAAAGTTCATAACTTTATTGCCGCCACCCTGCGATTGCTGCATGAAAAAGAAAAATATACCGATAATCAGTAAAAACGGAATCATGTAGGTCAGGGCACTCTGCCACCAGGGAGGCGTGCGAGCGTCGTGCGGATAGTGAGCAACGTTATTTTCCAATAAAAGATCAGTCAGGTTGTGATCTTCAGGCCGGTAAGTATTGATTATGGTGCCGTCAACAAGCACAGCTTCGACTTCGCCACCATGTGTTTCAACTTTTTCCACTTCGCCTCTTTCAACTTTTGCAATAAATTGATTATAGCTTATCTCCTCCGGCACACTGCCGGTATTAAATGTAGCCAGCAAGGCAAAAACTACCAGGGCTATGACCAGGTAGAAAGTTATTTGTCTCAAAAATGGGCTCAAGAAACAATCCCCCTTTCTATTAAAGGCTTTAAAGCCTAACGTCTATTCTAACATACCGGACATTCAGAAGCAATAAAATGAATTTCGTAAACCTCGAAAACCTTTCACGAAAACCTTTCAAGCATCGAGAATGCATATGTCGTTTAAATTGCGATATTTTTCATCAAAGTCCAGGCCATAACCGACTACGAAGCGGTCGGGGATCTCAAACCCACAGTAATTGGCTTTAAATTCTACTCTTCTGCGTTCTGGCTTGTCAAGCAGGGTCACTACTTTTATAGAGTTAGGCTGACGGCTTCTCAGGTTCTCAAAAAGGTAACTCAGGGTCAACCCGGTATCTAGAATGTCCTCGACGATAAGAATATCTTTATCCTTAATGCTTTGATCAAGATCTTTTTGGATGCGTACTATACCAGACGAAGCTGTATCAGAGCCATAACTGGATACTGCCATGAAATCAATTTCTAAACTTACATCAATTTCACGAATCAAGTCACTTAAAAAAACAACTGCTCCTTTCAGAACCCCAATCAACAGAGGTTTTTTTTCTTTATAATCTTCTGATATTTCCTTTGCCAGTTCTTTTACTCTTTCTTCAATCTGTTCTGCGGTAATAAGCACTTCAAACGATTCATTCGTCATTATGTCTACCACCTTTGCCATTTTTCAAGTCCGTTTTTCGCTTACGTTTTAGAAACTTGCATTCAAGAACCAATACCGCCCTGGTTTGATCAGTAACCCGGTAAGGGTGAGCAATTCTTATTCCGGCTACCCAGATAATTTCGTTTCCCACAGTTACAAGGGGCAGAACATCGCGTCGATCAGAAGGAATTTTTTGATCGATTAAAAAGTCTTTCAGTTTTTTACTGCCTGCTGAACCGTGCGGGTAAAACCGGGCTCCCGGCCAGCGTGTTCGAATTTTTATGGGACCCGGTGGGATTTTGTCCAGGTCAAGATAGGCCCGATATGAACTGGTCGGCCAGGCTAGGTAATGAACATCCTCAATTGAAGCGGAGATCACTAAACCATGCGGTAAATATGTTTTGCCGGGAACCTTAAGGGGCACTTCTATAAACTTTTTTTGCTTTTTACGTGATTCATCATATAAAACTAATTTATTATAAGAACAGTATGCTGTTACTCCACCGGGAATGGACAGATATTTACCGGTTTGTCCCCTTCCGACAGCACTCAAAAGCTGTTCAATATGCTTTTTGCCAAGATATTTTGCAGTGACATGATTATTCATAGCAATCCGCAAAACCCTGCCCCTTAACGCAGCAGGCAGGGCCATTAAACCTTGACGATCTATAACTGTTTTTCCTTCCTGGAATTTTGCCAGTTTATGATGCTGCTTCCAGGCAAGATTCCTTAAAAACCGCCGATCATCAGCTGCCAGTGACGCAAGACTGAATAGCGCTTCCCTGATGCGGGGGTTATATTGTGCTTCCAATTGGGGAATAAGCTCTAAACGAAGCCGATTTCGGGTGTAATCGGTTTCCAGGTTGCTGCTATCTGTAAAAGTTTGCAGTTTGTTATCACGACAATACTCTTCAATTTCACTGCGCCTGAGACAAAGCAAGGGTCTTACCAGTTGAAAGTCATCTCCACTGCGTTTAGGCAGCATCCCGGCCAGCCCATCCACACCTGTTCCCCTGATAATATGAAGCAAAACTGTTTCGGCCTGATCATCAAGATGGTGACCGGTGGCAATCCTGGAAGCCCTGTGTTTTCCGGCCGTGTCAAAGAGAAAGTCGTAACGCGCTTTTCGACCGGCTTCTTCCTCTGAAAGGCCCAGCTCTTTTTTGTAAGTTCGAATATTAACTGTTTTTGTTTCAAACGGAATAGCCCGGGCTTTAGACATTTTTTCCACGCCAACTGCTTCAAGCTGCGCCTCCGGCCTCAGACCGTGATTCAGATGAGCAACGATCAATTTTAATTCAAATTCATCCTTTAGCCTGCAAAGAATATCCAGAAGACAAACCGAGTCCGGACCCCCTGATACAGCAACAATCACAGTATCGCCTTTGTTAATCAGATGGTGCTTCTTAATAAAACTGCTTACTTTCTCCAGTTGCATCAATAGTGATCACAACCTAACCGCTATAAAGATAAAAAAACACCCTGAATCAGAGTGCCTTTTGATCTGCATTATTTGTTTAATCTATTTAAAATGCTTCCCGAAAAGAACCGCGGCCGCCTCTTTTAGATTCAGTATTACGTTTTAAGTCCAGCAACCGCTCGTCACTTTCCTTAAGGAAACGATTCATTTTGTCTTCAAATGATGCTTTGTTAACAACTGCCGGCTTGCTTTTACTGTTTTTCGTTTGCGGTTTATAACCTTCCTCCGCCTGCCGGATAGAAAGACCAACTTTACCGTTGTTTTCTATATTAAGCACTTTAACCTTTACTTTATCTGCTTTCTTGAAAAACTCATTAATGTCTTTTACATACTCATCCGCTATCTCGGATATGTGTACCAGACCTGTTGTTCCACCGGGCAGTTCAACGAATGCGCCGAATTTTGTAATGCCGGTAATCACTCCTTCCACAATACTTCCCACAACTATCTCTTTCTTGATAAAAAACTCCTCCTTGCCTATAATTACTTCAAAACTAAGCTTATTTTATACCTTTATTTGTATAATTGTCAATCCTCTAACTGAAAGATCACTTCATCCGGTTTAACCAATCCCAGTCTTTCGCGGGCCAGAGCCTCTATATAATCAGTTTCCTGCAACCGTTCTATCTCCAGCTTCAAATCAGCCTGACGCTGCTCATACTCCTGCAATCTGAATTCATATTCTGCCAGTTCTTGTTCGATCTTAAGCTTTTGAAAGTATTGAACTCCGATTATCAAAGCCAGCGCGATAATAATGAAAATCCCAAGTGAGCTGATCAATCTGTACAGACTATACCTGTTTTCCCGATGTTGTCGGGGAAATCTTGAAATTGACTTTTTCGCTTTATTGCGTTTAATATTCACGGTAACCACAGCTCTTCAGAATTGCAATATTTTAATAAATTCTTCGACACAAGCCAACTTACTCCTGCTGCAAATAGTAATGAAGATTAACCGTTACCGGCAATCCAATCTGTTCCCCACAGGAAAAACCCCCCGTTATGGGGGGATGGGGGGAATAGATAACAAATCCGTGAAAATTTTCCGTTTTGCTTACTTGATTTTTTCTTTTAAAGCTTTACCGGGCTTAAAAGCAGGAACTTTCAGAGCCTGTATGTTAATCTTTTCTCCTGTTGCAGGATTGCGTCCTTCACGTGCCTTTCGGCTTCTAACTTCAAAAGTTCCGAACCCGACCAACTGAACCTTATCGCCTTTGACAAGTCCATCAGTAATACTGTCTAATACAGCCTTTACCGCCTTTTCACTATCCTTTTTGGACATTTCCGTTTTCTCTGCAACCTGATCTACCAATTCAGACTTATTCACTGTTTAAAGCCCTCCTCATACATAATATTGATCCTTTATGTAGGGTTTATTCGCTTTTTTGTCGAAGATTCCTGCTATATTTGCGCATTTTCCTGTTTTTTTTAGCTTCTTCCCACCATTGATCTAATTTTTCCAGAGAAAATGAAGAGACCGGTCGACCAGATTGTTCCGCTTTTTGCATCACATACCCGAAACGATCAACAAATTTAGAAATTGTTTTACCGAGCGCCAATTCAGGATTAACTTCCAGAAAGCGGGCAATATTGACTATTGTAAAAAGATAATCGCCTAGTTCTTCTTCTATTGCCTTTTTATTATTTGACTCGAACGCCTCTTCCAATTCGGCCAATTCTTCCCTGGCCTTTTCTAAAGGCCCCTGAATACATGGCCAGTCAAAACCTGCATCAGCGGCACGTTTTTGCATTTTGTAAGCTTTTAAAAGAGCGGGCAAAGCATGGTCGATGGATATTGCAGTAGAAGGTTCCTGACTGTTTCGTTCATCCGACTTAATTTGTTCCCATAGAACTTTTACCTGTGCTGCATTATCAGCTTTATCTGTGCCAAATACATGTGGATGCCGCCTATTTAACTTTTCTGCAATTGATTCTACCACCTGGTCAAAATTAAAACGGTTTTCTTCCCGGGCTATCTGGCTGTGAAAGACAACCTGCAGTAAAACATCGCCCAGTTCCTCCTGCAGGGCAATATCATCACCATCATCTATTGCTGCTACCGTTTCATAGGCCTCTTCGATTAAGTACTGTCGCAAACTATGGTGTGTCTGCTTCTTATCCCAGGGGCAGCCATTTTCAGATCGCAGTTTGCTCATAATTTCTTTTAAATCGCCAATGCTGCAGTGCTGAGAAGGAGGCAAATAGAGAGTTGTGTAATGATTGAAAGCTGCCTTGCGATCAAGTTCATAGATAGTGGTTTTCCAAACTTGTTCTTTTTTCATCCCTGAGGCGCGCACGACAACAACCGGATAATCTTCCGGGTATAGTTCCATTAACCTCAGCTTTGTCCGGGAAGCCAGCTGTCTGTTATAAACCTGGGCAATAATGAGATGATTGGAGCTTGGCTCTTTGAGACGATCAAGGACCAGGGCATCGTATACTGTGACACCATCTAAAAGATCTATTTTAAGAGCGCTTAAAAGGGGCTCAAGAAAACTCATTCCTTCTACGACCCTTAGTTTTATTCGCAAAGGGGGACATATTCTGCGTAATCTTTCCACAGTTGCCTCCCCGACTGAAGGATGACCGGGAACTGCATAGCAAATAGTGCCATGGCGGCGGGCAGCTTTCACAAGACGGCCTGTTATCTTTTGGTATACCTGCTCAAAACCGCTGCCCTGTTCGTAAAGAAAATCAAACGAACCGGCCCTTTTTCCTTTCGCAGCATAATATCGGGCAGAAGGGTGAATAAGCGTCCGAAAAAACAATGGCCGCCCGCTGACCAGGTAGCTATGGGCTTCATGAGTAATATGCCCGGGGTTTCCCGGACCCAGACCAATTATAATTATTTTACTCATCATCTATTCCCTCCAATATCAGCCCTTGATCAGGCGAAAACGCCTGGCAAACGCTGCCAGATGCGACCCGACAAATGGAATCATTGTTAACTCTTCTTTGCTTAATCCTCCGATAACCAGTAGAATAAGGCTGTAAACAGCTATACCGATCAGGATAGCCAAGAGCGTAGCAGCGGCATTCAGCCATCCGGCAGACATCAGGGGTTCGGCAAAATTGTTAATTAGACTGTAGGTTGCATACACAAAAACTGACATGGCCAAAACAGCAATACCCGGCAGTACTACTAGTTCACGCAAACTGCCTCGCCAGCCTGTAAAGCGGTTAACATGGTAAAGGTTTAGAGCAGCAGCTACTCCGATGCCGATCACTGAAGCCAGTGCGGCCCCTCCAACATTTAATTCTGGTAGCGCCGTAAGGAACCAGGCAAGAATAGTTTTCACAATACCACCGTAGAGCATATTCAAAGCCGGAACTATGGGCCGACCGAGTCCTTGCAGCAGTCCCGTCGTTGTTACATAGATACAGAGTGGAATAACTGACCATGACATATAGGCAAGGGAATAACCAGCTGCAGCATTATTGAAAAGCAGAACGGTAATTGGTTCAGCTAAAATATAGAGACCTAGCGCAGATGGAAGCGAAAAGAAAACAGTTAGCTTCACGGCAATGGCAGTACGACTTTGAATAAGGTTCCTGTCACGGAGGGCAAAAGCTTCGGAAATAGCAGGGACCAGGCTAATGCTAAGCGCCAGCGCTATTACATTAGGAAAGTATACAACCGGGCCGGCCATTCCTGTTAGCTGACCGTATAGAGCCCGGGCTGTCTCCAGATCAAAGCCGGCAGCCTGCAACTGCCGCGGAACTACGGCCAGGTCAATCAGGGAGATCAGTGGAACAACCAACCCACCAATAGTTACCGGTATGGCAAGACTGAATATTCGGTGGATAATGCGGCCGACCGACGCAGGCTTATGCTCCTGCTGTTGATCAGACAACTTCAAAAAACGACCCCGTTTACGCCAGTAAAATATGCCAAGGAAAAGCAGTCCGGCTAATCCTCCAGCCGCTGCGCCCGAAGTAGCGCCTGCCGCTGCATACTCCAAACCAACTGGCAGAAGCAGCAGAACCAGGAAAATTGAAAAACCTACCCTGACCAGCTGTTCTAAAAGTTGTGACGCCGCTGTTGGCAACATATTCTGCTGCCCCTGGAAAAAACCACGCAGGGCAGCCATAACGGTAACAAAAAATATAGCTGGAGATATCGCCATCAGCGGATAAACCGCTTCCATATCTTTTACCACTGAAGCAGAAAAAAATTCTGCTCCCAGCAGAAGAACCAGGGTAATTACAAGGCCGGTTAATGTAAGGATAAATAAGGCGACTCTGAAAACCCTTAAAGCTTCGCGGTAATCTTTAAGCGCTATGTTTTCAGCCATCAGTTTAGAGAGGGCAACCGGTATTCCCGCTGTGGAAACCACCAGCAGTGTTGAATAAATCGGGTAAGCATACATATAGAGACCGATGCCTTCATCGCCCAGTATGGCGGCGAGGACAATTCTAAATACCGCCCCAATAATACGGGCAGATATCCCGGTCACCGCCAGAATTGTGGCACCTTTTATAAATGTTTTACTGCTTTCAGACAATAATTGTACCTTCTTTATTTATACCCGAACAGGTAGTTATGTATAAGCGGCCGTCTATAAGATAATTTTTTTCACTCCCGGTTTCCTGTCATTATAACAGTTATCGCAGACAGCATCTACTGATGCCGAAATTTTCCTGCCCCGGCAGGCTCAACTCGCTCATTCAATAAATACTTCAATAAACTACGCAGGTCACCGAGCAGGGATGCTGAAGCTGCAGCCCCTTTAATTTTCAAGACAAGCGGTTTGCGGGATGAAATCTTGATGCCGGCTGGATTATAAACATTAGACCTCTTTAAATCATTTAAATCGACTGTACGCCCGACCGCAAAATAGATCATAATATTACCCTGCTGCTGGGAAATAAGCTCTATTCCTAATTGAGCAGCGTCCGTACGCAGCATGGCCACCTCCAGCAGGTTTTTTACCGGATCAGGCGGGACACCATAGCGATCAGCCAGTTCCTCCTCAAGTTCTTTAAGCTCTTCAGGATTAAGGCTACTGTAAATGCGCTGATATATATCTACCTTTTGATCCTGGGCGTTAATATACGAAGAAGGCAGGTGGGCATTAATACTTAATTCAAGGCGCGGATTTACTTTTTGTTCGCTCTTCTCATTTTTTAATTCTGCCACAGCCCGATCTAATAACCTGACATATAGATCAAAGCCCACCGCGGCAATAAATCCATGCTGCTCGGCCCCTAATATATTTCCGGCTCCCCTGATTTCAAGGTCACGAAGGGCAATTTTAAATCCCGAGCCTAGTTCGGTGAACTCTTTAATCGCTTTCAGCCTTTTTTTTGCTGTCTCAGAAACTACCTTATCTTTGCGGTAAGTTAAGTAAGCATAGGCAAGACGGTTTGAACGGCCAACACGACCCCGGATCTGGTATAACTGGGCCAGTCCGAAGCGATCAGATTCATATATTATTAACGTGTTTACATTGGGAATATCAAGACCGGATTCTATAATTGAAGTGCTGACCAGAATTTGATGCCTGCCCTCCTGAAAATCTGTCATGATTTGTTCAAGAGAAGCTTCCGGCAGCTGACCATGACCGACAGCAATTGAAACATCCGGAAAAAGTTTTTGAATTCTTTCAGCAAAAGCATCAATGCGCTCAACTCGATTAAAAACGATAAATATCTGGCCACCACGGCTAAGCTCACGCTGCACGGCATCACGAACAAGGTTTTCTGAATACTCGAGGACATAAGTCTGAACCGGATAACGATCTTCCGGTGGCGTATCGATAATACTGAAATCCCTGGCCCCGGCCAGGGAAAGGTGCAGGGTCCTTGGAATTGGTGTTGCAGTCATCGCCAGGGTGTCTACTTCTAACCTGAGCTGCTTCAACTTTTCCTTCTGCCGCACTCCAAATCGCTGCTCCTCATCAATAACCAGCAACCCGAGATCATGAAATCGAATATCTTTTGACAAGAGACGGTGGGTACCGATAATAATATCTATTTTTCCTGAGGTCAGATCTTTTATTATTTCTTTTTGCCTGGCCGGTGAAATAAAACGGCTGATCTGGGCAATTTTAACAGGAAACCCATTAAACCTGTCTTTAAACGTACGGTAATGCTGCTGAGCCAAAACAGTGGTTGGAACCAGAAAAGCAACCTGCTTTCCTTCCAGAACTGCTTTAAATGCTGCCCGCATCGCTACTTCAGTTTTTCCATAGCCTACATCGCCACAGACCAGGCGGTCCATCGGGTGTTTTTTTTCAAGATCAGCTTTAACATCCTCAACAGCCTTCAACTGATCAGGGGTTTCCTCGAAGGGAAAGTGAGCTTCAAATTCCTGCTGCCAGGGATGATCCGGGCCAAAGCTGTAACCATCAATCGCCTGCCTTGCTGCATAGAGGGCCAAAAGTTCCCGGGCCAACTCTTCAACCGACTGGTTAACTTTGCTCTTCAGGCGTTGCCACTCAGCGCCACCCAGGCTGTGTAAACGCGGCGCAGGCCCATCTCCGCCTGAATACTTTTGAATTAACCCCACCTGGTCAACAGGTATGAACAGTTTATCACTGCCTCTGTATTTTAGCAGCAGGTAGTCACGTTTACCACCACCGACTTCTAGAGTATTTAACCCTAAATATTTGCCGATACCGTGCTGCTCATGAACAACATAATCACCGTTAATAAGTTCCCGGTAATCGCTGAGCCTGATACCTTCTGTCTGACTTAAACGCCTTTTTTTCTTGCGGACAGGAAGCAGGTTGCCCTCTGTAATAACCGCCAAACGGAGCCCCGGAATAATAAACCCTTCTTCGAGACTGCCTGTAATTAATTGTAGTTTTGAAAACTCTCCGTCTTCAAATTTGGCACTAATATGTTTTTCTGCAGTAATATTCTGCTCTGAAATATGGCTTAATAGCTGCCTGCCCCGATCCTCAGATTCGGCAAGAAAGTAAACGCTGTAACCATCTCTGATTAAACTCCGGTAATCGTTTTTGAAAAGCTCCCACTGTCCGTGGTAATAAGGGGCACTTTTTGATTCAAGAGTAAATAAACTGTCTCTTTCAAATAACCCACCCGTTTCGGCAAAAAGAGTTGTGCCAATCAAGGGACATGATAGCCGTGAAAATAGCTCTTCTGCATTCCACAACAGCTCTTGTTCGGGAGGAAGCAATTCTCCTTCGACCAGGGCGCTGCTGAAGTAACTATCAAGTTCACGGCGCAGGCTGACTGCCCTTTCCCTGACCACTTCCGGATCCTCGAGGCAAACAATAAACTCAGGGGGCAGGTAATCAAGCAGCGATGCTCCCTGGTTGAAGAAGTAGGGCAAATAACTGCTTAAAAAGTCAATACCGTCAGGTTCGGCCAACCTTTCCAGGTGACGTGTAACCTGCTGTTTAATCCGGGCAGTTACATCTTGTTCCCCGCGTTTGCGCAGTCTTGAAAGAACCCTGTCCAATCTGCCGAATATATTTTGCTCACCTTTATTGTAAACATCTTCAGCCAGTATAAGTTCGCGGGCAGGTAAAATCTTTACCTGCTGTAACTGTTCTTTAGAACGCTGGTTTTGCGGATTAAAGTGACGGATAGATTCCACGATATCATCAAAGAGTTCAATACGAAACGGATATTCTCTACCCGGGGGATAAATATCAATAATATCCCCACGAGCGCTGAACTGCCCTTTTGATTCTGTTAAAGTTGTCCTTTCATAACCTCTTTTCACCAGGACATCTAAAAGCTCCTGGCGATCACATTTCAGGTTAACCTGCAATTCTATGATCAGATTCTGCCACTGGTCAGGAGGAAGGACCTTCGAGATCAGCGCTGCAACAGGAGCAATATATATCCCTTCGCCACTTTCATACAGCCATTCTAAAAAGCCAAGCCTTGATTGCTGCTGCTCATCACTGCGCGATAAAGCATCCGTATTGATAAAAAGTTCCCTTGGTCTGAGTATGTTCACCGGACCGGGAAATACGGATTGCAGGTCAGAATAGATCTTTTCAGCCTGGGCCAGATCCCCGGTCACAATTAAAACCGGCCTCTGGCAGTAATGGCTGAGCGCAGCCATAAAAAAATTACGCGCACTGCCCTCCAGACCGGCAATAACTGCCCGATAAACCCGGTCATTAATAATAGCATGCTTAAGATCTACAAATATCTCATTGTCAGACCAAAATTCAAGCAAAAATTTAAGCAAAAATTAAACCTCCGGTTTTACAGTCGGGTACATCAAAAGAGAGGGGAATCATCCGATACCCCCCGTTAATTCATATCCTAAATTATAACGATCAACACCTGCATCGTCAACTTAGCGGCGCCTGCTAACAGGGTAAGAACCGAGCAGTTTAAAAAAGGGTACCGCCTGTTCAATTTCTGCCCACAACTCTTCACGACCCGGATCATTGCGATGCCCCTCGCAGTCAATAAAAAACAGCCAGTCACCAATTATCTGCCGTGAAGGGCGTGATTCGATACGGGTAAGATTTATATTACGATGGGCAAAATAGCCGAGAACCTGGTAGAGACTGCCTGGGCCGTCAGGTATAGATAAAACCAGGGAGGTTTTATCCTCACCCGTCGCAGCATGATCATGTCTGGCGACGACTACAAAACGGGTCGCATTACCATTGTTGTCCTGTATATCCTTCGCCAGTAAAACGAGATTAAACAGTTCACCTGCCCTGCTTGGAGCTATCGCCGCTGCCCCGGGAAGATTCCTTACTGCTTTTGCCGCCGCTGCTGTGCTTTCAACCGGCAGACACTCAGCATGGGAAAGATTACGGTTAAGATAATCTGAGCATTGTCCCAGGGCATGTGGATGAGAAAGAACCTGTCGGATTTGACTTAAATCAAGCTTTTCTGCCGACATCAGGCATTGATGGACTGGATAAACCAGCTCATTACAAATGTAAACCTTCTCCTGCCTGGCCAGACGATCGAGGGTCGGCCCTACGCCACCTTCGAGTGTATTTTCCAATGGCACCAGACCTTCATCTATACTGCCTTCTTTGACTGCAGTAACGACATCCGCAATTGATGGGTATTCCAGTAGGATGCTGTCAGAATCTTGATTGTATAATAAGGCCGCCTCTTCAGAAAAAGTCCCGCGCGGTCCAAGATAACCCAGCCGCTTTTTTTTCATCTATAATCCTCCCGCCATTTTCGACCCTACCGCATCCGGCAGTGACCTTCCTATCGCCAGGGCAATCGGATTCACTGCTGCCAGTAGCTGTTCAAAGTTTTCCGGGGTTAAGGACTGCGGCCCGTCGCATAATGCCTCTGCTGGTTTATGATGAACTTCGATAAGAAGACCATCTACTCCCGCTGCTACAGAAGCTTTTGAAAGGGGCTCCGCAAGACGCCAGTTGCCGCTGGAATGACATGGATCTGCTATAACCGGCAGATGGCTTAACTCTTTCGCCTGGGGAATTGAGCTTATATCCAGAGTACTTCTGGTTGAAGTCTCAAATGTTCTGATTCCACGCTCGCAGAGAATTACCTGGAAATTGTTTTCCGCCAGGACATACTCCGCTGCCATCAACCATTCCTCAAGAGTGGCAGCAAGCCCCCGCTTAAGCAGGACTGGCATACCACTGCGGCCAACCTCACGAAGCAGGGAAAAGTTCTGCATGTTGCGGGCGCCAACCTGAATGATGTCGGTATAACCCGCTACAAGTTCAACTTCCTGCGGGTTTATAACCTCGGTTACAATCTTCAACCCCGTTTCCCGCCGCGCTGATTCAAGCATCTGCAGACCCTGTTCCTCTAAACCCTGAAAACTGTAAGGAGATGAACGCGGCTTGAAAGCCCCGCCCCGCAGCACCTGGGCTCCTGCTGCTTTAACCGCACGCGCAATGGTTAATAATTGATCTTCATTTTCCACAGCGCATGGTCCGGCCATAATAACCAGTTCTTTGCCACCAATTTCCAGATCGCCAATTTTGATAACGCTGCTTGTCTCCTTGGCCTGTCGGCTGACCAGCTTATAGGGGGCAGTAATTGGCACTACTCTTTCAACACCTGGCAGCACCTCCAATCCTGTGGGAAACACTACTTGTTGTTCTCCAACAGCACCGATCACAACCCTGCCTGTTCCTTCAATGCGGTGAGGTCCAAAACCCATTTCGACCAGACGCTCTTCGACCTTTTCCACTTCATCTCTCAAGGCGTCCTGCTTCATTACAACAATCATGCCTGCACTCTCCTTTCAGCAATCGTATTGCCAATTCAATTTTAAACTTTTAGTTTTTAGCTAGCACTTTTTAATAGTCATCCGAAACTGTTCCCGTATTTACTTCACCCTATAAACATTACTAATCACCGCCAATAGAATGATCTAACAATAAGTCCTCTCCCAATAACACGTAAGCAAATAAAAAACCCGTCCCGTAAGGGACGGATTGTTAATCCGCGGTACCACCCAGTTTGATGAATATCCACTCTGCAGGTACGGGCGGCCTCAAACAGACTGCCGATACCCTCTTCCGTTAACGGAGAAGAACCGTTAGCACCTACTTTGCCACTACACTGGCTTTCAGCACACTGCTTCGAAGGGAACTTCAATCAGGCACTTCCCGATCAGACTTTCAGCCCGTGGTCCGATCTCTCTGTCAGGGCAGCTGACCTGACCTACTTTCCTTCTGCATCGCATTTATACAACTAATATATTTGAAAGGAATTTTAACACACTAATCAGCAGATGACAACCCCTGGTTATAATAATTCATTGCTGTTTCCAAGCCTTCACTGATAAAAAGCAGCGCCGCCTCTACGGCCCTCTCTACTGCTTCGTTAATCAGTTCATCGTCAGCTGGTTCAATTGGCCGCAGCACGTATTCCGCACCATCTGTATAAGGGGGCGGTTTCCCAACACCAATTCTCAAACGTGGAAATTCCGAAGTGCCCAGTACATCTATGACTGACTGTATGCCGCGATGACCCGCACTTCCTCCTTTTTTTTTCAGGCGTATTTCACCCGGTGGAAGGTCAAGATCATCAAAAATAACCAGTAAACTGTTAAGTTCCACATGGTAATTGCGCACCAATTCATTAACAGCAATTCCGCTGCGATTCATAAATGTTAGCGGCTGAGCCAGCATAACCTGCTCTGTTTTATATTCTGTCACAACACATATAGCCCTGTGTTTATGGGTCGGTTTGCCGGCCTGCAAACGCCGGGACAACGCCTCGATAACCCGAAATCCGAGATTGTGTCTGCTGCCTTCATATTTTTTTCCGGGATTACCGAGACCCGCTATCAAATACATTTATAACTAACTTTCTTCTTCGGTTTCTTCAGCAGCAGGAGTTTCTTCGCCTTTTTCTTCTCCTTCTTCAACCGCTGGTTCTTCACCTTCTTCAAGCTCCTCTTCAACAGCCGGTTCAAGTTCTTCTTCAGCCATCGGTGCAAGAACCTGGGCCAACGTTGTATCCGGTGGAGTAATTAATTCGATGTCATCACCGAGAACCAGGCTTTCCGCAGTTATACTGTCGCCAATGTTTAATGCGGAAATATCAATATCGAATTGCTCGGGAATATCACCCGGAAGACATTTTACATCAACTACCCTGGTGACCATTGACAGTACTCCGCCTTCCTCTGTGCCAACGGGTTCTCCAACAAAGTTAAGATGAACAGAAACCTCGATCTTGTCGGTCATAGAGATACGAATAAAATCAACATGCAGGATACGATCCTGAACAAGTATATCCCTTTGAATATCCCTGAACATCACTGTTTCCTGCTTTGTTTTTTTACCTCTGGCCTTAACTTTAAGATCCAGGAGAACGTTACTTCCTCCTGTCGTTAATACCTGCCGTAAAGTACGACCGTCAACTGTCAGGGGCAGGCTGTCATCGCCCCTGCCGTAGATAACCGCAGGAACCAGGTCTTCGCTGCGCATCTGTTTGCGCTCCCCCTTGGTCATAGACGGACGCTTTTTTGCTTCCATTTCCATTCTTTCCATTCATTCCAGCCTCCTTCTGCAATAGTATACTGCAGGAAGCAGCGAAAATCAACTCTGTTAAAAAAGTTCACTCACAGAACGTTTTTCATGGATGCGAATTACAGCCTCACCGATTAAAGGTGCGACTGATAACGCCCTGAAGCAATCACGCATCCCTACTAACATCCCTTTATCTACCGGGATAGAGTTTGTATAAACCACTTCTGTAATCATAGAGTCACTTAAACGTCTGAGGGCAGGGCCTGAAAATACCGGATGGGTACAACATGCATAAACATCTTTAGCGCCTTCCCTCATTAAAGCTTCCGCTCCAAGAGTGATAGTGCCTGCTGTATCAATCATATCATCAATGAATATTGCTGTTTTATCCTCCACTTCCCCTATAATATTCATTACTTCAGCCTGGTTGGGAGCAGGACGTTTTTTCTCGATTATAGCAATAGGAAGCGAAAGACGATGCGCTAAATCCCGGGCCCGGGTTACCCCGCCCAAATCGGGCGATACAACCACCCCATTGTCTATCTTCTTTTGCTTAAAATACTTGGCCAGGATAGGAAGCGCAGTCAGATGGTCCAGGGGTATATTGAAAAAACCCTGGATCTGCCCGGCATGTAAGTCCATGGCAACAACCCGGGTGGCTCCTGCCGCGGTAATCAGATCAGCAAGAAGCTTGGCTGTAATAGGATCACGAGCCTTGGTTTTACGGTCCTGCCGTGCATAAGCATAATATGGAACAACGACATTAAGTGATTTTACCGAAGCGCGCCTGAGTGCATCTACAATAATTAAAAGTTCCATGATGCTGTCGTTAATTGGTCCGCAGAGGGGTTGAATTAAAAATGAATTCGTACCGCGTACACTTTCCCCGATGCTAATCGCTATTTCACCATCACCAAAACGACTTACATCGCATTCACCAAGAGGCACACCTACATAATTGGCAATTTCAACAGCCAGCTCCCGGTTTGCACTACCACTAAATATTTTTAGCTCTTCACCATTAACCAATATTTAACCTCCTACCGATTCTTTTCATAAAATAGAAATGTAATGTAGTAAATCATTGATTCTCTTTTCGGCTCTTCATTTCCTGCTGTTTTTGTCTATTCTTGAGTCCAAAATATGCCTTGAACAGTAGTTAACCTTTTCGCCTGTTGATATAAGTAAATGGTCCGATTTCAACATCTTTATCGACTATGCTTTCAACAAGGACTGAATGCTGAACAACTGCCCCATCTTTGACTAAAGTATTGCACAGATGAACATTGGGTCCAATCCGACATCCTGAACCGATAACCGTACCTTTTTCAAGAATGCAATTGGGCAGGATTACGGTATCCCGGCCTATTACTACATTTGCATCGGTATAAACTGATTCCGGATCCGGCATGCTAACCCCGTTAAGCATCAGGGAACGATTAATCCTGCCCTGGAGTATTTGCCTCGCTTCAGCCAGTTGCACCCGGTTATTTATCCCCAGGCCGATACGATAATCATCTATCAGGTAAGCCCCGGTTTCATGACCGTCACGCTGCATTAAAGAAATCACATCAGTTAGATAGTATTCATTCTGGATATTGTCTGTCTTTAACAGAGGCAGGTAGTCTTTAAGCAGTCTTATATCGAAGCAGTAGGTGCCTGTATTGATTTCTGTAATTTTTTTTTCTTCTTCCGAGGCATCCTTTTCTTCAACAATTCGCTCCACTAAATTGCTGCCGGAACGAACAATGCGTCCATAACCTGTCGGATCAGGCAAGTTAGTTGTTGCTACGGTAGCCGCGTTGCTTTTATGCTCCGCTAAAAGGTTTTTCAGATGAACAGATTCAATAAGAGGGGTATCGCCACAAAGCACAAATAGGGTTCCTTCACGGGGCAAATAGCTTAATGCCTGCATAACAGCATGACCGGTGCCCAACTGTTGTTCCTGCAGTACAAAACGCCATTTTTCTTCAAGCGTTTCCTTAACTTGAGAAGCACCGTGACCAACGACAATTAAAATGTTGTCTGTCTGTTCAGCGGCGCTTCTTAAAATATATTCCACCATTGGTTTTCCACACAGGGGATGAAGAACCTTCGGCAGCTTCGAATACATTCTTTTTCCTTCTCCTGCAGCCAGTATGACAGCCCAAAGCTGTTTCATCAGCAGTCCCTCCTCTAAAATATTCTGCTGATGCCATTATACTGCAGTAAGCTGAAAAGAAGCAAAAAGCATTACTAATAATAAATAATCATACCCTTACAATTGATTCCGCCATTTCCCTGCTGTAGGCTTCTAAAACCGAATCCTGGATGATAGCCCTGGTTTCGGCATTAATCGGATGTGCAATATCCCTGAACTCACCACTGGGTGTTCGCTTGCTGGGCATTGCCACAAACAAACCGTTGTTGCCATCAATTACCCGCACATCATGAACCACAAACATTTCATTAAGGGTAATCGATACAATTGCCCTCATTTTGCCTTCCTGTGTCAGTCTGCGGATGCGAACGTCGGTAACCTTCATGCTGACCCCTCCTCCATCTAAAAATTATGAATTCTATTACCTTTGTTTGCACAATATCAACTACGTACTTGTATTACTCTCAAGCATGAGAAAATATTCACTTATAAAGACCTGTTAACTTTATGCCTGTTACTGCAGCATAAATCCAAATAAAGACTTAATTATCTATTAACTGTACAGCATAGACTTAATTTTGGATATAGATTCATGTTACGTTTTTTTGAAGGGTAGCGTACGAATTAGCGTACGTTTTTGCGGTAAACCGATAACAGGCAGCTTTAGCAACTTATTGTTCCAGTACTTTCTTTATCAATACCAGGTCACTAAGCTTATCTACATCAACAGCGATTTCGACACAGTCACAGAAAACCGCGCGAGCTTTCAGGTTAAGAAGCCGGGACAGGTAGCTCTCTAAATCTTTTACGGCCAGGGTTTTAAACAGGTACTTGAAGAGAAACGAGAGAGGTAATATGCGCAGCAATTTAAGGGGCTTTTTGCGGTATGAAATGAATAATTCAAGTCGGGCCCTATTTTCGAGAAACCAGGCAGGTTTTAACAAACCCAGGTTCCCACCTGTTAAATAACCTTCTCTAAGGCGGACATAAGTACGCTCAGTTTCAGGAAAGCTGCCAAGACAGGTTTCACGGCTTAAAACAGGGTAATATAGATCATGATCGTACGGCTTGCATAGAGCAAGAAAGTTTTCGACAACCTCAGCGTTAAGAAGCGGAATATCACCGGTCACCACCAGGCAGGCCTGATTTTTATCTGTGTTTTCAAGGCCTGCTCCCAGGTTATCCAGCATTCCGCCTCTTTCGCTTACTATTTTGAAGCTGTAGCCTTCATCACGCAGCTCAGCCAGTTCTTTATCCGGGCCGATCACTATAAGACGGTTGACCGATGGAGCCCTCTGCAGAGCTTCCAGAATATAAGCAAGCAGCGGTTTTCCGTGCAGCTGAATGAAAGCTTTATTTGAAACTCCTTCCTGCTCGGTTAGGGGTTCCAGCTTGCCCCCGCCGGCGAGAACTACAGCATCAAACATCAGACCACTCCTCATTTTTACCCGTAGTCCAGCAAAGATAGGCGACAGCACCCAGCTCTTCAGCAATCTTTACTGCGCTGCGGGCAATTGAATATTCTTCTGTCATCATAAACAAGGTAGGCCCGCTGCCGGAAAATACCGGCTGCAAGCCATACTCCTGCAGCTTTATTTTTAAATTCCCAACCAGTTCCGAACCGGGTAAATCTGTTGTCTCCAAAGTATTTGTAAAATCACCTGAAAGCCACCTTAAAATATCCCTTTTACTGCCACACAGCACGGCATCTACCAGAGATTCAAGTTCCGGTTTCCCAAGCATACTACGATCAAAGGACCGATATGAGGCAGCTGTCAAAAATTTAACTTTTGGAGGAAGAGCAAGGACTACCCACAAGAATGGGAGAGACGGCAGTTGTTTCAACTCTTCACCCCGACCCCGGGCCAGGGCTGTTCCACCCTGGAGGCAAAATGGCACATCAGAACCAAGTTGGGACGCCACCTCTAAGAGCTTCGGCTTGCTCAACCCCAAATTCCAAAATTTATTCAAGCCCAGCAGGGCAGCTGCTGCGTCGCTGCTGCCTCCTGCCAACCCGGCCTCTACGGGAATATTCTTATAAAGGCTGATCTTGACTCCGGGCAGACTGTTTCCGGCCTGTTCTTTTAAGATAGAAGCAGCGCGATAAACAAGATTTTCACTTCCCGCAAGTGTAGGATCGGAGCAATTAAAATTAAGATCGAACCCTGACACTGGCTCTAATAGCAGAGTATCGTGCAGAGATATCTGCTGCATAATCGATTCAATTTCATGATAGCCGTCAGACCTGCGCCTGATAACTGTCAGTCCAAGATTTATCTTAGCCCGGGCTTTGATCAAGTATCTACGCGTCATAATCAGGTTCTTTTGACCAGGCGTTCATTTTTGCTAATACCAGGTATACGTCCTCTCTTGGCCACAGCTTTATCGCGAACTTCTTTTAGATCCATCGTCATGTCGATAGCCGGTGCGCGGGCAATAAAACTACCGACACCAAAGGCATCGGCACCGGCTTCTGCAAGTGTTATAATTCTTTCCGGATTTAGCCCCCCGGAAACAACTATCTTGACCTTATTAAATCCTGCCTGATCAAGACGGGCCCTGGTTTCCCTAACCAAACCTGCGGTAACACCACCTCTTTCCC
>SL_3KL_010_SEDDRAFT_10000181_pt1 | contig 45980 bp, 45 predicted proteins | sample SodLakKL_010_SED_2_FD_10381 | JGI IMG/M metagenome (IMG submission 10381) | reverse complement strand
GTGTGGCTTTCGGCAGCAAGGCAGCGAAACGCCGCTGTAGTACTCCTACAGCAAGTTTCGATAACGCAGTCTGCCGAAAGCCACACTGCGGCCTGTCATTTACATTCAATCAGTTAGGGGCGCCAAGCAGGCCCCGACTCTGCGTTCTCGCTCTTGGTAATGGAATCACCATTGCCTGCGAGCGACGCCTTGATTCGGGGCCTGCTTGAAGCCCTGAATGTGATCTACATACCTGCCGGGTTAATAGTAACCTGCCGGGTGAATTTACTCGAGCTGCATGAGGGCGTGACCGTGCTGACCTGGATCGGAATCATTGTTTGTCTTTCTCAATCGGCCCTGCTCTCGGGGCTGAACCTTGGACTGTTCTCCCTGAGCAAGCTGGAGCTGGAGGTCGAGGCTCGTCAGGGCAATGCTCGGGCACAGCGCGTGCTCAGTCTTCGCAAAGACGCCAACTTTGCCCTGGTGACCATTTTGTGGGCCAATGTCGGCGTTAACGTATTGCTGGCCCTGCTGTCCGGGTCGGTGATGGGTGCTCTGGCTGCATTCCTGTTTTCCACGGTCGTCATCACCATATTCGCCGAGATCATTCCGCAGTCCTATTTCACTCGCAATGCCTTGCGCATGGCATCCCTGCTCGCGCCCGTGTTGCGTTTTTATCAGCTGCTCCTGTATCCGGTGGCCAGGCCAACCGCCTGGGTGCTGAATGCATGGCTGGGCCAGGAAATGATCAGCTACTACCGTGAGCACGACATGCGGCGGCTTATTCAGCTTCACATGGAATCCAGTCAGAGCGATATTGCCCGGATTGAAGGGCAGGGCGCTCTGAATTTTCTCGATATCGACGATGTGCCGCTGGAGCAGGAAGGAGAATTGCTGGATCCCGACAGCGTGATCGAAATGGAGTTCGATAATGGCCGGCCGCGCTTCCCGGCTTTTTCAGGCTCGCCCGACGATGCGTTTTTGCAGGCCGTCAACCGGTCCGGCAAGAGCTGGGTAGTGCTGGTTGATGGTGCGGGCGAGCCCCGCCTGCTGCTTGATGCCAATGAATTTCTGCGCGACGCGCTGTTTTCGAAGGACAGGACACGTCCGTTACGCCACTGCCATCGACCGGTGCTGGTTCGCGACGGCCAACGCAAACTCGGGGAATTGATTCAGCGTTTCAAGGTATACAGTGGGCCCGAAGGCGACGAGATTGTCGATGAAGATGTGTTCCTGTTGTGGGGAGATGAGCCCCGGGTGGTGACCGGCAATGACATTCTGGGCCGATTGTTGCGCGGCATCGTCCCGCAGTCCTCGATACCGGCCCATGATCCAATGACGGCTGATCAGCCTTCGCCGCAGTAGTAAATGATGTAGCGACGACGGCCATCCTGTGCCGGGCCATCCGGAACGATGGTGTCGCCATTGATGTCGATCGCGCTGTTGCGCGCCAGGGTTTCGAGCTCTTCCTCGACTTTACCGGGCGAGCGCTGGACGGCGGCCACGCGGTCGCGCACCGATACGGTGGTGCTGGCCAGTCGATCACATCCACTGACCTGATGGGCCTGCATGATACGCACCTGATCGGCGCCTGGATCGGGTTGCACCCAGGTGCAGCCGGCCAGAATGCATGCGAGAACAACCATCACATGTAATCGCTGATTCATGCGGCAGACTTTACCCCAGATTGGTTGTGGATATTCTTATATCGTCACGGTCTGTGAAATTCACGGTCGGCGGCCTACACTGTGCTTCTGGCGTTTCTTAAAACTGATCAAGATGGACAATCCCAACGACTTTCTCGATGCGATTGGCAATACGCCCCTGATCCGGCTGAAGCTGGCCTCGGAGCTGACCGGCTGCGAGATTTACGGAAAATGCGAGTTCATGAATCCGGGCGGATCGGTCAAGGATCGCGCTGCCAAGTTCATGCTGCTGGATGCCATTGCAGAAGGCAAGATCGAGGCCGGCGGTACGGTGGTCGAGGGAACGGCGGGTAATACCGGGATCGGCCTGACCCTGGCGGCCAATGCGCTGGGCATCAAGACCATCATCGTCATGCCCGAAACCCAGTCGGAAGAGAAGAAGTCCGCGTTGCGGGGCATGGGCGCCGATCTCAGGACCTTTCCGGCCGTGCCGTATCGCAATCCCGACAATTATGTTCATCAGGCCCGCCGACTAGCCGAGTCCCTGGAAAGCGAGCACGGTGTGTTCTATGCCAACCAGTGGGACAACGTATCCAACCGCCGGGGTCATATGCGCTCGACCGCGCCGGAGATCTGGAATCAACTGGATGGCCGCATCGATGCTTTCACATGCGCGGTGGGTACCGGTGGCACGCTGGCCGGTCTGTCACTTTGGCTCAAGGAGCGGCGCTCCGATATCGTCATTGCCGCGGCTGATCCGGACGGGGCCGGGATTTACAACTGGGTCAAGCATGGCGAGATCAAGTCCTCGGGCAGTTCCATCACCGAGGGTATCGGCCAGAACCGGGTCACTGGCAACCTCGAGGGCGCGCTGATCGATGAAGCCTTCAATATTCCCGACTCCGAGCTGTTGCCGGTGCTGTGGGACTTGATCGGCAAGGAGGGGTTGTATCTGGGTGCTTCCAGCGGCATCAATGTCGCCGGCGCCATTCGCCTCGGTCAACAGATGGGACCCGGCCACACCATCGTGACCGTCCTGTGCGATTCGGCCAGTCGCTACGAGTCCCGCCTGTTCAACCCGGAATTTCTATCCGAGCGCAACCTGCCACTGCCACCGTGGCTGTCTTCGGAGTGATGACCTCTTATTAACCCGGCAGGTATGTAGATCACATTCAGCCGCAGTGTGGCTTTCGGCAGACTGCGTTATCGAAACTTGCTGTAGGAGTGCTACAGCGGTGTTTCGCTGCCTTGCTGCCGAAAGCCACACTGCGGCTGAATGCGATCTACATACCTGCCGGGTTAATAGTGTTCAGGTTTGTTCGTCCATTCCGGGTTGAGCAAAGAAATAGCCCTGAAAGAATTCCACGCCGGCCTCGCTGAGCCAGCGAAATTCCTCGGCCTTTTCCACGCCGCTGGCAATGACTGCCGCGCCCAGGCTCCTGCAGGTGGCGATCGCGCCACGGACGATGGCCTGGGCGGTCGGGTTGTCCTGGATATTGTCGACCAGGTGATGGGCCAGTTTCAGGCAGGTCGGCTGAAAGGCCGCGACGGGCTGCAGGTCGGCATCTCGTGAACCAAAGTTGTCCGCCAGGGTCATGAACCCGGCTTCATGAATCTTGTCACGCACCTCCCGGATTTGTCTGCCGCGTCCGATGGCCTCCAGGTTGTAGAGTTCAAGCACGATGTTCCTGAGTTCGATGTCATTTCGCTCGGCGACATGCCGGGTGACCTCCAGAACCAGGTCGATATTGCCGGCCTTGACATCGGTGCAGTTCAGGTGCAGCTTGCCGTCGATGCCGAACTTGGCCGCCGCCTCGATGGCCCTGACCCGGCAGGCCTGATCAAACGAGAATCGCTGATCATGTGCAACGCGGCTGATGACTTGCGAGGCCGGTTCCTTGCGGATGCCCCGGACCAGGGCTTCAAAGCCGACAACATCCTGATGCCTGGCATCGACAATGGTCTGAAAAGCGAACTGGATGTCAGACCCGACCAGGGTGTGATAAGCACGAATATGTTCCCGGATATCGAAATCCGATAACGACATACCCGGATCGTTCATGTTGAATCCCCTTGGCGCAGCGCCCCGCAGCCATCCCAAACAGACCTGATGATACCGCCGAATGCACCAAATTGCACCTGACCCAATGGCGATGGACCGTCATCAGACGGCCCATTTGCCTTCAATTATCGGTCGCACGCCTGCGGAACCAGACTGCGGCGGCCAGCAGTACCGCACTGATCAGCAGACCAATCCACATTTCCCAGCGAACCAGGTATCCAAAGACATTGGAAAGACTCATGAACAGGTCAGGATGGAACTGGATGTCGTCGTAATTGCCATCGAATTGGATATCGGCACTCATCGGCACGATGCCGGCGCCAAGGCGCTTGAGCATGATCAGACCGAGGTTGAACCCGGGCAGATTGAATGTCGAAATCAGGCTCCAGACATGTTGCATGATGGCGATTGCCGCCGGAATGGCAATGGCGATCAGGATCGGCAAGCGCGGCGCCCAGGACGAGCAGAACATCAGCCAGGCATAGATGGGCAACAGCCAAAGGGCCTGAACGATCAGCCCGAACGCCATGACCGTCCACAGGCGCGGCAGACTGGCCGGGAGCCAAAATTCGGTGATCGGGTTGACACCGGCCAGGAGACCATAGCCACTGGCAATCATCAGCAATACCAAGTGGGTCAACATGATGGCCCCCAGAAACATGGCCGGCACCAGGATTACCGCGGTGCCCAGCTTGGACATGACGGTCATCCAGTCTGAAACTGGCAAGGACTTCCAGAACAGCACTGATCGGTCCTTGCGGTCATCGTACAGGCTACCGGCCAGGTAAAAGAGAATGATCAGCAGCATCAACTGGAAGAAGATGGTGGAAAAGGAAAACAGCATGCCCGATACCACCAGATTCTTCTGCTCGGGCGGTTCATTGGCGAACATGCGCAGGGCGTCTGACGTGAATGTCATTCCGGTGTCAAAACGGGCGCCGAGCACCATCGCCACGATCGTGAACAGTATGATCAGGCCGGCAATCGCCAATGGTGTCCACTTGAAGGCAACCGGGCTTTCCCAGAGCTCGCGTTTCAGCAGGGTCAGAAAGGTGATGAAGGTTTGCCGGTTCATGCCGCCTGCTCCCTGTCGTTCATGTCTGAGTCTTCATCGCCCATCAGTGCGACAAACAAGTCGGCAATGCTGGGTTTGTGGATCTCCCCGATTTCCTGCAGCGCGCTGATGTCGGCCTGATCGTATAGAAAGATATGCCGACCAAACAGAATTCGCTCGTTGATCGGTTTGAGATTTCTCGCCTGTTCGGCCTGATCCGGCCTGACCATCAATTCGGTGTAGCGCTCATGGATATCTTCCATGCCGCTATTGAGGATCAGTTTTCCGTCCCGGATGAATATCAGATCGGTCAGGATATGCTCGACTTCTTCGACCTGGTGGGTCGTGATGACGATGGTACGCTCCTCGTCGAAGTACTCATTGAGCAGGTTCGAGTAGAAGCGTTTCCGAAAGAGAATATCCAGCCCCAAGGTGGGTTCATCGAGCACCAGCAAACGTGCATCGATCGCCATGACCAGGGCCAGGTGAAGTTGAACGACCATGCCCTTGGACAATGCCTTGATCTTGGCATTCTGACGAATCTTTGTGCGTTCCAGGTAATGCAGGCATCTGGAGCGTGAAAACCCCGGATGCAGTTTTTCGGTCAGTTCGATGATCTGCCGGACGCGTGCCCAGCGTGGCAGCACGGCAACATCGGCAATGAAGCAGACATCCTTCATCAATCGGTCTCGCTGGCGCGCCGGGTTCAGTCCAAGCACTTCCAGCTCACCCTGGTAATGTCCCAGTCCCAGGATGGCCTTGAGCGCGGTCGTCTTGCCGGCCCCGTTCGGGCCGATCAGGCCGACGATGCGTCCGGCTGGAATGTCGAGATCGATGCCATCCAGGGCACGCGTCTGACCAAAGTGGCGATGCAGATTGCGGGCTTTGATGATTTCGCTCATGTCAGTTTGATCCTTGGTTCTTCTTCAATCTGGAAAGGTCGTCCAGGCTCAGTCCGAGATGATTCAACCGGGCCTCCAGGCGTGGCCATTCCTCCTTGATGAATCGTTCCCTCTCACTGGCCAGAAGGCGTTGGCGGGCACCCTCGCGCACGAACATGCCCACCCCGCGCTTTTTCTCGACCAGTTCATCGTCAACCAGTGACTGATAAGCCTTGGAGACGGTCAACGGGTTGATCTGGAAGTCTACAGCGACCTGGCGTACCGATGGCAGGGGCTGACCTTCCGCCAGCGTGCCATCAAGAATGGCGGCGATGGTCTTTTCCCGCAACTGCCAGTAGATCGGCTGGTTGTCATCCCAGTTTGCGCTCATCAGCCACCATTCCAGTGCAGGGGAAACCAACGAATCAATCCGCCTGTGGTCATCCGTTCCCGGCGGTCTTCTGCTTGCTGGCGACGGGACTCTGTCTGGACTGACTGGTCCTGACTGGATGAATCACGTCGCTCGGCCACCAGTTCGGTGTTCGAATTCGGCTCCAGTTCAGCCTGCAGGCGTTGTTCGCGATCCTGAAAATCCGATGCAAAGGCCAGTACCAGGCAGATGCCGGCGGCGATTGCGGCCAGCCCATGAGGGACCTGAAGTGTTTTGCGTTTGACGACTGGCAACATGACCGTGCTCCTTGTCTGATCGTGTTGGTGTACTAGTCTAGTATAACACCACTACAGAGTCAAGTTTTTTCGCAGCGAGCATCGAGGGGGTTAAAATTAGCCAAGTCTTTTCGAGGATCGCCCCATGAGTGCTCTGGGTTTACCGGCACGCGACCGAAAGCTCTACCGGATTCTCTACAAGCGCCTGTATCTGCCGCGCGGCATGGTGCACGGCATGATGAGCGGGTTGCGCGGGCGTCGTCTGGGTGGCGAGCTCAAGCGGCGTCATGACTTGGCCGCCCAACTGGGTCCGAGTGACCTGGAGCTGGACCGGGACAGCGCCTGGCGGATGGTTGATTCCGGAGAAAGCCCGGATTTGTCGCGCCTGGCCGATCTTTGTCGGGATCATTTCGATCATTTCATGAGTTCGGGCAAGGGTGAGGCGGTCCGTGCCCGTAATCCGCAAAAACAATTTCTGCTCGGGGTATTGTCCGGCAACGAGTTTCTTGAGCATCCGGAACTGGTCCGATTGATGGTGGCCCGGCCGATTGTCGATGCCGCCGCTCGCTATCTGGGCGCCATCCCGCGTCTGGAAGGCGCGGTGTTGTGGTGGACGCCGCCTAACGATTCCCGAACCTCGTCCCAGCAATGGCATATCGATGAACTGGCCCAGCGCCAGGTCAAGATCCTGCTCAATTGCAGTGAGGTCACGGCTGAGTCCGGCCCCTTGCACTTTGTCGGCGCGGACCGATCCGATCAGCTGCGTGCCCGGATGGGGCATCGACGGGGCCGGGTCGACGAACAGCGTCTGATGAGTCAACTCGATGAGACCGAAATCATGGCCGCGACCGGGCCTCCCGGTAGTGCGGTCATGCTCGACAGCTCGCGGTGTCTGCATTACGGCAGTCGCGGCAATCGGCGCGATCGGCTGGTGCTGGCTTTCCATTTTTTCGCGCCGCCATCGCCGGTCGATTCCCGCTACCACATCGAATTGGGCGAATTCGGGAGTGAGTTCGCTGATCTGGATCCCGTGCAGCGGCTGGCCCTTGGGCATGAGCCCCAGGCAGGGCGTTTTGCCGAACTCGATTGATCTGGTAAAATACCGGTGATATGAACCACCGTCGGGGCCGGTGGTCCCAGATTGCACGACTTACTATCCCTCTCAATGGAGTGAACAATCCAATGCTTTCCATCCGAAATCTTGCCGTCGGCATGCTGGTTGCCGTTTTCTGCGTGACTGCCAGTGCCGAAACTCTTGAAAGCCATGAAGATCGTCTCAGCTACACGATCGGCATGGACATCGGCCAGTCGCTGGCTGAACAGGGACTGGACCTGGACCTGGACCTGCTTGTCGAAGCACTGCGTGCCTCCTACCTGGGCGAGGAAACCCTCCTGACCGAGGAAGAAGCCCTCGAAGAGCGTGACCTGTTCATGCAGCGTCGACAGCAGGAAATGGAGACCGAGCGGGCGGCCGAGGCCGATCGCAACCTGGAGGAAGGACAGGCTTTCCTGGCTGAGAATCGCCAGCGTGACGATGTCACCGAAACCGATTCGGGCCTGCAGTACCGGGTCATCGAAGCCGGTGACGGCGCCAGCCCGGAAGCATCGGATCGGGTGACGGTCCATTACCGCGGTACGCTCATCGACGGCACCGAGTTTGACAGCTCTCACGCTCGCGAAGAGCCGGCTTCCTTTGGTCTTGACCAGGTGATTCCGGGTTGGACCGAAGGTGTTCAACTCATGCAGGAAGGCGCCATCTACGAATTCTTCATTCCGGCGGACCTGGCCTACGGGGCTGAAGGTCGCCCCGGTCCCATCGGTCCGAATTCGACCCTGATTTTCGAAGTCGAGCTGATCGAAGTCCACTGACTCAGGCTGCGAATTCTCGATCATGGGTTCACTGCAGGATGCCCTGCTCAAGGCAGGGCTGGCCGACGAAAAGCAGGCTCAAAAGAAACCTCGCAAGTCGGCCGGCGCAAAGTCGTCCAAAGACCGCAAGCACAAGGGTCAACGTGGGCAGGGCAAGAAGAAGCGGGCCCCGACCGAATCGGATCTGGCCCGCGCTTACAAGGCACGTCAACGAGCCGAGGCCCGCGAAAAGCAGGCCGAAAAGGATCGTCGGGTTGCCGAGCAGGAGGCGCGCCGCAAGCGTAACCTGGAGCTTGACCAGATCATTCGTGGTCATACCCTGAACCGCAAGGAAGCGGAGCTGCCGCGCTACTTCGAGCACATGGGCCGAATTCGCCGTGTGCTGTGTACACCCGAACAACGTGAACAGCTCAATCGCGGTGACATCGGCGTGGTCAACCTGCGCGGTTCCTACCTGCTGGTCTCACCACCCATTCTGGAAAAATACCGCGAAGTCGCTCCCGATCTGGTCCCCGACCTGGCCGGCAAGGACGAACCCGAGGACGACGGCAGTCACTATCCGCCGGTGCCGGATGATTTGGTGTGGTGATTTTACGGGAGACGGTAGACGGTAGACGATATTATTCGTCTCCCATCTCCCGTCTTCCGTCTACCCGTCCCTAATACCCCAAATTAGGCCGCAGAAACTTCTCGGCCTGTTCAAACGAAATCCCCTTGCGTTTCGCGTAGTCCTCGACCTGGTCCTTGTTGACCTTGCCGACCACGAAATACTTGCTGTCGGGGTGGCCGAAGTAATAGCCGCTGACCGCGGCGGTCGGGAGCATGGCGAAGCTTTCGGTCAGTTGCATTTCGGCATTTCCCGGGGCATCGAGGAGGTCGAAGATCTTGGTCTTCTCGCTATGATCCGGGCAGGCCGGATAGCCCGGGGCAGGGCGGATTCCCCGGTATTTCTCGCCAATCAGGGATTCGTTGTCCAGGCCCTCGTCTTTGGCATATCCCCAAAGCTCGGTGCGGACTTTGCGATGAAGCGCTTCGGCCAGCGCCTCGGCCAGGCGGTCGGCCAGCGCCTTGAGCATGATATCGGCATAGTCATCGTTTTCAGGCAGGCGTTCCTGGGCTTTCTCGATGTCCAGTCCCGCCGTTACTGCAAACAGACCGGCCCAGTCCTCAATACCTGAATCGGCCGGTGCAACGAAGTCTGCAAGGCACAGGTTTTCCGAGGCCTTGTCGGCCTGCTGGCGCAGCATGACCAGTCTTTCGCGCACCTCGTTGCGTGTCTCATCGGTGTACAGCAGCACATCGTCGCCATCGCTGGCCGCCGGCCACAAGGCGCACACGGCCCGGGTGCGCAACCACTGTTCATCGACGATTTTGTCCAGCATGGCTCGCGCATCCTTGAACAGGCTGGTGGCCGCCTCACCGACGACATCATCCTCGAGAATATCGGGGTAGCGTCCGGCAAGCTCCCAGGTTCTGAAAAACGGTGTCCAGTCGATGTAGTCGACCAGGTCCTCCAGGGGCCAGTCCTCGATGACGTGCAGGCCCGGTTGGGCCGGTGTTTCCGGGGTATGTGCTTCCCAGTCGGGTTCGAACGCATTGGCGCGCGCCTGCTCAAGTTTGATCAAGGGCTTGCGTGACTTCTTGTTGGCTGCGCGTTCGCGGTAACTGGCGTAGTCATCCTTGATTCCCCGAGCATAGTTGTCACGGTGATTCTTGCTCGAGAGCTTTCGGGCAACATCCACTGAACGAGATGCATCCTTGACCCAGACCACGCCATTGGGATAGGCCGGGTCAATCCTGAGGGCCGTGTGCGCACGAGAGGTGGTGGCGCCGCCGATCATCAAGGGCAGTTCAAACTGCTCGTTGTTCATGGCTTCAGCCACGGTCACCATTTCGTCCAGCGACGGAGTGATCAGGCCTGAAAGCCCAATGACATCGACCTCTTCCTTGCGCGCCTCTTCGAGGATCTTTTCGACCGGAACCATGACGCCAAGGTCATGAATATCGAATCCATTACAGGCCAGTACGACGCCGACAATGTTCTTGCCGATGTCGTGCACATCGCCCTTGACGGTCGCCAGCAGAATCTTGCCTTTCTTTTCCCCGGCTTTCTTTTCTTTTTCCAGGTACGGAACCAGGTGAGCGACTGCCTTTTTCATGACCCGGGCCGACTTGACCACCTGGGGCAGGAACATCTTGCCGTCGCCGAACAGATCGCCGACATAATTCATGCCGTCCATCAGGGGGCCTTCGATGACCTCGAGCGAACTGGCATGCTGCTGGCGGGCTTCCTCGGTATCCTCGATGACGTACTTGTCGATGCCCTTGACCAGTGAATACTTCAGGCGCTCGGCAACCGGCTTTTCTCGCCAGGCTTCATCCTTTTCCTGTCTCTTGCCTTCGCCCTTGTACTGATCGGCCGCCTCAAGCAGGCGCTCGGTGGCATCATCGCGGCGATTGAGTACCACGTCCTCGACCAGCTCGCGCAGTTCAGGGTCGATATCATCGTAGACTTCAAGCTGGCCGGCATTCACGATACCCATGTCCATGCCGGCCTTGGTGGCGTGGTAGAGGAATACCGAATGCATCGCTTCACGCACGACATTGTTGCCGCGAAACGAGAATGACATGTTCGACACCCCGCCGGAGATATGGCAATGCGGGAATTTTTTCTTCAGTTCCCGGGTGGCGTTGATGAACTCCATGGAATAGTTGTTGTGTTCATCCATGCCGGTCGCGACCGGAAAGATGTTCGGGTCGAAGATGATGTCTTCAGGTGGGAAACCGGCCTCTTCGGTCAGGAGCTTGTGAGCTCTCGAGAGGCATTCGACCATGCGTTCGGCCTGGTCGGCCTGACCGGTTTCATCGAATGCCATGACCACCACTGCCGCACCATAGCGACGAATCCGTCGAGCCTGCTCGAGAAATTCATCCTCGCCTTCCTTGAGACTGATCGAGTTGACGATGCCCTTGCCCTGCAGGCAGCGCAGCCCGGCCTCGATGACTGCAAACTTGCTTGAATCGACCATCACCGGTACCCGTGCAATGTCGGGTTCGGCCGCGATCAGGTTGAGGAAGCGAGTCATGGCTTGCTCGGCATCGAGCAGGCCCTCGTCCATGTTCACATCGATGATCTGGGCGCCGTTTTCGACCTGCTGCAAGGCGACCTCGACGGCTTCATCGTATTGCTCATCCAGAATGAGTCGCTTGAATCGGGCCGAGCCGGTCACATTGGTCCGCTCGCCTACATTGACGAAGTTGAGCTCGGGTGTAATGACCAGCGGTTCCAGTCCGCTCAGGCGGGTAAAGCGCTGTTCAGTTTCTTTCTTGTCGGAAATATCGTTCATGCTGCTATCGGAAATTGAAGTGTTCTCGGCTTGTGATCAGCCACCGCATCGGCGATGGCGCGCAGGTGGTCTGGCGTGGTGCCACAGCATCCGCCAATGATGTTGACCAGTCCTTCCTCGGCATAAGTGGCAATGACGCTCGCCATTTCTTCGGGGGTTTCGTCATATTCCCCGAATTCGTTCGGTAGTCCGGCGTTGGGGTGGGCCGTCACGAGGCATTCAGCAACCCGGTCGAGCGATTTCACATGTGCCTTGAGCTGATCGGCGCCCAGCGCGCAGTTAAAGCCCACGCCCAGCGGCTCGGCATGAGCAACCGAGTAGTAGAAGGCTTCAGGGGTCTGACCGGACAGCGTTCGGCCGCTGGCGTCGGTAATGGTGCCTGAAATCAGCAGTGGCCATCGTTCGCCGCGCTGTTCGAACTCTTCCTGAACCGCAAAGATAGCGGCCTTGGCATTGAGGGTGTCGAAGACCGTTTCAATCATGATCAGATCGGCGCCGCCATCAAGCAGGCCGCGAGCTGCTTCCTGGTAGGACTCGACCAGCGTCGCAAAATCGATGTTGCGATAGCCGGGGCTTGAGACATCCGGCGAAATGGATGCGGTGCGGTTGGTCGGGCCGATCACGCCCACCACGAAGCGCGGCTTGTCCGGATCGTCCTGTTCGGCTGCATCACAGGCCTTGCGGGCGATCCTGGCGGATTCCCTGTTGATTTCCTCGGACAGTGACTCAAGCGCGTAATCGGCCTGACTGATGCGATTGGCGTTGAATGTATTGGTCTCGACCATGTCGCAGCCGACAGCGAGAAATTTCTGATGGATGCTTTCGATCAGGTCGGGACGGGTGAGGGTGAGCAGGTCATTGTTGCCCTTGAGATCATCGGAGTGATCGGCAAAGCGGTCGCCGCGATAATCCTGTTCGGAAAGCTTGGCCTGCTGGATCATGGTGCCCATGGCGCCATCCAGGACCAGAATGCGGTCCGCAAGAACGTCTAAAAGGCGTTCGACCCGTTTTGAATCGTGCCATTCGAGTTTATTCATGATTTTCTAGCCAGTAAAGTGATGATCTTGAAGTTTGGTGTCTTGCGCTCGATCGATGTGATCTTGCAGCTTTTCACGCACAAGCCCGAGGCTTCGGCCATGGCCGTGATCTCGGCCTCCTTGAATCCCTGGTTCAAATGGCCGTATGCCTTGACCTCATTCGTGTAACGGTGCTTTTTTAGGGTTGCCGCGACCAGTCGTCCGCCCGGCGCCAGGACTCGGGCAGCTTCGGCCAGCGCGCGATCGGGTTGCTTGCTGTAAGTCAGGGCGTGCAACATCAGTACCGTGTCGAAGCGACCGTCACTGAAGGGCAACTCATGCATGTCCGCCTGGTGAAAGTTGACGTTGTTAAGCTTTTCAACTCGCGTCCGACCCGCCTCGACAACCTTGGGCGAGATATCCACGCAATCAATTGACTCGGCGATTGGCGCCAGCAAATCGCCCATGACACCATCCCCGGAGGCAATATCGAGGACCGGTCCGGTTTCGATCAACTGAACCATGGCGCGGGCGGTTGCCTCCCAGGTCCGGCCTGGCGAGTAGTGGCGTTCCATGTCACCGGCGACGGCGTCCGGCCAGTTACGGGCGCTCGCGCGGTGTGCCAGCACCTCGGTCAAGTGTTCGGCATCATCCTTGACCAGGGCATCGTCGAGGGTCTCGCGAAGCACGTTCCACAGATGGATCAACTCCGCGCTGTCACTTGAAGCGTTGATGCGATAGTAAACCGATACACCCTCGCGTCGGTCGGTGACCAGGCCCGCCTCGCGCAATTTGGCCAGATGAGTCGACACCCGCGGCTGCGCCAGGCGGGTCACCTGTGCCAGCTCGGCCACGGTCAGTTCTTCGCGGTCGAGCAGAGCCAGCAAGCGAAGCCGAGTGACATCGCCCAGCAGTCCACAGTGACGGCTGATCCGTTCGAGGTTGATAAGAGTATCCTTTTATCGCGATCAAGAGATATTATATCAGGATAGGGATTGATCGGTCGCCAATCAAGCTTTCAGAGGCTGTCGAACGCATGGTAGGCTTCTGAATCAGGAGGTTCGGGATGTTCTTATGTCCCGGATTCGCATTGCAACCCGGGGCCATTTCATTTGACCAGTCAATCAGATACCGCTGCCGGAATCATGCAAGACAATGACTGGTACCCGGCATTTGCAAGGGCTGTCATTGATTGCCTGCCCGGCATTTACTACCTGCTCGATGACCATGGGCGGTTTCTTCACTGGAATGCCAACTTTGAACGAATTACCGGTTATTCGTCCGAGGAGCTGGCTGGAATGGACCCTCTGGATTTGTTCCCTGTCGAATGGCAACAGACGCTCAGAGACAACCTGGACAAGGTGCACAAGGAGGGCCATGCCTCATTCGAGGCGCCATTACTGACCCGCTATGGTACGACCCAGTCGTTCAGTTACCACGGCCGCCTGCTGGAGATTAACGGACGCAGCTGTGTCGCGGGACTTGGTCTGGACAGCAGTCGCCTCAAGCAGGCTCAGCAGGCACGGGCCGAACAGGCCCAGCAATTGCGTCACCTGGCCGCCCATGTACCCGGCGTGATTTATCAGCTCCGGCTGGATCAGCAAGATCGCCGACTCAGCATGCCATTTGCCAGTGAAAAGCTCTACGAGGTACTCGGCGTTCGTCAGGAGGATGTGGAGCATGATGCCAAGGCCCTTTTCGACCGGGTATTCGAACCGGATCTGCAGCGAGTCATGCGGGCGGTTGAGGTTAGCGCGCGTGACTTGAGCCCCTTTCACCAGCAATTCCGGATGTGTCCGCCCGGCGGAAGCGAACAGCATTCCGAGTGGATCGAGGTCGAATCGACCCCGGAACGACAATCGGATGGGGCAGTGATCTGGCATGGCTTTGCTCGGCTGATTACCGAGCGTCGCCGCATGGAGGATGAGCTGACCCGGCTGGCCTACAACGATTCGCTGACCGGGATGCCTAATCGCACCATGCTTCAGATTCTGCTCGAGGAACGGATATCGGATGTTTCAGTGGTTGGAAATGGACTGGCAATCCTGCACCTGGACCTCGATAACTTCAAGGATATCAACGATGCCTGGGGCCATACCACGGGCGATCGACTACTGGCTCAACTGGCCTCACGTCTGTCGGACTGTGTCGGCGACAAGGGCACGATCGGCCGACTGGGGGGAGACGAATTCCTGGTTTTGATGGAAGGCCCGGAAGCCGCGCGCAGGGCAGGGGTGCTGGCCGAACGACTGTGCGCAGTACTGGAATCGCCACTGGAACTGGATCGCCGGGTGGTCACGGTCACTGGGTCGGTTGGAGTCAGCCTGTTTCCGGACGATGGGAAGACCGGCGAGGATCTGATGCGGCATGCCGATGCGGCCGTGTACCGGGCCAAGGCAAACGGACCTGGATCATGGGCTCGTTACACGCCCGAGCTGACTGCTTCGGCGATGGCCCGACGCTATCTGGAAACCGAACTGCGCTCGGCCATCGAAACTGAAAAGTTGCAAGTAGCCCTGCAGCCGATTGTGGAGGTTGGCAGTGGACGAATCCGCGGTTATGAGGCGCTGGCCCGATGGCACCATGACGAAGACGGCTGGATCGATCCCGAGCAGTTCATCGGTCTGGCCGAGTCGCGTGGTTTGATCGCCCCACTTGGCGCCCAGGTCTATCGCAAGGCCATGCTCGCAGTGGCTGGAGATGTCGACAGGATGCTGTCGATCAATGTGGCGCCGGTTCAACTTTGTGATTCAGGTTTTGCCGAAAAGCTGGTGGCCATGGCCAAAGGCTGTGGACTGGCTCCGACGCGCCTGGAGGTCGAAATCACCGAACGGGTATTCATGGAGGAGAATGCCCAGGCCTTGCGCCAGATCGAACGCTTGCGCGAGTACGGGGTGAGCCTGGCAATCGATGATTTCGGCAGCGGCTACTCCTCATTGGCCTATCTTCGCAAGGTGCCGATTCAACGATTGAAGATTGATCAAAGCTTTGTGCGTGATGTGAATCGGGTGCGGGAGAACGCTGCGATCGTCAAGGCGATCGTGGCGATGGCGCGTGAGCTGGGTCTGGCCGTCACGGCCGAGGGCGTGCAGACGGCTGCCGAACTGGAATTCCTGGAAAGCGTTGGTTGTGACCTCGCCCAGGGATGGCATTTTGGCCGCGGCCGGGTCATTGCTTCTGAATCAAGCCCTTACCACTCATCCCAGTCATCTTCTTCAAGCCAGGCATCGTAGTCGGGCAGATCGGCATCCTCACCGAATATCAGGTGACTGCGTCGCTGCATCCAGCCATCGCGCATCATGATGTACTCATCGTAAGCGGCGGCGATTTCTGCATCCAGCGGGAGCAAGCCGGCACGCATGTGGATCACGTTCAGACCGACCAGAAAGTAGGAGCCTTCCTGGTAAGCGAGTCGCCAGGCAATGTCCGGGACGGTATCCACGCCGCGACCCACGCTATCGCGAATGGTCGAGGGACCCAGCAAGGGCAGAACCAGGTAGCGACTGTCGCTCCATCCCCAGGTTGCCAGGGTCTGGCCGAAGTCGCCCTCGGGTTTGTCGATGCCGCCGGCGCTGGCGACGTCGAACACGCCGCCCACTCCGTACAGGGTATTGGTGACAAAGCGTTGAAACTCGCTTTCAAGATCGCTCCCGCGGCCTTGCAGCAACAGGTTGACCATGATGACCGGTGAACGCAGGTTGCGAAAGAAATTGCCGATTCCACGTTGCACCGGATCCGGCGTGACGTGGTCATAGCCGAGCGCCAAAGGTCGCAGCACCGCACGGTCAGCAACCTGGTTGAATTGATGAACCGAGCGGTTGAACGGTTCCCATGGGTCGTCCGGGTGGCGTTCTTCCGGCGGGGCGGCCGTGCTTGCGCAGCCGGCCATCAGGCCGACCAGCACGATCATGGCAAGGGTTCTTGAAATGGGTTGTTTCATTGCTGATCCTCGCCATTGGCTGTGTTCCAGCCAAGCAAACGGTCCGACTCACTGAGGCGGGCCAGCACCAGCAGGCTTTGCGGCGGATTGGCAAACTCGATCCGACGACCCCGAGCCCTGGCCCTTGCCTGCCAGTCAACCAGCAACGCCAATGCGCTGGAGTCACTTCGCTTTACGCCGGACAGGTCAATGCGCTCGGGAATATTGTCTTCGCCAAACTGCGCCTGACTGGCACGATAGACCTCCGGCACCTCGGCCATGGTCAATCGCTCGGGCAACTGAGGCGATGAGTCAGCCGGCATCGTTTTCGGACTCGATCTCGACGTCCACTTCCACCTCGATATCGCCCTTCTCGAGGCGTTCAAGCATGCGGTCGAAGCCATCGCGGCGGATTTCCTCACCAATCTGGTTGCGGAAGGTGGTGACATAGGAAATGCCTTCGATAATGACATCGAAGACCAGCCATTCACCATCGCGCTTGCGAAGCACGTAATCGATCGGAATCCGTTGCCGGTTATCCAGGATGATTCGGGTTCGAACCCGGGTCTGGCGTTCGGTATTGTCGCCGGCCAGGGGCAGGACCTCGACTTGTTCGCGGCTGCGAAATTCCAGTAAGCCGCTGGCGTAGCGACGCATCAGCATGTCCGAAAGGGCTTCGGCAAAAGCCTCGACTTTCTCGCGTTCAAGGCCACGGCCATGGCGGCCCAGCACCAGTCGGGCCGAGTGAATGAGGTCCGATCGCGGCTTCAATATTTCGGCCAGTTCATCGCGCAGCAGTTGCGGGTCTTCCTCGTATTGCTCGCGGTTGGCCTCGACCAGTTCGAACAACTCGGTCGTGGTGGCGCGCACCAGTTCAACCGGATCGCTGTCGGCCAGCGCCGGCACGGTGAGCACCAGTAACAGGGGAATCAAAAGCAAGCGTAACGACATTCAGTCATCTCCTTCGCTATCAAACATGTAGCGGGTGATCAGTTGTTCAAGCTGCAGGGCGGAGTTGGTCAGCAGAATCCGGTCGCCATCGCGCAAGGGTTCCGGCGATCCTCCGGGTTCAAGGCCGATAAACTGGTCGCCGAGTATGCCGGCGGTAAAGATCGATGCCGAGCTGTCTTCGGGAAGATCGTCGTACTGATCGGAAATTCGCATCACGACGCGCGCTTCCAGGGTATCGGGATCCAGGCTGATGCTCTCGACCATGCCGATGGAGACCCCACCCATGCTGACACGTGCCTTGGGCTTGAGACCGCCGATATTGGAAAAGTACGCCGTGACCTGGTAGCCGCCGCCGGCGACCACGCCTCGGTCAGTAGCCTGGACGGCCAGGAAGATGAGGGCGCCGATGGCCAGTAGAAGGAAAATTCCAGCGGTCAGTTCGATCTGGTGAGAAGATTTCATGGTTGCATTGATTCCTGCGCTAGAGCATGAAGGCAGACAGTACAAAATCAAGAATCAGGACCGAGATGGCCGTGGCGATCACGGTCTGGGTCGTCGCCAGGGCGACGCCTTCACTGGTGGGACGGGCAGTCCAGCCGAAGTACACTGCCAGCCAGGAGGCCAGGAACCCGAACGCCACGGCCTTGAGCATGCCATGTCCGAAGTCACGCCACAACTCGACAGTAGCCTGCATGTTGGACCAGAACGTGATGGGATCCGAGCCCATCATGAACACCGCAAATACCACGCCGCCGAGAATGGCGCAGACATTGAAGATCAGCACCAGCGCCGGGACGGCCACGATTCCGGCCAGCAGGCGTGGCTGAACAATCCGTTCCATGGGATCGATGGCCATAAGATCCAGGGCATCGAGCTGTTCGGTGGCGCGCATCAGGCCGATCTCGGCAGTGATCGAGGTTCCGGCCCGTCCGGCAAACAGCAATGTGGTCAGCACCGGGCCCAGTTCCCGAAACAGCGACAGGGCCAGCACGGTGCTGACGGCTTCCGCGGCCCCGAATCGAGACAATGTATCGTAAGTCTGCAAGGTCAGTACCAGGCCGACGAAGAACCCGCCGGTGACAATGATGACCAGCGACCGAACACCGGAAAAGTAGATCTGGCGCAGCGTTTCGGCCGCCTGGAAACGGGTCAGGCGCATGCGCGAAAATGCGGTCAGCAGGAACAATCCGGCACGCCCGAGTTGTCGAAGCGGGTTGAGCAGGCGACCGGGTGGTGATGAGGTAGCACTCATCGGCTCAAGTCCTGTTCGAGCAGCTCGTCGGCCAGTTCACGGGCCGGGTAATGAAAGGCGACCGGGCCGTCCGGCAGACCATTGACGAACTGGCGAACCAGTTCATTGCTGGAGTCGGACAGGGAATCCGGGGTGCCTTCGGCGACCGCACGGCCGTCGGAAATGATGCAGCAGTAATCGGCAAAATGCGCCACTTCGCCGACATCGTGGGTAATGACAACGCTGGTTGTTCGCAAGGCCTGGTTGATATCGCGAATCAGGCGGCGGGCAACACCAAGGGAAATCGGATCCAGTCCGGCAAAGGGCTCGTCGTAAAACATGATGGCCGGATCCAGCGCCATGGCCCGGGCCATGGCAATGCGTCGATTCATGCCGCCGGACAATTCACGCGGGTACAGATCGGCCGCCCCGCGAAGCCCCACGGTCTGCAGCTTGAGTAACACCAGTCGACGAATCAGGGGCTCGGGCAAGGCGGTGTGTTCGCGAATCGGCAGTGCAACATTGTCGAAACAGGTCAGGTCGGTGAATAGGGCACCATTCTGCAGCAACACGCCCAGGTTTCGACGCAAGCGATTCAATTGACGAGCGCTCATTTGATCGACACGTTCGGAATCGATCCACACCTCGCCCGAATCCGGTTTGAGCTGGCCGGTGATCAGGCGCATTACGGTGGTCTTGCCCGCGCCACTGGGGCCAAGCACTGCGGTCACCTGGCCGGCAGGGATCTCCAGGCTGAAGTCATCGAGCACCATCCGCCCGCCCAGCGATATGCTGACGTTTTTCAGGGTAATCGACGGGCTGCTGGCAAGGATTTCGGACATCAGTTCGTGTTGATCGACCAGTAGTGACGGGTTAAGACTGCCGAGGTGTCCGGAAGTTTATCCGATTCGCATGAACGACCCTACAGTATGAATCGGCTCAGGTCCTCGTTGTCCGACAATTCCTTCAGGTGGCGATCGACATATTCGGCATCGACCGACAGTTGTTCCCCGGAGCGATCCGGAGCCGCATAGGATATCTCCTCGAGCAGGTGCTCCATCACGGTATGCAGCCGTCGCGCCCCGATGTTTTCGGTTGACTCATTGACGGCGAAGGCGATTTCGGCCAGACGGGTGATTGCATCATCGCTGAAGCTCAGATCAATACCCTCGGTTTCCAGCAACGCCCGATACTGTTCGGTCAGGGAGGCGTCCGGCTCGGTCAGGATGCGTTTGAAGTCCTCGACTGAAAGGGCGCGAAGCTCGACGCGAATCGGCAACCGGCCCTGAAGCTCGGGCACCAGGTCGGACGGCTTGGAGACATGAAACGCCCCGGAGGCGATGAACAGCACGTGGTCGGTATTGATCGGACCGTAACGCGTGTTGACCGTGCATCCTTCGACCAGTGGCAGCAGGTCTCGTTGTACTCCTTCGCGCGACACCTCGCCGGCCGAGCCCGAGTCCGAGCGACGAGCGACCTTGTCGATTTCATCGATGAACACGATTCCGCTTTCCTCGGCTCGCTTGAGGGCCTGCTGCTTGACCTCCTCGTCGTTGATCATGCGCGCGGCCTCTTCCTCGATCAGCACCGGGATGGCGTCCTTGACCTTCATCTTGCGCTTTTGTTTTTTTCCGCCGGACATGTTGGAAAACATCTGCTGAAGCTGGTTAGTCATTTCCTCCATGCCCGGTGGGGCCATGATCTCGACCCCGACATTCATGCTGATGTCGATCTCGATTTCGCGATCGTTGAAGTCGCCATTGACCAGCTTGTCGAAAATCTTGCGACGGGTTTCCGATTGAGAATCGTCCGGCTCTTCGGGTGCATTGGCAAAACCGGATGACTGGCGGCGCGGCAACATGATTTCCACGACCCGTTCGATGGCCGCATCCTCGGCCCGTGAGCGCACCTTGCTCATGGCCTCTTCGCGAACCATTTTCACGGCGGTTTCGACCAGGTCGCGAACGATGGACTCGACATCCTTGCCCACGTATCCAACCTCGGTGAACTTGGTCGCCTCGACCTTGACGAACGGCGCGCGCGCCAGGGCCGCCAGGCGACGGGCAATCTCGGTCTTGCCGACTCCGGTGGGACCGATCATCAGAATGTTCTTAGGCGTGATCTCGGGTTGCAGCTTTTCATCAACCTGCATTCGCCGCCAGCGGTTTCTCAAGGCAATGGCCACGGCGCGCTTGGCGGCCGACTGACCAATGATGTGCCTGTCCAGTTCCTGGACGATTTCACGTGGGGTCATCTGCGACATGAGGTTCTCAGCTCGTTTCCAGTGATTCGATGGTGAAGTTGTGATTGGTGTAGATGCAGATTTCGCCGGCAATGCTCAGGGCTTCACGGCAGATTGCCTCGGCATCCAGTTCGCTGTGTCGCAGCAGGGCGCGTGCCGCTGACTGGGCAAACGGTCCACCCGAGCCGATCGCGATCAGGCCTTCTTCGGGCTCGATGACATCGCCGTTGCCGGAGATGATCAGCGAGGCGTCGCGGTCGGCCACCGCAAGCAGGGCCTCGAGGCGGCGCAGCAGGCGATCGGTTCGCCAGTCCTTGGCCAGTTCCACCGCGGCACGGGTCAGGTGTCCCGAATGCATTTCGAGCTTGCTCTCGAAGCGCTCGAACAACGTGAATGCATCGGCCGTGGCGCCGGCAAACCCGGCGATGACCTGGTTCTTGTAAAGGCGGCGCACCTTGCGTGCATTGGCCTTCATGACCGTGTTACCCAGGGTGACCTGGCCGTCCCCGGCAATGACGACCTGATTGCCCCGGCGCACCGAAACGATCGTTGTGCCACGATACTGTTGCATTGGGTTGACCGTGCTTGAAGGTGAACCGAGTAGATGGGGACGATAGGGGGGTGGGAAAAGGGGTCAGGGGTCAGGGGTCAGGGGTCAGGGGTCAGTCTACTTCCGTCTCCCGTCTCCCGTCTCCCGTCTCCCGTCTCCCGTCTCCCGTCTCCCCGCCCGGTCGCCCCGCGACCGGGCCCGCGGATGCGTCTCGTCATACACCCGGGCCAGATGCTGAAAGTCCAGGTGGGTGTAGATCTGGGTGGTTGACAGGTTGGCGTGGCCCAGCAGTTCCTGGACCGCACGCAAATCGCCGGAAGACTCAAGGATATGCGAGGCAAACGAATGCCTGATCTGATGGGGGTGGACGCGCTGATCCAGCCCCTGGCGGTCAGACCAGTAGGCGACTCGCTTCTGGATGGCCCGGACCGTCAGTGGCCGGCCCTTGAGGCTGGTGAAGATCTTTGCCTGGTCAGCCCCCGTGATGCTGTGATGGATGGCGCGCCATGCTTGCAGCGCGCTCAAGGCATGGCGTCCGACCGGCACCAGTCGCTCGCGATTGCCCTTGCCGACAACCCGCACCAGCCCCTCTTTCGGGTCCAGTCGGTTCCAGGTCAGTTCAGCCAGTTCACTGACCCGCAACCCTGAAGCGTAGAACAATTCCAGCATGGCCCGGTCACGAGTGGCCAGATCGTTCTCGACCGGAATGTTCAGCAGTGCCAGAACCTGGTCGACATCCAGGGGTCTCGGTAAGCGACGTCTGACTTTCGGGGCGCGGACGCCCTGGCCGGGGTCGTGGGTCATGACACCTTCTCGGCGCAGATAGCGGAAAAAGCGTCGCAATGCCGACAGTCGACGCTGCACGCTGCGCGGGTTCAGCCCGCGGCGGTGCTCGGCGGCTGCAAAGGCGCGCACATCAGTCTCGGCAATATCATTGGCGTGGGTCAGTTCGCGCCGAGCGCACCACTGATCGAAACGTCCAAGGTCACGTCGGTAGGCATCCAGGGTGGCCGCGGACAGCCCGGCTTCATCCGAGATATGGACGAGAAAGGCCGCGATCGATTCGGTCAGTGGATTCGGGCAATCCTTGTCAGGCGCGCTTGCGATGTTCGGCTCCGGATCGATCCAGCCGGTAGCGGATGGTCGTGCCCAGCAACTCCAGAAACAAGGTGCCCATTCCGGGATGAAAGCGCTCGACCGATTCTGCCCCGATCGCCAGGATGCCGGTACCGGCAATGGGTACCAGGGCGGCCGATCCGATCGGGCCGGCCTGCTCTCCGAACAGCAACTGGCGTTTACCGGACGTCAAGCGTCCACACACCGTATCCCCCTTGTCGAGCAGTTTCTCCAGCCAGTCGGGCCGTTGTTCGGGCAAGGTGGCGACCATTTCGCATGATTCCAGTTCCGGGTGGTGCCGGATCAGGTGCAGGCGGACCCGGTCAGCCCTGAAGTCATCGGCCAGTTTGCCGAACAGTCGCTCGATGAATGCCGACGTGGAGTCGGTGGTCATGACCTCCAGGGTGAGTTGATGCAGGCGTTGCATCAAACGCTCGTTCTCACCGGCGATGCCGGCCAGGGTCTTCAGTCGGGCCTCGAGTCGGCGATTCTCGCTGCGCAGGCGTTGGACCTGGCGCTCGAGCAAAGAGGGTGCGCCAGCCTGATGCGGCAGATTGATTGTGTCGAGCAATTCGGGGTGGTCGACAAGAAAGTCCGGATTGGACTTCAGCCACTGTGCGACTTCCTTGGGGTTGGTCATGACTAGTTTTCCGATTCGAATTCCATGGCGCCATCGAATACCAGGCGGGCCGGTCCGGTCATCTCGACCGGCTGGTCTCCTCCAGGCCAATGTATCACAAGCTCGCCTCCGGGCTGCCTGATGGTCACCGGCGAATCGACCAGGTCATTCGATATCAGCACCGCGGCCGAGGCGCAGGCGGCGCTCCCACAGGCCGGAGTCGGGCCGGCGCCTCTTTCGAATACCGCCAGTTCGACGTGACGACGGTCCACGGGTTGAGCCAGGCTGATGTTTGCGCCATCGGCCAGGTCCGGGTGGGCGCCAAAGCGAGCCGCGAGCTTTTCAAGCGTTTGCGGATCGGGTCGCGCGTGCCAGGGAATGACCAGGTGCGGGTTTCCCATCGAGACCCCGTGCAGCGCGATGGTCTGGTGATCCTGGATTTCGGTCCACTCGCGCCTGCCGGCTGAGCAGCCCCACGCCGAGGGTGTGAAGTCAGGCACGCCCAGGGTCGCGGTGATGCGATCGCTGGTTTCAAGATGCACACCGATGGCTCCACCGGCGGTGTCCAGGCGCGCGCTCGAGGACAGCTCACCTGCTCGATGCAGCCACAGGGCAATGGCGCGCATGCCGTTGCCACATTGCTCGGCGGGGCTGCCATCACTATTGAATATGCGCACCGCGCACAGACAATCCGTCCCGGGGCTCGGTGAAGCCAGAATCAGGAGTTGATCAAAGCCGATGCCCAGGCGTCGATCGGCCAGACTGCGAACCTGCCCTGCGGATGGTTCGAAATTCTGGTTGCGGGCATCGACCAGCATGAAGTCGTTGCCGAGGGCTTCGAGCTTGGAAAACCGGATGCGGGATTTCGGCATCGAACACTCAGCCCAGCTTGCCCTGTAGCATCCAGTGGCGGTCACTGGGTCGTGACAGGGTCAGCCCGGACAGTCCCGCGTCATCGATCTGGGCCTGAATTTCCGAGCACGTGTAGGCTGCATGCAAGCTGTTGCGAAAATCATTGCGCAGGACTTCCGGTGCATCGGCCGCATGCGCATCAACGATGGCATCGACCTCCTTCGGAGTATCCGGGCGATGCAGGTCCATGACCTGGACCAGACAACCCGGACCCGCCAGTGTCCGGACACTCTCCCACAACACCATGGGTTCGGGCAGGTGGTGCAACAGGCTGTTGGAGATCACGGCATCGAATCGCTTTCCAGGAAGCTCATCAGGCAGCCTGGCCAGCACCAGATCAATGCGTGATTGCAACTCGGCGTTTTTCACCGCGGTTTGAGCCAGCGACAACATGTTCGGTCCGGCATCCAGTCCGACCAGCCTCCAGTCGGGCAGCACCCTGGCCAGCCGAATGCAGATGTCACCGGGACCGCATCCCAGGTCGATCAATTGCCCGGCCTCGGTGTTTTCGACCAGCTCCCGGAAAAGATTGACGAACAGTCGATTGGGTTCGCTGAAGTCGGCCTCTGCATAGGCCCGAGCCTGCTCGGGCGCATCCATCAGCTCCGGTTCAGGCGTCCTCTTCATCATCTCGCTCGTCCTGCTGTTCAGCGGATTCCGGCTCGTCACCGGGTTCGGGCAGGTAAAGATCGCCTTTCAATCCACAGCCTGTCAGCAACAGAAACCACAGGACTGCAGTTAGAATTGTGCGCATGAATGATCCTGATCAAGAGCTGGAATACATTGTTCACGATACCGGGCCGGATCCGTCACATGCCGTGATCTGGCTGCACGGACTGGGCGCCGACGGTCATGATTTCGAGCCGATTGTACCGCAGCTGACCAGTGCATCTCGTCGGCCGATTCGATTCATCTTTCCCCATGCCCCCGTTCGGCCGGTGACCATCAATGGCGGCATGGCCATGCGCGCCTGGTATGACATCCTCGGAATGGAAATCGATCGCGACCAGGACCAGGACGGCATCGCCGCATCACTGGCGGCCGTCGATCGACTCCTTGATCAGCAAATCGAGGCCGGAATCTCCGCCGACAGCATCGTCCTGGCCGGTTTTTCCCAGGGGGGCGCCATTGCCATGCGCTGCGGGCTTGCGCGTTCGCGGCCCCTGGCCGGCATCATCGGGCTGTCCTGTTACCTGCTTGACGGGCGTCGGCTGAACGAATGGATGAGTCCGGCGGCATCTTCAATGCCCATTTTCATGGGGCACGGTGACCAGGATCCCATCGTGCCCGTTTCGCTGGGCCAGGCCAGCGCCGAGGCGCTGACCGGTGCGGGACTGGATGTTCGCTGGTTGACCTGGCCAATGGCCCATTCGGTCAACCTGGACGAAATTCGCGCCATCGATCAATGGCTGGAGGACATCTGGGCGTGAAGGAGACACTCAATGTCTTCATCGTCGATGATGAGATTCCGGCCATCGAACGACTCAAACGCATGCTGAGTGATGTCGATGGTTGCCTGGTTGTCGGAACCAGTTCGCGACCTGAGCAGGCACTGGTCGAATGTGCCCGCATGCATCCGGACGTGATTTTTCTGGACGTTGAAATGCCCGGCATGGACGGGGTTGCAGTGGCGAGTCGGTTGGCGCGCCTCGAACGGCCTCCGGCGGTGGTGTTCGTGACCGCTTACGAGCAGTATGCTGTCGAGGCCTTCGATCTTGAAGCGGTGGACTACCTGGTCAAGCCTGTCAGCCAGCAGCGGCTGAATCGGGCCATCGAGCGCATTCGCACGATGCGTCCTGTCGAGCACAAAAAAGAGCAACTGGTGGCCCGGTTGGGCGACCGAATCCTGTCCATCCCGCTGGCCGACATTCGTGTGCTGCGGGCCGAGGACAAGTACACTAACGTCCACTACGAGGGGGGCACGGCATTGATCGATGATTCACTGGTCCGTATTGAAGAGCGCTTTTCCGAGCGATTCCTGCGTGTTCACCGCAATACGCTGGTTTCGCGCGCTCACCTGAAAGGTCTGACCCGGGATCGACGTGGACAGGTCCGGGTCGAAATCAAAGGTGTCGATCTGCAACCGCGGGTCAGTCGGCGCAACCTGCCGAGCGTTCGCCAGGAGTTACTTCAGTCGTGAATCAAATTCGAATTGCCACACGCAAGTCCCGTCTGGCCCTGTGGCAAAGCGAACATGTGGCCGACAAGCTGAGAAAGGTCCACCCCTCGCTGGAGGTGGAGCTATTGCCAATGAGCACGCGCGGAGATGAAGTCCTGGACCGCTCGCTTGCAGAAATCGGCGGCAAGGGTCTCTTTCTCAAGGAGCTGGAAAAGGCGTTGCTGGACAATAGCGCTGACATCGCCGTGCACTCTCTCAAGGACGTTCCCGCGCAGAGCCCGGATGGGTTGATGCTGGCAGCCGTACTCCCGCGGGCCGGGTGGGCCGATCTGTGGCTGAGTCGGGATGGCAGCTTGCCGGATGAGATGCCGGCCGGAAGTCGGGTGGGGACTTCCAGCTTGCGACGGCAGAGTCAGTTGCTGCGCCGGTTTCCTGAACTTCAGGTCGAACCCGTGCGCGGTAACGTTGAAACCCGCCTTGAAAAAATGCGCAGTGGGCAGGTGGCGGCGGTCATTCTGGCCGCGGCGGGCATTGATCGACTGGGCATTACCGTGGACCACCGCAGTGAGCTGCTGCCGCCCGATTTTCTGCCGGCGCCCGGTCAGGGGGTGATCGTCATTCAGTGTCGCGAGGACGATCATGTCACGCGAGAGCGGGTCAGGCCGCTCCATTGTGCGCAGACCGGGGCCCAGGTGGAAGCAGAAAGGGGCGTGGTCGCAGAGCTGGGAGGCGATTGTCGAATGCCGCTGGCGGCACTGGCCGAGATCGAGCAGGGTCGCTTGCGACTGCGTGCCCGTCTGGCCAGTCCGGATGGCCGCGACTGTCTGGATGTCGATATCGAAGGGCCACTTGAAAGTGCGGGATTGCTGGGAAACAGGGCCGGCCGCGAACTGCTCGATCAGGGCGGAATGAGAATTCTGTCACAATTATGACATTCAATGACCGTTTTTCCGGCTTGAGGCTGGACAATCAGAATCAGTTATGCCAGAGTAGGAATCAAGGAGTTCAAACAGGGGAGTTTATCCAGTTTCAGTTTTCCGGGTGCCACCCACGACTTCGCTTGTTGAGGTGCGTCCCCCTACTGCCAACGCCAACACGCAAGCCCCCAGCACTTTAGCGAGTTGAGTCAGGCACCCGGAATTTATCCCGAAAGCCCGCCGCAAGGCGGGCTTTTTTTTGTCCAGATCAGTGCTTCCCTTGGCGATTCAAAGGATAATGGGCGCATGGTTGATCAAACGATGGTGTTGGTAACCCGAACCGGCTCGGATGGGGAGCGATTGACCCGGGCGTTGCGGCAGGCCGGATGGGATGCGCTCCATTGTCCACCGGTGCGACTGGAAGGGCCTGAGAACGCCGAAGCCGTGGCCCGGCGTCTGGCCGAAGTGTTGCCGGTTGAGCGAATCATCATGACCAGTGGCGAGGCGATACGGCAAGCTGTTGCTCTGGTCGGACATGAGGTAATGTCATCCATTCCGGTGATCGTGCCCGGACCGGGTAGTGCTCGCAGGGCCCGGGATCTGGGACTGGAATCGGTTGTCTCGCCCGAATCGGCCGGCAATAGCGAGGCCATGCTTGCCCTGCCGGAACTGAACGACGTTGAAGGTCGTTCGATTGCAATTCTGGCCGCGGCAGGCGGGCGAGCCCTGCTGGAGACCGAATTGCGTCGCCGGGGCGCGCGGGTGGAGCGAATCCATGTCTACCGTCGGCTTGACCAGGCCTTGCCGGAAGGTCTTGATCAACGCATTCATCAAGCAAGACAACTGACCACCCTGATCAGCAGTGGTGGTGCCTTGCTGGCTCTCGAGTCTCGTCTGAAACCCGAATCCTGGCAAAAGGTGTTAGCCGGTCGAGTGGTGGCGCCATCGCCCAGAGTCGCCGAAATGGCGACTCGGTCGGGATGCCGCAACGTGGTGCAGGCCGATGGAGCCGACGACAAGAGTATGCTCAAGGCGTTGGGCTGAACGATCAATTGCGTTAATCTTGATACTTACGTTTGGTTATGAGCGATCAGGCCGCTGAAATGAGCGAAACCGAAAAGGAAGAAAGCCAACAGGACAGGGACGAAGATCCTTCCCCGACTCAAGCGGAGTCGGACGGGCAGGACAACGACCAGCGGAAATCGGAGGATGCCGATTCACGGCCGCGCCGGACGGGTTCCGGCATCCTGACCGTTCTGGCCTTGATCGTGGCGTTTGGCGCATTGGGGTTTGCGGCCTGGGTCTGGCTGCAGTTCGATACGGATCGCGAGGATGATCGTATCGAGGATGTCCAGGCGGCGCTGAGCACCGAGCGAGAGCGAGCCGGGCAAATCGAGGACTCGCTTGATTCATTGCGCGCCAGTATGGATGAAATCGATCAGGCCCTTCGAGATCAGGACCGGCGACTGGACGATCTGGGCGGTGCGCTGGAGTCCATGGGTGATTCCATGGGTGATGAAGTCAGCCGGGTGGAGCAGCGCCTCGAAGAAGTCGAAGACGAGGTGCTCGAGCAAGTTCACCAACTGTGGCAACGCGAAGAAACACAGCGCGAAGTCGACCGCGAACTTGACCGGCATCTGGCCATGATCGAAACCGCTGCACTGCTGCGGCTGGGCCAGGAGCGCGCCGAGCTGGCACAGGATTTCGCGGGCGCTCGATCGGCCTATCGTCGCGCCGCCGCGGTACTGGCCGGGGCGGATGATCCACGTCTGAGCCAGGTTCGTCGCCTGGTGGTGGCTGAACTGGATGCCCTGGAGGGCGTGGAGGCGCCGGACTGGATCGAGGCCCAGGCCCGCCTGGAACGACTGGCGCGACAAGTGGCGGAATGGCCGCTGGAGCGCCCCGCGCCGGGTGTCGAAGTATCCGAGGAAGAGACAGAGGTGCCCGAGCAGGGCTGGACGGACAGCATGCGCTCGGCCTTGCGAGAGCTGGTGCGGGTACGCCCGCGTGATGAAACACCCATCACTCAGGAGCAACTGGACACGATTCGTGAATCCCTGCGGCTGCGCCTGACGGCTGCCGAGCTGGCGCTTGCCCGTCGTGATCTGAGCGAGCTTGACCGGCATCTGAACCTGGTCGCGGATACCCTGGATTCACACTTCGACCAGCAAGCATCCGCCGTTCAGGAGGCGATGCAGGTCATTGAGCAGTTGCGCGAGCTGGAACCGGCCAGCGCACCATCCGGGCTCGGAGAGGCATTGGCTCGTCTACGCGAAGACATGGAGTCGACGTGAAGCGATTGCTGCTCGTCGTTCTGGTGCTGGCGGCACTGGTCGCGGCCGCCCTGATCGCTCCGCGGCTGCTGGAGGATCCCGGGCTGGTCGCCATTGATATTGACCAGTGGCGACTGGAAATGTCAGTGCTGACGCTGGTGGGTCTGGTGCTGCTGGCCTGGATCGCCATTTCGGTGACCATTGCCGTTTTTCGACTCCCGGGCAAGGCCCTCTACCGGGCGCGTGAAAGCCGTGCCCGGCGGCAGATGGAAAACGGGTTGCTGGCCCTGACCGAAGGTGATTGGCAAAAGGCCGAACGGGAATTATCGCGTTCGCTTGAATTCCGTCGTTCCACGGTTGGCTTGCTGGCAGCGGCGCGCGCCGCCCAGGGTTCGGCGGATCGCAGCGGGCGGGATCGCTGGCTGCGCCTTGCCGATGCCCGTTTCGGACGGCGCCATTTCGTGACTGGCCTGGCCAGGGCGCGCTTGCTGATCGGGGAAGGGCGGGTGGACGAGGCTGTGCCGGTGCTCGAGGATCTGCACTTGCGCAAGCCGCGCCATGCCGGCGTATTGAGACTCCTGCTGCAGGCCTACCAGGATCTGGGGCGCTGGGAAGCGGTGCGAATGCTGGCGCCGGCCCTGCACAAGTCCGGGATCGTCGATCGGCAGCGCTGTGATGAAGTGATCACTCTGGCAGCGATTCGCGAGATTGAATCCAGTTCGGACGTTGAGTCCTTGCAGTCGAGCTGGAGATCCCTGAGCCGCAAGCAACACAAGGCGCGCGATCTCGTTCTGGCCTATGCGCGCCGGGCCATCGAACTCGACCGGCCCGGACTGGCCGGCTCCCATTTGAAGCGGTTGCTGTCCAACCAGCTCGATCGAGAGGCATTGCGCGTCTATGCCGAGGTCGGCGCCGATGAGCGTCCGGCGCGCATTTCCGATTGCGAAGGATGGCTCAGGGAGCAGCCCGAGCATGGCGGTCTGCATCTGGCGCTTGGCCTGATGTATCTGGATGATCGCCAGTATGACAAGGCGCGCGAATCGCTCGAAAAGGCGGTCGCCGACCAGCCCGACAGCGAGGCCTACGCGGCGCTCGGGCGCATTCTGGACCGCTCCGGCAGCCTGGAAGCGGCCGCCCAGTGTTACCGCAACGCGCTGCGACTCAAACAGGGGCGGGGCGCCACGCCCTTGCCGCCTCCGACCTGATTCAGCGACCAATCGCTCAAGGAGTCGAACATGAGAATCATATTTCCGGCCATCCTGATGCTGTTTTCCACTCTGGCGAAAGCCGATACCGTGGATGGCTTCTGGGATCAGCTGCACAAGCTCTGTGACCAGGCTTTCGCCGGCCGCCTGCTGGCCTCACCCGATGGCGATCTTGAGGGCGAGTCGCTCATCATGCACGTGCGCGATTGCGGCGATCAGCGCATTCGCATCCCATTCGTGGTCGGTGACAACCTGTCGCGCACCTGGGTCCTGACCCGGAAAGGCGAGCGCATCGAATTGCGCCACGACCACCGCAATCCCGATGGCAGTTCCGAAGAGGTGACCATGTACGGCGGTCTCTCTCCCAACCGCGGCAGCGCAAACGCCCAGATCTTCCCCGCCGACGACCAAACCCTGGACACACTGCCCGACAACTACCCCAACGTCTGGCTGATGGAAGTCCGCCCGGACGAGAAGTTCATCTACTACGTCCGCCGCCTGGCCACCGAGCGCTATTATCACTTCGAGTTCGACCTGACCGAACCGGTCGAGCCGCCCCCGGCCCCGTGGGGGTGGGAGGATTAAGGACGGGAGACGGAAGACGGGAGACGGGAGAGTGTGGCGGCTGGTATCAGGCTGTCGGTTTTTCCTTGCGCCTTTCCCTGAACCCTGAACCCTGAATTCCTAAACCGTAAACCGTAAACCGAAACCAGATATAATGGCCGGCTGCCCCGCCACCCCATCCGGCCAAACAAGATGAAGCTACGCAACATCGCCATCATCGCGCACGTCGATCATGGCAAGACCACCCTGGTAGACCAGCTCCTGCGCCAGTCCGGCGAGTTCGCCGCGCATGAGCGCCTGACCGAGCGGGTCATGGACTCCGAGGACCAGGAGCGCGAACGCGGCATCACCATCCTGGCCAAGAACACCGCGATTACCTGGCGGGACTGGCGAATCAATATTGTCGATACCCCCGGGCACGCCGATTTCGGTGGCGAGGTCGAGCGCGTGCTGTCGATGGTCGACTCGGTATTGCTGCTGGTCGACGCGGTCGACGGACCCATGCCGCAGACCCGTTTCGTGACGCAGAAGGCATTCGACATGGGCTTTCGGCCGATCGTGGTCATCAACAAGATCGATCGGCCCGGCGCACGACCGGACTGGGTGCTCAATCAGACCTTCGACCTGTTCGACAAGCTCGGGGCCAGCGATGAACAACTGGATTTCCCGGTGATCTACGCCTCCGGACTCAATGGCTATGCGAGTCTGGATGAAAATGCCCGAGACGGTGACTTGACGCCGCTGTTCGAGGCCCTGGTCGAACATGTTCCGCCGCCGCCGGTGGATCCGGATGGCCCGTTCCAGATGCAGGTCTCCAGCCTGTCATATTCCACCTATGTCGGGTTGATCGGCGTCGGGCGCATCCGGCGCGGGCGGGTGCGAATCAATCAGGCGGTCAAGATCATTGATCGTGACGGCAAGCAGCGATCCGGTCGAGTCCTGCAGGTGCTCGGGTTCAAGGGCTTGAAGCGAGAGGAAATCCCCGAAGCGGCGGCCGGCGATATTGTCGGCATCTCGGGGATCGAAAACATCGGCATTTCCGATACGCTCTGTGACCCGGCCCAGGTCGAGGCCTTGCCACCGTTAACGGTGGATGAGCCCACCATTCACATGACTTTCCAGGTCAATGACTCGCCGTTTGCCGGTCGCGAGGGCAAGTACCTGACCAGTCGACAACTGCGTGCCCGTCTGTTCCAGGAGGCCACTCACAACGTGGCCTTGCAGGTCAGCGATACCTCCGACCCGGACCAGTTCGATGTGGCCGGTCGTGGTGAGCTGCATCTGTCAGTCCTGATCGAGACCATGCGCCGTGAAGGCTACGAGCTGGCGGTATCGCGACCGCGTGTGAGAAAGCGCGAAGTCGACGGGGATATCCAGGAGCCCTGGGAGTCCGTGGTGCTCGATCTCGAGGAACAATACCAGGGGGCGGTCATGCAGGCCATGGGCGAGCGCAAGGGCCAGCTCAAGGATATGCAGCCCGACGGCAAGGGGCGGGTGCGGCTCGATTACCTGGCCCCGGCACGCGGCTTGATCGGTTTTCAGTCCAGCTACCGCACCATGACCGCCGGCACCGGCCTGTTTTTCCGCGTATTCGACCACTGGGGTCCGGCCACCGAGAAGGTTGCCGGCCGGGTCAACGGCACCCTGATCAGCATGGATACCGGAACGACGGTGGCCTATGCCCTGTTCAGCCTCCAGGATCGCGGCAAGCTGTTTGTCGGGCCGGGCGAGGAGGTCTACGAGGGCATGATCGTCGGCCTGCATTCGCGTGAGAACGACCTGGTAGTCAACCCTTTGAAGAAAAAGCAGCTGACCAACATCCGCGCCGCCGGTAAGGACGACGCCTTGCTGCTGACCCCGCCGGTACGCATGAGCCTGGAACAGGCCCTAGAGTTTCTCGCCGACGATGAACTACTGGAAGTCACGCCCGACTCCATCCGACTGCGCAAGCGCCTGCTCAAGGAACATGAACGCAAGCGGGCCAGTCGGCAGGGGTGACCATAACCCAGACTGCCCGAGTATAATAAGGGGTTGCAGTAAACTCGCCGGAGAGGTGGCAGAGTGGTTGAATGCGGCGGTCTCGAAAACCGTTAACGGGTGAACGCCCGTTCGAGGGTTCGAATCCCTCCCTCTCCGCCATTTTCTCAAGGGTGTATTCCGGTCACATGGTTTACACCTTATTTCGCACACTCTGCCTTTGATGAAGCAGAGAGGGTATGAATCAGTAGAGGTTCGAACCCGAACCCCTAATGCTCCTCAGCCGCATCGGCCTCGCCCTTGTCCTCATGGCGTGTGCCGGCTGGGTGTTCGGGCGGGGCGTAAATGGTGTACAGGCGCAACGGACGGGTGCCGGTATTGATGAAGTTGTGTTCGGTGCCGGCATGGACGAAAACCAGGTCATTGACGCCCACTTCTCGCGCCTGACCGGACAGTATCGCCTGGCCGTTACCTTCGACGAAAACCAGGATCTGGTCATGATCATCATGAACTTCCGCGCCGATCTCCTCGCCGGGCTGGATGGTCATCAGAACCACCTGGCATTCCTTGCCGGTGATGACTTCATCGCGAAAAGCGTCACTGTTCATCGCCATTTTGACGATTGGCACGATGGCCTTGTCGGTATCGGACATGATTTTGCTCCTTCCAGATTGGATCCAGCTTGTGGTCTTACCATACCGATGATGTACCGAGCATTTATTGGCCTGGGACAAGTTTTGGTGGATTACCATTGGGAGTTCGCCCACCACAAGGCCACCCCATGGATCTCACCCCCTCCGACCGCGCCCGGGAAATCGCCCGCAAACTGCACCGCTTCATGCGCGACGAAGTCGAGCCAGTCGAGCCTGAATGGCATCGGCAGATGGCCGCCCTCGATGACCCTTGGCAAGTCTTGCCGGTCATTGATGAACTCAAGGAAAAGGCGAGGTCGCTGGGCCTGTGGAACCTGTTCCTGCCTGATGAGGAGTTCGGGGCCGGGTTGTCGGTGCTTGATTACGCGCCACTGGCCGAGCGCATGGGCCGATCATTCATCGCCCCGGAGATCTTCAATTGCAATGCCCCGGACAGCGGCAACATGGAGGTCCTGTATCACTATGGCTCACAGGAACAGAAGGACCAGTGGCTGGCGCCCTTGCTGAAAGGCCGGATGCGCTCGGCATTCTGCATGACCGAACCCGAGGTGGCCTCGTCGGATGCCACCAACATGCAGGCCACGGCCACCATCGAGGGCGATGAGGTGGTGCTCAACGGTCGAAAGTGGTGGTCGACCGGGATTGGTCATCCGCACTGCAAAGTCGTGATCTTCATGGGACTGACCGATCCCGAGGCCGACCGTCACCATCGCCATTCCATGGTGCTGGCGCCGTTGGACACGCCGGGCATCAAGGTCGAACGTATGCTGATGGCCATGAACATGCTGGATGCGCCCTATGGCCATGGCGAGGTCACCTTCGACAATGTTCGCCTGCCAAAGTCCGCGATCATCGCCGGCCCCGGTAAAGGCTTCGAAATCGCCCAGGGCCGCCTCGGTCCGGGCCGTATTCACCATTGCATGCGCCTGATCGGCCTGGCCGAACATGCCCTCGAGCTGGCCTGTCGTCGCGGACTCGAGCGTCAGGCCTTCGGCCGGCAGCTTGTCAAACTAGGCGGCAACGCCGAACGCATTGCCGAGGCCCGAATCGCCATCGAACAGGCGCGCCTGCTGGTCCTCAAGGCGGCCTGGTGCCTCGATCACAAGGGTATTGTCCGCTCCATGAGCGAGGTTTCACAGATCAAGGTCGCCGTTCCCGCCATGGCCCAGAAAGTGGTCGACATGGCCATCCAGCTACACGGCGGCGCGGGTTTGAGCGAAGACTTCCCACTGGCCGCCGCCTGGACAGCCGCACGCTCCCTGCGCCTGGCCGATGGCCCGGACGAGGTCCACCGCGGACTGGTGGCAAGGTTCGAACTTGGCAAGTACCGTTCGTGAACGCCCCCATCCACCAACTCCTACCCGTCAAGCGACGAGTGGGCTTGACCGGGGCCGGGGTCGAGGTGACGGAGGCGGGCACGGTCTTTCCGTTCTTCGAACACCCGAAGAGCCGACTAAAGGCAAGCCGCTTCCCATTGGATCAAACGCAATTCGACAGGCACCAGAACGCCCCTGAACTTAAGAAATCGACCAAGCCGTTCGCCTTGAGCCCGGCCCCGGGCAAGGCCGCTCGGCGCCCAGCCCCCATAAACTCTAGCCTACGTTTGTTCCTTCTCCACCGCGTCGTTCAAATCCCATCAGTTCACCACAGAGTCTTCAGTTCCGATACCGGGCCCGCTGTCGCGGAACAAACAAAATCAGACTAACCGCGAAGACGCAAAGGACGCGAAGGTAGAAAAAAGGAAGTATTTTTCTTTGCGAACTTAGCGTCTTTGCGGTTAGATTTTTTATTTTCAAAACAATAAGGTACAAATCTGTTTGATGAGAGACACAGAGATCACAGAGCAAACAATCAATTTTTTGAATTTTTCTCTGTGTCCTCTGTGTCTCTGTGGTCTGCTTTTCTTGTTCCTTTGGCGACTTTGGATCTGTGATCGGACCCGGACAGTCCAAGCGTAAAATGCTCCGCCCCGCTGCGGGTCTCCCCGGATTTCAGGGCCGCCAGACCATGGCGCAGTTCGTTGTCCATGGCAGCCTCCCAGTCCAGTGACCATTGCTCGATGGTCGACAGGCGATCACCGCGCAGGCAGGCCTGGGGAAATTTGGTCAGTTCCGCGGCCAGTTTCAGAGACTGCTCCAGGGTCTGACCCTCATCGACCAGGCGATTGACCAGGCCGATGCGTTCGGCTTCCTCGGCATCGATTTCTCTCCCGGTCAGGATCAGATCCATGGCCCGGGAATGACCGATCAGGCGGGGCAGGCGAATGGTCCCCAGATCCACCAGTGGCACGCCGAAACGTCGACACAAGACCCCGAATCGCGCCGAGCGTGCCGCCACCCGCAGATCCGCCCAGCAGCACAGCTCCAGGCCACCGGCCACGGCATATCCTTCAATGGCCGCGATGACCGGTTTGGACAGCATCATCCGGGTCGGGCCCATCGGACCGAGCTTGCCCGCGGCCAGCCGATCCTCGCCCGTGGCGCCGTCTGCAATTTCACCCAGATCGGCGCCGGCACAGAAGTGATCGCCGGTCCCGGCCAGGACCGCCACGTGCGCGTCGTCATTGGCTTCGAATTGCTCGAAGGCCTCGAACAGCGCCCGGGCCGTGGCGCTGTCGACGGCATTGCGCTTTTTCGGACGGTCGATGCGGATCAGTGCGATCTGATCACGGATTTCATACTGGACAGACATGGATCAGCCTGAATAAGAGTGGAGATTGGTGAGTATAGGGCGATTCGGCGGTCTGATATGCTTGAGCGATGATGACTTTTCCAAGGAGATCGACATGCTTTTTCAATGGATGCGGGCGTGCCGCAATCGCTGGTGGATCGTCCTGTCGGGCGCCTGCGTGCTAATGATGGTCGGGGTCTCTTCAGCCCAGGACACCACCCGGCCCATTCTCAAGGGTACCCACTGGGTGGCGGTAACCGGCAAGCCGCTGGGCGCGACCACCGGTGCGATGATGTTTCAGCAAGGCGGCAATGCCGTTGATGCGGCCGCCGCCATGCTCGGCGCGACTGCCACCATGTGGGACGTGCTGGGTTGGGGTGGCGAGACCCAGGCCTTGATCCACAACCCCGAAACCGGCGAGGTGTTGGGTATCAACGGCCTGGGGGTGGCGCCCACCGGGGCCACGCCGGAATTCTTCCGCGACCAGGGCATGGTCTACCCGCCCGAATTCGGGCCACTGGCCGCGGTCACCCCGGGCACACCGGGCGGCCTGATGGTCATGGTGGCCGAATTCGGCAATCTCAGTCTGGCCCAGGTGCTGGCCCCGTCCATCGAGCTGGCGCGCGGCTATCCGCTGGAAGCTTCGCAATCGGCCAATATCGAGCGCCGGCGCGAAATTCTCGAACAATGGCCGGACTCGACGCGCGTGTTTCTGCCGCATCTCGATCCCGATGATCCATCCAAACGCGCCGCCCCCGCGCCCGGCGAGATCTTTCGCCAGCCCGAGCTGGAGGCGACCCTGCAAAAGCTCGTCGATGCCGAGGCCGAGGCGCTGGCCAATGGCAAGAGCCGCAAGGAAGCCATCTATGCCGCCTATGATCGCTTTTATCGCGGTGATATTGCCGAAGAAATCGTGCGGGCGACCCGGGAGCATGGCGGCTTGTTCACCATGGAAGACCTGGATCGCTGGGAGGTCAAGATCGAAGAGCCGGTGTCGACCAACTATCGCGGTGTCGATGTCTACAAGTTGACCACCTGGACCCAGGGACCGGCCATGTTGCAGGCGCTCAACATTCTCGAGAATTTTGATCTGCAGGCCATGGGCTTCAACTCCACCCGTTACGTCCACACGTTGCATGAAGCCATGGCCATGGCCTTTGCCGATCGTGACTTCTACTACGGTGATCCGGACTTCGAGCCGGCCGAGCCGATTGAAGGTTTGTTGTCGAAATCCTATGCGCGTGAACGCGCCGAGTTGATTTCCATGGATGGTCGACTCAAGGATTTCGGCCCGGGGGATCCGTATCCCCACCAGGGCGAGACCAACCCGTTCGAGGAATTGCGCCAGAACTGGCAGCAGAATCCGCCCGATGCCGAAGCGCTGGGTGTTGAGGGTTTCCAGCAGTCCAGCACCCTGGATCACGATGAATCATTCCTGGCTGGGACCACCTCCATCCAGGCAGCCGATGCCGAGGGCTGGGTGGTTTCGGTGACGCCTTCGGGTGGCTGGATTCCGGCCTTCATCGCCGGCGATACCGGGATTGGCCTGAGTCAGCGCATGCAGAGTTTCGTGCTCGATGAGCAGCTCAATCCATTCAACGTGGTCGAACCCGGCAAACGCCCGAGAGTGACCCTGACCCCCACGCTGGCGCTGGAAGAGGGGCGACCGATCATGGCCTTCTCGGTCCAGGGTGGCGATTCCCAGGACCAGAACCTGCTGCAATTCTTTCTCGGCATGGTCGAATGGGGCATGAACGTCCAGCAGGCGGCCGATGGTCGCGGCAATATCATCAGCTATTCCATGCAAAGTTCGTTCGGCGCTCACCAGGCCGAGCCGGGTCGCTTGCAGGTGACGCCGGTGGTCTCGCCGCTGACCCGCAGCCAGCTCGAGTCCCTTGGCTACGATGTGGAGCTGGTCGATCGCACCTACAATCCAACCACGGCCATCTGGATTGACCATGAGAATGACGCAATGCATGGTGCAGCCAGTGACTTCGGCGATGATTACGGGATTGCCTGGTAGGACCGGCAGATGAGTGATTCCGCTGCCGAGCGTTATCGTCGCGCCAAGGCGATTGCCGAACAGGCGCTGGAGCTTCCCGAGGCGCAGCGCGGACAGTTCCTGAGCGATCAATGCGGCAATGATCAGGCCCTTGCTGATGAAGCGGCGTGGCTGATTGAAGCCGCTGAAGACGACCGTTCGGACCAGGTGCCGGAGCGATTCCAGACGGCTGCCCAGCAGGTCTTGCGGGAAGTGTCGCTGGAAGTGCCTTTGCCGCGCAACTACCGTCTGATTCGACGCCTCAATGAGGGCGGGGAGGGCGTGGTCTACCTGGCCGAGCGCGAGGATGGGGGAATGCATCAGCCGGTGGCTTTGAAGTTGCTGTCGCTGTCCGATGCTCCGGATGAAGCGCTGCGGCATCGCTTCGCGACCGAGCGCCGGATCCTGTCGCGGCTGAATCATCCCAACATTGCGCACCTGATCGATGGCGGTGTGCTCGGCGAAGGCCGCCCGTTTCTGGCCACCGAGTTTGTCGATGGCCAACCCATCGATGTGTGGTGTCGCGAACATCGCTGTTCCACCCGCCAGCGTGTGCAGATCTTCATCAAGGTTTGCAATGCTGTGGACTTTGCCCATCGGCACATGGTCGTTCACCGGGACATCAAGCCGTCCAACATCCTGGTCACGGCCGAAGGTGAACCGAAGTTGCTGGATTTCGGAATCGCGCACGTAAGGGAAAGCCGGGGTGACGGTGAACGCCAGGCGGCCGGTTCCATGGGTATGCTGACACTGGCCTATGCCAGCCCGGAGCAGATTGCCGGTCGTGGACTGAGTGCGGCGACCGATGTCTATTCGCTCGGGATGGTGCTGTATGTCCTGCTGGCAGGCCGCCCCGCGTTTGCCGATGTGGATGATCCCGGTCAGTTGTCCGAATTCATGCAACAGGGTCGGATCGAACCGCCGGGCGCACATGCTGACCTGGACGCCATCGTGATGAAGGCATTGCATTACGACCGCGAGGAACGCTATGCCTCGGTTCGTGATCTGGTCGATGATCTGCAGCGATTTCTGGAGCTTCGACCGGTGCTCGCCCGGGGGGATTCCTGGCTGTACCGAAGCCACCGGTTCGTCTGGAGAAATCGCTGGGCCGTGGCCGGAACCGGAATACTGGCCATCGTGTCGGCATTCTTTCTTGTCGATCGCGAGGCCCAGATGCGCCAGACCGCCTGGGAGCGCGATCGGGCCGAAGCGGTCAATGAATTCATGCACGAGTTGTTTGCCGGCGCCGATTCGCTTCCGACGCGCGGCCAGGAGGTGACCGTTCGCGACGTGCTCGACCTGGGCGCCCGGCAACTCGTCGCGGCCGATGATCTGGATCCGGGCATGCTTGGGTCGATCAACCTGGCCATCGGCCGAGCCTACAACGCCCTTGGGCTTGGGGAACAGGCGCTGCCCCTGCTGGAGCAGGCGCTTGGCGCATCGGATGCAGCCTCCGGCCCGGCAGAGCGGGGGCTGATCATGGCCGAGGTGGGCGCGGCCTATGACTCCGGCGGTAGGGCGCTGGAAGCGATCGATGCGGACCGCCAGGCGATTCAATGGCTCGACCAGGCCGATGGCGATTACCAGGGCCGTATCGAGCAGCTACGGATTCGCAAGCTGCGCAACCATGCCAACGTGCTCGACCGACCGCTGGAGCAGACGATTGCCGATCTGGAGGCCATTCTGGATCGCATTCCTGACATCGACGAATCCGGGGAATTGCGCTTCAAGACCAAGGCCGCGCTGGTTGGCGCCTATGTCTTTGCTCGCCAGTCCAGCCGAGCCCTTGAAATGGCCACGCAAGCCAGGCAGCTGGCCGAGGACATCTATCCCGAGCACGATCCGCGTTACCTGCGCGGTCGTTTCGCACTGGCCACCGCGTTGATGCTGGACGATCCGGAACAGGCGGCGCTTATGTTCGAGCAGCTCATCGAAGACCACGAACGCCTGATCGGTCCCAGTCAACGCCTGGCCAATACCATTGGCAACTACGGGGTGGCCCTGTCCAGACTGGAGAGAAATGCCGAGGCCATGGTGGCATTCGACCGGGCAGCGCGCATGATTCGCGAGATTGTGGGCCAGGACCATTATCTGTATCGACTCTCCAGGACCAATCTGGCGGCCTTGCATCTTCGCCAGTCCAATCCGCGACGTGCCGAAAGCCTGATCAGTGAAGTCATCGAGGACCAGCGTCGTCGCCAGGAACGCTACGGTGGAATTGAATCGGTCTACCTGGCCTCCGCCCTGGATATCCTGGCGACCGCGCGTGCCCAGCAGGGGAATCTTGACCAGGCCCGGGCGGATTGGCAGGAAGCGCTGGAATTTCTGGGCGCCGAGCCGATGGATGATTGGTCTCAGATGCAGGCATCCATTCGGACCAAGCTCGACGAGGCGCGTCGCGAGAGCCTGTCAGGTAGAAATCAGTGATTCTCTCCGCGTGACAGAATCCGGCGCAGCCAGGCCAGGGCCATGCGCCATTCGCGGGTGACCGTGCGGGGAGAGATCTCCAGTGCTTCGGCGGTCTCGGCGATGCTCAGTCCGGCGAAGTATCTCAGCTCGACGATCCGGGCCTGGCGCTCATCCACTTCTGAAAGCTGGTTGAGGACCTGGTCCAGAGCGATCAGGTCCTGACCGAAATCCTCACCGAGATCAGAACTCTCCAGGGCAATCTTGTGGAAGTCCTGGGGTCGCTTGGCGGCCGAACGTCGTCGAGCGTAGTCGACCAGGACCCGACGCATCACGGTGGCGGCGATCAGCAGGAACTGGCGGCGATTGTCCCAGTTGTGATAGTCCTGCTCGGCCAGGCGCAGGTAGGCCTCGTTGATCAGGGCGGTGGCCTGCAGGGTGTGATCGCGTCGCTGGCTGGCCAGTTGACGACCCGCCAGCGCGCGCAGCTCCTGGTAGACCATGGGCAGCATCCGGTCGATGCTTTCGTCATCACCGGTGTATTGCTTGAGTAATTCCGCCACTTTGTCGTTGTCACTGGCTTTCATCGTGCCGGCTGCCTGTTCCCATTTCGAGATATTAAAGCACCCCGACTCCAAAGGCGCGGGCACATTCGGGTAGTATGTGGCCACTTCCAGCCTGGACTTGCCTGATGACCCGGACCGATGGACTGATTGATCAGCCCCGCGCGCTTCGCGATGAGGACCAGTTTGATGTCGAAGCGGTCGATGCCTGGTTGAAGGACAACCTCGAGGGCATCGAGGGTCAGCCGCGCGTCGAGCAGTATGCCAAGGGTGCTTCCAACCTCACCTACCGGCTCAGTTATCCTGATCGTGACCTGATTCTGCGTCGCCCGCCGCCGGGCACCAAGGCCAAATCGGCCCACAACATGGTGCGCGAGTACCAGGTACAGCGCGCCCTCAGGCCGGTCTATCCGTATGTGCCCCGGGTTCTGGCGCTGTGCCGTGACGAATCGGTCATCGGATCCGACTTCTATGTCATGGAACGACTCGAGGGCATCATCCTGCGCGAGGATCTTCCCGAGGGCCTGAAACTGGAACCCGATCAGGCCCGGTTGCTGTCGAAGACCGCAATCGACCGTCTGATCGATCTGCATCAGGTCGACCTCGACCAGACCGGACTTCGACGCCTGGGCAAGGGCGCCGGCTACAACAAGCGCCAGATCGAGGGCTGGTCCGAGCGATTTCGTCGGGCCAAGACCTGGAACGTGCTGCCGGGCAGGATGGTGATGCGCTGGCTGGCCGAGCGCGTTCCCGATGAAGTTCGGCTGTGCCTGATTCATGGTGACTATCGTTTCGATAACCTGGTGCTCGATGTCAACGATCCCATGAATATCATCGGCGTGCTGGACTGGGAGCTGGCCACCATCGGAGACCCGCTGATGGATCTGGGTAATTCCATGGCTTACTGGGTCCAGGAAGATGATGACAAGTATTTCAAGGGCTTCCGGCGACAGCCCACCCATGTGCCCGGCATGCTGACGCGGGCTGAAGTGGTCGAGTATTACTGTGATCGAATGGACCTGAAGCCGGACAACTGGGCGTTTTACGAGGTCTACGGTCTGTTCCGACTGGCGGTGATTGCCCAGCAGATCTACTATCGCTACCACAAGGGCCAGACGCGCAATCCGAATTTCCAGCACTTCTGGCTGGCCGTCAATTACCTGCTCTGGCGCTGTAGAAGGGTCATCAAGCGCGCCGATTGATCAGGACTCGGTTTCCGGCTCGAAGCGGTCACGGAACAGCAGGTCGGACAGCTCTTCGAGGGTCAGACCCCAGAATCCACCGGTCAGGCGCCAGTCGCCGCCCGACAGGGCGCGCGCCTCGGTCGCTTCCCACTGGCCGATGGTGCCGGACAGTGTCCAATCATCGGACTGGGACTCGATCACGCCACCACTGCTGATGTTCCACCAGTTGATGCAGTAGTCGGATTCGCAATCGCCCTGGCCCGCGTGAAGTGGTGCGGCGAGCAGGAGACCCAGAACTGCGGCCATCAAGATCAATTTCGACTGTGTTTTCATATTGATTACCCGGAACATGATTTGAACTGGTTCGGATTCATTTTCACCCTACTATACACATACGTTTTTTTCACCGAAACTGCGACATTTGTGACCTTTGACACTGTATCGTTCTCGCTCGCCGGGGCATGCTGTGTTGAAACGAGAGGAAAATGACCGAAACTACCGAACCCAGCGAATTTTCCAACGGGCCCGTTCCGTCCGACCGGTTGCCCGACTATCGGCGCGTGGAACTCAATCCCGTGGCCCGCCCGTTCTATGCCTATTCCCTGGCGGTTACCGGAGCATTCTGGTTGATCGTATTGGCTGCGGTTGCATGGATACCGCGCTTGCCGTTCATTCCGTTCGATCCCGGCCCATGGTCGGTGTTTGCCATGTCGGCGGCCACGATCTGGTTTTGCCTGGTTGCCTGGATTGACGCCCGGCGGCGCGGCTGGGTGGTGCGCGAACACGATCTGATCTATCGCTACGGGGTGATCTGGCAAAAGACCGTCATCGTGCCGTTCGCCCGCATCCAGCACGTGGAAACGGCCAGTGGGCCGATCGAGCGCCTGTTCGGCCTGTTGCGGGTCAAGTGTTTCACGGCCGGCGGCATGATGGCCGATCTGAGTGTCGAAGGGCTGGATGTGCGATCGGCGCGCCGGGTTCGCCAGTACCTGCTCGAGCAGATTCGCGAGGAAGGCAGCGATTCCGATCGTACCGGGCAGGCGCCTGCCGGCGATGCCCAGTCTCCCGACGCTGAAGAGTCCGGCGAGCATGAGTCCGACTGAAACCCAGCAGTGGCAGCGCCTGGCGCCGGTGGCGCTGGTGTTTCTGGTGATCGACGGGCTGCAGAAGTTCATCCGCGAGAATCTCTTCTATTTCCTGGGCGCAGGCGCGGGCTTTGCTTTTCTCGACTGGTTGGGCCCGCGCGAGTTGTTTCTGGTGGTGGCTGCCATCCTGCTGAGCTTTCTGGCCTGGGCGATCATTTTCCACAGGCGCTTTCGATTTCGCCTCGAAGACGATGCCATCCGAGTGCGTCGCGGCCTTTTCCAGAAACGCGAGTTGAGGGTCCGCTTTGCCCGGGTCCAGAACATTCAGCTTGGCCGACCGTTCTACTTTCGGCCATTCGGGCTGGTGCGATTCAGCCTGGAGACACCGGGTGCGGCCGAAAAAGAGGTGGAACTTCCCGGCATCCCGGCCGAGCTGGCCGAGATCATGCGCGACCGGGTCACGGGCTGGCAGGCCGGAGGAATGCCGGACGACCCATCCACTGAACAAGAGGATGATTCAACCGGCAGCGAACTGTTCCACGCGGGATCCGGCCGGCTGTTCCTGCACGGCTTGAGCAGCAACCAGATCTGGGTGCTGGCCGGACTGGTGGGCTGGCTGATCGGCAACTTTCATGACCGCCTTGAAGACTATTATCGCGAGATCGCGCTCGTGCAATGGCTCAGCGACGCTGCCGGTCCGGTCTGGCTGGTCGTTGCCGGCATGATCATGGTCGGCCTGGTCATCCTGATGATTCTGTCCGGATTGTTCTCGATCGTGCGTTTCCATGATTATCGCCTGTCCGATTGCGATGACCGGCTGGTCGGAATCGGCGGCCTGCTTGATCAACGTGAACAGACCGTCAAGCGCGACAAGATTACCGGCCTGACCCTGCAACAGTCGGCGCTGGGCCGATTGCTCGGTTGCTGGTACCTGATCGTGCGCCAGACCCAGAGTGGTGATCAGGAATTGAGCGACGCCCAGACCCGCTTCCTTGTTCCCGGCTTGCGCCGTCAGGACCATGGGTTGACTGCCAGTGTCACACCCGACTGGATCACTCCGGGATTGCTTAAACCGATCAGCCTGCATTTTCGCCGCATCTTCTGGCTGCGCTGGTTGCTGGTTTTCGTCCTGGTGCTGGTCGGTCTGGCGTTTCTGTTTGACCGCGAGCACTGGTCACTCCAGATCACGGCTGCGGGGATGGTGCTGTGGATGATCGGCATTCAACTGCGCTGGCGTCACTGGGGCTGGCAGGCCGACGGTGACTGCATCTGGGTCCGCCAGGGTTTTCTTGGCCAGCAATTGGATGTCTTCGACCTGACCCTGGTCCAGCAGGTGCGCGTCACGCGAGGCCCCTACCAGCGCCGCCACGACCTGGCCAACCTGCAACTGATCCTGCCCCAGGGCGCGGTTACCATTCCCTTTGTGCCGATGGATGATGCCGCTGAGCTGGCGAACAGGGCGTTGTATGCGGCAGAGACCGCGGTGACGCATCGGGTGTAAAGACAGGGTTCAGGTTTCAGGGTTCAGGAAAACCCGCGTCGCAGCCACCCCTGAACCCTGAACCCTGAACCCTGAAACCTTTTTTTACACGCTTTCGAACACCCCCGCCGCGCCCATGCCCGTACCGATGCACATCGTCACCATCCCGTAGCGCTGCTTGCGCCGTTGCAGGCCGTGGATGAGCTTGGCGGCGAGGATCGCGCCGGTCGCGCCCAGCGGGTGGCCCAGGGCAATGGCGCCGCCCAGGGGGTTGACCTTGTCCGGGTTCAGTTCGGTGGTCTGGATCACTGCCAGGGCCTGGGCGGCGAAGGCCTCGTTGAGCTCGATCCAGTCCAGCTCGTCCTTGCCGATACCGGTCTGCTTGAGTACTTTGGGAATGGCCTCGATCGGGCCGATGCCCATGATCTCGGGCTTGACGCCGGCAACCGAGAAGCCGCGAAATACCGCAAGCGGCTTCAGATTCAACTCCTTGACCACCCGCTCGGAAACCAGCACCAGGGCGCCGGCGCCGTCGGACATCTGCGAGCTGGTGCCGGCAGTCACAGCGCCCTTGGCGTCGAATACCGTGCGCAGCTTGCCGAGCGCTTCCGGGGTGGTGTCGCGGCGCGGGCCTTCATCGGTATCGACGATGGTTTCGATCTCGCGCACCTGGCCGGTTCGCGGGTCGGGGACCCGGCTGGTGACGGTCACCGGACGAATTTCGGTGAATTCCCCGCCATCGATGGCCGCGATCGCCTTCTGATGCGACTGGTAGGCGAATTC
>SL_3KL_010_SEDDRAFT_10000180_pt1 | contig 46056 bp, 40 predicted proteins | sample SodLakKL_010_SED_2_FD_10381 | JGI IMG/M metagenome (IMG submission 10381) | reverse complement strand
CCCCCATGCTGCAATTAAATAACATATCACTACATCTGGGCGATCGCACCCTTTTTAACAGAATCAGTACACTTATTAACCTGGGTGAGCGAGTGGGACTTGTAGGGCCCAACGGTGCCGGTAAATCGACACTACTGAAACTGATTGCAGGTGAAGTGGAACCAGATGAAGGTGAGATTGTACTCGGTGGAAATGCTACAGTCGGTTATCTGCCGCAGGATGGTGTTGATCCGGATCCGGATAATACAGTTTACAGTGAAGTTGAACGCTCCTTCAGAGAAATACTTGAAATGCGCAATGAAGAATCCGAACTCCAGGAAAAGATGGAACGGATGGACCATGAATCGGAGGGTTACAAAAAGGTTCTGAATCGTTTTGGTGAACTGCATGATCAGCTTGAACATTCCAGGGCATATACCCTGAAGTCTGACATTGAACGTGTACTGATGGGGCTCGGATTTAATGAAACTGATATCTACCGATCAACCACAGAATTCAGCGGCGGATGGCTGATGAGGATCGCTCTTGCAAAATTACTGCTAAAAAAACCCACGTATCTTTTGCTCGATGAGCCGACCAATCATCTGGATATTGAATCGCTTCAATGGATAGAACACTTCCTGGAGACTTATGAAGGTACAGTCATCGTGGTTTCACATGATTTGGCATTTCTGGACAGTCTGACCAAACGTACACTATCCCTCGACCAGGGACAACTCAGAGATTATGCCGGTAACTACTCTTTTTACAGGAAAAAATATGAAGAAGAGAAAGTGCAGCTTCGAAAACAGTATGAGAATCAACAAAGGGAGATAAAACAGGCTGAGGAATTCATTGAACGATTCCGTTATAAAGCATCTAAAGCCAAACAGGTTCAAAGCCGGATCAAGCAGCTTGAAAAAATTGAACAAATAGAACTTGCCGACGAGCAGGATGAAATCACTTTCCGTTTTCCTCAACCGGAAAGAAGCGGGCTCACAGTGATGGAACTTAAGAATATCGTAAAAAGATATGGAGATAATACGGTCTTCGACAGCATCGATTACCGAATTGAACGCGGAGAAAAAATTGCTGTAGTCGGGCCCAATGGGGCAGGAAAATCAACTCTGATTCGCATACTTGCCGGCCTTGAGCCTCAAACTTCCGGAGATCGAATTACAGGGCACAACGTAACTACTTCTTACTTTGCACAGCACCAGGCTGATGAGCTCAACCCATCCAATGATGCTCTTTCAGAGATGCTCGAATATGCTCCCATGGAAGGAGAAACCCGGATTCGAACACTGTTAGGATGCTTTCTTTTTACCGGTGATGATGTATTCAAAAAAATCAGAGTTCTATCCGGTGGCGAGAAAAGCCGGTTGGCACTGGCAAAAATGCTTATAACACCGGCCAATTTCATCATACTTGATGAACCGACCAATCACCTTGATATGCAATCAAAAGAGATCCTGCAGCATGCCCTGCAACAATTCGAAGGTACATGTATGATCGTATCTCATGACCGCGCTTTTGTCGATACGATTGCAAACAAGACACTTGAAGTTCAGCCCGGAAGATTAAAAACCTTCCACGGTAATGTGAGTTATTACCTGGATCAGAAAAAAAGAGAAGAAGAGTCCGGGATCAATCCAAATGAAAAAAAAACGATACCAGATTCAACATCAAAATATTCCCGGAAAGAAGAAAGAAAAACTGAAGCAAAAAAACGGCAGAAAAGGGCAAAAACAATCCGGCCGCTTAAAAAACGATTAACCGATTTAGAACATGAAATCGAAAAAAAAGAAGAGAGAAAAACAGAAATTGAAATGATGATGAGTTCAACCGATTTCTATGACGACAGTGAAAAAGTAAAGGAAATATCAATGGAATACGATATGCTGAAGAATAATTTATCGGATGCTTATAACAAATGGGAAGAGATTGCTGCCCGTCTTGAATATGCAGAAAACCAATTTTAAGTAACTGTTCCCGGCAATAACTAATCGGCTGACTTTAATTCAATATGAATAACCTTTTCACTGCCTGATGCCAGCACAAACATTTCAAGGCCGTGTTTCTGTAAAAGATCATTGGCTACAATCAGTGCCGGTTCCGATGAACCTTCAGAAAACTGACTTTTTTGCAAACTATTTACGAAACTTGAATTTGAGCTATCCGGTTTATCAACACTATCAAATTCTATTTTCAGAAATATTCGTTTTTCTTCCCTTCGGGTCTGAATCAATAACCCGGGAGGATCATTTAAAGATCTGAATGTATCCTGGTTTCCGTTACCCCTCTGTTTTGAATCCAGATTAATTTTATCCATAATTGATTCAAATGCATGATGATAGATATTTTTCAATACTTTTCTGAAGTCATCCACATCCACAGTTGATACACCTGCATTCTTGTCCAGTGAAAGGTCAATTTCAATTCTTTCTTTATTAAATTTCGCCTGAAATTTATCATACACTTTCTGAAGTGTATCCCTGATCAGGTGATTGATCTCAACCTTTCCGTTATCCTTCGGCCCGCCCCCTTCCTTTCCTTCTCTATGATTTAACTGCTTATCAATTTCAATACCCTGTTTTTTTATCCTGGCCAAATCTGATTCTACTTTTTTCAGATATGCTTCCATGTCATTAAGCTGCTCATCTGAATACTGATCTGTAGTCCTGATTTCCATCAAACGGTTCCGAGTAAATCTGACATGTTTCAACCCGGCTTCTGAAATGGATAAAATATCACGAGATTTCTCTCTTATTTCATTCACATTTACAGATTGTGCTTTACCCTGGGAGACAGGATCAACCCTTTCCAGTAACTGTTCCTGAGTTTCTTTTAACTTATCGTGCAAACGTTTTAATTGCAACCGGGCTTTTTCAATTTCAGAGGATTTTTCCTCCATTCTTTGATTATAAGAAGCATATTTAAATCCATAATGACTCACCTTAAAAAATAAAAAAGAAAGTGGCAATGCAGCGTACAAGATTGAAACAATACCGGCCAACTGTACTTCAGAAATGATTAGTACAGAGTAAACATGGAGGATATACAAAACAGACGTAAGTACTACAATGACATATCCCGTGATGATGGCGGATAGATTCTTTCTTCCCTTACTTGAAGCCCGATAGATAAAATAACCGGAAATAGCCAGCATTACGATCACAACAGACAATACATATTCAAAATAGTATTCCGGAGTGATATTACGAATCAAAAGTGGAACGGCTGACAGCCACACAAGGTGCACAGACTGTTTCAGATCTTTCATTTCTGTCAATACAGCCAGAACAAAGGGTAAAAAGTGCAGAGCGATTAGTAAGCCATATACCCGGAAAAATTCTAACCACTCATTCCAGTCAAAAGGAATTGTACTATAATCTCCGATATAGTTCGCCAGGTAGCTTATAGACAGCAAACCGATGAAAATAGCAATCATGCTATTTGATAACTCCCGGGAAAATTTAAAATACAAAACCAGGTGTAGTAACATCGTCAAAAACAGTAACGATGATGTGAAAAAGGCCAAAATAAACAGCGGATCGATCAGTGTTTCACCTTCTGTAATTATATCTTCTTTGACAGCCTGCTCTTCAATGACGGTTGTATCAGGATCCTCCTGAGTTGTCTGCGGTGAATCCTGAATCAAACTGTATATCACAGTATTCTCATCAAGAGATGCGAAATCTGACGCTTGAACTAAATGAGTTCCAGCCGGATGAGCCAGCAGGTATATCAAAGTAACAATCAGACTTGTCTGAAACTTCATCATTGAATTTTATATATATCTACAGATATTTTTAATTATCTACCGCATGCACCGCACCGGTTTCTGGATCGCCTTTACAGAAATGATTGAACGATGACCGATTCAATAATACTTTAATTCGAATCAACCCGGAACTGAAAACGTTAAATCCCAGTTATTTAATCGTAGAACCATCGATAATGTTTCAGAGAAATTTATCAAAATTCAGGATTGGCACAATCCGGATGCTTTCATCATCCTGAAATGAAAAAAACCCGGTATTAATGAGCTACTTTTGAACCGGATAATTCCTTACTCAATACTCTCCCGATTTGTCTGACTGCCTGACGAATTCTCTGGGTATTCTCAACCAGGCTCATTCGGATAAATCCCTCTCCTGCCGGGCCAAATCCAATACCGGGTGAAACCAATACTTCAGCCTCGTCAAGCAATAATTCAGCAAATGCAAGTGATCCCATCGGCCGGAAAGCTTCCGGGATTTCCGCCCAGACATACATAGCTCCCCTTGAATAGGGTATCTCCCACCCGTACCTGGCAAGGCCTTCAACCAGGACTTCACGACGTTTCTCATATTTTTTTGCGATCTGTTCAGCCTGTTCACGATTATGCCGAAGCTCATGAATCGCAGCTACCTGGATAGGTGTAAACAAACCATAGTCAAAAAAGGATTTTATCTTGGCGAGCAGATGAATCACTTCCGGATTGCCAAGGCAAAAGCCACATCTCCACCCTGCCATATTGTAAGATTTGCTCATGGTGAAAAACTCAACAGCAACTTCTCTTGCCTTGTCAACCTGCAGAATACTTGGAGCTTTATACTCACCAAATGTAATATCCTTATAGGCAAAATCATGAATGATAAAAACCGAATTCTTCGAACACCAGTCAACAATTTCTTCAAAAAATGGCAAGTCTACCGTGGTGCTGGTTGGATTGTGAGGAAAGTTCAGAAAAAGAACTTTTGGTTTACAATCCAGGTTTTCCAGGTTGTTGATTAATTCGGATGCATCATTTGTAATCGGAACATGCCTTAATTCAGCACCTGCAATAACGGCACTCCATTTATGAATCGGGAAATAAGGCTCCGGGACCACACAAATATCACCCGGGCCAAGCAGCGCAAGAGCCAGGTGAGACAGCCCTTCCTTACTGCCAATCGTCGTAACAATTTCATTTTCGGCATCGAGCTCCACATTATACAATTCCAGGTAGTGATCTGCTGCTGCCAGTAGCAGGTGCGGAATTCCTGTAGGCCGGGCATAACGATGAGCTTTGTCATCTTCTATAACTTCGTGAATCTTTTCTACTGCCTCCCTTGATGCCGGCATATCCGGATTCCCCATTCCAAAGTCAATGACATCAATTCCGGCACTTCGGCGACGCTGTTTTTCTGCGTTAAGCTTACCAAACAAATAGTCTGGCAATTCTTTCATTCTATCGGACGGGGTAATCGGCATTGTCATTTCTCGGAAATCAAATATTAAATTATCACAACAGGAAGTTTCCGGTTACGATGAAAAGTCAATTTACAAAATCCGCGTTTAATAATTCCATTTCAATTATTCAGGTGTAATGTTGGACTTGTCATGTGTTTATTTAAATTTTTGAAATATCAGAAATAAAATTTAATTCTTTCATAAACCACTGATATTAATTAATATCACCAATTAATTGTCAATATAAACAATCTTCTTATTAAAATGGCCTATATAGAATTGGATAACAAGTTACCCGGAATCAGCGGCTTACTACAACAATTTCCGGAGACAGCAAAACCCATGTCTGAACTTGCTGAAATCTTATTGCGCGGTCCCTCAACTCTTACATCGGCTGAAAGAGAAATGATCGCATCCTATGTATCTTACCAGAATGAGTGTCATTTTTGTCATACATCTCACGGAGCGGCTGCAGCTCACCACCTTGATGGAAACCTTGATATAATTGATGACATCAAACAAGACTTTCAAACTACTGCGATCAGTGACAAACTGCGTGCACTATTACAGATTGCAAAAAAAGTACAGGAACAGGGCAATAAGGTAAGTTCTGACGATATAGATCAAGCCAAAAATGAAGGTGCTACTGACAGGGAAATCCATGATACCGTTTTAATAGCTGCAGCTTTCTGTATGTATAACCGTTATGTGGATGGACTTGGCACCTGGGCGCCTGAAAACAAGGAAGCTTATGACGATACCGGCCGGATGCTTGCTCACGAGGGTTACATTAGAGAACGATAGCCAGATTTATCTCACACGAGGACAAAATTACATTCTTACAAGAACTCGATGATAACTTTTAACAACTGATAATAGAATTTAATCGCGTTTCTTCAGTTTTTCTATATGTACATACGGTTTATTTTTTAACCATTACAGCTATCTGATAGCGGGAAAATCATATGAAGAAGTTATTTTTACCACTCCTTTTCACCGGATTGGTATTAACTGGATGCCTTGACGATACATCGGACCCAGGAATTAATGAAATTGCTGAAGCGACGGTAGTTGCTAAGTTCTCTTATGCAGAAACCGGGGACCCTGTGAGTGAAGAGGTGTTTGTATTCTCAGTAGAAACGGAGAACACTCCCAACCCAGTTTTGCTTGGTGAAGAACCCACGGATATGAATGGTATAATTGAAACGGGGGTAGCCAGTGAAACTCAGGAAGTGATTACCCGAATTATTTTCACATATGAAGATGAAAACAATGAAGTCCAGAATGTCGAGGAAGATGTAAATCTTGAACTACGGTTCGAAGAACCGTTTGAATCCGTTGAGCTCGTATTCGAAATTTGATTTGAAAATTAAACCCAAAAAAGTCGTTAAGCCTTTTTGGGTGAAAATCTTACTCTTCCATCATTGATGGGAGAACTGATTCATAAATTTCAGCAATTTCGTCCACGCTCAATTGAATAAATTCGTCAATTTCAAGCTTATTGCCGCCGACAACTCCTAATTCATTACATGGCAGTTCTTCCTTCTTGCAGTAACGTTCAAAATTGGCAGCCTGTGACCGCGGCACTGTCACGACTACACCGGATTGAGCTTCACTGTATAGTACATCATAGTAAGAACCGTTAAGTTCTTTCACGGTCAGTACTGCACCAATGCCGGAATAGATTGCCATTTCTGCAATCGCCACTGCCAGTCCACCGTCAGATACATCGTGAGCTGCATTAATTTTTTTCTGCCGGATTGCTTTTAAAACGACCGATTGCAGATGTACTTCAAAATCAAGATCAATGTCTGGTNCATCTCCGGTTGTCAATCCATGAATCGTGTTCAGGTATTCAGATCCACCCAGCCCATTTCTTTTCGCTCCAAGGTAATAGATAACATCTCCCTGATCCTTGAAGCCCGGTGTCATGACTTGTTCATTTACGTTCTCTACGAGACCCAGCATTCCGATGACAGGAGTTGGAAATATGGCACTTTTTGGATTCTCATTATAAAAACTGACATTACCTCCTGTTACCGGGGTGTTCAGTTTTTTACAAGCATCACCCATGCCGGCCAGAGCTTCTCGGAAGGTCCAGTATACATCTGGTTTGTATGGATTACCAAAATTCAGACAATTTGTAATCGCCAGAGGTTGTCCCCCGCTGCAAACAACATTTCTTGCTGCTTCTGCAACTGCAATCTGCCCGCCTTTCCTTGGGTTCAGATATACATACCGGCCATTACAGTCCGTTTTAACGGCCAACCCCCGGTCTGTTCCTTTGATCCGGATAACACCGGAATCTGTTGCCCCGGGCGCATTAACGGTATTGGTTCGTACAGTAGTATCATACTGTTCATGCACCCATTTTTTTGAAGCGATATTGGGTGCCTTAAGCAGACTAATCAAAATCTCATTATGATCCCTGGGGTGCTCGAGTGATTGCAAATCAAAGTTTTGAACTTCATCAAGGTAAGCCGGTTTTTCTGCTTCTCGTACATATTGAGGAGCTCCTCCGCCCAGAACCAACGAATCAGCCGGAATTTCAGCTTTTATTTCACCGTCCTTCCAGTAAGTTACCTTCTCGCCCTCTACCACCTCACCGATGATGACCGCATTCAGATCCCATTTTTCATATACGTCGATGATCTCCTGTTCACGGCCTTTTTCGGCAACGACCAGCATACGCTCCTGGCTTTCACTCAGAAGTAATTCATAGGCCGTCATCCCATCCTCCCTTGCAGGTACTTTGTCCAGATCCACTTTCATGCCCTGGCCGCCTTTGGCTGTCATTTCTGAAGTAGAACAGGCAATACCCGCCGCACCCATGTCCTGCATTCCAACCACAGCTCCGGTTTTTAGTGCTTCAAGCGAAGCTTCAAGCAGAAGTTTTTCGGTGAACGGATCACCAACCTGTACACTTGGGCGTTTGGATTCACTTTCTTCGCTGATCTCTTCTGAAGCAAACGTTGCTCCGTGAATCCCGTCTCTGCCTGTGCTTGACCCAACAATTAGCACAGGGTTGCCAAGCCCTTTTGAAATGGCTGAAGCCGTTTCTCCAATTTTTACAATTCCAACACTCATTGCATTTACAAGCGGATTGCCTTCATAAGCATCATCAAAACAGACTTCGCCACCAACCATCGGCACACCAAACGAATTACCATAATCCGAAATCCCTCTTACCACACCATCAAGCAGATATCGAACTCTTGGATTTTCAAGCTTTCCAAATCGAAGACTATTGAGTGATGCAACCGGACGGGCGCCCATTGTAAAAATATCACGATGAATTCCGCCAACACCCGTTGCAGCACCCTGATACGGTTCAATAGCAGAGGGGTGATTGTGGCTCTCAATTTTAAACGCACAGGCAAGACCATGGCCAATATCAACCAGTCCTGCATTTTCCTCACCTGCTTCCACCAGAAGCTGATCACCGTCACGCGGCAATTTTTTAATCTCCAAAATGGAATTTTTATAAGAACAGTGTTCACTCCACATTACCGAGTACACTCCAAGTTCGGTAAATGTTGGAGTACGGCCGAGAAAATCAATAACCATCTGATATTCATCTTCCGTCAGGCCGTGTTCAATTGCGAGTTCAAGGGTAACTTCCGGTTCGCGGATAACTGTTGTAGACATATTTTTACCAGTAAAATCGAATTGGAATTAAGGCCAGTTAAAATAACAAATTTTCAGATCGAAATCCTGAAATCATCCCCTGTTGAATGACCGGTATCCAAATGCCCGGATTCAACAGCTTTGAGCATTTCAGGAAGTTTAATAAATTGATCTATTCTGCAGCACATCTGAATATTCTTCTGCCCGGTTTCGGCGGATAAAAAATCAATCTTATCGTTTATTTGTAATCAATTATTCGCTAACAGATATTCTCTGAACAGGTCATAATTGTTCTTCATTTTGACCGATTGTTTCGGACGATTCATGCACTCTTCCAATCGTGCAGGAACCGGAACCTTCTGCCCGATTTCTTTCTCCACAATATTTCCGAATTTAGCCGGATGTGCAGTAGACAAAACAACTGACGGAAGTTCATCACCGGTCTGTTTCATGTACACGTCAGAAGCAAGCAGCCCAACTGCCGTATGAGGATCCGCGATATAACCGGTATTTTGAAATGTATCTTTTATGCATTTCCTGGTTTGGTCGTCATTAAATGATTTGCCCCAGATATTACTTCTGATTTCATCAATTGAGCCGTTAAAGATTTTAAGAATTCGCTCAAAGTTGCTTGGATTCCCCACATCCATCGCATTGGAAATGGTTTGAATTGATGGTTTTGGATCAAAGTTTCCACTTTTCAGAAAATTTGGCACAATATCATTTCGATTGGTAGCAGCTATAAAACGGGAGACCGGCATGCCCATTTTCATCGCAATCAGGCCTGCAGTCAAATTACCAAAATTTCCACTCGGCACTGAAAAAACCGGCCGATGTTTATTACCAAACTTTTTTCTTAGTTGTGCAAGTGCATAGGCATAATAGAATGACTGCGGAATTAACCGTGCGATATTAATGGAATTAGCTGAGCTTACGTTTTTCTTATTGCGCAGATCTTCATCATTAAATGCCTGTTTTACCAGTTTCTGACAGTCATCAAATGTTCCCTCAATTTCAAGGGCAGTTATATTTTTACCGAGCGTGGTCATCTGTTTCTCCTGAAGCGGGCTCACTTTACCGGACGGGTACAAAAGGCACACCCGTGTTCCTTCAACGCCGAAAAATCCGTGTGCAACTGCACTTCCGGTATCGCCAGATGTAGCTACAAGAATCGTAAGTTCACCATGTTTACGATCGTGTAACCCGGCATACGCTCTTGCCATAAATCGGGCTCCAAAATCTTTAAAGGCCAGTGTAGGCCCGTGAAAAAGTTCAAGGATATACAGATTGTCATGAAGCCGCACCAATGGCGCATCAAAATCAAGTGCATCCATAATGACTTCATGGATTAATTTTTTTTGATCATCAGTTTCAAAGTAAGGTTCAGTGAACTGATAAGCGATCTCCTGTAGAGAGAGATCTTCAATACCATTCCAAAATTTCCCGGACAATACAGGAAACCTGTTTGGCAAGTAGAGCCCGCCATCAGGTGCCAATCCCCTTGTCATCGCTTCGGTAAAAGTACAGGGTTCTGAATTACTCTGTGTACTGATAAATCTGATTCTGTTCATCACCGATTCACTACTGCTCATCTTTAATAAAAGCTCCTTTCTCATTAATCGCAGATATAATGATATCGTAATCGAGGCCAAGCTCTTCAAGCACTTCACCAGCTCCGGAGCCAACTTTTTTTGCAATTTCTTCAGATTTGCTTAATGCAAATACAGATGGGCCTGCCCCTGATATACTGAATCCAACAGCTCCATGGTCAAGAACAGCCTCTTTCATTTTTTGAAAACCTGGTATGAGGAAAGAACGGGTGGGTTCAACAATAACATCCTGCATGGACCGGCCGATCAGGTCGATATCATTTTTAAATAATCCGGCAACCATTGCGCCTACATTTCCCCATTGCTCAACAGCTTTTGAAAGTGAAACCTGTTTTCGGAGAATCTGGCGGGTTTGCTTCGTTGCAATTTCGATTCTGGGATGAATAATCGTACAGTAAAGGTCTTTTGGGCATGGTAAAGAAATTACATCCAGGGGGTCATTACTGCGAACCAGGATAAATCCACCCAACAGAGATGCCGCTACATTGTCGGCATGGGGGCTTCCGCTTGCAGCATATTCGCCATCTATTACAAAAGGAAGCAGATCTTTCCTGGAATAGGGTTCTCCCAGTAATCTGTTAACTGCCACAGCGGCAGCTACAGAGCTCGCTGCACTTGATCCCAGCCCACTGCCAAGAGGCATCTTTTTATGGATTTTTAAATCTATCCCGTTTTTCAAAGGCGTTTTCAAAGAATTTAGCAGGCTCATGACAGCCTTTCCGGCAGTATTTTTTTCGGTTTCATAAGGTAATTTACCGCCTTCACCATCAATCTGTGAAATTATCACACCACGATTTCCGGTCAAACGTGCTTCTATCTCATCACCCGGCCCGTCAATTGCAAAACCAAGTACATCAAAACCACAGCCAACATTTGCAACGGAAGCAGGAGCAAATGCACGTACAAAAGTTAGCTTTTTAACGGTCATAATTACATAAATAGGGTTGATATATCATGATCACCATTCTTTCCCGCTTCTCTTTAATTTGTTATCAGATGTTACCATTGACACGTACACTGTGATACCTCATTTGTTTCAGCCTGCATTCGTATAGGCTTGTGTATTTGCAACGCGCAATATATCAGCCACTATTCCTCCTGCTGTCACATTTGCCCCTGCACCCGGCCCTTTTACCACCATCGGACTTTCCTGGTAGTGGTCTGTATAAAGTGCAACGATGTTATCACTACCATCCAGGTTGTAAAACGGATGATCCCGGTCGATTACTTCAAGTTTCACAACCCCATTACCTTTTTCAAATCTTGCGATATAGCACAACTTCTTTCCATCATCTGCTGCTGTTTTCCGCAGTTTTTCAAAGTCACCATCATATTCCTTTAGCTGCTTGAAGAAAGTTTCTACATCTCCTTTGCCTCTCGCTCCTTCCGGAACAAGATTTTCAATCTCTAAATCACTGAATTCAAGTTTATAACCAGCTACCCTGGCCAGGATCAATAATTTCCTGCCAACATCATGACCATTAAGGTCTTCACGCGGATCCGGCTCCGTATATCCTTTTTTCTGTGCTTCCCTGACAATTTCACTAAACGATTTAGTACCGTTGAAACTGTTAAATATATAACTGAGCGTTCCTGAAAGTACTCCTTCAACCCTTCTCAATTTATCTCCGGTCGTTACCAGCTCATGGAGTGTCGCAATCAACGGGAGCCCTGCACCAACATTGGTTTCATATCGGAATGCAGCATTTCGTTTAATAGCCAGACTGTGCAAATCATCAAAATACTGCTGGCTCGAGGAATTAGCAATCTTATTGGGAGTAACGACAGATATACTTGCATTCAGAATGTCAGGATAGAGTTTCGAAACTTCTTTACTTGCTGTACAATCCACAAAAACCGAGTTTGGAAGGTTCAACTCCTTCATTGTTCCTACAAAATCAGCAAGCGATGTTTCCTGGCCATCTTCTTCAAGTACCTCTCTCCATCCTGAAAACGGAATGGTATTCTCCCGGATAACCATCGATTCTGAATTGGCAACCCCTCTTAACTTCATATCAATCAGATAATCTTCGAACAGGTGTTCCAACTGATTTTCAATGATCTGAAGAAGAGTTCCGCCAATCAAACCAACTCCAACAAGGAATAGATTTACTGTTTTGATGCCGGCCAGAAAGAATGCATCATGAAGTGTATTCATTGCTTTAGCCTCATCTTTCCTGGAAACGACAAATGAGATATTTCTTTCGGATGATCCCTGGGCAATGGCCACAATATTGATGCCATTTCGTCCCAAGGCACTAAAAACTCTGCCGGCTATTCCGGGAATCTGGCGCATATTATCACCCACGATGGCGATTACTGACAGCTTTTGCTCGAGCTGTACTTCATCAATTACATTTTCCTGCAGCTCCAGGCTGAACTCTTTTTTAATGACCCTTTCAGCAACTGCGCCGTGTTGAGGCATTACTGCAAGTGTAACCGTATGTTCAGATGAAGCCTGTGTTATCAACAGAATATTAATACTCTCTTTTGCAAGTGTACTGAATAGCCGGGCTGCAATTCCACTTACTCCAATCATACCACTTCCCTTGATCGTGATTAGTGTCACTTCGTCGATGGATGTAATTCCTTTAATCAGCCTTCCGGTCGATTCCACCTCTTTCCTGATAACAGTGCCGGGAGCTTCCGGATTAAATGTATTTTTGATCCAGATGGGAATTTCTGCTCTTAATGCCGGCTGAATTGTTGGCGGGTAGATCACTTTTGCACCGAAATGCGACATTTCCATCGCCTCTTCATAAGAAACTTCCCGGATTGGAAAAGCTCTCTTAACCTTACCTGGATCGGCTGTCATCATTCCGTCAACATCGGTCCATATTTCGATCTGGTCAGTATTTAGTGCAGCCCCGATCAATGAAGCTGTATAATCCGATCCTCCTCGCCCCAATGTTGTTGATATCTCATCTCCGGTGGATGAAATAAACCCTGTTACAACATAGACCATATCGGTCCCTTTGAGGGTTTCTCGTATTTTAGGATAGGTAATATCGAGTAATACACGCGCCTGGCCATGCTGATTGTCGGTTTTAATCATTGACCGGGCATCAATATATTCAGCTTTCGTTCCGTAATCGTTCAGACAGGCAGCCAGGATCATCGCCGAAAAACGTTCCCCGAAACCCATGACAAAATCGAGTGTTTTCGAAGTAACCTCACGGACAAGGGAAACACCCTGGAGTACATCTTCAAGAATATTGAATTCGAGCTTGAAGCGTGTTAATGTGTCACTTTGATTTTGAATATGAACGAGCTTTCGAATCGTCTCCAGATGCCTTTCTTCAATTTCTTTAAGTTTTTCTGCATAAGCTTCCGATCCATCTGCTGCCTGGAGAGCAAGATCCCTGAGCTGGTCAGTTACCCCCCTGAGAGCCGATACTACTACAACAAGGCCCTTATTGTCTTTCTTATCACAAACGATCTTCGTCACCTTACGAATTGCATCGGGTGTGCCGACTGAAGAACCACCAAATTTTAATACACGCATGAACAAATATTTTACATGGGAAAAATGAACGGCAATTTTACCCAATCCATTCCCCCTCTTCAAGTATTATCGCAATAAAAAACAATTGTTTTGAAAGTTTTGAAAATAAAAGCGCTTTCAAATTCATATTATGCCTGTTACTACTGGCAATCTTATAAGATATCTTGTAGAATTGTTGAATCATAACTGAAATTTCAAGTGAATTGACCGAGACATAATGTTTAAAAAGAAAAAAATTGCCATTATTGGTGCCGGAAATATCGGCACATCTATTGCAAGCGGCCTTGCCAAATCAGAGAATTTTAAAACCAGGGATATTACATTGACTCGCAGACGCCTGGATTTACTTGAACCCTATAAGAAACAGGGGTTCAAAGTTACCTCAAACAATTCGGAAGCTCTCTCAGAATCCGATATCATAATCATTGCAGTGGAACCCCAGCAGCTCGATGACCTGCTTGTTGATATTAAATCTGAACTGGATCCTGACCGGCACTTACTTATATCAGTTGTAACGGGTGCACACAGCAAGCAAATTATTCAAAAGACTGAAAATAAAGTACCGGTCGTACGTGCAATGCCAAATACAGCTATTGCTATTCGGGAATCCATGACGTGTATTTCAACAGCGGATAAAAATGGAAATGCTGTTAAAATTGCTGAGGAAATTTTTAATACAGTTGGAAAAACCATGGTTATTCTTGAGGAGCAGATGACTTCGGCAACGGCACTATGCGCTTGCGGTATAGCTTTCTTTCTCCGCTCAATCAGGGCAGCTTCGCAGGGTGGCATAGAAATCGGGTTTCATTCCACCGAATCCAATTTGATGGCAGCACAGACAGCAAAAGGTGCCGCCTCCCTATTGCTTAGTTTGGGGAATCATCCGGAAATGGAAGTAGACAGGGTCACAACTCCGAGAGGCTGTACGATCAGCGGACTTAACCAGATGGAGCATAACGGGTTCAGCTCAGCAATGATCAAAGGAATTTTACTATCTGCTGAAAAAGCGGCAAACCTGTATGATGATGATAATAACGATGATTAATTAGATTAAACCCTGATTGAATCAGGGTTTAATATTATTCATTTACAGATTAAATTAGTTCTTTTAAAGGTTATTTTTTAAACATATCCGGATTACGATTGATAAATTTCCGGATCCACTCCTTCACAAAAAAGCTCTGATCTTTTTTCAGATACCACCATCCGCTGAAACTGATAATAAATGCTCCAATGGCATTGACGATCATATCCCACATGGTATCAGTCAGGCCAGAAGGATCGTCGAACATCGGTTTTTGCAAATTGGTTCCAAATATCTGATCCATAGCAAATTCGAATATTTCCCAAATTGCTCCGATAGCTACTGCAAAAATGAATGCAAAGAATGCAATAAAACCCGGAGTCATATGCAGGTCAACCCTGTTACTTTCATTGAGAACATAAATCAAAAGAAAACCGAGTACCCCCATTAAAAGACCTGCAGTCGCATGTAATGCGATATCCCACCACCAAATACGGTGATAAAAATCACGTACCTCTCCAAGGTATAATGCAGCAAATATGAATACCACAGCCGTGATATGAAATTCAGCCGGTATTTCCATTTCCAGTTTATTTCGAAACAGTATCGGTAAAAACAGGGTTATTATGATCAGGGTTACCAGGAAAAGTGATAACCAGCTTTGATCTAATAGAAGCAGAACCCATTCCACTACCATCAACAGAAGTAAAATACGGATCAGATTTCGATGCACGCGATTTTCACCGATTCCTGATAACGCTGATGACATGGATTGTTTCTTATTCATATTATCATTTTGGTTTCAATGCGATAAACAAGATACTATGCATAAATAAATATTAATATGTTTCATTAAATTGATGTAAATGGATTTTATTAAGTTACATAAACATTACTGGCAAAAAATTTAATCTAATCTGCACTAATGCCATTAAGACAAATTGAAGTTGTCATTCCCGATTCCGGGAAAAGTTCTATTGAGAAGTTACTCGAAGGTGATACGATAAAACATTTCTGGAGTGAAAGCTCAGCAGAACACGGTGAAAGTTGCCTGATCAAGGTATTGGTTGATGCTGCATATACGGAACAATTTCTCGATAAAGCGGATCAACTTTTTGGGAATTATGAAGATTTCAGACTTGTGATGATCTCCGTAGATGCTACTCTTCCACGCATCGAAGAGAAAGAATCTGAAGTTGATGCAGATGAAGAACCGAAAGAATTGAAACCATGGGAAGAGCCATTAAAAGGGGTAAGAGTTAGCCGTGAAGAGCTTTATTCAGACATCTCAGACGGCATCAAACTGACCCGGATTTACATGGCAATGGTTATTCTCTCTACAATAGTTGCCGCACTCGGTATTCTTCGGGATAATACTGCGGTTGTGATCGGTGCCATGGTTATTGCACCACTTTTAGCCCCGAATGTCGGCCTCGCCCTTTCAACAACACTTGGAGATCTGAAATTGGGCCTTAAATCTTTGAAAACCAATTTAACAGGACTTGGTGTCGCACTGATCATATCGGTGATTCTTGGTGTCTTTTTACAGGTTGATGAATCGATTTACCAGATTGCAAGCAGAACTGAAGTACACCTGTCCGATATTGCTCTTGCACTGGCTTCCGGGGCAGCCGGGGTACTGGCATATACTGTAGGTATGTCGGCAGCTGTCATTGGCGTAATGGTTGCAGTTGCTCTGTTACCTCCTCTTGTAACAGCCGGAATTCTGTTCGGAGACATGCAGTGGCAGCTCGCATTTTATGCTTTCCTTCTTCTAATGACAAATGTGATATGTGTAAACCTTGCTGCGGTTACCACCTTTATCCTGCAGGGAATCCGGCCCCGAACATGGTATGAAACCAAGAAAGCCAAACAAGCGAATAAAATTGCTCTTTTGCTTTGGATATCTTTATTGGTGATTCTTGCGATCATCATTTATTACGCCTGATCAAAAGGGATCAACATCAACACTAACAAATAATGGGAAATGAAAACATCATTCATTCTGCCACTTATACTGATACTGATTGGTTATTTTCCTGAGCAATCACATTCACAGAATTCCGGAGAACCGTTGTTTACGGATGACCTGGGTGTTCAAATGTATTCATTCAGAAATGTAATCCCTGAAATCGGAATTGAAGCTACATTAGATTATATAAGAGATCATGGGATGACTGAAATTGAGGGCGGCCCGGGTGATCTGAGCCCGGAAGAATTCAGGGCCCTGTGTGATGAGCGCGGAATTCGTATACCATCCACAGGAGCCGGTTACCAACAGCTAATTGAAAATCCTCATGAAGTAATTGAACGAGCAAAAATTCTTGGATCCAACTATGTTATGGTTTCCTGGATTCCGCATGAAGTCGGTAATTTCAGTTACGATGACGCTGCTAAAGCTGTCATCGACTTCAATGAGACCGGAAAAATTCTTACGGATCACGGGCTGACTCTGAAATATCATTTTCACGGCTATGAATTAATTGATCATATAGACGGTTCACTGCTCGATTATATGATTCAAAACACAAACCCCGAATATGTTTCCTTTCAAATGGATGTTTTCTGGGTTCATTTCGGTGGAGGTGATCCTGCCGGATTGTTGAGAAAGTATGGAGACCGGTGGGTATCACTGCACTTAAAAGATATGGAACAGGGAATTGAGAAAGATATGACCGGGCTTACCGACCCTGAAACCAATGTAATCCTTGGAACCGGAGAAGTCGGTGTCGAAGAAATCATCAGGGCTGCCCGGGAAGTCGGCATCAAACACTACTTCATAGAAGATGAAAGCAGCCGGGTTTTAGAGCAAATTCCACTAAGTATTGAATACCTGAGAAGTTTGAAAAAGTAATCCCGATGTTAATTTTCATCCTGAGCCACTATTTTTCCCAAAAGCAGACAACATTATTTTGCAGATGACAGATCTTGATTTCAATGTTCTTTAACGGCCTTGAATTTGCTGGCTGATTCACAGCCTCCATACCTACGTCCTTCCATTCCTTTACCTGCCTCTACCGGAAATCGTAAACCACCTTGATACCTGGCCTTTATAATCTTTCCAGTCATCTTCAAATTGAGATTGAAGCCACGGCTCTTCATGCATTACAATCCGTAGATGAAATAAAATTCCAAGCAAAACGGTGTAAGCTGCCAGAAGAATTGAATTCAAATAGAGTGCCCAGCCTGCCACAAGTATCAGAACACCAATATACATCGGGTTGCGGCTGTAACGATATAACCCTGTCATAACAAGGTTCTGTGGCGGGTCCCAGGACGCCAGCGTTCCTTCACCAACGACATAGAAATCCCTGACACTCCACAACAATATGGAAATACCCACAAACATTACGACGAGCCCGGGTAACCACATCTCACCCCTCCAGGGATCAGCATAAGCGATGAGGGGTGGTATGACAAATGCTACAAAACCAGGCAACGCAATAAAGGCCAATAATGCTCTTATAAACATATCTGTAATCTCCCATCAATTAATTATAAATATATTTACTTATCTTACTGCTTATCAATTAGTTATATATATTTATCTCTAAAAATTTAAAATCTACACCGAATACTCTTTAGCGTCTTTCAGCTTTAGTCCAGCCCCCCCCGGAATTGAAGGCAAATCACTATGATATTCTTCAAGAGTGAATTCATCAACCAAAATTGCATCCAGCCGTGCTTCTTCAGTCTGGCGTATAAGTTCGGCCTCTTCCTTCGAGATCACACCTTTTTCCAATGCCTCTTTAAGTTGATTTAATGCTGTATCTTTCTCCAGGTCGCCGTTTTTGGTTGCCTTATATAATTTTTTATAAATCTCTGCTGATTCAGTGACCAGTTTCAGTGCATATTCATATTTGCCCATCGCTTCATCACGGGAATGCGGAATATAGATTCCATCACTCATTCGGTCGCGCTGGCCACCAATTGTCTGCATGGCCTGGGCAACTTTGTGGCCATGATAATCAGACGGAGATTTTCCAATCCTGTTGAGCCGGGAACACATAGCAACCGGGCCATTAAAAAACCAACTCAAACCCGGAACCTTTATTTCCTGATACAACTCATCAAAAGCTCTCTGCATTCTGAAAAATGCGTGTTCCATCGCCCATTCAAAATAAATCCGGTCTTCTTTCCTGGATCCTTCAGCCTGGTACCTCTTCAGGGTTGCAGATGCAAGGTACATCCAGCTAAATATATCGGCATAGCGTCCGGCAACCTTTTCTTTCATTTTCAGGGCACCACCATATGATCCAAGAGCGAGATCTGCCATAAAGGCAAAATTGGCAGATGCCCACTTCAAACGTTTAATATATTTTTTTGCAGGCCCACTGACCGGAGAACCGGCAATCTTTCCTCGCGTCATACTCAGGATAAATGCACGGGTCCCATTTTGGAATACATGGCCCAGGTGCTTCCAGAAGTTTTTATCAAACTTATTCACATCTTTATTCATCAAAGCATCGATCTCATTATATGCGTATGGATGACATCGGATTGCACCCTGTCCGAATATCATGAGAGATCGGGTAAGGATATTGGCACCTTCTACCGTTATCGCTATCGGCATTGCAATATAACTATGTGCAAAGATATTTCGTGGCCCCCGTGAGATCCCGGCACCACCGACAATATCCATCGCATCGTTAATGATCTCACGCCCCAGCTCTGTAAAGTTATATTTTGCAATAGCTGTAACTACAGCCGGTTTTGCACCTTTATCCAGTCCGCCGCAGGTATAACGCCGGGCTGCCTCCATCAGGTACGAGTAGCCGCCTATGCGCGCCATTGGCTCTTCAATTCCTTCAAATTTACCGATGTTAATACCAAACTGTTTTCTAATTGCAGTATAGGCACCAACTGCCCTCGCCGCTGTTTTAGCCCCTCCGGTTGCCTGTGCCGGAAGTGAAATTCCACGGCCGACTGCAAGTGATTCCATCAGCATTCGCCAGCCGTTACCGGCCCCATCAGGCCCACCGATTAAAGCGTCAATCGGTACGATAACATCTTTACCCCGCGTTGGACAGTTATGAAATGGGACACCTAATGGGTCGTGCCGTTTCCCCAGCTCAACTCCATCAGCATCACTTGGTATCAGGGCACACGTTATGCCGGGTTCTTTTCCTTTACCCAACAGGTTACCGGGGTCATGCAATTTAAATGCCAGTCCGATAACTGTTGAAATGGAAGCGAGTGTAATATATCTCTTATCCCAGTTCAGCTTCAGGTACAGCTTGCCGTTGTCTCTCTTAATGACTTCACCATGAGATTGCATCGCGCCGGCATCAGAGCCGGCATTCGGTTCTGTCAGGGCAAAACACGGCATTTCTACACCTTTAGCCAAACGTGGAAGGTAGTGCTTCTTCTGTTCTTCAGTTCCATAATGCATTAAAAGTTCAGCCGGCCCAAGTGAGTTAGGAACCATCACAGTAGTTGCCAGAGGCCCGCATCTCGATGCAAGTTTTGCAATGATAGCACTATGGGCATTGGCTGAAAATCCGTACCCTCCGTATTCTTCAGGAATGATGAGTCCAAAAAACCGGTTCTCTCTCATATAGTTCCAGGTTTTTTCGTCAAACTCTTTTCGTTTGAATACCTCCCAGTCACTCACCATTGAACAGAGCTCTTCAACCGGACCGTCAAGAAATGATTTTTCCTTATCGGTCAATTCGGGATAATTTTCATTCAGAATTTTATTGATATCGGGTTGACCTGAAAAGAGCTCCCCGTCAATCCAAACCGTTCCCGCCTCAATTGCTGTCTGCTCTGTTTCAGAAATTGCCGGAAGTATTTTCAGTGCATCCAGGATACTCATGATCGGCCCTGAAAGCACTAACCGCCGAAGTGGTTTCAAGTTAAAAACTGCAACTAAAAGAATGTATATAGCAAAAACCCACATTGGGGCAGCCAATCCCCACAGGCCGGCAACACCGGCAACAGCCCATAACCAAAGCGGAGCATTCCGGTATCCAAATATCAAAAAGATAATTACTGCACTCCCTATACTGGCCCAAAGTGGCAGGTCACTGAAAAATCCAAATGTCAGATCGATAAATTCCATGGCCCTTTCTCCTAAATTGTAACTTGTGGATGACTATTGATCTGAATACCCCTGATCAAATGCGCAATAGCGTGATTAATAAACTCATTAACAGATATACGTGTATCCAGCCTTCTATTTACGACTACAGAAACTATTCCGTGTAACTGTGCCCAAATTGCATAAGCTGCTTTGAGCGGGTTTTCTTCTTTCATTTCTCCCTTATCCACACCTTCACGGATAACTTCAGCAAGCAATTCATATCCCTCCCTTGCTTTTCGAAATTTCTTCTTTGGATACCTCGGAATCTCTTCCGGATGAAGCATAAAAATGACTTCGTATTCCTGAGGCCGATCGAGCCCGAAAGCAACATATGTGCGGGCAATCGACTCCATTTTTGCAAGCGGATCTCTGTCAGTATTGGCAATGTCACGAATTAAACGATTCAGTTCTTCGACACTCTCTTCAATCAATGTATAAATCAAATGATTTTTATTTCTGAAATGCAGATAAATACTTGTGGCAGATACATCAATTTCTCCGGCAATTTTCCGCATGGAAATATTACTGATACCCTCGTCAAGTAACATTCTTTTGCCAACTTTCAATATCTCTTTTCTCAATGACATCACACAAGGTTAACACTGTTAAGTAGCATATGATAAGTTATCAAAAACTCAGGCAAAATCAAGTATTTCAAGAGGAGTTACCCCATTTTTACGTAAAACCAAAGCCAATCTTATTCACGACTCGGTACTCTGCCTGGCGGGTGAACAGGTGGTTCAGAGAGAAAAGCTTACATATTTAATTGTCTTATTATTACTCAGATGCTGTTTTTCATAAAAGGTTTGAATGGAAAGCAGCGGATCATCAGGTGCTTCACCATATACATCCTGAACCAGCCGGTGTATGTGACAGTTTTCAGATTGGATGACATCAAGTGTGAAATTAAATAACGGATCTGAATCTGTCTTTAAATGGACAATACCGCCGGGTTTTAAAAATGCCCGGTATCTCTCTAAAAAACGTTTAGAGGTCAGTCTTTTGTTTTCTTTCTTTTCTCTCAGGTAAGGATCGGGGAATGGTATCCAGATTTCATCGACTTCCCGGTGATCAAAATACTCCTCAACATGATCAATAAACATCCGAATGAAGTGTACATTTTGTAGAGACTCATCTTTGGCACGATTGGCACCAACCCAGACTCTGGCACCTTTGATATCAATTCCAATGAAATTTTTATCAGGATACCTGCGGGCGAGGTTTAGAGTGTATTCACCTTTTCCGCAGGCCAGTTCAAGAATCAACGGATTCTGATTTCCAAATATCCCTGCCCATTTTCCTTTCGGCTTTTCAGGTCCGGTTTCCCGGAAATCGGTGTATTCAAATACATTCTCCAGATCCCGGATATCTTTGTAACGCTGAAGCTTGTTTTTACCCATAATCAGGGGAAGAGCCTGAATCTATTCCATTGATTGTCTTTTTTGTGATACCGGATGCGGTCGTGCAGGCGCCCGGGGCGGCCCTGCCAGAATTCCACTTCTATCAGTTTAATCCTGTATCCTCCCCAGTGGTCGGGCACCGGAACTTCTGAGCCGCTGAATTTTTCTTCAAATTCACTGAACTTCTGAATCAATTCATTCCTGCTTTGTAACAGTTTACTTTGATCTGATGCCCAGGCACCAATCTGGCTTTCTCTTGGCCGGGTTGCAAAGTATTCAGCACTTTCTTTCCTGGATACTCTTTCCACATCTCCCCGCAATCGTAACTGACGCTCCAGTTCCGGCCACCAGAAGCAGCAGCTTGCCTTCGGACATATTTCCAAATCAGTTGCTTTTTCACTTTGATAATTGGTAAAAAATGAAACTGAGTTGCCTTCAATCCCTTTTAACAATACCATACGTGAATCCGGGCTTCCGCCTTCTTTAACCGTTGAAAGCGTCATGGCGTTGGGTTCCAGCACTTCCGATTCTACTGCCTGACGAATCCATAACCGTATTTGTTCAACCGGTTCAGAAGGTAACTCTTCTTCGAGAAGGCCGCTTTTCGTGTAAGAGCGCCTTAGTTCCGCAATATTCAGTGAAGCCATATCATTATTAATAATCCGGTGTGTTTCCTTTTTTCCATTTGATATTACAGCCTATACTCGGAACCTGGTCTTCAGGAACCTCTTCTCCGGCCAATACCTGATCAGTAGCTTCCCGGAGATCTTTCCCAGTAACCGGTCTATTATTTCCGGGCCGGCTGTCATCAAACTGGCCGCGATATTGAAGTTCCAGATTTTCATCAAACAAATAGAAATCAGGGGTACATGCTGCTTTGTATTTTTTTGCGACCTTCTGGGATTCATCGAAGAGATATGGGAATGGATAACCGAACTGTTCAGCATCCTTTTTCATTTTTTCAGGAGAATCGTCAGGATAATTATCAACATCATTAGAACTTATCGCTACAATCCCTACTCCTTTTGGCAGATAATCCTCAGCATATTGCACCAATGCTTTCTTGATATTTTTAACATACGGGCAGTGATTACAGATAAACATCACAAGGAAAGCCTTATTGCCATTATAGTCACTTAGAGATACTTTTTTCCCGCTAATCACATCCTGCAATGAAAAATCAGGAGCTTTCGTCCCGAGATCAAGCATTGTCGATTCTACAGCAGCCATTGAATATTCATGTTTTATTACAATTTATTGAAAGATAAGGAAGTGATCATACTATTCACACCTTTTAAATCCGTTCAATGTCGAAAACTCAGAACAGGGTCAGCTGATTACCAGATGGCCGCCGGAAATGCTTCGCTGACAATTCTTTCCTCTCCTTGTTCAAGCCTAAGCGGTATACCTGATGATGGAACAGGTCCTGAATCTGTTTCGCATAATGCCCTGATCCCCTGAATCGTTCGCCGAACTCTGACCGGTTCAGTTTTCCATTACGGAAATCGAGGATCCTGTTCAACACTTTACTTTTTCTGTCCGGATAGTGCTGTTCGAGCCATTGAATGAATAAATCTTTCACGCCATAAGGCAATCTCAGAAGTGTATACCCGGCTTCTACAGCACCTGCTTCTGCAGAAGCATCCAGGATGGGAACCATTTCATGATCTGTCAGGCCGGGAATCACCGGGGCAACCATAACACGTACGGGTATCCCATGATCAGATAATATTTTTACAGCTTGCATACGGCGATCAGGACTTGAAGTCCGGGGCTCCATCAATCTGGCTAACTCCCTGTCAAAAGTCGTTATTGAGATGGCAACCCGAACCGCATTTACCTTTGCCAGTTTCTGCAAAAAATCTGTATCACGTGTTACCAGAAAATTCTTTGTGATGATACCTGTCGGTTGATTTGCTTCTGCAAGAACCTCAAGACACCCGCGAGTAATTTCAAGCTTTCTCTCCACCGGCTGATAGGGATCTGTAACCCCACTCATCACAATCGGTTCAGGCTTCCAGAATTTTTTTGACAAAGTAGCCCTTAAGAGATTCGCAGCATCATATTTGACAACGATCTTAGATTCAAAATCAAGACCGGGCGACATACCAAGGAATTCATGGGTAGGCCTGGCATAACAGTAAATACAACCGTGTTCACACCCCCGGTAGGGATTAATACTTTTATTAAAAGGGATATCCGGGCTGTTATTCGTCGATATAATATCCGCCGTATCATCCCGCAAAAATTTCGTATCAGATGATGGCTTTTCACCTGATTCCTCATCCACTTCATAATCCAGGTAGACATCTTCAAACCGGTTTAACGGGTTATCCGAGGAGCCCCTTCCTTTAATCGGCCTCATACTTTTGCACATATTTTATACATATTTTAAGCAAAAGCATGGATAATGGCAACAGAGTTTATCCGGCCCTCAGATTGGTTCAAGTAATGTCTGAACCTGAATCCTGGCAGAAGTTTATTATCATAATACAGGATACAGGTAAGCGATTTTGAAAACAGCTAAAGAGCTGATTCCACACTATCAAGAATGATTTGAAATGATTCTCTTAATAGTTTGGAATCGATGACTAACGGAGGTGCAATTCGAATTAATGTATCGGAGTGCAGAGTCCAGCCCAGGATCAATCCTTGATGAAAAGATTTTTCAACCACTTTTTCCGTGAGCCGGTTTGACTCAAGTTGTAAACCGAGCATGGCCCCTCTTCCTCTTAACTCCACAATACCCTTGCCGTGAAGCATTTCCCTGGCAACTTTCTCAATCTTCACTGCATTTCTTCCAAAGCCTTCAGCCAAAAGGGTTTTTAGATTTGCACATGCTGCAGCACAGCTCACCGGGTGACCACCAAACGTCGTTACATGATTCAATGGCGGATTATATTTAAATACTTTCATGATTTCCGGAGAGGATACAAATGCTCCCATTGGCATCCCTCCGCCCATCGCTTTTGCAAGGCACAGGATATCGGGGATTACATCATATTGTTCGAATGCAAAAAGGGTTCCTGTCCGAAAAAAACCGGTTTGTATTTCATCAAAAATTAAAAGAGTTCCGGTTTCATTACATCGCCGGCGAAGGCTCTTCAGCCAATCAACATCAGCAGGTATCACACCTCCTTCTCCCTGGACCGGTTCCATAATCACAGCTGCTGTTTGATCGGTGATGCTCCCGAGCTGATTCGGTTCATTAAATTCCAGGAATTCAACCCCTGGCAGCAGGGGTTTATATGGATCCCGGTAGATATCCCTTCCGGTCACACTCAACGAGCCATGTGTATCACCGTGATAACTGTTTTTAAATGAGATAAAGCGAGAGCGGCCGGTATGTTTTTTTGCCAGTTTTAAAGCTCCTTCATTTGCCTCAGTGCCACTGTTTACAAAGTAGACTTGGCTAAGAGATTCCGGAAGGTGAGCAGTTAGAAGTTCAGCGAATTCAGATTGTGGTTTCTGAATAAACTCACCAAAGACCATTACATGAAGGTGACGGTCAACCTGATCCTTTATGGCTTTAATTACCGATGGGTGCCTGTGCCCAAGGCTGCTCACTGCAATACCGGAAATTAAATCCACATAGCGTTTTCCATCAGTTGTGTAGAGGTAGCACCCTTCAGCCTGTTCGATTTCAAGCCCTATGGGGCTTTCACTTGTTTGAGCAATATGGCGATAAAAATTTTCTCGTAAATGAGACATAACTTATCAGTGTGTCAGTTTAGGCAGTGTATCATTTAATCAGGAGAGGTAACTATATTAAACTCAAAGCTGCTGGTATAACCAACTTGTAAACTGCATTTCAATTCGCACAGATTACTGTCGTTTTGCCTTCCCTGTTACTCAATGAGCCATTCTTTATCCTTTTTCCCATTCAGGAATCAGCTTCAAAAATTCTTCCTGGATTTCTTCGTTTTTATCATCAGCATACCATTTGTGCAGCCTTTCCACTCCTTCTTTCAGTAAAAGGTCATTCATGTATTTCAGGTCTTTCGCCATTTGCTGTGCTGTATCCGGCCGCGGGCCCCAGGATCCAAGAACTTCATGTGAATCTGCATCCATGCAAATAAGTTTTGGTATAGACCGGCTTCGGCCGTCGGTCAGGAACTGATCCATAATCTCAAGGTTCTCATCTCTCAAAATCAGTTTCAACTCAATTTTTTCAGTTGCCTCTGCCATCTTATTAATTATCGGAAGGTTTTGTGCTACATCGCTACACCACCCTTCAACAAGCACCACCCAGAGGAACTTCCGATTCAGGTTTCTGAGAACCCGTTCCAGAGCAGGTTTCATTTCTGCGTATTTATCATGACGATCCATCCTGTGAAGATTCATTCTTGAATAATGAAGCATCTCCTCAGAATGGTTTTCACCTGTTGTTTTCTCTTTATCCAATAACTTTTCGATAAGTTCCCGGTATTCCTTGTAGGAATAGCTTTTATTTATAATTTCCGGATTTAACAAAATTGTATCCGTAGCAGTCATATATCTATTACCTGTCATCTTTCATTTTCAATACTTCTTTTTGGGCATTCGGACAGAATGAAACTTTTTATTCATCACTCCTCTCCTGCCGTCATACCTTTAATATATAACAAAGCCTTCGTTAAAATTATTCCATTATATTTATTAAAGATGTCTGATCATTAAAGCTGTTACGATGAACAGAACAAATGAACCTGAAACAAGATATTTAATCTTCATTACCTGATTATACTGATCTCTGTCCATACTCAATGTCCGAATCCACCATAATAGTATCAGCCAGACCAGGATACCAATAACTAAAAAAACCATTGAAAGCGGCCGATATAAATAATAGAGCACGAAAGTTATGATGGCAACTCCCAGAATAAAAGTCAGGGCATTAAACCACCTGACACCGTCCAAGCCGTATTCAGAAGCAAATGTGATATCACCGCGTTTTCTGTCATCTGCAATCTGGTATATTTGTGACACCGGGTATAGACTCAGTATCATGAATGCTGTGCCAATTCCCGCGAAGATGATCAATGCGTCCGGCCCTGCACCGGCAGCAAGTGCACCCATAATCAGCGAATTGGTTCCGGTGCTTATCCCGATAGCCAGAAGGCTTAAAAGCGGCCTCCCTTTCCATCTTGCAACAGGAGTCGAGTAGAGCCAAAACAATAAAATACTTAACAGGTAGAATCCTGAATAAAAATATCCTGCTAACAATGCCCATAACAAACCGGCAAACTGCAGGATCAAAGACAGATCACGCATCCACTTTTTCATTTTTGGCGGATTCTGAAGGCCGCCGATCGGACCTTCATCTTTATCATGCCATGAATTAAATACAGTTGCTCCGCCAAATAATAGTACATGTACATTGATAAACTGAAACCAAAAAGTGACCCAGTCAGGTTCGGCTACCAGTAATCCTCCCATCAGGTACCCGCCTGAAAGAATAAAAAACTGGTAGTGAAGGCGAAGGTGAATGAAAAAGTTCAGCATTTTGAAACTGATTATTCCGTCAGACAAGGGATTAAAAGTTCAAGATAGACCGTTTTATTAATTATCAAACCGGACTGTACTGAAAATTACTCAGAATATCTGTTTCCCCATACCCCGATCACTTTGTATCTTATCCCTATGGAGATGGCTAGTAACAAAACTTTACCGGTTCACAGAGTTTTCAGCACTGCAGAGTGGAAACATCGACAAAAAGTTCATCAGGAATCCATATCAACTATCCTTGATCCGTACCTGGAAAAAAGATCAAGGCATGTCAAAAACCCTGTTCTTGATTTCCTGTTTGAATATTACCAATTCCGGCCATCCCACCTCCGTCGCTGGTCACCAGGTATCGGTACTGCTATAGAAACTGAAGGTGGTGACCTGCCTGAAATAAGTGAACTCACTCTCAGGAGTAACATTGCATATCTCGACCCGGCTGACTTTCCTGAAAACCGCAAATCCTCTGCCGAATGGATTCATCAATTCTTACTTAAAACAACTGATCGGAAACCCTCTTTCGGCTGTTTTGGCTTGCACGAATGGGCAATGGTTTATCGTACCGGTAACATCCGTCACGGCCAGCTTCCGCTGCGAATGGATCAGGAAGAACTTGCTCAATTTGTCGAATCCCGCCCGCTGGTTTGCACCCACTTTGATGCATACCGGTTTTTCACCAAGCAGGCACAGCCACTCAACAAATATGAACTGAGCCGAAATAATTTTGCAGACAACGAACAGCCAGGATGCATTCACAATAATATGGATCTATACAAATGGGCATTTAAATTGTATCCATGGATTTCCAGTGAAGTGATCAGGGAGGCGTTTTTTCTCGCAGTAGATGCCCGGTATATTGATATGCAGGCGAGTCCATATGACCTGTCCGGTAAGGGGTTGAAACCGATTAAAATCGAAACTGAATCAGGCCGCACGGAATACATCGAAAAACAGACCATGATTTACAGGAAAGGAATTCCTGTGAGGAACCGGCTGATTGAGGAATACCGGAATTTGCTGGCCTTGATCACTGAGTGATTTTAAAATGTAGTAATCAACTGGCAGATTATCGTGAACTATTTATCTGATGAACCGCCTAAGGCAGGCTGATCTTACCAAGTGTAAATGGTTTGCCTTTCCGGTTGATCCAGCCTGGCCCTGCTACAGTTTCATTTGCGAGTACCGCAAAGAGTGCCGCTTCCTTTGCATCAGGTGAAATTCCCAGTTCTTCACTGGACAGTATCTCACATCCAGATAACTTTGACTGAAGCCGATCGATCAGATATCCATTGTACCAGCCACCACCACTGACAAAAATCTTAATATTCTCCGGTGTATCAGGTAAATGTTCATGAATAGCTATCGATATCGAATCGACAGTAAACTCAGTAAGTGTTGAGAGTAAATCAGAAACTTTGATATCCGGTGAGTATTTGAGGATAAGTTCATGTAACCACATCCAGTTGAAATCTTCCTGTCCGGTAGATTTTGGAAACGGTCGATTGAAAAATGAATGCTCTTTCATTTTTGCGAGAAGCTCCCGGTTGATTGTACCTGTTTTTGCCACTGCCCCATCTTCATCATATCGATGACCGGGCATCAATCTCTTTACAGCCTCATCAAGCAAGGTATTGGCCGGGCCGGTATCGGTGGCAAATGGAATCCCGGGTTCGTTCAGGTCGCCCTTCAGATATGTAAAATTGGCTATACCTCCAAGGTTCAATAATAACCGGTCTTCGCCTGATTCATGAAACAATAAAACTTCAGCCAATGGGGCCAAAGGAGCTCCCTCATAACCGGCAGCAATATGTTTTTGCCGAAAATCACTAACAGTAATTATATCCAGGTAATTTGCAAGAAAATCTCCGTCTACAAGCTGCCATGTTGCATGCAGGCCTCCACCCAAATCGGGTTGATGCAAAATCGTCTGGCCGTGACTTGCAATCAGATCTACTTCTCTGCTGTCAATCCCCCATTTCTTAATTTGACCTGAGATCAAACGGACCCACTCACGGTTTAATTCGGCTTGAAATCTTAATATTCTGCCAACCGAAACTTTCGGATTAAAGGCGAGTTCAGAAAATTTCCCAGTTAACTCCTCAGAAACCTTTACAGAGGAAAAAAATTTCACCTCCAGAGAGGTATTCAATGAGAACCCCTCTATTTTACACAAAGCCAGATCGAGTCCATCCATGGATGTTCCGCTCATGATTCCGAGCACAAATCGATTTTTTTTCCCCACAAGACTGTTCAATTTCACAATTCCGGAATTCATAGAGACTTGTCAGTTATTCTGCAAACTGATAAAATTAAGTAAGAGTTTTTGTATAATTGGGCGAATTGTTGATGACATCATTACTGAGTATAGATACGAAATCTAATCTAAGTCTGTAACTCAGGCCTGAATATACAAATAACCAAATTCGAAGATGGACGAACTCAATGAATCTGAATACGAGGCATGGCTGGAAGATGTTGAATACCTCGTCAATATCCTGAAGGAAAGTTTTGAGTCAGACGATGCCCGCTATGTGCTGGATGAAGAGAATGATATTCTATATGTCGAACTTGAAGGGCTTCAGGACTATATGGAGGATGAAATCATTGAAATTGCAGAACCAATCCTCGACACTCTTGAACTTGATTTTGAGGATATCATCTTGCTACCGCTGAAGGCCTGATGCGTTCCGAATGGTTTCGGATTTTACTGGTGTTTTATAAATAACATGATTCTGCAGTCAACTGAAATAAGATATTACAGCCCAAGTTTACCGGTTTAGGATTCAGGGCTTTAGCCCGGATATCTCACCAAGAAATTTTTTCCTCAGGCCAGAATATTGAGTAATGGCGTCCAATGATCCCATCCGGTAGGAGCATGAATTATTATTGTCTTGGGTGCCCTTTGCAACATCATAAATCAAAAAAAGTACAGCCATGAAATACATTTGTCTTGGATATATAATGTTTGATTAAAAATCCCACCTGATCGATGCATTCAGGTTCCGGCCAGGCATCGGGTTATTTCGTTCCTCTATCCGGGTGAGGTGGTCCCGATAATTTATATCCAGCAAATTATCCATTCGCAGAGAAAGAGTTAGCTGTGTTCCGATGCGATAACCGGCATCCAATCCTAAAAGTGTATATCCCGATGTCGGTGTTTCATCCGGAGCCACCCGGTTTTGACTGTTAACATATCTGATTCTGCTTCCCAGCCACCAGTTATTTTTATTATACCGAAGGGTCAAACCTGTGCGTAATGGCGGAATAAAAGGCAGGGGTGTCAGGGCTTCATCCCTCCGGCTACCGATTACATAGTCGAGTACAATTCCGGTTGTCCAGTGTTCATTTAAAACTGCTTCTACAGATATTTCGAAACCATAGAGAATGGCATCAACCGAATTATAAATGAACACTGGAAGCTGAGAAGGTTCATGAATATCACCTGTAGGACTATAGCTTACAAAGTTATCTATTCGGTTTAAAAACCCGGCAAGCTCAATATTCAGATATTCATTACGATGCACAACAAACAGGTCTGTTCCGATACTCACTTCATTTTGAAGATTTTGATTTCCGATCTCATAGGCACCGGCTCCGATGTGCGGTGCATCCGAATAAAGTTCTTCAAGGGTTGGTGTGCGGAATGCCCTGGCTACCTGCATCCCGATTTCCCAGTTGTTTGAGGGACGATAGTTAAGGCCTGCTGCACCGGAGAAAATCCATTCCAGTCGATTATTGAAACCTTCAAGGTCATCAAAAATGGCATTTTTCTTAAGTCCAATTTGCTGAACTTCAAGGCGCCCACCCGACTGCAATGAAAATCCCCGGCCAAGATCCAGCTCTTCATAGAGAAAAGCAGCCAGGAAATAAGAGGATGCATCCGGTGTTAATGCTTCAGCTCCCCTGACCTGAACATCCCTGTACATGCCGCTAAAACCAAATGCACCTTCAAAGCCGGAAGCCGGATTATGGATAAATGTCACAGAGCCGCTGATACTGCTTTGATCAAACCCCAGTTCAAGTTCTTCATCAATCTGTCCATCCGGCCGGCGTTCAATTTCGATCTCATCATGAATATAGCGGTTAGCACTCAGCCTGACTTCCGTTTTCCGGAAAAAGCCGCTCATATCCACCGTTGTCACCGATTGTAAATGATAACGATTCATCCTGATTTCAATATCTTCATCAGGATTATCCGTCTCTTCAGGCAGGCCATAAGCATAACGCATGCCTGTCAATGCCACCCCTGTCTGTATTTTATTTCCACGGTATCCAACTCCGCTGCCAAAACTATAACTGTTTAAAAAAGTACCCGGCAAAACTCCTTCCGGTGTCCTGATATTTCCGGCATCTCGCAGTGCCAAAGATCCCGAAAAAGCAAATTTGTCAGTCCTGTATTGACCACGGGCCAGGCCGGCGGCCAACCGGTTTACCGTAGCTCCATGTGTAGTTAAAGAACCATCCATACCCGGTTCCCAATCCTGCGGCAGGTCATGACTAAACAGGTTCACCACTCCGCCAAGAGCACTGGAACCGTACAACAGGCTTGACGGGCCACGAATTACTTCTACCCGTTCAATGGCCAGCGGATCGAGAGCAACTGCATGGTCATGTGCCGTAGACGACATATCACCCATCCGTTCACTATTTTGAAGGATTAAGACCCGGTCGCCATCAAGCCCGCGAATCACCGGCCGGGATGGGGCCGAGCCAAAAGATCGCATGGCAACACCGGGACTCCCATCCAGGATTTCACCAAGTGATGGTGCAGCTTTCTCCTGTAGTTCTATCCGGCTCAGGGAATATGCCGGCTGGTATTTAACATTTCGTCCAATCGGGGATGCAGTAACAATGATATCATCCGACTCTATCCTGATTTTATCCAGTTCAATTCGAACTGTTTTATCTGATGGATAAGATACTTTCACAGTTATTGAACCAAAACCGACCGATTGTATAACCAACGTATACATGCCTTCAGTCAATTCCCGAATTTCGAACTCTCCCTGATCATCGGCAACAACTCCGCGTTCGAGTTCAGAAATATAGATCGTTGCACCGGGTATCGGTTCTCCCGATTCACGTTCGGTAATCACTCCTTTTAACGGATCACTTAATGGTTCGGCTGTTAAACCTGATATACAAGCCAACATGAACAGTAAAATGATTCCGGCAGATTTTGAAACACTTACGAACATAACTATTCAGAATTTATCTTTGATTACAGGCTGACAGACCACTTTTAAACACCCGTCTCTTATTCTGAATGTAATTAATATTTAGCCTTATCTAAAATATTATTTTGACATGATAATATTCTTTTGGCAATATATGTTATGCTCATTTCAGAAATCATCTGATAACCGTGCCTTATCTGCACTTTCCGTTTACAGATGAGTGATGCCTGCAGTCAATTCCGGGAAGGCCTCAATCACCTTGTCAGTACTTCCTGATTCATCGGATGAAGGGGATTCATCCGATGAATTAATTCGAAAAAACAAGTGAATTTATTTCGATTCCACACAGCGGGTACACTCGAGCCACTCCTCCTGCGGAATACTTCTAAGTGCACCGGGGCTGCTGCCTCTTTCAAAAACAGGTTTGTAGAGAAGCTCTCCTTCATGATAGGATTTGCCGCAGGAATGGCATTCACTATCTTCACTTGCCCTGAGCCCGGTATAACCAGTAATCACCCAGCCATCGTGCCCGGCATGAGTGGCGAGGCTTTCCAATGCGGCCCGTACAGTCTGTGACTTGTTCCCCTTGTAAAATTTCTCTGAAAGTTTGGTGAGTAAATCTACCGTATCATCGTCAAGGGTAAAATTCAGCCGTTTCACAATACCTCCTTTGTCTGTTTCAGTTCTTCTGTGCCCTCATTTATACTCTTCTCAGTTACAGGATGATGTTTATGAGTGCGGTTGGTACACTGTCTGTGATGCCGGTAGTTCAGCCAATGACCTGATATCAGGATCATGCTACCCAATAAGGTAAGTGTAGTTTCAAACCAGAATCCAAGCCAATGATGTCCTACAAGCCATCCGGCAGCCACCAATATTAGTCCGGTAATCAGTATGGCTGTGATTTTGAATTCAAAGTGCCCCCTTCGGGCAGCAAAATAAACGATGGGCACCAACAGGGTGATAAAAACCGGGTGAAGCCATTCCTGGACAGAAATTACAACCGGCCAAAGAGGCAACAGTGAAACAACAGCCGGCAATGCCAGGCAATGAATAGCACATATTCCGGAGACCCCAATCCCGAAGCGGTCCCACAACAGTGATGCCGTAATACTCTTATCAGGCAAAACAAATTAATTGATTAATATTATAATGTGTATGAATATACACACTTAATACTTCAGAATAAACACCAATTATTGTTCTCAGATTATTTCAATCGTTTCCAGAGACCTGACTTCAAACCAGTCGGAAAGCTCAGCATCCGTATTGATAATAATTCCACCTATCAAAGCAACTTTATGGCCTGAAAATGCTTCCTCCGATTCATTCATAAGCTTATGTACCCTTTCATGGATCTGTTCATACATCAGGTTTGTTGCAGCTACCAGTGGTTCATCATGAAGAAGAATCTTCCCTTTATTTGATTTCATGCCCTCGTCAATACTGTGCATCTGATAGTCCAGTTCAGCATCTGCCTCCGGAAATTGATCCATGGATAATTTACGTACGGAAGCTTTCAAAGCCCCGCAACAGGATGAAGATTTTCCCTGGCCGACTCTTTTAACTATGCCAATCGTACCGTCTTTTGAGACCCCAATATGAGGCCCATACAAAATAATTGCTGCCCCTCCATCCGGTATGTGGCTGGCGAATGCTTTAAAACCTGTAATTCCGGAAAATGGATAACCGGCTAATCCGCCAAGTGTGAATGGATGGCCGTTTTCAAGGTAATCTCTGAAATTGGTAGCCGAACGAATAATCTCATCACTGCAAACAGAGGTAGCAAGCAGAGTTTTGGACAGGTCAAACTCGTTATCTTTAACAAGATTACCGATACACTCTCTGGTAAAATCTTCCCCGTCCCTGGCTTTCGGATAATATTTCCTGATAAATTGTTCCATTTGATAAATGATTAAAATTGAAATTTTCCATTTCTGTTTACCGGATCAATAAACTTCATCCGGATCAAAGGCAGGCTCTTTCTCAATAAACCTGAGCTCTTCTGGCTTTTCCTCTAAAACAGCACGGTAAAAGCAACTTCTATAACCCCGGTGACAAACCCCTTCCCCCTCTACCTGGACCCTTAGCTGAAGCACATCCTGGTCACAATCAACTAATAGTTGTTTCACATGCAACGTTCTGCCAGAGGACTCACCTTTCACCCACAATTTTTTTCTGCTTCGACTGTAGAAAGTACCTTTTCCGGTTTTAATCGTCAGATCCAGCGCTTCAGGATTCATCCATGCAAACATAAGCACTTCAGACGAATCAAAATCAACGACAATGCAGGGAATCAGGCCATCTTCATTAAATTCAGGTAAAAAACAAGTACCCAATTCAATGACCTCAGGATTTCTATCTCGTTTTATTTTACTCATATAGTTCTTCAAATTCTTTAATTCAGGTAATCACACTCACTTCTCTTAAAGAAAAGAATAATGCCCTATCTCAGATTCAGGACTGTTCATTCCTCAGATAATCCCTGTTTTAAATTCAACTCCTTATCTTTTTCAGGAACCGGATCGTATCCTGACGTACCCCAGGGATGGCATTTTGACAGCCGTTTTAATCCAAGCCAAAATCCTTTCAATGCCCCCCATTCATATATAGCACCAATCATATAATGAGAACACGTAGGCTGGTGTCTGCAACTCGGCCCGAGCCATGGCGAGATTGCTGCCTGGTAAAACCTAACGATCAGTATCAGGATACTTCCTGTTACTGAAGTCCGATCAGCTTTTGATTTTGTAGGTCGTTTTTCCACTTTTCTCATCCTTCAGAAGGATTCCGATTTCTGCAAGATCATCACGGATATTGTCAGCCGTCTCAAAATCTTTTCGAACCCTGGCTTTCGCCCTGATATCTATCAACAATTCCACGAGCTTTTCCGTCTTGGAATTATCTTCACTTTGAATTGCCTTCAGGCCGAGTACTTCAATGATAAACTGCCGGAATGTATTAACCATTCGCTCGTACATACCGTTTGAAATCTGTTTCGGATTCAATTGGCCGTGATACAGGCTGTTTATCCTTGAACTGATTTCAAACAAAGCTGCAAGGGTTTGTGCCGTATTGAAATCGTCACTCATCGTTTGATAGCACTGATCACAATATTTTGCTATTTCACTGTCGAGTTCTCCCTGCCCTTTACTACCGGAAAATTCCAGTTCTTCAAGCAGTTTCATTGAATCAATCAGTCGCTGATATCCTTTTTCTGCTGCAAGTAAAGCAGAATTAGTGAAATCAATTTTACTCCTATAGTGCGATTGAAGCATTAAAAAACGCACAGTCATAGGATGAAAGGCTTTATCAATAAGCGGATGGTTACCATTAAAAAGCTGTTCGAGCGTAATGAAATTGCCTGCAGATTTACTCATCTTGGCACCGTCAATCGTCACCATATTATTGTGCATCCAATATCTCGCCGGATCAGTACCGTAAGCTCCCCTGCACTGGGCAATTTCAGCTTCATGATGAGGAAACTGCAGGTCCAGTCCGCCGCCATGTATATCAAATTGTTCGCCGAGATATTTAGTGCTCATGGTTGAACACTCCACATGCCAGCCGGGAAATCCTTCTCCCCAGGGTGAATCCCACCGCATGATATGCTCAGGATCAGCCCGCTTCCAAAGTGCAAAGTCGTGAGGGTTTTTTTTCTCGTCAAGCCCTTCAGTATCCCGGCTGCCGGCCTTCAGTTCTTCCAGAATCTTGCCGGATAACGTGCCGTATTCATTTTCTTTGGTATATTTTTCAAGATCAAAATAGACCGTGCCATTGACGATATATGCGAGTCCGTTTTCAAGAATTTTTTCTATAAGATTGATTTGCTCGATGATATGGCCGGTCGCAGTGGGTTCTATACTCGGTCTTTTACAGTTCAAAGCATCCAGGCCATCATGGTAGCTGTTTGTATAATGCTGAACTACTTCCATCGGTTCAAGCTGCTCCAGACGGGCGCGTTTGGCAATTTTATCCTCCCCTGACCCAGCTTCTTCATTTTCGAGATGGCCTACATCCGTAATATTTCGAACGTACCTCACTTTATATCCAATAAATTCCAGGTACCGGACAACGATATCAAATGTTATTGCAGCTCTCGCATGCCCAAGGTGAGGATCCCCATATACAGTAGGCCCGCAGACATATAAACCGACATTCGGGCCATTGATCGGCTCAAATTGTTCAAGGGATCGGGTCAGGCTGTTGTACAGATAAACAGGATAGCGTTCAAAGTCTGGCATGATAAATAATTATGCAACCCCGGTTTACATCTCAGTTTCAGTTCTAATGAAATCTATAAACCTTTGCTTTATTTCATTCTGTTTGAAGGCACCGCGAAATTCGGTTGTAATCGTTGAACTTGCCGAATCCTGTATACCCCTCATGGATACACAAAAATGTTTACTCTCGATGAATACTGCAATATCTTCCGATTCAAGTACGTGTTCAAGCTCATCAGCAATCTGAAGTGTCAACCGCTCCTGAACCTGTGGCCTGCGTGAGTAGTGATCCACAATCCGGTTGATCTTTGACAACCCGATTACTTTACCGCTGCTGATATATGCGACATGGGCTTTACCGATGAACGGAAGAAAATGGTGCTCACAAAACGAACTCACCCGGATGTTTTTCTCGAGTACCATATCATTATACTCGTATTTGTTAGAGAACTTCTTTGCAACCGGTTTGTTCACAGGATTCAGCCCGCGAAAGATCTCTTTAACATACATTTTCGCTACACGGTATGGCGTCCCGCGCAGGCTTTCATCCCGGGTATCAAGCCCGAGAGTTTCCATGATAGCCCTAAAGTGCTCCTGGATGATCTCTATTTTCTGGTCGTCATTCAATTTAAAAGCATCTTCTTTCATCGGGGTTTCAACGGAAGTTGAGATATGATTATCCCCAACTTCTTCATCGGAGGCATTATCCAGACCGACTGTTTCCAAAATCTCTTTATTGTTACTCATGCAACTTTTTCATAATTCTGTAAATTTCAAAGACTTGAAATTTACGGTTTCCTTCCCTGTTTTCATAATCACCCGGGTTCAAACTCATGGCTGTCTGATTGTATTTTTGCCATCATTAACGATCAATTCTCCTTCCTGAAATGATTAATCACTCCGCCTTCAAGCATTACACTCACCTGACGTGGGCTCATAGTATGAACTACTTCAATATCACGGTCTTTTGTTTGGTTTCGAATAAAGATTTTTCCGCCTGAATTCAATTGTTCNCTGATTTCTTGTGCGATCATCATATCTCCTTGCTCGATTTCCTTATAATCTGACTCATTTGCGAACTGTAATGGCAGAATTCCAAAGTTAACCAGGTTCTGCCATCCGATTCTTGCATACGACTTTGCCAGGACGGCCTTTTGCCCGAGGAAACGCGGTGCGATGGCTGCATGTTCCCGGCTTGATCCCTGTGCGTAATTTTCCCCTGCAACAACCACATGCCCACCCTGTTCCTTTTGTGACTGTATAGCCTTTTCATAAAAATGATCATCGATTACAGAAAATGTGAATTTGCTGATTTCAGGAATATTGCTTCTATATGGCAACACATCTGCTCCTGCTTTTAAAATTTCATCTGTAGAAATATTATCACCCATTTTTAACAGTACAGGCACATTAAAATCAGTAAGTTCTTCAAAGTCCGGCAGTGTTGTAATATTAGGGCCTTTTACGAGTTCTTTCGTATTTCCGTTTTGAGTTGGCGCAACCAGCATCTCTTTATTGATCAAATATTCATCAGGTTCTCTGAATTGCGGATATTTCATTCCAAAGATCTCTTCCATTCTCCTCGGATCTGTTATTTTACCGGTCAGAGCTGAAGCCGTTGCTGTTTCCGGGCTCACCAGGAATACAGAATCTTCTTTGGTACCCGAACGGTCAGGAAAATTCCTTGGAACCGTTCGCAAACTGTTCTTGCCGGTTGCCGGTGCCTGTCCCATACCAATACAGCCGTTGCAGCCTGCCTGGTGAATTCGCGCCCCGGATTGTACGAGGTTATACATAACCCCTCCCTTAATCATATTCTCAAGGATCTGCCGGGAAGTCGGGTTGATATCGAAACTGACATTTTCATTAACCCTGCGGTCTTTTACCATCTCACCGGAAATCCAGAAATCCCTGTAACCCGGATTTGCTGACGACCCGATATATGCCTGATAAATATCATCACCCTCTACTTCCGTTACCGGCACTACATTTCCCGGGCTGCTTGGAAGTGCGATTAACGGTTCTAGTTCATCCAGAACGATCTCTTCATGGGCATCATAGCCTGCATCCTCATCGGCAAAAAGCTCAGACCACTCATCCCTCCTCCCCTGAAGCGTCATAAATCGTTTCACCTCATGATCAGAAGGAAACACAGACGTAGTTGCACCCATCTCCGTACCCATATTAGCGATAACATGCCTGTCCATTGTATCGAGTTGTTCCAGGCCGGGGCCGTAATATTCCAGGATATAGCCTGTACATCCTTTCACATCGTATCGCCTTAACATCTCAAGTACCACATCTTTGGCACTCACCCAATCGGGAAGTTTTCCCGTCAGTTTTACACCCATGACTTTCGGCATTTTTAAATACATCGGTTCTCCAGCGATCGCAAAAGCAACATCGAGTCCGCCCGCACCGAGTGCAAGCATTCCCATACAACCTGATGCCGGTGTGTGGCTGTCAGATCCAGCAAGAGTTTTCCCAGGCTGTGCAAACCGCTCTGTATGAACCGGGTGGCTTACTCCATTCCCCGGCCTGCTGTACCAAATCCCAAATTTTTCAGCAGCTGACTTCAGAAACAAGTGGTCATCAGCATTCTTGTAATCAGTCTGAAGCAGGTTATGATCCACATATTGACAGGAAAGCTCGGTTTTTGCACGGTCGAGCCCCATAGCTTCCAGTTCCAGCATCACAAGTGTCCCTGTTGCATCCTGTGTCAGGGTCTGATCTATGCGAATACCAATCTCATCGCCCGGGTTCATCGAGCCACTTACAAGATGAGAATAAATAATTTTCTCTGTTACATTCATTGGTTGATCCATATCAAAAAGTTGCATCTAATAGTAATTCCCTGCTTTCTAAAAACTTATACCAAAAAAATCGTTCAAAAAGTGAATAAAAATTTGTTTATTGCATTTATCATCTTATAAATCGGTGAATCAGACACAGGAGTTCCTTAAGTAGACAAATTACAACTGCTTGCATGAATAATTGCAGGTAACCGGATATTTTTTACCACCTAACTATACCCATTTGCAGATGACCTACAATGAATTGATCGATCAGTTGTCTGAAGAACTTAATCTTACCAGGGCTGAGACGAAAGATCTTGTTGATAAAACGGTTCAAGAGTTGACAGAGCAATTGGGCCAGGGGATCAGTTTCACGATCCCGGATTTGGGAACTTTTAAAACGAAAGTTAAAGAAGTACAAAAAGTTTACAATCCTCACTATGATAAGTTTATGCTGATCCCACCGAAACGGGTAGTTGAATTTGCACCGGGGAAAAACCTGAAAGATAATCTGAAGTTTATCAATCCCGAGTGATGAATGAAAAGACCTCTTTCAGTGATTTGGTTGACAAGCTAGCCGGCAGGGTTGAGAAGAGCCAGGGGTTTACCCAGGAATTTATGCATGAGCTCGTCTCCATCATTGAATCCGGACTAAAGGAAAACGGATCGGTCTCTATTTCGGGGTTTGGCAAATTTGAAGTGCGCTGGATGGATGAACGAAAAGGGACAAATCCTCAAACCGGAGAAGAGATTACCATTCCGGCTCAGAATAAAGTTGTTTTCAAACCGTACAAAGCACTGAGAGAATATGTTAATCGTCCCTATGCCCGTATGGAACCTCACCTTCTGGATGATTCGACGGAAGAAGCAGATTCTCAGACAGAAAAAGTACAACCGCCTGTTCCACCAATAAGATCAGAAGATGAACCGGACGAAGACTTCGCCGATGAGGAAATTGAGAAACCCAAAAGAGAACCGGTCAGTAAAAAAAAGTCAGAACCTGAATCTGTAAGTGGTGAACCGGAGTCTTCAGAAGATTTACCTGATAGTGATGAAATTGATTATGAAGCTGCACCATTTCCTTTTTTTACGGAAGAGGAAGAAGATATTCTGGATGATGAAGATCAGGATGAGCTTATAGTTGAACGAAAATCTCCTGTAGATTACGAACCCGTTACAGAGATAGCCGGGGAACCGAATGGGGGTAAATCGGCAGAGGAAGAAGAGCTTGTTATAAACTTCCAGGAAACTGCTGCACCAAAATATAAAAAGGAAGACAAATCACACTTTAGCTGGAGTTATATTGCTGCTGCAATGGTTGTTTTTCTTATTATTATGGCTCTTTACTACCTCATGAGTCGGCCGGCCGAAGTGACTGAACCCGTTGCAGAACCACCGATGGTAGAAGCTGAACCACCCCCTGCGATAGAAGAACCTTTGCCAAATGATATTGAAGAAACAGAATTTATCGCTATTATAGTGGAAGCTGGGCAAAGTTTGTGGAATCTTGCAATCAATTACCTGGGGGATCCTTATCTCTGGCCATGGATCTATCACCTGAATAGTGAAGCCATAGATAATCCAAACCAGATTTATGAAGGAAGTGATCTGACTATACCTGTACCTGCTGATTCGGAACATTTATCGGATAGTGACCGAAGAGAAGTTGCATCTGGCTACGTAGATGTGTATCAATGGTATAGAGATCATTCAGATGAAGAAGCCAGATTTTATCTCTGGGCAGCCGGTGTATTTGATATTTCCATTTATGATGAAATTGAAGGCCAGGTTGAAGCTGATGACCTGAATTTCGCACGAAACCGATAAAACCTGTTTATTTAACCTATTCAGAATTGCAACTATTAAACCGGAGTCAACTATGATACGGCACATTGTGATGTGGAAATTAAAAGATGAAGCAGCTGGTGCATCCAAAGAGAAAAATGCAGAAAAACTCAAGTTGATTCTTGAAGGACTCAAAACCAGTATTGAAGAGATTAAAAATGTAGAAGTGGGTATTCAAATTAACGGTGATGATGACGAAGCCCTGGATGTGGTTCTCATCTGTGATTTTGAAAATGATCTCGACTTCAAAATGTATACCCGCAATCCCGCACACAAAAAAGCAAAAAAATTTATTGACACCGTAATAGATGAACGGTTTTTTGTTGATTACAGGGTAGATATTTAACAGTGTGTCATTTTAACAGTGATCAGTGTGATAAGTATTACTGAATCATATTTGTGAGTTATGAATGATCGTTCGCTGGACAGTGAGGATAGCATACACCTCCCGATTGACGGGGTACTGGATCTGCATACATTCAAACCTTCGGATGTGGGAACCCTGATAGATGAATTTATCCTCGCTTGTCTTGAAAAGGAGATATATCACATCAAAATCATACACGGTAAAGGCACCGGTGCCTTAAGAAAATCGGTACATCACCTGCTTGAAAGAAATGAAAATGTGGAGAACTTTTCACTTGCAGGCGGCCGCAGCGGGTGGGGAGCAACGGTGGCGAGGTTGATAGAGTGAGTGAATGAGTAAATGAGTAAATGAGTGGGTGGAAGGATATTTCTATTGGTTTTTTTTAGTCAGTAATTGATTATTTCACTGGCAAGAATATATTTAGGGTGAGTTTAGTGTAAGAATTCAAATTATTTGGCAATTCAAAGTTCCTTTACCAGTAATCAAACCGATCAATATGAAAAAAGAAACCACCAAACCCGGATCTATCTCCCGTAAATCATTTATTAAAAAAAGTGCCATTGCATCCTCGTTCTTTTTTGTTCCGAGACATGTACTTGGCGGTAAAGGTTTCACGGCTCCAAGTGACCGGTTGAACCTTGCGGCTATTGGCGCAGGCGGAAAAGGGTTTACGGATATTCGTAACGCATCGGTTGGGGGACGCGAACGGGTTTCGGCATTGTGTGATGTTGATTTTTCCGGATCAGCGCAACGTGCTGTCGAGGAATACCCGGATGCCAGGCGTTATCACGATTTCAGGGAAATGCTCGACAGGGAGTCTGACATCGATGCGGTTACCATCTCAACGCCTGATCATACACATGCGCCGGCTGCAAAATTGGCCATGGAGAAGGGAATCCATGTATATGTACAAAAACCCCTGACACATAATATCTATGAGGCAAGGCTACTGACACAACTTGCACGAGAACAAAGAGTCGTTACCCAGATGGGGAACCAGGGGGCTTCCAATCCGCTGCTGGGAATGGTTCAGGATTGGGTGGATTCAGAAGTTCTCGGCGAGATCTCCAGGGTTCAGGTCTGGACGAATCGTCCGGTTTGGCCGCAGGGTTTTGCCATGCCTGAGCCGGATGAAAGTCAGAAGCCCGAAGCTCTGGAGTGGGATTTGTGGCTCGGGCCAGCCGACTATCGCCCATATACACCAGATCTGCATCCGTTCAACTGGAGAGGCTGGTGGAATTACGGTACGGGAGCACTCGGGGATGTGGGCTGCCACCTGATTGATATCCCGTTCAGAACCCTCGGGCTGAACTATCCGACGGATGCCGAGTGCAGTGTGGGCACGATTTTTACACAGATGTGGACACCGGATTACCATCCGGAAGGATGTCCGGCTTCATCCTTTATCACCATGAATTATGAGGCCACGGAAAAAAGCGGGGCACCGATCGAGATGACATGGAGCGATGGCGGAATCAGACCTTCAAGGCCATCCATCATCCCGCCAGACCATGATATGGGCGGCCCGAATAGTGCGAATGGTGTTTTGATGATTGGTGAGAATGGGGTTATTTCCACGAATATCAACGACAGTTCTCCCCTGATACCTAAACTCTACCTGAATGATGGTACTACAGATTTCGGGCCGGAAACCGAAGAAAACGAAGAACCGGAATATGGCCACCACCGCAAATGGATTGATGCCTGCAAAGCCGGCTTCGACAGTCCTGAGCACCGTGCATTGACCTCCTCATTCGATTACGCCGGCCCGATGACAGAGACTGTATTGATGGGTAATCTCGCTATACGCAGCTATATGCTCAGAAGGGAAAACAGTGATGGAGGGATGGATTATTTCGGGAGAAGACAGTTACTATGGGATGGGGAAAACATGCAAATTACCAACCTCGAGGAAGCCAATCAATTTGTGGGCAGAACGTACCGGGAGGGTTGGGAGGTGTGAAAAATGAGAGAATGAGAGAATGAGTAAATGAGTAAATGAGTGGATGTGTGAGTGAGTGAATGAATGAATGTGAGAGGTTACCCGGGCTTTAGATATAACTAATCTGGTTAGTGAGCCATTTCCATAGTACAACGTGCCTTTGCCCCTTGCAAATTTTGATTTACTATTGAATTCCGAACCCGGCAGAACATACCGGCAATCACAATATTTATAAGAATCAGCTGACTCATTTAGTTTCAAAACCGTTAAGAGAATATCAGAGAGTTACATTTAACCTGATTAAATTTTTTACAAGGACAATAAGAGATAATTAGAGAAAGTAATTTCAAGAGGCCGGTCTGTGTTTACAGACTAACAGGTAGTTTTGAAAATTAAGATTTAAAGAGAGAATTTATTTTCTGGAGTTAAAAAGTGACCAGTGATTCATATAATTTTTATACCGGAGAAGGTCCTGATGTGGCTGTTGCACTCCATAGCGGCCATGAAGTACGAAGCATACTCGAACCCCTTTTCAACCTTACTAATTCAGAACGGCTGCGTGAGGAAGACCCTCATACATACATCTTTTTTTACTGACCACCATGGTAATTCATTGATACTCCTTCCTCGTCGGTCATCTCTTTCATTCGCTTAAGAAGATATTCAGGAAGCCGTATGCTTGATGTACTCAGAACAGATTTCAATCTATTAAGAATGGTATAAGAATATTATATTCGCATTGCTCCAGGTTATTATCGAACAGTAGTGTTTCAAAAGAAAAATACAACTATGGAATATTCAATATTGGAATCTGTCAGGGAAAAAATTGAACAACTGAGAGAAGAAGACATACTGACACCACGGGAATACAAGAAAGCTCATGCCCACTACATTAACGGGAGTTGTCAAATATTAAGCCAGGGTAAAGGGTATTTTGAAGTTCTTTTTTCAGAAGAACGTGAGGAACACGTTATAAGCATCCTCTTTTCGAATGAAAACATACTATCTTGTAAACGCAATGGAAAAGCAGGTTCATGGGAAAGTGTTGAACTCGCCGCCCTGCTGCAGGTTGCCGAGGAAATAGAAAGAACTCAACCAAAAGTACCGGATGAAGGTAAAGTCTACACCCGTGAGGGCATGATGAAACGGGTACTGGAGGAGCGAAGGGAGAAGGCCCGCAAGGCCAATTACCAAATTGAATTTGCCGACAATGTATATGGGGAACATACCCTTGTTACGGAAAAGGGATCCCGCTATAAAATTACCTTACGTGATTTTGAAAATGAAACAGGATACATCAATAATCCCGACTTAAAGACCAACAAACTGGGTACAACCAAACATCTGCTTTTCGCTTTCCGGAAGCTGAAAGAAGACCCGGAATTATTCAACCGGCTGGATCAAACCTATCCCTTTGTAGAAATTTACCTGGATCCGCTGAATGAGTATAAGGTCACCTGGCATTATCCCCACGAGCTTGATGAAGAGATTAAAAATCTGATCGATACCTATTTCCAGGGGAACAGGCATCTTGAAGATAACCAACTGATCAACTTTTTGCCCTTTCTTGAAGAAGCTGCCGATATNNCCGGGATCAAAGTGAGGCCGGAAGTCGGAGAAAAAGTGAGAAAGATCTTTGACCGGCATAGTCTTGAAGAAATCCGGAATCAAGGGAAGATATTTACCGCGAAAGTGATGCCTTTTTTGTGATTCTCAATTACGAAACGGTTTTGCGGGACCTGCACGCGATCAATCGTATGGAGCCTGACTTTGTGA
>SL_3KL_010_SEDDRAFT_10000179_pt1 | contig 46064 bp, 28 predicted proteins | sample SodLakKL_010_SED_2_FD_10381 | JGI IMG/M metagenome (IMG submission 10381) | reverse complement strand
ACAGGAAATGGTTATTATTCAAAAAAACTTTATTTTTGATGGAGAAGCGTTGATCCTTGTTATGAACCAAAACATATTAGTGTATGGCAACGAATATGATCAATAATCCCCAAAAAATTCGAGAAATCATTGACAAGTGCGACACATGCTATGTTGGCATGACAGACGAAGATGGAAAGCCTTATGTATTGCCATTTAATTTTGGATATGAAGAAGGCAGCATTTACCTGCACATGGCGCCACAGGGCAAAAAGATTGGCGTGCTACAAAACAATCCGAATGTTTGTGTGGCCTTCAGCACGGATCATGAGTTGTTTCACCGGCATGAAAAGGTGGCGTGCAGTTATGGGATGAAGTATCGCAGTGTTTTGGCCCACGGGCGTGCCGAATTCATTGAGGATTATGATGAAAAGGTCCGTATCATGAATGTGACCATGCAAAAATATACCGGCCGGGATTTTTCATACAATGCACCTGCCATTAACAATGTAACGGTGATACGTATTCACATAGAAAAAATTGAAGGCAAGTTGTCCGGTTATTTTTGATCATCTGATGGCTCTTCATGTTCCATCATTTGCCATAGTGTATCTTTGAGGTTCAGGATACCCTTATTGGTGTGGGAAGAAATAAATACTGTTTCTGTATCCGGAACCGATGATTCGAGTTTTTTTTGTAGTTCGCCAAATTCACTTTCCTGCAGGAGGTCGCATTTGCTTACTACCAGCAAGCGTTGTTTGTCAAGCAACTCAGGATTATATTCCTGGAGCTCGTGCAGCAAAATTTTGTACTCTTGGGCGATATCGGGGCTGTCTGCGGGTATCATGAATAAAAGCAAGGCATTTCTTTCAATATGCCGTAGAAACCGGTGGCCAAGGCCTTTGCCTTTGTGCGCTCCTTCGATGATACCCGGAATATCCGCCATCACAAAGGATCGATTATCGCGGTAAGCTACCATGCCAAGATTGGGAACAAGTGTGGTAAAGGGATAATCAGCGATTTCCGGTTTGGCGGCACTCACTACTGACAAAAGGGTTGATTTTCCTGCATTTGGGAATCCGACAAGGCCCACATCAGCAAGAATTTTCAGTTCCAGTATAAACCATTTTTCTTGTCCCGGAAGGCCTGGTTGTGCATATCTTGGTGTTTGGCGGGTACTTGATTTGAAGTGTACGTTACCCCTTCCCCCTTTTCCACCGGAAAGCAAAACAAAGCTTTCATCGTGATGTGTGATTTCAGTAACCACCGTTCCTGTTTCCGCATCCTTTACAACGGTACCAAGGGGCACTTCCACGATTACGTCTTCACCCGAGGCGCCGCTGCTTCTTTGTTTTCCGCCGGGGCCGCCTGGTTTGGCGATCAGGTGCCGCGTGTATTTGAGATGCAACAGGGTCCAGAGATGGCTGTTCCCTTTGAGAATGATATGGCCGCCCCTTCCTCCGTCGCCTCCGTCGGGGCCTCCTTTGGGGACAAATTTTTCACGCCTGAGGTGCGCCGACCCGGCACCCCCTTTGCCTGACCGGCAATTTATTTTTACATAATCAATGAAATTGGCGTTCATTGGATACAGATTATTGCTACACACAAACAGGCAATGCGGGCAGGCAGAACCCTTTCCGGGAGGCTTTCCTCTCCGGTCAGAACCGGCAGATGCTAATCAACCACCGGTAGCACTTTGCTGCTTTCAAGGTAGGTGTCGATGGCACGGGTTATTTTCTCAAATACCTGGTCAACAGGATCCATTCCATTGATCGTGGCCATTTTGCCCTGTTTTTTGTAATAGTCGATCAGTGGCAGGGTTTGCTCTTTGTACACTTCAAGTCTCCGCCTGATGATGTCGTCCGAATCATCGCTCCTTCCGGAGTCTTCACCTCTGCCCATCAACCGTTTGTACAGCTCTTCCTCCTCCACTTCCACGGAAATAACCAAAGAAATTGCCATTCCTTCTTTATGAAGCATCTCATCCAGGGACTCGGCCTGGACAATTGTACGGGGAAAGCCGTCAAAAATAAAACCCGGTGAATCCATATGCTCCGATGTTCGCATATACAATTCCTTAAGCACGATTTCATCGGGAACCAGCAACCCCTTATCTATATACTGCCGGACCTCTTTGCCAAGCGGGGTTTCGTTTTCCATCTCTTCCCGGAGGAGATCACCCGTGGACAGGTGGATGAGATTGTATTTTTCAACGATTTTTGTTGACTGTGTGCCCTTTCCTGAACCGGGAGGACCAAAAATAACAATGTTAAGCATATGGCAAGTGTTTTTGGTTGTTTTAAACCTTGGGTGTTGTTTTGATAATTACTCTGTGATCTTGTATATATCTTTCAGATTTCTTCCGAAACCATTGTAATCCAATCCATATCCAACAATGAAATCATTGGGAATTTCCAGGCCGACATAATCGGGCCTGACATCTTTCTGAACAGCGGCGGGTTTCAGCAGTAGCGTGGCAATTTTGATGCTGGCCGGTTCATAGGACTTCAAATCCTCAATCAGGTGCGAAATGGTGATGCCGCTGTCCACAATATCTTCCAGGATGACCACATCCCGTCCTTTGATGTCTTCCTCAAGCCCGATCAGGGTTCTTACATTTCCGGTAGTTTTGATGCCTGCATACGAGGCCAGTTTGATAAAACTGATCTCACATTTGCCGGTATAGGCCTTCAGCAAATCAGCTGCAAACATAAAAGCACCGTTGAGCACACACAGGAATACCGGTTCCTTGTTCTCATAATCTGCAGATATTTTATCAGCCATCCGGTTTACGGTGGATTGAATGCGTTCAAAAGGAATGCTGACGGCGAATTCCTTATCGAGAATTTTTACTTTGTTCATATGTGATTGTATGTGATACGGTGTTATGAAATGAACCCAAAGCACAAAAATAAGCCAATGGTTTGTGAAAACAACCATTATTGGGATAAAAATATCAACAATTTGTGAATAAAACCGGATATTATAACCCCGGCAGGCAATACGACAGCGAAAGTACAAAATTATACAACATCATACCTATGTATATTTCACATTTCAACATTTCTACCCTCCCACATTTCGACCTTCCCACATTTATCTTGCACAATCATGCAAAAACCATTAGGTTTGTGTTGAAATTTTTACACGTATGGAAGATTTGCAAACCATTGCCCTTGAAGCTGATCAGGTCGCCATTTGGGCATTTGTGGGCTACCTGGCATTGATTATTTTGGTGGGAATTTATGCCGCAAGGTTTTCTTCGAAAGGGATTTCCAATTTTTTTATTGGCGGACGTAAGATGGGGATGCTGGTGGTGGCATTGTCTGCGGTTGTGAGTGGTCGTAGTGCCTGGCTGCTGCTNGGTGTTACCGGAATGTCGTTCGAAATGGGTTTTTCAGCCTTGTGGGCTGTGGTAGGTTATACCNTGGTNGAGTTTTTCCTNTTTTTCTTTTANGCNCCGCGCATCNGGCGTTTCAGNGAAGCACGTGATTGTATCACCGTGCCTGATTTTTTNGCGGAACGCTTCGANGACAAATCGGGNATGCTGCGTGCNGTTGTGGTAGGAATCATCATCATCTTTATGATCGCTTATGTNTCGGCTCAGTTTGTTGCCGGCGGTAANGCTTTCGAATCCAGCTTTCAGCTTTCCGAAACCCAGGGGATATTGCTCACCACCATTATTGTGTTGTTTTATACCATGGTTGGAGGCTTTCTCGCCGTAAGCCTTACAGATACCATCCAGGGTTTGTTTATGATTGTCGCCTTGCTGGTGTTGCCATTGATTGCCATTTCACACATCGGCGGTTTCGGTGTGTTTTACGCACAGGCAGTCCTTTTGAGCGACGGACAGTTTTTTAACCCGCTGGCGCTTGGGTTTGGCGGTCTGATCGGTTTTTTGGGTATTGGCCTCGGATCACCCGGAAACCCGCACATCATTGCACGATATATGTCCATCAAAGATCCTGCGAAGCTTAAGCTGGTGGCCATTGTAGGAACATCCGCCAATGTGCTGATGGGATTGGGAGCCATTATCACCGGCATGGCCGGTCGCCTGTATTTTCCTGATGTTGCGCTTTTACCCGGTGCTGACCAGGAAAACATATATCCGGTGATGGCCAACCTGCATCTGAGCCCCATTCTTTTTGGAATAGTGATCGCGAGTATTTTTGCCGCTATCATGTCCACCGCTGATTCCCAACTTCTTGTGGCTGCATCGGCCCTTGTCAGGGATATTTATGAAAAGCTGATACACCGCAACAAGAAAATACCGCAAAAGCAGCTTGTTTTTCTCAGCCGCCTGGTGGTTGTCATTCTGGTTATTGTGGCATTGATTCTTGGTTTGATGGCCGAAGAACTTGTTTTCTGGCTGGTGTTGTTTGCCTGGGCGGGACTGGGTGCAGCATTCGGTCCAACTTCTATACTGGCATTGTTCTGGAAAGGGACAACAAAAGCCGGGATGATTTCCGGGATGCTCTCGGGTGCATTGACGGTAATTGTCTGGACAAGGATACCAATGCTGTCAAATTTAATGTATGAATTGATTCCCGGATTTTTCGTTGCACTCGTGGTGTCAGTTATGGTCAGCAAGTTCACAAAAAAGCCTTCAGATGTAAACACATTGTACTCCGACATGCTCCAATAAAAAAGGCCTGCCCATTACAGGCAAGCCTTTTCTCCGATTACCAAAAATCACTAATTGACAATCTGGACACGTTCTGTTATCACACCGGCAGCGGTGTTTATCTGAACAAAATAGATACCGGTTCGGAAACCGCTTACATTCAGCTCATAACGGTTTGTGGAAACCGTCGTCTGGTAGCTTACCTGCCCCAGCATGTCAAACAACCTGATCTCTGAAATATCTTCACTGGACTCAATGAACAGGTTACTGGATACAGGGTTCGGATACACCACCAGGTCAACTTCGGCAATATGGCTAATGCTTGTATCGTCTGACAACGGCAACGGGATCAGTTCACCGCCATCTGCAAGAGCTACATAGAGACCAAAGGCGGGGCCGTTGCTGTTGTTATCCGGTGTCAGAAAGCCTGATGCCACAACAACCAGTGCTTCACCTTGAAGACCAAGGGTTGCCAGAGGTGCCAGGTAAGTAGCTACGGTGGTTGTTCCGGTTGCATCCCTTATTTCAAGGACATAGTCTTCGGTGCCAAGTTCCAGATATCCGGCAAAGTCTCCGAAGTTGAAATCTCCAATGATTTCACCATTTACAAATGCTGTTTCCCAAACAGTAACAGTGGGTGCATCTGTGGAACCGTGGAATACGAGGACATCCGTGTTCATTCCGTTTGTGGCTTGTTCACGGCCCATGTCATACACGTACAATCCAAATGGTACTACAGGGTCGTAACCAGAGCCGCTGACATTTCCGGCAGCCACTACAATGTAGGTCTCATCGGCATCAAACTGAACCGTTACAGGTCCTACACCATTTTCAATACCGGCACCTGCGGGAGCTACAACCAGGTCAAGATCAACACCTGCGGGTACATCCACAAACGGGGTAGCTTCACGGAAACCGAATCCATCAAGGAAAAGGTCTCCATTAACGAAGATATCCACTTCTTCCACCAATGCGTCAGCGGAGTTGTGTATGATCTGAACGCGGGCAAATTCTTCTTCTACTTCAACCAGAGGCAATTCTACCAAATCACCACCTGATGCGAGGGCTACGAATAAGCCAAAGGCCGGCCCGTCACTATTGTTATCAGGGTTCAGGAAGCCTGAGGCAACTATTACCAAAGCTTCTCCCTGCAGGCCAAGTGTAGCTAACGGTGCTTCAAATGCAGCAATGGCTATTTCACCAGAAGCATCGCGTATTTCAATAATATAATCTTCTACGACAAAAGCAGAATATCCGACAAAATCGCCAAAAGAAAAATCTCCGAAAATTTCGTCTTCAACAATTGCTGTTTCCCAAACGCTTACAGTAGGTGCATCAGTTGAACCGTGGAATGAAAGTATATCGACAGCATCCGGGATCGCTGCTTCTTCCTGTCCGGCATCAAACAAAAACAGTTCAAATGGCACAACCGGGTCATAGCCACTATCGCTTACATTTCCTGCAGCTACAACAACATAAGTCTCATCTGCATCAAACTGAACTGTAATGGGTCCTACACCGTTTTCGATGCCGGCACCGGCGGGGGCAATCACAAGGTCAAGGTCAACACCAGCGGGTACATCCAAAAATGGAGTAGCCTGGCGGAAGCCAACACCTTCCAGGAAAAGATCGCCGTTTACAAAAATATCTACTTCTTCAACCAGCGCATCGGCGGAGTTGTGAATGATCTGCAGGCGTGCAAAGTCTTCTGTTTCTTCTACCAGCGGAAGTTCTACAAGGTCACCGCCGGATGCAAGTGCCACAAATAATCCAAAGGCAGGTCCATCACTGTTGTTTTCCGGATTCAGGAAACCGGAGGCAAGCACGGTTAATGCCTCACCCTGCAGACCAAGGGTTGCCAGGGGTGCTGCATAGGCTGCTACTGTGACCTCTCCGGATGCGTCACGTACTTCAAGGATAAAGTCCAGGGTGGGAAGTTCCAGGTATCCGGCAAAGTCTCCAAAGCTGAAGTCACCGATGATTTCACCGTCCACCACAGCTGTTTCCCATACGCTGACGGTAGGTGCGTCTGTTGATCCGTGGAAGGCAAGTACGTCGGTATTATCCGGATCATTGGCCTGCGTCTGTCCCATGTCATATACATACAATGCAAAGGGCTCAACGGGATCATAGCCGCTGTCGCTTACGTTTCCGGCTGCGACAACCACATAGGTTTCTCCGGTCTCAAACTGCACCGTGATGGGGCCTACACCGTTTTCGATGCCGGCACCGGCGGGTGCAATCACCAAGTCAAGATCAACACCTGCGGGTACGTCCAGGAATGGGGTTGCCTGGCGGAAACCAACACCTTCCAGGAAAAGGTCACCATTCACGAAAATGTCCACTTCTTCAACCAGTGCGTCGGCGGAGTTGTGAATGATCTGAACGCTTGCCAGCTCGGGGCCTTCGTAGGTTCCTACATAAATGTCATCAACGTACCATTGGTTGATATTAAAACTGTTTCCATCATAAACAAAAGCTACATGGAATTGCTCTCCGGCCAAATCATCCAGGTTAACAACGGCTTCTGTTGAGGGAATGTTTCTGCTACTGGGAACAGAGCGATCCAAATCTTCTCTTGTACCTCCATTTACATATAATTCCCACTGGTCAGTCCACGTATCCCCATCGGGAGATGTTTGTACTCTCAGTGTATAATCACCTGAGTAGTCGTTCACACTGTACATGAATACAAGAGAAAGGTCGGTTTCATTGGTAGCATCTATCAAAGGTGTTACCACCCTTAAGATACCGTCTGTAGTGGGAGACCAGTTGAAACGTAGTTCAGGGGCGGAGTCTCCACCGGCATTGTTGGTATTCCATGCACCCCAGTTGGTGTGCGTACGCTGCCAGTTTGAGGGGAGCTGTCCGGCTGCGATGCCTGTAAAGTCTTCAAAAAATGGTGTTGCCACGGCGGTGAATTCGATAAATTCTGCCTGAACGGTTTTGTCACCATCCATGGTAATGGTGGTCGAGAAGCTGGTTGGATCATCCACATCGCCGGTCCACTGTAAAAACTCCCAGCCAAAATCGGCGGTGGCGAGCAGGTTTACAACAGTTCCTTCAGTGAAAGTATAAACACCCTCAGCAGGAACAACTGTTCCTTCACCAATGGGTGCAAGCACTGTGAGTTCAAATGTTTCGAAATTACCAACAGCTACATCATCAATGTAAACCCAGTTAAACGAAGCATTGTCATCTTCTGTGATGTAGTAGTTGAAAGCGATATATTTAACTCCATCAAATGCAGAAATATCCACGATATATTCTTCCCAGCTTTGTGTAAGGGCTACCGTTTGCAACAGAACTGCATTGGCATGCAAGTCATCGACGTTGTCATACAGTTCGTCTAATGCCAGTATGCGGATGTTCTCACGAACGCCGTCTGGGGCACTGCTGGAGTATCCGAAAAACAGCAAGCTTGCAGCTTCGGGATTATCCATGTCGAATGCAGGCGTAATGAGCCATTCGTCGGCCAGGTTGTTGCTGGCGAAACCCTGATAGGAACGTGCGGAAAATTGTCCTGAGTTGCTTTGTACACTGCTGCGCTCCCAGTAGCTGCCATCAGCGCCATTCACAACAGTCCAGCCCTCGGGTGCTGCAGGGTCACCAATCCAATCTGCTTCAAAGTCACCAAACCACGGGAATTCGTCGATTGGATCAACATCGGCAGCGACCGGCAATGCAATCAGATCACCACCACCGGCGAGTGCTACGAACAAGCCAAATGCGGGTCCATTGCTGTTGTTTGCAGGATTGAGAAATCCGGAGGCTACTACAACCAATGCTTCGCCCTCAAGACCCAGGGTGGAAAGTGGAGCATTGTAAGCCACTACGGTATTTTCACCGGCGGCATCGCGAATCTCCAATACGAAGTCCAAAGTGGGCAGCTCAAGATACCCGGCAAAGTCTCCAAAACTGAAGTCACCGATGATCTCTGCATCCACAACGGCTGTCTCCCATACGCTCACTGTAGGAGCATCAGTAGAACCATGAAATACCAATACATCGGTATTTCCGGCCTCTGTTGACTCTTCCCTACCCATTCCGTATACATTTAATGCAAAAGGCTCAACGGGTTCATAGCCGCTTTCGCTAACGTTACCGGCTGCAACTACAACGTAGGTCTCGCCAGCGTCAAACTGCACGGTAATAGGTCCTACACCGTTTTCAATACCGGCACCGGCCGGTGAAATTACCAGGTCAATGTCCACACCGGCAGCGACATCAATAAACGGCGTTGCCTGACGGAATCCAACATCCTCAAGAAGTATTGAACCATTGGCGAAAATATCCACCTGGCTAACCAGAGCATCAGCCGAGTTGTGAATGATCTGCACCCGGGCCTGATCTCTTTGATCTATAGGGTTATCAATAATTCCCGGAGCATCATTTGCTGCCGGACCAGCCATAAGGCCATTAAAAAAGGCAGGGATTACTGCGAAAAGAATCGCAAATACTGCCGAAATCGTAAACGTGTTCCATTTTGCATTCATAATTTTAGGTATTAGATTAATAAAAAGAATTGCGTTCATTTTATATGACAATCTATTAAACAAACACCCTTAGTATGTAATTGTTTATTTTTTAATTTCTGCACAATTATTTCAACAACAAAAACCATATAGTATTAATAATCAATTTTTTAAATACATTAATTTCATCTAAAGTATTCTTTAGAAATCTAAAATAATATTAAAAATGTTTAATATATTTTATTCAATATTAAACATTATGACAGAATTATTATAAATACCGGAATGTTTTACGATAAGAAAAACCATTATTATGGGAATGCAAGAGGGGGTAATTTCGTAAGCCTGGTCAGTAAATCAACATTTTCTCGACAATAGGCAAGGTGTTTTCTCTGCGGATAACGATAAAATGCAGGCCTTTTGCCGGAAGGTCAAAATACAGGTTCTGCTGGCCGGCTGTTTTACTTTTAATCAATTGGCCATGATGGTTGTAAATGGTGACCACATCTTCCATGTTTAACCCATTGACATGAAACTGCCCGTGATTTGGATTTGGGAATGCATGGCTGATTTGTGACTCAAATTGATGTTTATCAGGCAAATGAATCTCTATTTTATAATTATCGGCAATAATGAGCTGAACTCCGGAGATTGTTTCCTGGCCGGGCATCAGACTTATCAGAGGTGATGAGTTGGATTCGTAGCCGGCAAACTCTGCTTCAAGAATATAGTTGCCATAAGGCAGATCTGTGAATGAAAATTTTCCGGTTGCGTCTGTCAATGTATGTCTGTATAAAAGACGGCGGCTTTCTCCAAAAAGCAATATAGAAACATTGGAAAGACCTTCAGAGCAAAATGGCCTGTTAGCATCAGAAAACCATGGATTGCACAAAATTTGGATATCAGCGGGATGCAGATCAGACATCTCAAAGATTCCGCTGATACTCCCCTCCCCTTTGGGTAATGAAACCGGTAATTGATTCAGGCGGATATCCAGTTCATAGGTATCTCCGTTGATGGTATGCAGATAGGCATCCTGCCAGCGGCTATGCCAGACGTGGTAAGACGGGACAAATTCAGCATATTGCAAAGTATCAGAAGGGGCAAAAAACACGTATGTTCCTTTGAACAGGGCATCAAACTCAAAATGTCCGGTTTGGTCGGTATAGGTAATACTGCGGGTTGGAAATCCTCCGGGCCCGGAAAACCGCACAGCAATTACGGGGTTGTAGGGTATTCTTGCATTGCTTGCCCACAACCGGCCGGATACGCTGTGTGTTTCCTGGATTTTCAGCGTCATGGTGTGGGATACATCATTGCAATGATCTGCAAAACCGATAAGTGTAAGGGTTACGGATCCCAGAGCAATGTCATCAGGACCAGGTACATATGCAGTGTGCAGACTATCAGGCTCTGTAAAAAATCCATCTCCGCCTGAGGTCCAGAGCACCTGCCCTGCATGCAGTGCTGTGGCCGGATCAGTCATATACTGATCGCCGGGGGATATAATTGTATTTGGGCCTGCAAATATTTCCGGTACCGGATCAATGCCAAGCAACATGGAATCAGCCAAAGCTTGTCCATTGGAAAATGCGGTCAATCGAAGCACTACTTCACCGGATGCCCGGTCATGGTGTCCGGGGAAATATACAGGTCTGACGATCCTGGGGTTGCTGAATGCCCCATCGCCACTGGTTTGCCACAACAGGCTGTCAATGCCGGCCGGAACATTGCTTTCCTGAATGTTCAAAAGGGGTTGGGTGGAGCAGATGAATTTGTCTTCACCGGCGAATGGATAATGCACGGCAAATGCAAATGGACTTTCCAGTCCTGCCAGTTGATCGCTGGCACCCTGATCTTCATTGATGACGGCAGTCACAGCCACTCTGGCCCCTTCCGGCAAAACGAAAACGTAAACGGTATCGGTGATCAGGTCTTCAACAGATTGATCAAACTGATAATCTGCAAAAGAACCATAATATAGACGGTATCCAATCACATCCGCTTCGGGATTGCTTCTCCATTCAATTCTTGTCTGATTGTTGATGTTTTTCCTGACCACATGAGAAGGCGCCGAAACGGGTGCATCCGGATCGGGTTGTTCAAGAAACGGTTCGTAAATCAATTCCCCGAGATCAGGATCATTCGGAGCATGGTACATCAGCCTGTTAATGATGCTGTCATTTGTTGTACCCCAGAAGTTGTCAGTAATATGAATATCTACCGCAGTCAGGTTCTTAATAATACCCTCAGCTCCATCATTATAATCAAACACATTATTATTGTTGAAATCTATGTCACCTTCAGACTGAAAACTCAGGAAATCATTTTTATTGGCAGTAAGTGTATTATGGTAAAGATGGATGTCGTCTGAATTATTTCTGATGGTTATACCTTTATTATTGTGGTAAATATTATTGTTGAAAAATGTAACCTGTTGTGCATTGGTAAAATCAACTGCCGAACTGTTGTTCCAGAATATATTATTGTTTACCGTAACACCTTTTACAGAAAGTATAAGGCCATGACCACCGTTTCCGGTACCGTTATTGATTATAAAGTTATGACTGATGGAAGTCCCTCCTGAAACACCATGGGAGGTTGAAAACAACCATATCCCATTTCCTGCACTTTGTAACAGATTGCGCTCAAAGAGGTTATTATCGGCAGTGGCATGATCGATGCTTTGCAGGAAAATATTGATATCCGCATTGCTGAGGTTGTTTCTCATGATATGGTTACCGGAGGCACTGTTGCCATTTCCTGAAGCTGATATTTCAATGCCCCGAAGGTTGTTAGCGATCTTGTTATCCGTGATATGCCAATCCGAACTGTTTTCCAGCAATAGCCCCGCAGTCAGGTGATTGCTGATATTTGAATGCCGGATCAATACATAATCGCTTGATGAGCCCCTTATACCATGTTGTGCATGACGTATGCCTGCGTATTCAATGTGCACCTGATCCGGCTCGCCAATCGAACTGAGTGTGATTCCGTTCCAGAACCATGAGTCATTGGCCTGATGGTTGGGAATAAAATACACACTATCGTTTGGTGCTCCCGAAATGTGTAACTGTCCGCCATCCACAAACATCCCGCTGAACTGATTAAACTTTACGGTGGCCCCCGCTTCAATATCAAGCCTGATCTGCGAAGGAATAATGACGGTTTCAACCACCACGTAAGTATTGCCGGCTGTCCATGTGGCATTTGACTGCAGTGTCCCGCCAACAAATACCTCACTTGGAGAAACAGTGTAAGGGAAAAACAGAAATACTATCCATAATCCTGCATACAACAGGTTTATAGATTTGCGAATATTTTCCCGGAGAGCGCTCATTGCAGTTAGAGGTAATATATGATACCCAGTTGAATGGCAACGCCATGCAGGCGTCTTTCAATAGGGTGATCCGGATACAATTCGTTAATATATCTTTTGTATTGACTACCAAGAACCAGGTCGGCCTGGTTGTTTATCCTGGTTTTAACACCAAGTCCCAATTGGTAACCCAGCAACCATGTATTCAAATCATCCCGGCCCATAGAACCGGATGGATATCCTTCCCGGTCAAAAATTGACACTCCGTTTATCCAAAGAGGTGTGCCCATATTGACACCACCATTAAGAAAAAACGTAATGTCTTCGCTGACGTAAACATCGTATGACAGACCCAGTTGCAGTTCCAGTAACCCCAGGCGATTTGTCCGTTCAATCATGATTTCCTGCGATTCCAGGGGTATATATACAGAATCGGTCACATATGTCCATATCTGCTCCCCGTTGATGATTGTAAAAAATGCATCGAGGGTGTCGATCCGGAAGAAACCTCCGGTGGTATAGAGCTCAGCATAGTTAAAAGGATTCGCGTGGCTATTCAGCGACAACCCACCGCCCACACGCAGTGCTCCGGTTTTGTAATTCACGGCCGCAGTTAGTCCCATATTACTTGCTGAAAAAGATTCTGCGCGGCGCACATCATCCAGATCTGGATTGGCTACCGGTAGATTCTTATTTTGAAAACCTGCAACCATCTGCCCGTAAGCGATGGAAACCGTCCAGTTTTCTTCCCTGATCTGTCTTCGGGAAAGCACAGACCGTGATGCAATTAACGGCCGGACACCGGTGCTAAGCGACTGGCGGTACCGAACCTGCACGATTGTATCGCGAATAACTACTGTGTCTGTAACAATCACAGGCACTTCTACGATCTTAATGATGGTATCCGGAGGATTCGTATGAACTGCTGTTCCCTGCGCACCGGAACTAACGTATTGGGCAGATCTGTGAACAACCATTTGATTGCCCACCCTTGAATATTCATAACCAATCAGGGCAAGTATCTCACTCAGAATCTGACTTGCCGGCTTATCCGTAGCACTGTAAGTTATTGTCCTTCCGAAATCAGGGTCAGAAGAGGTAAAAGTCAGACTCATGCCATGTTCCAAAACCAACCTGTTAAGGATAGTGCCAACAGATTGGTTTTCTGCAGAAAATGAAATAACGGGACCGCTATCATTCGTTTGGCTGCCCTGTAGCAGGGAATGGCTCCAAAAGAGGATCAGAAAAATGATCGCAAAACTGCGAAAATGAAGAATTTTGGCCCCAAACATTCTGATTTACAAAGTTTTTGTTTACATGACCATTAAAACACATGTACACATAGAGATGTTCGAAACACGAACCGGAAAAAATTAAGGTTTTTGAATATACACTTGTTCTGCATGAATCTCAATTTTCAGATCAAAAATCATTGCAATTGCCCGGAAAACATCCTCGAGGTCTTCATCAACAAACCTTCCTGTTAGTTTCATCCCGGTAAGGTCTGCATAATTTTCAATATTGATTTTGTAATTTCTTTCCAGGATACTAAAAACATAGTCTAACGGATCGTCATTAAATTCCAGAACTCCCGTTTTCCATGCCAGGAAGTTCATATTTCCGATCTGTTCCTGTTCAATGGATTGATTGACCTGATCAAAAGTGGCCCGTTTACCGGCAGTTAAATCAACACTCAAAGACTCCATTTCGGACGATTGCAGTCTAACGCTTCCGCTTACCACTGAGACTTCAAGGATCGCGGGATTAGCTTCGTTGCGGGCGATATAAAAAGATGTCCCCAGAACCAAAACGCTGGCACCTTCCTTTCTGACAATGAAAGGCAGGTCATTGGCAGCTACATCAAAATAGGCGTTTCCGGTAAGCGTCACTTCACGAAGGTTTCGCTGAAAAGAACGCGGATAGGTTATGGTTGCACCGGCTTGCATTGCAATGCTGCTGCCATCAGGCAGAATGTATTCGGCAGATTCCGTGGTTTCAGCATAAACTGTAACCATTTCAATATCCTTAGGAAGAAAAAACATTACGAGGGACACGATCATAAGAAGAATGGCAGCGGCAGCAGAAAACTGAAAAAATGTCTTTCTTATTGATCTGATTTTGGGCTTACGCACCGTATGATCATCACTTTTCTGAATATCATCCAATTTGTCTAATTCCAGCTCTACTTTTTCCCAGGCTGACCTGGTATCGAAACGGATGTTTTCTGCCATTCCGGGTGTGATATCCCATACAGCCTCAAATTCCTTGAACAGGGAACGGTTTTCCTCCGATTGGGCAAGCCATTTATCGAGTTCAAGCTTTTCTTCCGGCTTAGCCTCACCGGATAAAAATCTTGTAATCAATACCTTATAATCAAAATTCGATTTCATGCTTCTTAGTCAATTTCTATATTATCTGACAGTTCATGGATGGCTTACCCTTATTCCCTGTTTCAATTTTTAAAATCAGGAAAACTCATCAATCAAGCTACAGATAATTCATCATCAATAAAAAACAAATGGGCAAATAATCCCTCAGATGTTTTCGCATGTGCTCAAGAGCGGCCGACAAGTGTGCTTCAACGGTTTTAACAGATATTCCCATTGCATCCGCTATTTCTGCATATTTCAGGCCTTCCTTTCTGCTAAGCTCATAAACCCTTCTTCTTTTCTCAGGCATGGCTGCAACCGCTTTGGCGGCAAGCATCATGATCTCTTTTTCTGCAACGCCTGATGAAGGTTCTGCGGTGATGGCTGCTGTTGCCATTGCATACCGCTGATGTGCGGCTTTTACATCATTATGTTTTTTGTGATTGATGATTCTGTTTAATGTGGTTCTGTATAGATAAGCCTTGAGTGATGTTTGCACATCCAGCTCTTTTCTTTTGATCCACAGTTTCACAAAAATATCCTGAACAATTTCTTCGGAAATTTCTTCGGAATAGACACGCTGCACGGCATAGCGGCAAAGCGGCGCATAAAAAGATTCAAAAATCTCTGCAAAAATCTGCCTGTCGCCTGCACGCAAACCTTCAATAAAACGACGGTTACTCTCTTCCATCCTTTACCAATTGCCCATTTATATTCAGACAACCATATATGCGTTTACCCTTAGTACCGGTAAAAAAAATTAAATGGAGTTTTTGAAGATGGCATCAGAAAGGAATGACAGCCCGGACCCTGTAATATACCTCAACATCCTTATCGCGTCCCATTTCCCTGACAGACTGCGCAGCTCCCAGACTGTGCACCAGTTGCAGTCCACCGATACTGATAACGTTTTTCAGTTCTAATCCGGTTCCGGCCCTTTTCACTACATCATCGCCGGGCAAGAAATCATCACTCCATACCAGACCCCCATCAATGAAGGCCGTTAAACTTGTGCGCCCCAGAGATACCAAACCCAAAATCCGGGTTTGCAAACTCTCCATGAATGGCATCCTGTATTCCAGAGTACCAAATAGCAAGCGATCACCGACAGCATAATCACGGTATCCACGAACCCTTTCGGTGTCGGTATATAAAAAGTCCAGACCGGGCAACATGTCGCCAAACCGGATATCATCATACCTGCTGAGGCCTATATAGTCCTGGGGAAAGGCATCACCCCATTGTGCGATAGCTCTGCCATAGAGAAAAAAACGGTTGCTACCTCCGCCGGGTAGTATTCTGTAAGCCTGAACGTCGGGCCGGATATATTCTGTTTCACCACCCAACATCCTGGTGGCAGCTGTTATTCTGGCATCAAAACCCCATCCTGCCAGGGGATGGATTAAATTGTGGGCATAAGGTTTTTGCTTTCCCAACCGCAATCCCAGCCGGAAATCCTGCTGCCAGCCGTCTTGTGGAGTATCAGAAAAGAAACCGGGTTCTTCTTCCCAGAACCTGTTGGCATCGGTATATTCGTATCTGAGACGACCATAAAGTGTTGAGCTCACAAAGGTATTGTTGATCCAGTCGCGGGGAAGGGTAGCCAGCAGGTATGCGCCGGAATTGGTCGTTACCAGGAAATCGCGTTCAAAAAACCTGCCGGTGAAACTGTTATGATACAGGTTTACACTCAGGGAAGGGCTGAACTGATTATTGGTGTAGCTGAAGAAAAACAGGCTGTTGTCACGAAATTCCCTGAAAGAAACGGCAGCGGCCATCGTGAACATGTGCTTGGATAGCGGCTCGCTGAAAAGCGATATCACCCCAAGCCCGAAATCATCGCTGCTGGTAAAATAGGGAAAAGGCAGTGTAGCTGCGTGGCTGATATTCTTCCAGGAGTTGTATTCGTAACGATCGATAATCAGACTTTCATCCGGTGCCACATTGGTGGGAATCACACTGGGCGGCTTATGGGTAAGCCATTTTGTGTAAGCCGGATTAATATCCACAACCGGTTCATCTTTTCTTCTGCCGGCATCAATAATATATATCTCATTGTCGCGCTTGGTGTCTGAAGTGGCTATGACCAACCTGCCATTTTCGTGCAGTGAATCAGGCGGCAACCATTGCAGGGCTGTGGCACCTGCAAACAGCGATGTGATTCTTTCTTCACGGGGTTGATCGGCAAAGGGGTCCAACAGGAAAACATTGGGGACATGGTCGCGAAGGCTGGTATAAGCCAGCAGGCTGCCATCGGGGCTCCAAAGCGGATGACGGTCGTCGTGATCACCATCCGTCAGGATTCGCTCCTCGCCGTTTTCCAGATTGAGAACAATAATGTGGCGGCTACCATCCGCTTCAAAGCGAAGGAAAGCGAGGTGTGTACCCTCAGGGTTTATAGCCAAACGGCCGAGTTGCACATCGCCGGTGTGGAGTGTTATCCTTGATGTATCCCTTGTACTGAGATCCATGGTAAAAACATTTCCCGTTCCGGACTCATTCAAAACATAATATAACCGCGAGCCTTCCGGTGAAAAAACAGGATAGGCGGCCCTTGCAGAATGGGTGATCCTTTCGCGCGATCCTGTATTGACATTTATCAAATAGATATCATTGAGGATCGATCCGTGCGTTCCCCTTGCAGGTGCGGCATAAGCGATCTTTTCACCATCGGGGCTCCAGCTTACTGGCGACAGGAAGCTGCCTTCCCGGAGAATATTTCTGCGACGCAAAGAATCGTTTTGGATCACCGACAACTGCTGATAAGGCCGCTGGGAGGAAACAAGCGAAATTACCGCGATCATGCTGGTATCCGGACTGTATTGCACATCCTGGATGAACAGGCCGGGTATTTTTTCTGGATCTGCACCAAGCGAATCGCTCCGCTCCATTTTTGCCGCAAGACTGTGATAGTAAATGTTTTTGTGCCTTCTCCATTCGTCCTCAAAATCACTGAATGTCCTTCCGGTTATTTCTTTGAATGCGCTGTTGAAATTGTGTACCCGAATCAGGCCCCCGAAGATTTTTTGACGATGGGCAAGGATCTCCGGCAACAGGCTGTCACCATAAGCGGCGGAGAAATAACGCATTTGAGCGTTTCCAACGGCATACATCAAAGCAGTGTTTCTGATGGAGGTGCCGTCTTCATAGGATGGACGGCCATCATAGAATGCCTGGCGCAATAAGTGATCTCCCCGCAGGGCATGCCAGGGTTCCGTATAATATTGGGCAACCCCTTCTGTCCATGGAACAGGCATGGCTGCCGCAGTTGGAAGCAGTCCGGGAAGCCTGAGATTTGACTTTACCGCTTCGAAATGAAAAATATGGGCCAGTTCATGGGCAATCACGGTCCGCAACCACTTTTCCCTGCCGCTCCAACCTTCTGCAACCTGATTCAGGTTCACCCAGATATTGGTATAAGCCCGCGGAAATGGCACGGCAAATCCGTTCATAATTTCATCCTCATCACTGAGATTGATTCGAATTTTGTAATCAAAGCGAACATCCATGTTTTCTGACAGGGCTTCATACGTTGCTTCAGCAATGGAGGCTGCCTGTGCTTCAATACCTGCAAGGTGAGCAGGATAGCTGATGATGAAATGTTTGGTTTCAGCACTTTTCCACTCAAGTTCGGGATGGTTACGCTGGTTAAACATAGAAAACCCAATGGGAAAATCACGGGTATATCCAACATTGCATAACAATAATATGGTTATTGTTAAGATGAGAAAGCTTTTCAAAAACAACGTCCTTTTCATGATGTCAAACAGATAAACAATTCATTAACAATTTATTCAACCAGGCGACCGGTAAGTGTCGCTCCACCCAATTCGGGGATGACCTGCTCATACTTCAATACCATGTTTGAGGTTTTATCCACCCAAATGGTTTGTGCACCGGGAGCGCCATCGGCAGGCTTTACCTCCACTTTCCAGGTCTCTTTGCCATCTTCCATTGTTTCTGAATCAACACGCAAACGATAGAGCTTTTCGGACATGGTATTCAGATCGGCATTGCGAAATACCGCGGTGTATTCCGGGGCAAGAGGCAGGGTAGCAAGAAGCATAACCATTGCAGGCCCTTCAGCATAGAGAGGTCCACTAAAATCAATATGGACAGGGATTATTTGTTCTCCCATGTTGATCTCTCCTGTAAGCTTTTCGGATGTATATTCAATTTCTATCTGCATTGGTCCTTGTGTAATCTGCCTGGTCAAAGGGGTCAGAGTGGCAGCATGCAGCCTTATTTTGTCCTCAGACTGTCCCATTGGAGAACTGCTGGTTTCTGTAACGATCACATAATCAACTTCATTGACAATATGGATGTGGTTTTCCATGTCAATTCCCATGACTTCCAAATGGATATTATAAGTAAAACTTCCTTCGGGTAAGGCTCTTGCAGGCAACAAAACACGTGCAGCATCATCAGCGCTGATCTCTTCAGGCAATGTAACAGTTTCGATATCAACGGTTATCTCCTTCAGGCGCTGGGCCACATCTTCAGGCATATCGGGCTGGTACCTCCCTCCCACATGTTCAGCAAGAAATTTTTCCATGGCTGCTATAAAGGCCATGTTATTCACAGGCCTTGCAAATCCATGGCCTTCATCAGGTGCGTTCAGATATATTACCGGAAAACCCCTGTCGCGCAATGCCACCACGATTTGGTCGCTTTCCGCTTTGAGTACACGCGGATCGTTTTGCCCCTGCACCACCATCAAAGGCGCAACAATCTGATCGGCTGAGAAAAGCGGTGATTGTCTGATCAGCTGAGCCTTGCCTTCCGGTGTGGAGGGATCGCCCATGCGCTCATGAAACATTTCACGGATGGATTCCCAATATGGTGGTATGGAGTTCAGCAGGGTAATCAGGTTTGAAGGACCAACAAAAGATACACCGGCGGCATAAAGATCCGGCGTAAAGGCCAGACCTGCCAGGGTTGCATAACCCCCATAAGATATTCCAAAAATGGCAATCCGGTTTGGATCAGCTATTCCTTCTTCAACAAGGTATTTGACGCCCCAGGTGACATCGTCCTGCATAAGATCACCCCATTGATTGTTTCCCGCATTGAGAAATTCTTTTCCAAATCCTGTGCTACCTCTGAAGTTGGGCTGCAGAACCGCGTATCCACGGTTGGCCAAAAACTGCACCCACGTACTGAAACCCCAATAATCCCTTGCCCAGGGCCCACCATGGGGAAACACAACCACGGGCAGATTGCGGCCTCCAAATCCGTTGGGTATGGTTAAATAGGCCGGAATCTCCAAGCCGTCGGAGGATGGATAGCTAATAGGCAACATCGAAGACATATAATCCGGATTCAGCTCAGCCCGTGGTGTAAACTGGTAAGTCAGTGTCATGGTTTCTTTGTCGTAAATATACACCGACGAAGGCCGGATATCGGAATACACAGACACCATAAACAAGGTTTCATCTATGGTTCCGGAATAAAATGTGACCTCCATGTCGCGCCCCAGTTCATTCCTGACATGTTGGAAATGCCTTTCATATTCATCATTCTGGAAATAAATACGCATCCTGTCATCCACATAAAATGTAGCAATGACTTCACCGGTGTTGTCCGACTGCCACAAACCGGCAAAATCGACACGGTTTTCAGGATCCTTCTCCAAAAAGGTTTTTTCAAGACTTTGAATATCCATAAGATAGAGTTTACTCTTGTCGCGATTGACACCCCTGTCTGTAACCAGATAAACTTTGTCATTATCGGCATGGAAACCTGCCGGATAAGCGGTTTCAAGCATGGTCCATTCATATATCAGCGTTTCTTTCCCGTCGGGGTCCAGTCGCCAAAGCTCATTGTCACCATTGTCTTTGGATCGGCTTGCAAGCCTGAGCCGGTCTTCCCTGTCAAAGACCCATGAAGTATATCGGTTTGTATTTTCACGCAAAAGCGTTAAATCACCTGTTGAGATGCGCAATTCATAAAGATCATGCCAGGAAGGATCGCGTTTGTTCAGTCCAACATACATCAAATCATTATCCTGACGAGAAATGTGATATATCTGCGCCCTGACACCTTCCATATCTGTGATGTTTCTGGCTTCCGGAATATACCCTTCACGGGCCATGGAAGGATCAACGGCGTAAATATTGAAATTTTCATCGCCGCCCTGATCCATCACAAACAAAATGTATCGGCCGTCGCGCGACCAGAAATATCCCGGAATGGGCCTGTCGGTGCGGTCAGTTAGCGGCAGTGCATCCGAAAAATCAGCATCGCGCTCCTTCACCCAAAGATTACGTGTACCCTCAAAGGGTCGCATAAAAGAAAGATAGGAACCGTCAGGAGATAACTGACCTCCACTGATTTCGGGGTCATCGAAAAACAGCGTTCTGTCAAGTAAAGGCGGCTCACTGCCAATTGCTGAAATACTGGAAACAAACATGATCAATGATATGATCATGGTCAATTTTGGTGCGGTGGTTTTCATTTTGTCTGTTTTTGGTGATTAATTGAAGATCAGGTTGTCAGATGAATGTATTGAAGAATAGTGTCCTAATTAATCGAATAAATTTCTCATATGTGATGAATTCTGAGGGTTATTCACTTTCTGTTATATTTTCCTATGTTTGGGAATTACTAAATATATCAACATTTTTGGAACATTCACAAAATGAATAACACACTAAGGGTAATAAACAAAATACCTGTCCTTAATACTGAATTCAATTATTTTTTTTTGAAAATCAAAGGTAGAACAATTTTAAGTATTAAATGTTTGTGTAAATATGAAAACAATCATAACTTTTTTACTTGTCGCTTTCTGGTTGGTACCGGTTGAAGCGCAACAAAGGCCCTCAGAAACTCAAAACAGATCACATGATGCTCCTTTAGTTATGGAACTCAATTCCTTTAACAAAGGAAATGCCATAAAACCTGAAACCGGCTCGGGTGACAGGAATGCTGGCTCCGACCAAAGGCCAGGTGCCTTTTTACCCGATTATTCGGCAGAAAAGCTTGAGAAGCTGATGGAGCTTCACAACGCAAGGGAACAGGAAGCAGTAGCGGAAGCCCCCGTTCTGCAATTGGCGGCTCCAAGTCTTTCCTCACCTGTACGCAATTCCTTTCCCATTGATCCACTTTCATGGACAAACAATTTGACGGAAGATACCGGTCAATGGATTTTTTGGGGCTCAGGGCAGCAAGATAATGCACTGGGCAGCTTTGCGCCAATGGACTGGAATGTGGCACAAAGGTTCAGTCCCGCAGATCTGGCAGGTTTTGAAGGCTTTGTATTATCAAAGGTGCGGTTTTTCCCGGCAGATCCTGCAGACTTCACCATAAGGGTCTGGCAGGGAAATAATCCCCCTTCAATGGTCTATGAGCAAGAAGTAACGTCTTACAACCTGAATGAGATGAACACTGTTGAACTCATTCAGCCGGTAAATATTAATGTAAATGAGGACTTATGGGTTGGTTATCGTTTTGTTGCTGACCCCGATGGTTCTTCTTTGTTTCCGGCCGCAATTGATGGAGAAAATAGTGTAGCCGGAAAGGGCGACATGATTCAGCTCGTCGAAGGGTCATCATGGGAGTCTTTATTCCTTAATTACGGTATTCCGGGTAACTGGATTATCCAGGGTTTTGTTGAGCCCGGAGTCGATAATGATGCACCGGCTGCCCCGGAAAACCTGTCTGCCACACCAGGCGCCCAGGGAGCGCTGGAAGCTTTCATTAGCTGGAACAACCCTTCACTTACCTTTGGAGGAGAAACACTTAATGAGCTGGATATCATCTCGATTTTTCGTAATGGCGAGTTGATCCATACCATTTCAGACCCTACACCGGGTGCTCTCACAACATTTACAGATACACAGGTGGAAGACAATGGAATCCTAGTATATTCAGTCAATGGAGAAAATCAATGGGGTCCGGGGGCACTGGCATCAATAAATATATTTGTGGGTGAAGATGTACCTGCTGCACCGGAAAATGTTTTGCTCACGGCAACCGAAAGTGATGCCCTGATAACATGGGAAGCTCCTGTTGAGGGCTTAAACGGAGGGTATTTAAGTGATGATAACATTGATTATATAGTGGTTAGATTTCCCGGCAATGTCATCGTGGCCCAAGGCCTCACCGAACTTTCATTTCAGGATACAAATATTCCTTCTGCCGGTAACTATTTCTACAGGGTAACTGCCAGTAATCATATCGGAATCGGTGGTACAGCTCAGTCAAATACTGCTTTGCTGGGTTCCGACAATATCGTATTCTTTGAAACCTTTGACTATCCGGTTGGTAGCATTCCGGAAGAATGGACCCTGCAAGGCGTTCCCCATGGTTGGTCAGTTAATTCCTCTGCCCAGGCAGGCGGCACCGCTCCGGAATTAAGGCTCAATTTCAGCCCTTCTATCAGCGGAACAAGCAGGATGATTTCCTACCCCTTCAGCGTTGAAGGAGGTACGGAGCTTTCTCTTTCTTTTAAACAAAAATTAGTCAATTTCGAAGGCTTTGACAATGATGTCGTTGCGGTGGATGTCAGTTTTGATGATGGCTCCACATGGAATACTGTTTGGGAAACTGTGGTAAACAGTAACATTCCGGCCGGTGAATACAATGCATATTTTCAGGTTCCCTCAGGTATCAATGAAATGGTAATTGCTTTTCGATTCTCAGGAAACACATGGAATATCAATGAGTGGTATATAGATGATGTGATTGTTCAATATGTATTGGATAACGATTTGGCAGCCAAAGCAATTATCGGAAACCAGAATGCCATTGCCGGTGCTGAGAATTCATATACTATCCGCGTTAAGAATACCGGTGCCAATACGCAATCCGATTATATTGTCAGATTGATGAAAAACGACGGAGAGGAAATTGCCTCATTACCGGGAAATCTGATCGCCTTCAATGAGGTGCAGGATTATGCATTTACCTGGATACCGGATGAAAATGAACTTGGCCCGGTTACACTGTATGGCCTGATTGATTTTCCCGCTGACGAAAACCCTTCCAACAATGCAACTCCTGTGCTTCAGGTCACGGTTGTATCGGCAGGTTCAGTGATCGTATCTATCGGTGACGGAAACACACTTTTTGGAATGCCCTATGACTTTTTCTGGGACCACAGCTTATCCCAAACAATTTATTACTCTGAAGAAATAGGACTATCAGCAGGTTTCATCACCGACCTAAAGTATTACTTTAGCTTTACGGCAGATTATCTCAACAAGCATATCATGATCTGGTTGGGAGAAACCGATCAGGCCGACCTAACCGGAGGATGGATGAAAAAACCACACTACAGCTCGTTTTTGACGGGAACCTGGATTTTTTCAAGGATGATGGTGAAATCCTGATCAGCTTAGATACCCCTTATGTCTATAATGGCGAGAACCTGGTGATTTATTCTCTGAAAACAGACACCCAATGGAGCTCAGGCAAGAATTTCCTGAACACCCTTGACGGCGGTTCAAGTCGATCACGGCGTGCACAAAGGGATTCCACACCTTTTGATCCGGCAAATCCGGACGTTTCCGGTGAAACAGTTTCTGCATTTCCCAATATCAGCATCTATATCAATACCGAAGGACTTGCATCTTTACAAGGCACTGTTACCGATGGAAGTAATCCACTACAGGATGTTGAAGTACAAATAGTTGGAACCATAAATCAGGTACTCACAGACGAAAATGGCTTCTATGAATTTCCGGTGATACAACCGGGTTTATTCGACATTAGCTTTAACAAATTCGGTTATGAGTCTCTGGTTGTTGAGGATGTGCTTATTGAAGGTGACATGATAAACGAATTAAATGCAGCGTTGACTGAAATCCCAAGCTTTTTGGTAACCGGAATTGTCTCCGGCAATGATGGCCTGCTGGTTGAAGGTGCCTCTGTGATGCTGACAGGCTATGATGAGTATATTACAGAGACCAATGAATCAGGATCATTCTCATTCCCATCCGTTTATCAGGGAATTTATGAAATTCGTGTAATAGCCCATGGATATGACCTGTTTGTGGATGATGAACTTTCCGTTGAATCTGATATTGTTTTGGAGATCACTTTGACACAAAGCCTCGCAAACCCATTTGCCCTCAAGGTTGAATTGGATGATCAAAACCCCGGAAATGCTCTGTTAAGCTGGAACTCCGGCATTGAAAGGGAGTTTCGGTATGACAGCGGAACGCCATCCACCTCACTGGGAGCATTTGACACCAATTCTAATTCTGTGATGGGTGCTGTGCACAGAAACAGCGCAATACTGAATGATATGTCCTGGTGGATTCCGTTTGATAGTTCTTTCCCTATGCCGGAGCAAATTAATGTATGGGTGTTTGGCCTCGATGAGAGCGGAGAGCCCAATCCCGATGATGTTCTTTACAGCCAGTCTGATATCCCTATTGCATTTAACGAATGGAATACCTACACTTTCAGTCATCCGGTTGACGCTCCTTCAGGCTTTCTGGTAGGGATTGGAGCAGAAAACTACATCATTCTGGCTATGGACACAGGTGATGACCCGGACTGGCCCTTCATACCCAATACGCAATATGTCAACTTTGACGTAACAACTCAGGGTTTTTCGACCATTGAAAGCTTTGGATTTCCCTGGAATTTTTTCATCCGGGCAAATGGTTTGGACCTTGGCAGCCTTGATTTTGATCAAAAAACGAATCCCCTTGCTATTGCTGATGGTTTCAACATTTATCTTAATGATATGGAAGAAGCCATTGCATTCACTGAAGAGATAGAATACCTGTTTACCGGGCTGGACGAAGGAACATACACTGCAGGTGTTCAGGCAGTTTATACAACCGGATTATCAGAGATCGTAACCATCGACTTCGAAATGATCTATCCGGTTGATATAACCATCAATTTGACCACCAATTCGGGTGTTAGCCCGGAAGGAGCTATTGCCTCACTAACCGGAAATAGTGATAATCAGTTGATTTACACCGGTGAAGCGGACGAAAATGGTACCATTGTGATGAATTTTGTAAGAAAAAGCACCTACACCTTAGAGATTAGCCTGGAAAACCACCAAACTTATGTAGATGAAAATTTGGTTATTGATGATGATCTTATTTTGGATGTCGAATTGTTGGAAGCAACAGATGAACCATTTAACCTTACGGTATTAACCGAGGGCCTTGAAGCCGGCCAGGCACTGTTTACATGGAACAACCCGACTCATGGATGGGCGGAAACTTTTGACAGTGGACAATTACCCGAAGGCTGGACACAAATTGTTACCAACACCGGTACAAATGCAGGATTGCCGGCTACATGGCATATCACAGGCGTTGTTCCCTTTAGCACAAACAGTGTGGTACCAAAATCCGGCGATTACCAGGCCTTTATGATGTGGAGTTTCCAGCATCAGGATGAATGGCTGATCACGCCTGAGTTCACCGCACCTGCCGGGGACCTGACTTTCTGGTATCATGGGGTCAATGGCTCCACCTTCGGTGACAACTATTATGTGAAAATAAGCAACGATGGGGGCAACAGCTGGGATATCCTCTGGAATGCCAGTCAGCTTCCACCCGGCAACAACTTTTACCAGGCTCCGGCTGTTATTGATCTAACCCATTATGCCGGTCAGGATGTCCGCATCGCCTGGCGCAACGAAGACGGACCGGGAAATTTCGGCATGTGGTACATGTGGGCCGTTGACAATATCAGCGTTGGTGATTTGGACATTGATGTGAAGGATTTATTGGTTGTTTCTTCGCCCAATGCTGAAAACATTTCAGGAGCTTCTCCTCTCGGCAGCGGACCGGCAAACAGTATCAGCGGCAATTCCAAAGCAGGTAACAGCCAGTTGGCTGTGAACGGTTTCAATGTATTTCTGAACGGAAACCTGATGGCAACCGGCATATCCGACACCCAGTTCCTGTTTAGCCAACTTGCCGACGGCGAATACACAGCCGGTGTTCAGGCAATTTACAGCACGGGGACATCCGAGATCGTGGAAATTGACTTTGTGGTTCACGATACCCGATTGCTGGCTCTCGTCGCTCAGCCTGCAGGCAGCGGTATGCTGCAAGGCTCTGCATGGTATCCGGCCGGAGCGGAAGTGTTTATCAACGCCATACCCAATGAAGGGTTCATCTTTCTGAACTGGACCGACACGCAAGGAACTGTTGTTTCAGAACAACCTGCATTTTTCTTCACCATGCCCGACAATGATGTTATCCTGATCGCAAACTTTGATGAATTTGAAACTTTTGCCCTCACATTCAACATTGATATGACCAATGCCGACTGGATGGATATGGATCATGAAGTGGTAAACATTACCGGATCGATGCATAACTGGGCAGTCATTGGTGATATTGCCAGGGACCAGGCACTTATGCGTGTAGATAACTCCCACATTTTTACCATCACATTCCATTTGCCACCGGACGTTTATGCCTATGCCTACTTCCTCAATGAAGGCGAACATGACCATGAATGGGAAGATGTGCCATTGCGTGAAATTGTGCTGGATGGGGATAAGGTCGTAAATGATGCGTGGGGCTTGCCAACAAACATCGAAACACTGCAGCCGGAAACCATTCTTGTTTATCCAAACCCCTTTACCGACAGACTTCACGTGAGAGGTGCCGATTGGGCAACGCATATAAGCATCACAGATATCATGGGTAATACCATCATGGATATGCCGTTTACCGGAGAAACCATTGGTACCGGTCATCTGCGTACCGGAATGTATTTACTCAGGTTACGCGGTGAAAACGGTAGGACGGCCGTACATAAAATTCTCAAGTACTAACAATCTACTGCGGATTCATCCGCAGTGCATATGGTTATGCATTTTGTGAAATGCCGGGAGTATGCTGACTTCAGCGTCCCGGCATTTTTTCATTACTGCCATTTTTTGGTTGTTGAGTTTTTGCAACCGAGATAGCCATAGATCATACAAAAAAAAATTACTTTTGTCTATATGATCACCGGCTTGTGTATAAAAATTGCCGGCTGTCGTTGACGTTTCAACCTAATCCTTAAAATAAATGAGAAAAAGACTACACCTGCCATTGCTTCTGATCTGTTTACTGACCGTTTTTCAGTCAAAAGCAAACAACAATGAAGACCGTTTAGCGGAGCGGCTTAAGAAACATGTCAGCGTGCTTGCATCCGATACCCTTGAAGGCAGGGGTTTAGGAACCAAAGGAAAGATAAGGGCAAAACAATACATTGCAGAGCAGTTTGCGAACATTGGCCTTGAATCATTTAGTGAAGACTATTTTCAACAGCTTGATCTTCGCATTGGGTTAGCCAGGGTACCTGCCACCAATATCATCGGCTACCTTCGCGGTTCAGACCTTGAGCTGGCTGATGAATATATAGTTATTGGTGCACATTATGACCATTTGGGGTATGATTATTTTGATGGTGAAATGTTTATTTTTCCGGGTGCTGACGATAATGCTTCCGGGGTAGCTGCCATGATCGAAATCGCTGCTCATTTTGCCGCGAATCCGGGATCACATGCCAGAAGCCTGATATTTATTGCTTTTGACGCAGAGGAAAGCGGTTTGCTCGGTGCACGAAGGTTTGTTGAAAACTTTGCATATGTGGATACCGACAACATCAGCATGATGTTTAGCCTCGATATGGTCGGCATGTATGAAGCCAACCGGGGACTTCATCTTTTGGGAATGGGCACGCTGGATGATGGTGAGCGTATAGCGAGGGAAGTTGCCGAAGCAACCAACACCAGGCTCAGAAGACTCACCGATGAAGTTCCGGGAAGAACAGATACCTGGCCATTTGGTCAGTTAGGAATACCTTCCGTACATGCTTTTACAGGAACCAGATCACCCTATCACCAACCTGAGGACACCTATGATTTGCTGGATTACGAAGGGATGGCAACCGTTACGGTTTTCCTGCAGTCGCTGATCCAGGTTTTATCCAATGAACCGGTATTGAAGCCATCAGATTCGTTTGAACGCATTCAGGATCCTGCTGGATTGCGCTTAAGCTATGGGCTTAGTGCGCACATCGGAAGCAGCTACCATAGCTACCCAGATGAATTCTTCCGGGCGAAAAACCTCTTTGCTGCAAGCGTCGGATTCTTTGTGCAAGTCAACGCAGGAAACAAATTTGCTTTGCGTCCCGAATTTTTGTACGATTATCACGGAAGCCAGTCAGCCGAAGGACAATACCGTATGCACTCACTGACCATACCATTCAACCTGATCTACTACATGGGAGGAAGTGCTACAGATGGATTTGTAAAACTATATCCCCTTGCCGGAGGTTATTTCAGGTACAACCTTTCAGGAACAGATGGCGGAGAGTCTTTGGACCTGGGTGACCTGCATCCGGCCAGCGAATGGGGGATCAACGCCGGAATCGGATTGCAGGTGATGAGGTTTTCAGTATCTTATACCCGGCGATGGGGCCTTACGAATATTTCGCCATTCCCGGAGACGGATATATATTTCAACGGTCGGTATTTTAGTATTGGTTACCGGTTTTAGGCAAGGGGGTGATATTTGAGTAAGTAGATAGTAGGCAGTAAGCAGTAGATAGTAAGCAATAAACTGATAATTAGGTCAGTAAAAAAATAGATTCAGTAAATTCTCGGTTGGGTTTTAAAAACATTTGAACATTAATCTTTGCGGGCTTATTTTTTTTGAGGCCTTTGCGTGAAACAATTTATTCCTCGCAAAGCCCGCAAAAGAACAAGACACGCAAAAAGCGCAAAGAAGATAGAAGGTGCAAGCTTAACCCAAACCCTAACTTATTGACATTTAGACATCTTGACTTTTCGACATTTCGACTTTTCGACATTTTCACCTCTTCCATGCCGGTTAAATAAAAAACAAAGCCACACCGGTTACGCTGATAATGGCACCCAACAGTTCTTTCCAGGTAATTTGTTGCTTATAAATCAGATAGGTTGCAGGTAAAATCAGTATGGGGGAAATGGACATGATGGTGGAAGCGATACCTGTAGCAGTGTATTTCACGGCTATTAAACTCGATGTGACACCCAAAAAAGGTCCGAATACCGCACCCAGAAGCATCAGCCAAAGGGCTATCCTGTTGTTGAGTGCAATTCCGACTGCTTCCCACTTTTTAAAAACATGAATAACCACGGCAAAGCCGATAATGCCGGCCAAAACACGAATCTGGGTTGCAGAGAATGCATCATAATCCTGCATGCCATATTTACTGAGAACCAGGCCTACCGCTTGTCCCAATGCACCCAAAAGCGCATAGACAATTCCAGTTGGCGGAATTGATTCAGGCAGTTTACCCCGTGGGCTTTTCTTACCACGTTTGTGCAGGATAACCATTCCTATACCAGACATGGTTAATGCCATACCACCCAAATGTATCCAGGCAAGGGTCTCCCCCATCATCAGCCAGCCTACGAATGCTGCAATTGGAGGTACCAGGGTCATGATCAGCAACGACAGTCTGGAACCGATAACGGTAAATGCTTTGAACAAGAACAGGTCGCCAATAACAAACCCGATCAGACCGGAGACAGCGAGCCAAAACCATTGATGAAATGTGGCATCGACGGGGAATGGCATACCGCGCACAATCCATGAAAACATCCCTATGAGAAAAAATGCCATGACCAGCCGGATAATGTTTACCGGTATGCTTCCTACCTTACGACTGGCTGCTTCAAATGTTATGGCGGTGATTGTCCAGCAAACCGCTGTTGCAAGGGCTGCCAGTTCACCAACTCGGAATTCCATGATCAAAATATTTTGCGCGGCAAAGGTACATATATTTCATCGAGATCATCAGTGCCTTGTCAAAGGCCCTGCTTCAAAAAAAAAACCGCTACCCAAAAGATAGCGGTTTCCAAAACAAAACATCTAACCAAAACAACTCACCAATTTCTTACCAGCGTCCTCTGCCACCATATCGCGGCATGTTCATACAATCTCTCCCCGGGGCCTGACGGCCATAGGCCGCGCGACCTCCGGAACGACGCATTGTTCTGTTGTCATAGATTATCTGTTGCTCTTCTGTAAGCAACTCACGAACAGCCCGATGGTGTGCTGCATTATGCTTCATCTGTTCGTTGCGCAAAGCCGTCATTTCGTCAATCACAGCATCAATATCTCCCTGGTTATTACCAATCATAAGATTGCGTTTGCGTGCCCGCAGTTCATCCATTTGGCTGCGATATCCGGTATTCCTTTCGATTTGCTTTAATCGCAGGGCCTTGATCTGCTCTTCCTGCTCCTCTGTGAGATCCGGGATCATCATACAATAGCCTGATTCAATTCTCTGAAACCTGTCAGGCCGTTCTGCAGGCCGCTCAGTGATCCTTTGCTGTGGCCTGACATCCGGTGCCCTTCTTCCCCTTTGTGACATAGCTTCAAAAGAAATGGTCATCAAAATAAAAAGAGTGAACAGGGCAAAAACTTTTGTTTTCATAATACTTGGATTTTTAAGTTTTGAAATCAATCGCACCTTTGATGATATGATCAACCGAAGGTTTAATCCGGCAAAAAAAAATGCATAGGTCCATCAGAACAAAAAGCCAGAGAAGGTTGTTTTAAATAGAAATGATCCTTATTTTTGTGCCGAAATTTAATAAACACAGCGGATATGAACCCGAAAATGATCACGCCTAAAGTCCTGATAGTTGCGGCAATTATACTATTTGCCGCCATGATGAGGCTCGTTCCCCATTACCCAAATTTCACTCCTTTGGCTGCCATTGCCTTGTTTGGCGGAGCACACCTTGGCAGGCGCTGGATTGCCTTTATGGTGCCGGTTAGTGCACTGCTTATCAGCGATCTTTTCCTGGGTTTTCACCATATGATGGTTCCGGTTTACCTCGGTTTTGTGTTGATTGTTTTGATGGGAAGCCTTATGCACAGCCGTGTCAGGATACCTTACGTTATTGGTGGATCACTGGCGGGCTCTCTATTGTTTTACATCATAACCAATTTCGCCGTCTGGGCAATCACACCCTATTATCCTCCAACTTTTGCCGGATTATTGACCTCCTACACCATGGCAATTCCGTTCTTTCACACTGCATTGCTGGGCGATTTGTTTTACAACACTGTGTTTTTTGGCGGCTTTTACCTGATTCAGCAGTATTACCCATCCCTGAAAACCGTTGAAACAGGTTTCAAAAGATAACAAACGGTTCCAAAAAGATTAACAGAAAATCATTCTGACAACATACCCCGGCATTGACCTGGCATATCTTTGTTTGCTTTCGTAAACAATTGTCTGTTGCTATCAATTTCTCTTTGATATTTCCATGTATTTTGGTTATTTTTGTATGAAGCGGGGACTTGATGATGCGTTTGTTTCCAATCATGGGTATCCCTGTTGCACTCAAGGGCAAATTGAATAAATGATGAACCTTTATTCTGGTTGTACCTGGAAAAAATCACGGACATCCAACATATAACATGGCCGTTCGTTTTATTTTGAGTAAGTGTTGAATTTAACCAACAAAATACTGAAAAGGACCCCAAACATGGCACTGACATTTTTCAAAATACCTCGCAACAAAAAATACAACTATCGTCCGGTTTATTATGACCAGAAAAAGGAAGAACGGGAGAAACGTGAAAAGGCTGCTATAGAAGAGGATTCCGGTGATTATGAAAAAGCTCTGAAAGAGCGGCTGCAGATGCGATGGAAGCGCAGTGCCGGCGCCAGGAGCAGGCGTGCATCCAACCAGCGGCTTGTAGCTATTTTTATCGTCATGTTTTTGTTGCTTTACCTGATATTTTTTGCCTAAAAATCTGTTGCATGTCCGACGTAATCAAACTGCTTCCTGATGCGGTCGCCAATCAAATTGCTGCCGGAGAAGTAATTCAACGGCCTGCCTCGGCCGTGAAAGAATTGCTGGAAAATGCCATTGATGCCGGCGCCGACAATATTCAACTCATCATCAAAGACGGTGGGAAGACGTTGATACAGGTTGTTGACAATGGCAGTGGCATGAGTCCTACAGATGCAAGGCTCTGTTTTGAGCGACATGCTACATCTAAAATACAGCAAGCCAGTGATTTGTTTTCGATCCGCACCATGGGTTTCAGAGGGGAAGCACTGGCCAGTATGGCCGCCATTGCCCGCGTTGAGCTGAAAACACGCAGAGAAGAAGAGCAAATTGGCACAGAAGTGATCGTTGAAGCTGCCAGGATGATCTCTCAAAACCCTTGCAACTGTTCAAAAGGCACCAGCATTTCGGTTAAAAATTTGTTTTTTAACACCCCTGCCCGCAGAAACTTTCTCAAATCGGACAATGTGGAAAAAAGACATATCTTACAGGAATTTCAGCGGGTTGCCATAGCCTACCCCGATATATCTTTTCAATACCACCAAAACAACCAGCTCACCCACCAGTTCCCCAAAGCCAAACTGAAACAACGTATATCCAACATTTTTGGCAGCAACTACAACCAACGCGTTGTGCCGGTAAGCGAAAGCACACAGCTTATCCGTGTGGAAGGTTTTGTAGGAAAACCGGAGTTTGCCAAAAAAGCAAGAGGTGAACAGTATCTGTTCGTAAATCAAAGATTTATTCGATCTGCCTACCTGAATCATGCCGTGGATCAGGCATTTGAAGAAATGATTCCTGAAGATGCATTTCCCACATATTTTCTTTTCCTGGAAACAGAACCCGACCAAATTGATGTAAATGTGCATCCCACCAAAACCGAAATTAAATTCCAGGATGAGCGTTATGTTTACCAGATCATTAAAACAGCCGTAAAGCGGGCCTTGGGAAGTTTCAATATATCCCCCAGCCTGGACTTTGAACAGGAAAAAGCATTTGATTTTCCGCTGCCTGATAAAAACAGACCGATCAATCCACCAGGCATCACTGTTAACCCCGAATATAATCCATTTGATCGCGACACAGGTTCCGTGCCACGCAGTGGTCAGGACCTAAGACGAAACGTTAATCCGGGGCAATGGGAAAAACTTTTTCCTTCAGAAAAGGATATACCCCTGCCGCATGGAACAAATGACCAAAAACAATATACCATCAGTCCCGACTGGGATCAAAAAAGACAGGATAACGGCCAGAAGTTTTTCCAGCTTCACAACCGGTACATCATAACCCCGGTTAAGTCAGGTATGATGGCCATTGACCAGCATCGGGCACATGAAAGGGTCTTATACGAAAAGTACCATATATGTTTGACCAGGAAGTCGGCTTCATCGCAACAATTGTTGTTTCCGGAAAATATCAAACTGAATGAAAATGATGCAGCCATTCTCAGGGAAATTTCCGGCACCATAAAGGAATTGGGATTTGGTATTCACGAACTGACAAAAAATACGTTTGTTGTGGAGGCGGTTCCTGCTGACCTTTCAGAAGATCAGTCTGTTCAGTCTGTAATTGAGGGTATTATCGAAAATATGGAAAAAAACATTTCAGAATTAAAAAAGGATTTACATCAGCAGGTACTGAGATCCATGGCCAAACGTATTGCCATCAAGCATGGGAAAGCGCTAACTGTGGAAGAAATGACTGCACTTGCCAACAGCTTATTTGCCTGCGATACGCCTCAGTATACACCCGATGGAAAACCGGTTTTGCAGATTATGACCCTGGATGAACTGTCGCAACGGTTTAAATAAAACAGAAATCGTATTTTTGCCCTTTCAATATTGCAGCGAACCATTTTTCCGGCTTTTAGGCCAAATCATGGCGGCTTTCAATCATTTGCGGAAGCAACAGCAGGACCTTGACAGACAGGATGCTTTTACATGCTGATGCACAATAATAAAGCACGCCAAGAAGAGGGTGGAAACAAAACCGGTGGGTAAACTTTTTTTGAATGTCGCTGTTTAACCCTTAGCAAAGAATAATTATATGATGCAATACAGACCTGCAGGATTTAGTCTTATGCCCATGATTGTCAAGAATCTACTGATAATCAATGGCTTGTTTTTTTTAGCCACAGTTACCCTGGCAGAAACCTTTCAGTTGGACCTCATTAAAACATTGGGCCTTCACATGCCCGGATCACCTGATTTTCAGCCATTTCAGTTTATCACCCACATGTTTATGCATGCCAATCTTTCTCACATCTTCTTTAATATGTTTGCGTTGTGGATGTTTGGCACGGCCATAGAGAACCTGATGGGACCAAAGAGATTTCTGACCTATTACCTGATTACGGGATTTGGTGCGGCTTTTCTTCATCTTGGCGTAAGCTACATTGAAATGCTCAGTTTGCGGTCAGAACTGCTTGCCGCAGGTTATTCAGCCAGCGATCTCAGGCAATTTGTTGAAACAGGCAGGTATACTGTTCTGCCGGGAGTTTCAGAAAGAACCCTGGTCAGTTACCTGACCAAATTCCTGATCCCAGCCGTGGGTGCATCAGGTGCAGTTTTTGGGATTTTGCTGGCTTTTGGTATGTTTTTTCCCAATAATTACATATACCTGTTTTTTGCCATCCCCATCAAGGCAAAATATTTTGTTATGGCATACGGGGCACTGGAGCTATACTTTGGTATTGCGAACCGTCCGGGAGATAACATTGCTCATTTTGCACACCTTGGCGGTATGCTTTTCGGGTTTTTGCTGATCAGGTACTGGCGGCGGAAAAGACATATTTATTACTGATTGATTTTCCATTATTTCCGTTTCATCATTTATGCAGCAATCTATTTTTCAAGAAATCAGGGATTTTTTCATACGCGGCTCCATACTATCGCGCTTAATAGGCATCAATGTTGCTGTGTTTATCCTGGTTAATCTCATCAGGGTATTTTTCTTTCTTTTGGATAACTCCGGTGCGGGAGAAGCCCTGACGCACTGGTTGGGAATATCATCCAATATCCATGTTGTATTGCACCGGCCCTGGACCATCATCACATACATGTTTCTCCACCTGGAATTCTTTCATATCCTTTTCAATATGATTGTGTTGTATGTCGGTGGACGTTTGTTCAGTGATTTTATCGGACGGGACAGGCTGACAGTTACCTATCTTTTGGGTGGAATTGCGGGTGCTGTATTTTACATAGGTGCATACAACATTTTTCCCGTATTCAGGGATGTTGTCGCCTATTCGGTAGCTTTAGGGGCCTCAGCGTCGGTACTTGCCATTTTCATTGCCATATCGGTATATATGCCAAATTATCAGCTTCCCCTGCTCCTTCTCGGACGCATTCGGCTGAAATACATTGCCATTTTCTTTGTGGTGCTGGATATCATCAGTATTGACCAAGGCAACCCGGGTGGTCACATCGCTCATTTGGGCGGCGCTTTGTGGGGTTTCGTATATGCCTCATTGCTGAAAGCCGGCAAAGACCCTGCGCTGGTTCTGGGTTTTTACCTGGGAAAGCTGGGTGGGGTTTTCCGTAAAAGACAGCGCTTTAAGGTTGAGTACACCAGGGGGCGTCCGGAGACAGATGAAGAATACAACCGCAAGCGCGCGGACTATCAGAAAAGGATTGATCACATATTGGATAAAATTTCCAAAAGCGGTTACGACAGCCTGACCAAAGAGGAAAAAGAGCTATTGTTCAGGCAGGGAGACAATTAGTTTCATGAAGCCATTGCATAATTACTGACTATGCCGTTTAAACTGATATCCGATTTCTCTCCCACAGGAGACCAGCCGGAAGCCATAGCCCAGCTGTCAAAAGGTATCAGAGATGGTGTTCCGTTTCAAACCCTTTTGGGTGTGACCGGTTCCGGCAAGACCTTCACCATTGCCAATGTGCTGCAGGAGGTGCAAAGGCCGGCTTTGGTGCTGAGCCATAACAAAACCCTGGCAGCCCAGCTATACGGAGAATTCCGGCAATTTTTCCCGGATAATTCGGTTGAGTATTTTGTTTCCTATTATGATTATTATCAGCCGGAGGCCTATATTCCCACAACCAATACCTATATTGAAAAGGATTTATCCATCAATGATGAAATTGAGAAATTGCGGTTAAGCACCACCAGTGCGTTACTTTCGGGCAGACGCGACGTGATCGTGGTAAGTTCTGTATCCTGCATTTATGGTATTGGAAACCCCGATGACTTTCACAGCAACACCATCTATCTGAATACCGGTGATATTTTGAGCCGAAACCGCCTTTTGCACAAGCTGGTGGCCAGTTTGTACAGCAGAACCACCCTTGAGTTCAAAAGGGGGTAATTTTCGTGTGCAGGGCGATACGGTAGATATTTTTCCTGCTTATGCAGATAAGGCCTGCAGGGTTACCTTCTGGGGAGATGAAATCGAATCGCTCACCTATTTTGAACCGGAATCCGGTCGCACCATTGAGCCCCTGGAGCACATGACCATTTATCCTGCAAATATCTTTGTTACTTCGCCTGACCGTATGAAAACAGCCATCCGCAGCATCCAGGACGACCTGGTTGAGCAGGTGGCATTCCTCAGGAACCAGGGGAGGCAAATGGAGGCGCAAAGACTGGAAGACCGTGTCAATTATGATTTGGAGATGATCCGGGAGCTGGGATATTGCTCCGGCATTGAAAACTATTCGCGTTATTTTGATGGCAGAAAACCGGGCACCCGTCCTTTCTGCCTGCTGGATTACTTTCCGGATGATTTCATTACGGTGATCGATGAAAGCCATGTGACCATCTCGCAGATCCATGCCATGTATGGTGGGGATTTCTCCAGGAAAAAAAACCTGGTGGAATACGGATTTCGTTTGCCTGCTGCATTAGATAACCGGCCATTGAAGTTTCATGAGTTTGAGCAACTGGTCAACCAGGCCATTTTTGTCAGTGCCACACCGGCAGATTATGAACTGCACAAAAGTGAAGGAGTGGTGGTAGAGCAATTAATACGTCCGACAGGCCTGTTGGAACCGCCGGTGGAGGTAAGGCCCAGCCTGAACCAGATTGATGATCTGCTTGACGAGATCAACCAGAGAACGGATAAGTCTGAACGGGTTTTGGTAACGACGCTAACCAAACGTATGGCGGAAGAACTTACCAAATACCTTTCCAATGCAGGTGTCCAGTGCAGGTACATCCATTCTGACGTGGACACTCTTGAACGTGTGGAAATATTGAGGGATTTACGGTTGGGGAATTTTGATGTGCTGATCGGCGTAAACCTATTGAGAGAAGGACTTGACCTTCCGGAAGTATCTTTGGTTGCGATCCTTGATGCCGACAATGAAGGTTTTCTCCGATCGGAAAGGTCCTTGATACAGACCGCAGGACGAGCTGCAAGAAACATAAACAGCAAGGTAATTATGTATGCCGATAAAATCACGCGATCAATGCAGGCCGCCATAGATGAAACTGACAGAAAGCGCGAAAAACAGTTGAAATACAATGAAAAACACGGCATCACACCTGCCCAGATCAAAAAGTCGGTGGAGGCGATTCACGGACAAACCAGTGTGGTGGACCGGAAAGAAAAGGTTTACGCAGACCCTGTTCAGACAGATATAGCCGCCGATCCTGTTGTTCAATACATGACCAAAGACCAGCTGAAGAAAGCCATAAACCAAAGCCGCAAACTGATGGAAAAAGCTGCAAAAGAGCTTAACTTTCCGGAAGCGGCTAAATACCGTGATGAGATGTATGCCCTGGAAAAAATATTTAAAGAAAAATACCTATGATCACATACAATGAATTGGTGGGCTTACGGGATTCCTTTCACCCGGTTTTTAAACCGGACCTGACACCCGAAAATACCTTTATACTTGATCTCTCCGGTAAAAATGGCAAAATTATGGAATTGCCGCTTGATGACACCCTCGGGCTGGAAACACACATCAGGTCTGAAATGGAAGCCCTGGAGGCCTTGTATGCTTATGGCGGATATTTGGAAGACAGGGAAGTATATCGTCGCAGCAAGCTTTTTGCCGGCCAGGGTGATCATGCACGCAGCATTCACCTTGGGATAGACGTTTGGGCTCCGGAAAGAACGCCTTTTTATCTTCCGTTTGACGGAACGGTTCACAGTTTTCAAAACAATGACACTTTTGGTGATTACGGGCCAACCATCATCATGCAACATCAGATCAATCAAAAACATTTTTTTACTCTTTACGGTCATTTATCCGTTGATTCTCTTGATGGGCTGGAAGAAGGTATGCCGGTAATGGCCGGAAGTGAATTGGGTCGTTTGGGCACTCCGTCAGAAAACGGTAACTGGCCTTCCCATCTTCATTTTCAAATCATTACCGATATGATGGGTAAGCACGGTGATTATCCCGGGGTAGCCTTCCGTGAGGAGCTGGGAACATACAAAAAACTATGTCCTGATCCGGCTGTTTTTTTTGCCGGATTATTTCCTAACCTGCATTATTCACAAAAAGCAAACAAATCATTATATTAACCTGAACGCATGATAATAAGATCAAAAGCTTTTAAAAACTAAATTTGTTTGCTTTTTGCAAGTGCTTTTACTTCAGGCCATCTGCTTCGTTGCAAAAGCCTTGAAATAGAATACTATGTCTGCGGCTTTCGACGCCTTGCATCTGACCTAAATTAAAAGCATGAATAATGCAGGCTAAATTGCGGTAAAGTTTTTTGTGTCTTTTACGATACACATATATTCTTTATTTTTGTGCCGATTTATTGTTTATTAATAATCTGACCATATGGATATTTTTACAAAAGCGACGGCCAAAATGGGGCCTTTAGGGCAATATGCCAGTCAGGTACACGGTTACTTCACCTTTCCCAAGCTGGAGGGCGAAATCTCTAATAAAATGATATTTCAGGGGAAAGAAAAGCTTGTGTGGAGCCTGAACAACTATCTCGGTTTGGCCAATCATCCGGAGGTAAGAAAAACAGATGCCGAGGCTGCGGCACAATATGGCATGGCTTTACCCATGGGTGCCCGCATGATGTCAGGACAAACTGATTTGCATGAACAATTGGAAAGAGAGCTTGCTTCTTTTGTTGGCAAAGAATCGGCATATCTGCTGAATTACGGTTACCCGGGCATGGTATCGATTGTTGATTCATTGCTTGACCGCCAGGATGTTGTAGTGTATGACTCTGAATCACATGCTTGTATAATTGACGGCTTAAGGATGCACATCGGGAAGCGCTTTGTTTACCCGCATAACGATATGGAATGTCTTCGCCGGCAACTGGAACGCGCCACCAAGATAGCCGCTAAAACAGGCGGTGGTATTCTGGTAATTACTGAAGGCGTATTCGGTATGGCCGGTGACCTGGGAAAGCTGGATGAGATTGTGGCTATGAAGAAAGATTTCAACTTCCGGCTTTTGGTTGATGATGCACATGGTGTAGGGATCATGGGTGAGACCGGTGCCGGCACCGGCGAGCATTTGGGTGTGCAGGATGGTGTTGATGTATTTTTCGGGACATTTGCCAAGGCTTTTGCATCCATTGGTGCATTTGTTGCCGGTCCAAGAGAAATAATTACCTACCTGATGTATAATATGCGCAGTCAGATTTATGCCAAATCGCTGCCGATGCCCTTGGTGGTGGGCGGATTGAAACGACTTGAGCTGATCCGCACAAAGCCGGAGCTCAGGGAAAAACTCTGGACTATCTCCAACGCACTGCAAAACGGTTTAAAGGAAAGGGGCTTCAATATTGGCAATACCGAATCGCCGGTCACACCCGTAGTACTTAGCGGAGATACTCCCGAAGGAACAAACCTGACACACGATTTGCGGGAAAACTTCAATATTTTTTGCTCTGTGGTGGCGTATCCGGTTATTCCCAAGGGGATGATCATCCTGCGGTTAATTCCTACCGCTGTACATACACTGGAAGACGTAAATTATACGCTGGATGCTTTTTCACAGGTTAAGGAAAAGCTTGACAAAGGTGCTTACGCCACAGGTAAAATCGTAGATGTTCTCTAAACTTTACCGGCCAGTTTCATCACCACCGGTGCGTGGGCCAGTTTGTCGGCAAGGTTTTTCAACAAGGCTTTTTCACCCAGCTTAAAGGGTTTCGACCGTTCGTTGGTATGGATTTTCCCCACATAGCTGACGACCAGCTGCCCTTTGTTTGTTCTGCCTATTCTGATCGGAACCTTATGCTTCCAATCCGTTTCATGAAAGCCGGAGGATGAGTATTTTTGACCCATAAACTCAATTTCAACGCGCATATCCCTTCCGTGTCGCAAACCTTCCGGAATAATTTTCAGTGCTTTTTCAAAGAATCTTTCAGCCGGCAGATCAGTATCCGTGGTCAACTCCTGCATGGCGAACATGCAGTCGAGCTGCCTTACTTTTTGGACAAGATAGCTGGTATATTTATGCATTTTCTGTTCCAGCGTGATGTGGTCGCTTATATCTATGAGTGCTATAAGTGCTCCATCATGGATAAGCTGAATATTATCGGGGAAGCTGAAATAGAGTCCGGCCCAGAACACTTCATCATCGCCCCTGACGAGCTGAAGCTCTTCCCGTACATGCTTTCCTGCCAGCCTTTTTTGTAGGCGGGATTTAATGCTTCCTTCTTCTGAAGAGCCCAAAGCATAATCGGAGAACTTAGAGCCAATCAAATCTTCAGGTTTAAGATGAAGCAAATCAGCCGCACAACGGTTGGCAAAAACGATTTGATGGTCAGCATCTGTCATGACCACACCAACACCCATTTGGGATACAAGCCTGTTGCACATTTCTTCACATTCCAAGAGTGCTTTGGCTGTCTTTTGACTTTTGATGGCGGTGCGGCCCATCAGTTTCAGAATTTTTCTCTTTGCTTTTTTTCGGCTTCGGAGATAGAGAAACGCAGTGGCCGCCCATAAGATGAACAATATCGCCACTACGGCCAATATGAGCTCTTTTGTAAAAAGCTCAGGATTGCTTTGCATCGCGATCATCTTTTCGCTTTCTAAATTAAACAATATGCTTGTTAATAGAGTTTGGATCTTTTCACCAGGAATGACAGCAATACTTTCTCAAAACCTTCATTGATATTGGAGGGTACAAAGTCGATCTTGTATTGCATACATTTGAGCTTTAACTGATTAAAATAGCCCTCCATTTTTTCAACATACTTTTCTTTCAGGTCAGCCGGATTCAGGCGCACCGCATCTCCTGTTTCCATGTCAACAAATCGAAACGGCCTGTTTTGATAATCAAATTGCAATTCCTTTTCTCCTTCGTACACATGAAACAGGATAACTTCATGTTTGTTATGTTTCAGGTGCTGCAGCGCCGAAAACATGGATTCCGGCTTGGCTTCATTATCCATCATGTCAGAAAAAATAACCACCAACGACCTTTTGTGGATTTTTTCTGCAAGGAGGTGCAACATATCTGCGGTGTTGGTCAACTTGGGCGCATTATTGTCATCCTGCCGGTAATATTGGTCCAGTTTGCCATAAAGCATTTTATGGTGTATGCTGCTGGAACGGGCAGTGGTGTGCAATTCCATTTCATCGGAAACCACACTCAGGCCAACTGCATCTCTTTGTTTTCTGAGAAGATACATCAGGGCGGCGGCACATTCGATGGAAAAGCCAAGTTTTGAGTATTGCGTTTTTGTGGAGTCTTTGCCGGTAAAATTCATGGATGAAGAGTTGTCAATGACGATTTGGCAACGCAGGTTGGTTTCCTCTTCAAAGCGTTTCACAAAGAGTTTTTCGGTACGGGCAAAGAGTTTCCAGTCGATATGGCGTGTACTCTCCCCGGGGTTATAAATCCTGTGCTCGGCAAATTCCACGGAAAAACCATGGAAGGGGCTTTTGTGCATACCAGTGATAAAGCCTTCCACTACCTGCCGGGCAAGCAATTCAAGATTTCCAAACCGACCGGGGACTTCAGGATCAATTTTTTTAATCAAAAGAAAAAAGATTTATTTGGTTGGGTGTAGCAGCCACAACCAATTTATTAGTAAAAAAAGCATAAACATGCCAAAGGCAAAATTGGCAAAGTGTTTTTACAACAATGCTTCAATTTTTCCTGCCAGCAAAGACTTAGGCACAGCTCCTACCTGCTTGTCCACCACTTCACCATTTTTAAAAAACAAAATTGTAGGGATATTTCTGATACCGAATTTCATAGCAACTTCGGGATTGCTGTCCACATCCAGTTTTCCTACCACGACCTTGTCCTTGTATTCTCCGGCCAGTTCCGATACGATGGGGCCAACCATCCGGCAAGGGCCGCACCATTCTGCCCAAAAATCAACCAAAACGGGCTTATCAGCCTGTATTACTTTTTCTTCAAAGTTGGCATCAGTGAGTTCGAGTTCCATAATATAATTTTTATAGTTTGGTAATGCTGCAAATATATTATTAATGTGGCAAATGATTTCCAAAAAAGTACTAATTTAAACGATAATGCACATCGTAATGTTTTAGCAACTCCTGTAAAAATCCCACAGGTTCGATGCGAACATTGCGTGAAAGCATTTCCACCGAATTGTTATCGACCGGGTCTAAAAGGTAAATCTTAAGTTTAGCCTTGCCTTTGTGCCTTTCGGCAATGTTTTTCATTTTCTGGATGAGATGCCGGTTGATGTCGGCTACCGGCAGGTTAATCATCAGATCGGATGCTTCGCGTTCTGCCAGTTCACTGAGCAGGCTCATACTTTTCACGCGGATATCCAATTGATCGGGGTTTCTGCGGTTTGGTTGCACACGTGCTTTCACCATAACGGCGTTTTGCACTTCCAGGAAATGCTTTACCTTCAGATAATCTTCGGCAAACACGAAGAATTGCATGGACTCGGAGTAATCTTCGATTTGCACGGTTCCATATGGGTTGCCATTTTTTGTGTATTTGTGGGCTACTGATGTGATGATTCCGGCAAAACTGATCTCCTTGTTTTTCAGTGACTGGGGATTTTTCAGGTCTTCAATGCTGTGTGAGCAATAGCTGTTGATGTGGATTTTGAAATTGTCTAACGGGTGACCTGAAATATACATTCCGGTAACTTCTTTTTCCTGCTTTAGCATTTCAATTGTGCTCCATGACTCGCACTGGGGCATTTCCGGATCAGGAAGGTACACCTCATTGCTTTCCTCGAAGAGGTTCATTTGGGAGGTGTTTTCGCGCATCAGCACGTTTTGTGTGTGGCGTATGATCTTATCGATGAAGATGGAGGTACCGTTGTCGTCGGAGTGGAAAAACTGAGCCCTGTGCACACCTTCAAAACAATCGAAGGCTCCTGCGCGGGCCAGGGATTCAAAAACGCGTTTGTTCACGTTCCGCAGATTGACCCGTTTGGCAAAGTCAAAAATACTTTTAAAGCTGCCATTGGTTTCCCTTTCGTTCACAATGGATTCCACGGCACCTTCACCGACACCTTTAATGGCACCGAGGCCGAAGCGGATCTGACCCTTGTCGTTTACCACGAAATTAAAGGTACTCTCGTTGACATCGGGGCCGAGTACGGGAATTTTCTGCCGCTGACATTCCTCCATGATAAAGGTGATCTTTTTGATCTCGCTGAAGTTGTTTGTCAACACAGCAGCCATATACTCGGCAGTGTAATTGGCTTTCAGGTAGGCGGTTCGATAGGCTACCACCGAATAGGCAGCGCTATGGGAGCGATTGAATCCATATTCGGCAAACCGCGCCATGGTTTCAAAAATTTTCTGGGCTGTTTTTTTGTCAATGCCTTTGTTCAGGGCACCTTCGATAAAAAACATTTTTTGTTTATCCATTTCCGCCTTGATCTTTTTCCCCATGGCCCTTCTCAGAATATCGGCGTTGGCCAGTGTGAACCCGGCCATGATCTGGGCGGCCTGCATGATTTGTTCCTGGTACACCATGATCCCAAACGTTGGTTTCAGGATGTCCTCCAGCCATGGATGCGGGTATTCAACTTTTTGCATGCCATGCTTTCTTTTGATGTACATGGGTATATAATCCATCGGGCCGGGGCGATATAGCGCGTTCATGGCAATCAGGTCTTCGATATTGGAAGGTCTGAGCTCCTTCAGGTATTCGCGCATACCCTGTGATTCAAACTGAAAAGTCCCAATGGTATCGCCGCGCTGATACAGGTGATAAGTTTCTTCATCGTCAAGAGGGATTTTCTCTATGTCGATTTTTGTCCCGTATCTTTTCTCAATGTTTTTAATGGCTTCTTTTATGATGGAAAGGGTTTTGAGGCCGAGGAAGTCCATTTTGAGCATCCCCACTTTTTCCACATACTTTCCTTCATACTGGGTAACCGGCAGGTCGGTATCCTTTTGTTTACTGAGTGGCAAACAGTCGATGAGGTTGGTAGGGCCGATGATGACTCCGCATGCGTGTACGCCTGTTTGACGGTTTGAGCCTTCCAGGCTTTTGGCATATTTGAGTGTTTCTTTTACAATATCGGGGGCATCTTCCAAAGCCTTGCTCAGCTCAGGTACTTCTTTGTAAGCCTTCTCTAAAGTGGTTCCCTGTCTTTCCGGGACCAGCTTTGCCAACCGGTCGGCATCGGGAAGGGGCAATTTCAGCACGCGGGCAACGTCCCTGATGGAAGAGCGCGCGGCCATGGTACCGAAGGTAACAATCTGTGCCACTTTCTCACGGCCGTATTTTTCAATGACATAATGTAGCACCCTTTCCCTGCCTTCATCATCAAAATCAATATCAATATCCGGCATGGATATCCTTTCCGGATTGAGAAAACGCTCAAAGAGAAGATTGTACCGGATGGGGTCGATGGTGGTTATACCTGTGCAAAAGGCAACGGCAGAACCCGCTACGCTGCCTCGCCCTGGTCCGACAGATACATCCATCTCGCGCGCTTTGTTGATAAAATCCTGTACGATCAGAAAGTATCCCGCAAAACCCATTTCACCGATCACCTTCAATTCAAAATCCAACCGTTCCTTTATGGCATCGGTGACTTCAGGATACAATGCTTTGGCACCTTCATAGGTGAGATGCCTGAGATAGTCATTCTCCGAGGTAAAGCCTTCTGCAAGCGGGAAATGTGGCAGCATGACTTTCTCTGCGCTGATGTCGTAGCTTTCCACTTTTTCGGCGATTTCCAATGTGCCCTCCAGCGCTTCAGGCACATCCGGGAACAGGGCAGACATTTCTTTACGGGTCTTTAAATATTCCTGTCCGGAATAGCGCATCCGGGTTTCATCTTCGATATCACGGCCTGTTTGCAGACAAACCAGAATATCGTGTGCACGCGCATCGTCCGCGTTGATAAAATGACAGTCGTTGGTGGCAATAAGCGGGAGCCTGTGCTTTTGGGCAAACTCTATCAGGACACGATTCACCGTATCCTGTTCTTCAAGCCCGTGGCGTTGCAGTTCCAGGTAAAAATCATCCTTAAACACATCGAGATATTCCATCAGAACGGCCTCTGCCGCTTCAGCCCCTTTTTTTAAAATGGTTTGCGGGATTTCGCCACCAATACAGGATGATGTGGCGATAAGGCCCTCATGATGGCGAAATAACAGTTC
>SL_3KL_010_SEDDRAFT_10000178_pt1 | contig 46069 bp, 48 predicted proteins | sample SodLakKL_010_SED_2_FD_10381 | JGI IMG/M metagenome (IMG submission 10381) | reverse complement strand
AGAATAGAATAGAATAGCAAAGCAAAGCAAGGAAAAGCCGGTTCTTAAAAAAGAGCCGGCTTTTTGTGTTGAAAAACCTCTGGAAGGTACCCTTATTCCCTGGTAATAAATAATCAAAATTTCTCTGGCTATTCTTTTTTAGGGCCGATTTAATTCGAGAAGGTCGATTTCTTCTAACAGCCGGAAATAGTCAAATGCAAAATCCAGGGACTCAATCCCGGTTTCCCAGTAGGTATTTTCAACTACTTCTTCAAAAGTTCTTTTTCCGTCAACCCAGTAAAGGAGGTGGGTGGCATAACCTTTGGCGGACTGATTTTTCCCCCCAAAATCTTTGCAGATTTTTTCAAATTTTTCTTTTAAATTTGCTTTTTCCAGTTCACGTTGAAAAAACCGCTGATCTGGAGGCCCGGGAACAAGGCGTTTGGGTAGTAGTTTTTCTCTGGAGAAATTTCTGGACTTTTCTTTTTCAGCAAGGGGAGCGAAAGAAAGGGCAATCTGCCGCAGGCTTTCTATGTATTTTGTTGTATCGAATGTTTCCTTGAATCTATTTAAATCCTGGAGATGTTCGAGTTTTCTTTCGAGCAGCCAGTCCAATTTTTTATCTGTCAGTTGGCCTCCTGATAGCCGGGAGCTGATCTCCGCGGCAAAGGAGGCAAACATTTGCTTAGCGAGGAATTCGAGACCAGCAGGATCCAAAGCTGCAAGAAAGGAGGCATAAGTTGCTGCGATGCACCCTACATTATGGAGCATAAGAGGGTCAATTGTCCCGGGCTGATCAGCGTCAGTGTGGTAGTGGCGGTCCGGCCACTGAATCAGCATCGGGCAGGGAATATCAACGGTAGGGTCGGAGAGGATGTAATGATCGCTCCCGCCGGAAAAGGGAAGGGTTCGCCAGGTGAAACCCGGAAAACTGGCAGTCTGGTAGGGATTCTGGGCTTTATGGAAATAGGGGTTTTTCAGTATGGACTGCAGGAGGTCTGCTCCCCAGGAAGCTGAAGCGAGGGGAGGGTTTTCCACAATAAGAGACCCTCCGCCTACTTCCTGTTTTTGCCCTACCATATCCAGGTTTAGGGCTGCAAGAATTCGGGGTGAATTATTAACCCGAGAGGCAAGGTAAGCATAAGTTCCAGTCATCTCAGGAACCCAGAGCAACCTGATACTGTATTTCAGAGGGGGTATTTCCCCCGAACCCAACAATTTTTTCAGGGCGGTAGCAATTTCCAAAAGAACTGCTGACCCAGAAGCGTTATCTCCTGCGGAAGGTCTGGGATGGCAGAGATGGGCGATAAGAAGAATTTCTTCTTCTTTTTCCCCGGGAAAGAGGAGGCTCAGATTTTCAAAGTTCCCGCTGTAAAAACTGGTTTTGGCAAAACCCCGGGCGGAAACTTTTTCTCCTTTTTCCAGTTTGGCCCGGATTTTTTTGCCCTGGGCAGGGGTCAGGACGAATCCAGGGGGATTTTCATTTTCGTTTAGACCCCAGAAAGAAGTATACTGTCGGTTATGGGGCAAGCCCCCCTCTTCCCGTACCGGAGGCAAAGCGGGCATTCCATCGTAGATAATGCCCAACCCCTTTTCTTTAATGACTTTGCTGCGGACGGTTTCAGGTGCTGCTCTGGTCAACAACCATTTGCCCTTGATCGGAGGAAGCTCATCCTTTTTATCCCCTCTAACAATGGGGCCTTCTGCTCCCTGAGGGGGAGTTGAGCCAAGCCTTTGGATGACAGATAATTCACTGTGTTCATAGTCCGCCAGGATTTCAGTCTCTTTTTCCTGGATCAACTCGAGCCTGGCTTTAGAGGCTTTCCACTCCAGCAAGGCCTGACTGGCCCAGAAACGGGATTTGCCGTCGGCAGGGTAGGAAATAATATCGGCCTGGAGACCATTTTGGGCCAGTATCTCCTGGCAGGTTATGGCGGCGTCCCTAAATCCAGGGCTGGCCTGGATCCTGTGGTGCTGGGCGATCAGGTTTAGGTAACGGAAGGTTCTTTCTCCAGAAATTTCCCGGGAGAATAGTTTTAAAAATTTTTTGTCCATGCTTTTCTCCTTTCAATCCTGGGTAGCTTTTTCCAGGATGGTTAATTCACAGTTGTAGGCATCCATGCGGGCTTTTACCCCCAGGGGCAGGGTGGCAATATTTCGACCGTGGCCCAGAGGTAACCCGTAAAAAGCTGGAATATCAAGAGAACCAATAATATCGGCCAGAACCTCTTCTAAAATAAAGGAACCAGTGTTAAAAGAAGGGGAATGTTCGCGGGGTTTACACTTGCTGCATTCTCCCACAACTATTCCAGCTGCTTCCTCCAACTTACCGGCGCGATAAAGTTGATGAAGCATCCCATCAATTTTATAGGGTTCCTCTCCGACCTCCTCGAAAAAGAGAATTTTTCCTCTGGTATCTATTTCGTGGGGGGTCCCCAATCCCTGGGCAATAAGCGCAAGGCAGCCTCCCACCAGGGGTCCTTCGGCATGGCCGGGATTGATGGTATAGGTAAATGGTTCTTCCTCGGGAGCGGGAGGGATTGTCCCTATTGGCTTGGAATTCATCACTGCTTTGCGCAAACCTTCGATTATGTAGGGGTTTTGTCTTTCGGGGGCCATCTGGGAAAAAACCGGGCCGTGAAAGGTGACCAGACCAACTTCTTTTTGAATGGCCAAGTGGAGAGCAGTTATATCGCTGAACCCAATAAAAACCTTGGGGTTTTTCCGGATGATATCCCAGTCCAGAAATTCCAGGATGCGGGCTGATCCATAACCGCCTTTAATGGCCATGATTCCATTGATATTTCCCCGGGAAAAAAATTCGTTAAGATCTTCCGCCCTGTCCCTGTCGCTTCCAGCGAGATAGCCGTTTTTCTTCCAGAGGTTGGGGGCGGGAACCGCTTTTATACCAAGGTTTACTAACGCAGCAGCAGCGCGATAATAGTTTTGCCTGGAGCGGTGGGGGCTTGAAGGGGCACATATTCCCATGGTATCGCCGGGGTTTAGTTTTTTGGGCTTAATCAGTGTATTCATTTTATCCACCTCTACTTTGTCGAATTAAATGGAACTTCGATAAGCAGCCGGGCTTCTCCTTTGGAAAGCCAGTTTTTTGTGGTATTATGAGGTAAATAATTCAAAAAAATGGGGGCGGTTAAAATGGAAAAGATGCGGAGGGAGAAGGATAGCCTGGGAGAAATGGAAGTTCCTGCAGAGGTTTACTGGGGTATTCAAACCCAGCGGGCAGTTGAAAATTTTGCCTTCAGCTCAAATACTCTTCCCGTTGGGCTGATCAAAGCATTGGGCCTGGTAAAACTTGCTGCCGTCAGGTCCAACCTTGAGCTGGGATTGTTGGAAGAAAAGCAGGCCAGGGCAATTATTACTGCCGCAGAGGAGGTAATTGAAGGCAGGTTTAATGACCAGTTTCCAGTAGATATTTTCCAGACCGGCTCGGGAACCTCGTCCAACATGAATATAAATGAGGTTATAGCCAATCGGGCCAATGAAATTTTAGGTGCTGAACTTGGTAAATATTCCCCCGTTCATCCCAACGACCATGTTAACCTGGGGCAATCCAGCAATGATGTTTTCCCTACTGCAATTCACCTGGCGGTTTTAGAAGCCCTGGAGGAAAGGTTTTTCCCTGCTCTTGAAAATCTGAGAACTATGTTAAAAGAAAAAGCAGGGGATCTGGAAAAAATCGTCAAACTGGGGCGGACGCACTACCAGGATGCGGTTCCGGTGACCCTGGGCCAGGAATTCTCTGGTTTCACCGGAATGATTGAGAAAAGCCTGCGGCGCCTGGAAAATGCCGGCGAAGCTTTACTGGAAGTTCCCCTGGGTGGAACTGCAGTTGGAACGGGTTTAAACAGCCATTACCGTTTTGCAGGTCTGGCGGTTGGATATCTCCAGGAATTAACCGGTCTACCACTTCGGGAAGCAAATAACCACTTTGAAGCTCAAGGAGCCCGGGAGGATCTTCTGGAAATGAGTTCTGCCCTGAAGAATCTGGCGGTAAGCTTGAGAAAAATTGTAGATGATATCCGTGTGATGGCCGCTGGACCCAATGGAGGCCCGGGAGAAATTAACCTGCCCCAGCTGCAACCCGGTTCTTCGATTATGCCGGGCAAGGTTAACCCTGTCCTGGCCGAAGCTCTGGCCCAGATTTCTGCACGGGTAATAGGTAATGACCTGGGAGTAACGGTGGGAGGGTTTGGGGGCCAGCTGGAGTTAAACCTTATGATGCCGTTAATGGCACATAATATTCTAGAATCCAGCGAACTTTTGGAAAAAGGTTGCGAAAGGTTCGCGGAAAAATGCGTTAAAGGGATTACAGCAAATCCCGATCGCTGCCGGGAACTTGTGGAGTTAAGCCCGGGGCTTGCAACTGCTCTCGTTCCCATTATTGGCTATGAACAGGCTGCGGCCATAGCCCAGGAAGCAGCAAAAAGGAAAATCAAGGTCATAGATCTCCTTATAGAAAAAAAACACTTTTCCAACCAGCAGCTAAAATCCCTTCTGGATCCCATTAATTTAGCCTTCCCCCACCAGGGAAAAAAGCAGGAAAATCGGGGTTGACGCTGAAATTTTTTAAATATAGGCCAACTGTTTCAGTGCTTTATTAAGGAGGTAAAATCAATGTCAAAAAAAATGTTTTTGCTTATTCTTTTATCGGTTTCTCTACTTTTTTCCGCATGTGGGGGAGAGGAAGAAGCAAAAGGCCCGGTTACTGTTGCATCTAAAATTGACACCGAGGGGGCTCTTTTGGGGCAGATGATAATCCTGGCCCTAGAGAATGAGGGGTTTGAAGTGAACGACCGGACGGAATTTGGACCGACCAATGTAATAAGGCAGGCCATAATCAATGATGAAATAGATCTGTATCCGGAATATACCGGCAATGGTGGTTTCTTTTTTAGCGATACTGATCCCGAAATCTGGAAGGATGCCCAGAAGGGTTATGAAACTGTTAGGGACCTGGACCGGGAGGCCAATGGACTGGTTTGGCTTGAGCCTGCAACAGCCAACAATACCTGGGCTATAGCTGTCCGGGGTGATGTGGCAGAAGAAAATAACCTGGTTTCATTGGAAGATATGGGCCGCTATGTAAACGAAGGTGGGAGGGTTAAACTTGCTGCCTCGGAAGAATTTGTTACCCGAGTGGATGCACTACCCGCCTTTGAAGAGGCTTACGGATTTAATCTGACACAGGACCAGCTCTTGATTTTTGCAGGAGGCAATACCGCCCAGACAATCCAGGCCGCTGGAGAAGGAACAGATGGGGTTAATTTTGCCATGGCTTATGGGACTGATGGGCCAGTTTCAGCTCTCGGCTTAATTGTTTTAGAAGACAGCAAGGGAGTCCAGCCAGTTTACGAACCCGCTCCCCTGGTCCGGGAGGCAATCCTTGAAGAATATCCTGAAATTGAAGAAATCCTCCAGCCGGTTTTTGCCTCCCTCAATCTGGAAACCCTGCAGAGGATGAACGCCGCTATTGCCCTTGAAGGCCGTGACGCAAGGGCAGTAGCAAGAGAACATTTGGAAGCAGAAGGGTTAATAGATTGATTTAAACGGAGGTGGTGGGTTTGATCCGGATTTATATTGACCGGGTAGCAATGCTCGGTGTAATTACTGGCTTGCTTTCCTTTTCTTTGCCCTTTCTCCGGATTAAACCCAGCCGCCTTGCGGGAGGAACTCCTGCCGGCTGGGAAGAAAGCCTTCCGGGAGCAGCTTTGTTTCTCCTGGTAGTTGTGTGGATAATGATTGGCCTTTTAAGCCTGGTCAGCCGGGGGGATTCCCGGGCTGCTTTTGGAGCAGGTATAGGAGCCAATTTAATCATATTATTACTGTTTTTCTGGGCTGGTTTTCAATCGGGTATTTTGCTTCCTGAAGAGTATACTTTTGGCCGGGTTTCCCTGGGTGCGGGTTTTTGGGTAATGGTTTTGGGGGCCTACCTGGTCATTCTTGCTGCCCGCAAGGTTTGGAGCGGGAATAACTGGCAAACCTGGCTTTTATCCTGGTCTGCCCTCGCAGGAGTTTTTATCCTGATAATCGGTGGAGGTTTGAGTGGAATTTCTGTAATGGAAGAGTTGAGTATCAGGCAGAACCGCTTCCGTCAGGAATTTTTCAATCATCTTTTTATATCTTTTTCAGCTGTTGGGATAGCAACTGCAGTGGGAATGCCCCTGGGGATCTTTATTTACCGGAGAAAGACCTGGGAAAGGCCTGTTTTCTTTTTGACCAATACGATGCAAACCGTTCCTGCCCTTGCACTTTTCGGTTTGCTTATTGGTCCCCTGGCCTTCTTTTCGCAGAGATTTCCTTTTCTCAGAGAACTGGGAATTGGCGGTATTGGCTGGTTCCCGGCCATGGTTGCCTTAATTCTTTATGCTCTTTTGCCAATTCTCCGGAACACCTACACTTCTTTCCAGGTGCTTGATGAAAAAACAGTTGAGGCCGGCAGAGGAATGGGAATGAATTCCCGCCAGCTGTTATTCCAGATCCAACTTCCGCTGGCCATGCCCTTGATTTTAACCGGGATTCGAACTTCACTTGTTCAAACAATCGGCAATACCACCCTTGCGGCGTTAATCGGAGCGGGGGGATTTGGAGTTTTCGTTTTCCAGGGCCTGGGGCAGGCTGCCCACGACCTTATTCTCCTTGGGGTTTTCCCGGTTATTGCCCTGGCATTAATAGCTGATAAATTAATGCAGCAGTTAACCATTCGCCTCACTCCCCGGGGAATTATCAAAGAAGAGAGGGGGAATGAGGATGGCTGGCAGTAAGGTTCGCTGGGTTTATCTGTTGGGACTTGTTTTATTTTTCATCTTCATCCTTGTCAATCCTGCCCCTCTGGAATGGTTTTTAAAAGTGCTTTTTCCCCGTGAAACCGTGCACATTTACCAGCGGATTCCGGGAACTGTTCTGGTCCGCCAGCACCTGGCAATGGTTTTAATTTCAACCCTGATCGCCTTTGGGGTTGGTTTTCCCCTGGGAGTTTTTGTAACCCGCAGGGCTGGTAGAGATTTTCTGCCCGCAGTTAATGACCTGATTTCCCTTGCCCAGACCTTTCCTCCTATTGCAGTCCTTGCACTGGCGGTTCCCATGCTGGGTTTTGGTTTTCGCCCGACAATTCTTGCCCTTTTCCTTTACAGCATCCTGCCCATAGTTCGGAACACAGTTGCTGGTCTGGAATCAGTTCCAGAAGAGGTTTTTGACGCTGCCCGGGGAATGGGAATGAATGCCCGGCAGAGATTTTCCCAGGTGGAATTACCCCTGGCCAGCAGGATTATCCTGGCGGGCCTCCGGATTGCGGTCATAATAAATATTGGGACTGCAACAGCAGGGAGTGTAATTGGTGCTGGAGGATTGGGTGTCCCTATCGTAGCCGGCCTGGTCTGGAATAATCCTGCCCTGGTAATGGGAGGAGCAATTCAGGCGGCCCTGCTTGCCCTTATCTTTGACCAGTTTATTGGGTTAATTGATAACACTTTCCTGGCCAAATTTGAAAGATAGGAGGGGATTTTTTGAACTACTTTATTATCACCGGGACTTCAAGAGGGATTGGTGCGGCACTTTCTGAGCGGCTGCTCAGAGAAGGAAATTATCTATTCAGCATATCTCGAGGAGATAATCAGAACCTCAAAGAAATCGCAGCTTCCCGGGGAGCAAAATTAACCCATTTTAGCTTTGACCTGGGCCAAATCTCTGCCATAAAAGGGCTTATGGAAAAAATATTTGCTGAAATTGACCTGAATTCTGCAGAAGGAGTTTTTCTGGTCAACAACGCCGGAACAATAGAACCCGTGGGTCCGCTCCCCCAGAATGATCCCGGTTCGATCCAGGATGGCTTTAATGTCAACCTCCTTGCCCCGGTTTTATTAACCAGATTTTTTATTGAAATGGTTCAGACCTGGCGGGGAACAAAAAGGGTAATTAATATTACTTCAGGGGCGGCCCAGAGGCCGGTTTTTGGCTGGTCAACATACTGTTCTTCGAAAGCGGGTATTGATATGTTTACCCGCTGTGTTACAACCGAACAGGAGGGAGAGGAATTCCCCGTACAGATTTGTGCCCTGGCCCCGGGTGTTGTTGATACCCAGATGCAGGCTCAGATCAGGGAAAGAGGGGAAGATGAATTCAGGGATGTCCAGAAATTTATCAACTACAAAAAGGAAAACAAATTGCTGCCGCCAGAGGAAGTGGCCCGGGTGATTTCGTGGTTATTATTAAGCGATGATTTTCCGGCGGGAATTATAACCCGGATCGATGAATTTATTTAGAAGGAACTGGAGGTTGAAAAATGACTGAAAATATTGGGTGCAAATTTATGATGGAAACCCAGATTAGGAGGCTCAGCCTGTCCGATCAAATGAAAGGCATGGAGCAGCCACCTCAAACCAAAGGAATGGGGAGAACAGAACAAACTGTATTCCTTCCAGACCCGGAAAACCTTGAGATTAAAGATAAAAGCCTATTTGCAACTATCAGGGATCGGAGGAGCATAAGGAAATATACCGATGAACCCCTGACTCTTCCCGAATTAACCTTTTTGCTCTGGACAACTCAGGGTGTTATCAGGGAAATGGGTAATGCGACCCTTAGAACAGTCCCTTCTGCAGGAGCAAGGCATGCTCTAGAAACATACCTGCTTGTCAACCGGGTTGATCCCCTGGCGCCGGGTCTTTATCGTTACCACCCCCCTGAACATATCCTGATTCAGGAAAAAAAGGATGACCAGTTAGCCGAACCAATGACCCAAGCCTGCCTGGGCCAGAAAATGATTTCAACCAGCGCAGTTACTTTTATCTGGACAGGTATTCCCTACCGGATGAACTGGCGTTACGGGGAAAGGGGTTATCGGTACCTGCACCTTGATGCAGGTCATGTTTGCCAGAACCTTTACCTTGCTGCCCAAGCCCTAGGGTGTGGGGTCTGTGCCATTGGTGCTTACGATGACGAGGAGGTACACCGTTTGCTTGGTGTTGATGGGGTGGAAGAGCTTGTTATTTACATGGCTACAGTAGGGAAAAAGGAAGGATGAGGAGAAGCTCATGGTAAAATTTCTCGGGGTTATATTTTTGTTGGTGGTTTTAACTTTTCCTGCCCTTGCAGGAGAAGGGATCCTTTATTTAAATAGTGGGGAGCTGAAACAGGGAGAGCTTTTGGTGTTAAAAGTTGAGACCACAGAACATGCCCCTACCGGAACTTTCCGGGGAGTTAATCTTCATTTTATCCCCTGGGAAATGGGCTGGGTGGCTTTTTTCGGGATTTCGTACTGGACCCAGCCGGGAGATTACCAATTGAAAATTCATCTGGGTGAAAAGGAAATTACCAGGACTATTGTGGTTCTGGATGGAGATTTTTCGGAAAGCCACCTTACGGTTTCAGAGGAGCAGGAAAAATTGATCCGTCCCAGCGAAGAAGATAAAGAGATAATTGAACGGCGGGGCAGAGACCAAAAGGCAGTCCAGAATGCTTATTCCAATCCAATAACAATGCCCCTCTGGGAGGAAGATTTTATACTTCCTACCACCGGGTGGAGGACGACGGGTTTTGGGCATACCCGTTATGTAAATAATAAACTTAATAATCGCCATTCGGGTATAGATATTGCCAATGAAGCAGGGACCCCGATAAAAAGTGTTAACCAGGGTAAGGTTAAACTGGCCGAAGATCTTCTGGTAACAGGAAAAACAATAATTATTGATCACGGGGGCAGGATTTTTTCCAGCTATAGCCACCTGAGCAAAATAGAAGTTGTAGTCGGCGATATGGTGGAAAGGGGACAGAAAATTGGGGAAATGGGCAGTACGGGTTTTTCCACAGGACCCCACCTGCATTGGGTTATCAGAACCCCGGAAGCTTTTTTAGACCCGGATCAATTTGTGGGGAATGATATTTTTTCTCTTTTAGATATCCCCGAATAGGGATCCCGGAAAATAATATGCAGGAAAAAGTAAGCTTACGAGGAATTAGTGAATAATGTAGCAATAAACTCTTTCCTGCCTGGAATTTTTGGCGGGGAAGGGTAAATTTTTGTGAAAAGGGGAGGGAAGGCAAAAACCCAACCTGACTTTACAGGGAATGCCGCAATTCAATGGATCTGGGATGGATAATATTGTTCTTACTAATCGGTCTGGCAATGGGCTACTGGAAAATAATTCCCCCCAACTGGCGACCTTTAATTGCAGTTAGTATTAATCTCGCACTGGCCCTTTTACTCGGAGCTATGGGAGCTCAAATAGGCGGTGACCGGGAACTCTGGGGGCAACTGGATAAAATTGGGTTGCAGGCCCTGGCTCTAGCAGGGGGAAGTATAGCTGGAAGCCTGCTTTTTTTACAATTCATTTCTCCCCGGCGAAAATGGATGCAGGCAGGCCCTCCCGGTTTTAAGATTGGGGATGGTCGGGGGCGTGGTTTTTTGATGATTTTTGTTTTGGCTTCACTTGCCGGGGGCTTTGGCCTGGGGATAATTATCCCGCCCACCTGGATTGCCTACTTGGACCAGTTAATAGTTTATGCCCTTGCACTGTTGCTCTGGGGGATCGGTCTTGACCTGGGATTTAATCCCCAAATTTTTAAAAGCCTGGGCAGACTGGGCTGGAGAATTATCCTGCTTCCTTTTTTGATTGCAGCTGGCAGTATTTTTGGTGCGGTAATTGCCGGGTATATCCTGGGTATCGCGGGAAATCAGGCTGCGGCTGTGGGAGCGGGTTTTGGGTGGTACAGTCTTTCGGGAGTATTATTAACAGGATTACATAGTGTTGAACTGGGGACCCTTGCCTTTTTATCCAATGTTTTTCGAGAAGTTTTGGCAATTCTTTCCCTGCCTCTTGTAGCAAAATATCTTGGTTCGCTGACTGCAATTGCACCGGGAGGGGCAACTACAATGGATGTGACCCTGCCCCTGATTAAAAAGGTCGCGGGAGAAGAAGTTGTCCTGCCTGCTTTTTTTAGTGGGGCAATGCTTTCAGCAATGGTTCCTGTACTGGTCCCCCTTTTTATTTCGCTTGATACTATTTTTGCAGGTTTTTAACCGGTCCTTGCCGAATTTCTCTGGTAAGGACGGAGGGAGGTCGGAAAGATGCAAAACAGGTTTGGGGTTGTAGTTTTTGTTCTAATAATGAGCATATCAGTGACGCTTCCGGCAGCAGGTTCCTTCGGGTATAATTTTGATTCTGGAGAAGAAATTCGCTACCAGAATATTTTCAAAATTTCCAGCACAATGGAAACGAATAATTTAATTGTAGGTTCTGAGCTGGAACTTTTCGGTGAATTAACCCAGGTTATCCGGGAGGTAGGGGAGGACAATTTCAGCTTTGCTGTTATTTTTGATTCCCTGGAAACTCGAGATTTTAAGCAGACAATGACTACCAAAAATAGTTCCGACAGGAGCTACCCCATCAACCAGAAAGATGAATTTCAGGGAGTGCTGGACTCTATTTTGGGCAGGGAATTGCTTAGTTTTTTAATTGACGGAAAAGGGAATCTCCTGGAGAAAGAGGTCCAGGAAGAGCTGAGAAATTTCCGGCATGTAAACCTTTCTTCCCTGGGCCAGCAGATTTTCATCTCTTTTCCCCAGGAAGAGCTTGAGATTGGGACTACCTGGGAAAGCAAACAGGAATTTACCCTGCCTCAGGGAGGAAATATCAGGTCGATTAATACGAATGTAAAATATACAGTTTTGGATAGAGTTGAAGAAGAGGGCATCGATTGTTATAAAATTGAAGCTCGGATTGATTACTGGGGGGCAACTCCACTGGGAGAGGAAGCCAAGAATAAAGTTGAAGTAAAACATTCAGGACTTGGTTATTTGTATTATTCTCCTGAACTGGGACGGTTGGTTCGAAGTGTAACCAGCCAGAATTACAAGGTGCAGGTATACATGGATCAGGGTGAAAAAAACCCGATAATAGAGAGTGTCCTGGAGATTAGAATGGACAACTCCATAAAATTAATTCAAGAAGAATAAAAAATGGGGCCGGAAGGCCCCTTTTTTATTTGCTCTATAGTTAAAAAGCGAAGGGGCTTGAAAGCCCCTTAATCAATGTTAATCAACTCATGTTTTCTGCTGCCCAGGCCAATTTTTTCCGCGTGTTGTAGTTGGTCTTCGGGGTCGACGTCGGGATGAACTCCCCTGAACTTATCCTGCCCGGGTTCGTGATTTTCTTTCAAGGCACTATCCTCAAATCCCCTTGCTTTATTAACCAGGTCCAGTGAAGCCTGGTCAATGGCTACAGGGTCGTCGGAATAAAGAAAGCCCTGGTCGGGTACTATTGGCCGATCGCTCCAGCCACAACAGTCGCATTCGGGGGTGATATCCATCAGGAAATTAAAATAACCCATCTTTTTCTCTTTCCCTTTAATTCCTCCCAGAGCATATTCAACCATTTTTTCCTGGACGGCCCGGGTATTGGTAGTTCCACCCGAAACTTTAACGGCTTCATAATTACAGGTAACCTTACATTCTCCACACCCTATACAGAGGTCAGGATCGATCCTGCTTTCCTGGGGAGTTATGATAATTGCGTCAGCTGGACACCACTCCACGCACTCCCCGCATTTAATGCAGGCTTCTTCATCTATGTTAGGGATTGCGCCCTGGTGCATTTTATATTTCCCGCTGCGGCTTCCCAGCCCCATGCCCAGATTCTTTATGGCTCCCCCGAAACTTGTCAGCACGTGACCTTTGAAGTGGGACATTGTTACCAGACCATCGGCACTGTAAATATCCCCTGCAATTCTAACAGAACTGAGGTGTTCTCCTTTAATACCCACTTCAATGTAGTTTTTTCCTGTAAGCCCATCAGCGATAATCAGGGGTGCTCCGGTTGTGGCATAACCAAAACCATGGGCAAGGGCGGTTTCCAGGTGGTCAACAGAATTTGCTCTGGTTCCAACGTAAAGGGTGTTGGTATCAGTGAGGAAGGGTTTGCACCCCTTTTCTTTTAGGCGAGCAATAATTTCCCGGGTATAAATGGGGTTAATAAATCCGGTATTTCCCTGCTCTCCGAAGTGAATTTTTATTGCAATTAATTCCTTTTCTTTAAACTTATCCCATAATCCGCCTGCCTTGGCGAGATTAGCCAATTTACTGACATGATTTTCTTTCCTTTTCGTTGCTTTTAAACTGGAAAAATAAACTTTGGCAGCCAAAACTGGTCCCTCCTGTGTTATAATTTAATAACTCCTTCGTTATAATTCAATCATAATCCTTCCTGTTCTTGACAGGAGGTGGAGATTTTGATAGAATTATGAAAATTTTAATAAGGGGGTGGGGTTTGATTATGGAAGAAAAATTTTCCGAAATGGGACTTACTTTTGATGATGTCCTGCTTGTCCCGGGGTATTCAGAAATAGTTCCCCGGGAGGTAAGTGTGAGGACAAGGCTTACGGCAAACATTGAACTAAGGATTCCCCTGCTCTCTTCGCCCATGGATACCGTAACGGAATCCCGTATGGCCATTGCCCTGGCCCGGGAAGGTGGAATGGGAATTATTCACAAAAACCTTTCTCCCCAGAGACAGGCGGAAGAAGTTGACCGGGTCAAACGTTCTGAGAGTGGAGTAATAGTTGACCCTTTCTATCTGTACCCGGACAATTTGATTTCAGAAGCAGAAGAACTGATGGCCAAGTACCGGATTTCCGGAGTTCCCATTGTAAATAAAGAAAAAAAACTGGTGGGGATTTTAACCAACCGGGATTTGCGTTTTATCGAGGATTACAGCCAGCCGGTTCACTCTGTTATGACCAGGGAAAACTTGATTACTGCTCCTGTAGGCACAACGCTTGAACAGGCCAAAACCCTGCTCCGGGAAAACAAGATTGAAAAGTTACCCCTTGTTGACGAAGATATGACCTTAAAGGGCCTCATCACAATTAAGGATATTGAAAAAGCCCGCCGTTACCCTGAGGCTGCCAAAGACAGCAGGTCCAGGTTAATGGTCGGCGCAGCGGTAGGGACTTCCGGGGATACAATTGAAAGGGTAGAGGCTCTTGTCAGGGCTGGAGTAGATGTTATTGTTGTTGATACTGCCCATGGTCATTCCAGAGGCGTACTCTCGACTGTGGAAAAAATAAAAAGTGATTTTCCGGACGTGGATTTGATAGCGGGCAACGTGGCAACTGCCGAGGGAACTGAAGCCCTGATTAAAGCCGGTGCTGATGCCGTGAAGGTTGGTATCGGGCCGGGTTCAATCTGCACGACCAGGGTAATTGCGGGAATTGGTGTTCCCCAGATCTCCGCAGTGAATGAGTGCTATAAAATGGCTCGCTCCCATGACATCCCCATTATTGCTGATGGGGGAATTAAACACTCCGGTGATATTACGAAAGCCCTGGCTGCCGGCGCTGAAACTGTTATGCTGGGCAGTCTCCTGGCTGGAACTGAAGAAAGCCCGGGAGAACTGGAAATATATAAAGGACGCAGTTACAAAGTATACCGGGGTATGGGCTCGATAGGAGCAATGCGGCAGGGCAGCAGTGACCGCTACTTCCAGGAAGCAAACAATAAACTGGTTCCTGAAGGAATCGAGGGGAGAGTACCCCACAAAGGACCTCTTTCTGAAACCGTTTACCAGCTGGTAGGAGGACTCCGGGCCGGCATGGGTTATTGTGGTACAGCAACGATTAAAGAACTCCAAGAAAAATCAAGGTTTATGCGCATAACCAACGCCGGCCTGAGGGAAAGCCATCCCCATGATGTTACTATTACCAAGGAATCCCCAAACTATATGGTTGATTAAAAGGACAGGGCTTTCCTGTCCTTTTTCTTTAGGAATTTTTAATAAGGAATTTCCAATTTCTCTGCCTTAAATACAGGTAATGGAGTTGGAAAAGGAGAAATAATTTAAGTAGCGAATAATGCAAAGGGGAGCTGGACAATGAAGAAAGGCTTTTTCATAACCTTTGAAGGCCCTGAAGGATCAGGAAAAACAACTCAGGCTCGGAAACTTGAAGAATCCCTGCGGGATAAAGGTTATTTCGTTCGGCTGGTCCGGGAACCCGGAGGAACTGCGGTGGGAGAAGAAATCAGACAGGTCCTGCTGCGAAAAGGAAGAGAGATTGTCCCTTTGACTGAACTCCTTCTTTACCAGGCTGCCCGGGCTCAAAACACTGATGAAAATATACTCCCCTTCCTGGACCAGGGAGGGATAATCATAAGTGATCGGTACGCCGACTCTTCTGTTGCCTACCAGGGTTATGGCCGGGGCCTGCCCCGGGATGAAATTGAAAGAATTAACCGGATGGTTTGTTCGGGCCTTCGCCCCGACCTGACAGTTCTATTGGACCTCGATCCAGAAGTTGGTTTGGAGAGGGGAAATAAGGAGGAATTTGACCGCCTGGAACAGGAAAATCTGGATTTTCACCGGCGGGTTAGAAATGGATACCTGGAAATGAGCCGGGAATATGACCACTACTGGACTCTACCCGCCACAGAAAACCCGGAGATCTTACAGGACAGAATTCTTAAAAAGGTTTTAACCCTGCTGGAGAGCAGGGCGCAGATGGGAAAGGGGGAGAACAATTGAAACTGGTAATTGCTGTGGTAGATGATAAGGATGCGGGTAATTTGATGAATGACCTGGTGGAAAATGAATTACAGGTTACAAAACTGGCCAGTACCGGGGGTTTTTTGCGGGAAGGGAATACTACTCTGATGATTGGAACCAAGTCCGAGCAGGTGGATAAGGCAATGGAAATTATCCGCAACAACTGCAAGTCAAGAAAGAAAACCGTTACTCCCGTAGCTCCTGTGGGCAATTCTCTTGATGTAAGTATGGCTTACCCCACTGAAGTGCAGGTTGGGGGCGCAACAGTGTTTGTTATTGATGTAGAAAGATGGGAGAAATTATAGGTCATGGCCTTAGAAAATCTTCTGGGCCAGACCAGGGCCCAAAAAATATTAAAGGGGCACCTGGAAAAGACTCGCTATCACCATGCTTACCTTTTCCACGGTCCTGCCGGGGTGGGTAAAAGAACTGCGGCTCGGGAATTTTCTCATTCGATTTTTTGCGAGGAAACAGGACCCGGGTACTGCGGGAAATGTGTTTCCTGCCACCAGTTTTTAACCGGGAATCATCCCGACTACCAGGAGATCGAAGTGGAAGACCGGACCATCAAAATTGATGTAATCAGGGAACTGCGTCGATCTCTCACCTTAAAACCTTATAAAAGCGCCTACCGAATATTCGTTATCCGCCAGGCCGAAAAATTTACCCGGGAGGCGGCAAACAGTTTTTTAAAATCACTGGAGGAACCCCCTTCTTATGTAATTTTTATATTGACCAGTGATAATCGAAAACTTCTTCTTCCCACAATTATATCGCGGTCATTCCCTGTGGCTTTTAACCACTTGGGAAAGAATATAATTGAAAATTACCTCAAAAGTAAAATAGGGGACCAGCAAAAAAGGAAAGTTCTGGCTGAGATTTCTGGGGGAAGCCTGGGTTTTGCCTGTAAGCTGGCCGAGGACGATAAATTTCTGGAACAGAGAAAGGAACTGATTTCCCGCTGGTCCAGGATGGACAGGGGATCTTTCCTTGATGTTTATAGCCTGGTTCAGTGGCTGGAAAAGGAATGGAATGGAGATTATTTCCAGTTTTTTCAGCTACTGCAGTACTGGCTGCGGGACCTTTTTTACTGGCAGAACGGACAGAAGCAGGCAATTTTAAACAGGGACTGTTCTGATTTGCTGCAGGAGGAAGGGCCCTGCTGGAAAATTGAAGATCTTGAAAAAGCCCTGAACCTCCTGGATGAATTGCAAAGAGGATTTGATAGAAAGATCAATCGGCGTTTGGCTCTCGAAGCCACGCTTTTGAAAATAAATGGTTGGAGGCAATGATGATAAATGCCAACAGTAGTTGGAGTTACTTTTAAATCTGCAGGAAAGGTCTATTATTTTGATCCAGATGGACACTCACTGGGTTTTGGGAACTGGGTTATTGTAGAAACATCGCGAGGTTTGGAAATCGGGCAGATTGTAATTTCAGCCCGGGAGGTTAAAGAAGAAGATGTTGTGCAACCCTTGAAACCTGTTTTAAGACCAGCAACTGTTGATGACCTTGCCCAGCTGGGTGAAAACAAAAAACAGGAAAAAGAAGCTCTTAAAATCTGCCAGGAAAAAATCAATGAACACGGACTTCCGATGAAACTGGTTGACGTGGAATATACTTTTGACCGCAAAAAAATAATTTTCTATTTCACTGCTGAAGGCCGGGTTGATTTCAGGGAACTGGTAAAAGACCTGGCCCGTGTATTCCGGACCAGGATTGAACTCCGCCAGATCGGGGTTCGAGATGAAGCGAAGATGATTGGAGGAATGGGCCCCTGTGGTCGCGAACTCTGCTGCCAGAGCTTTTTGCGGAATTTTGAACCTGTTTCTATCCGTATGGCAAAAGCTCAGGACCTGGCCTTGAATCCAGCAAAGATTTCGGGTATTTGCGGAAGGTTAATGTGCTGCCTTCGCTATGAATCCGAAGCCTATGAAAATGGGGAAAACCAGAATTCTGGTGGTTGTTCCTGCCAGAAGGAAAAACAGGAAGATGAATAACCCGGGAGGCGTTAACATGGAAAAAGATTTCTGGGCCCGCCTTGGTGAATGCCAGGATGCCTTTACCCGGTGGGAAAAGAAGTGGAAAAAGTTAAAAGAAATAGCCGGCAACCTCTACCTGGAAAACCAGGAATTAAAAAATGAAAATGAAGAATTGAAGAAGATAATCCTGGGGCAGAAAGATGAAATTCAAAAAGGCCAGGCCGGTTATGAAAATTTACGCAGTCTTTATCAGGAGAACTATCATATTTGCCCTTTAAACTTCGGTGACAGGAGAAAGGGTGATTGTCTTTTTTGCCGGGAATTTTTGGAGAAGGCCTATCGGGGGGAAGAGTCTTGAATGAAGAAATTCGCCCCCTGGTGGGTGAAGACTTAAGAATTATCCAGAAACCCGGGCATTATAGATTCGGTCTGGAAGCAGTACTCCTGGCCAATATGGTTGGAGGCAGGTCCGGTTTGCGGGCTGCTGATCTGGGCAGTGGGGATGGAGTGATCCCACTGCTTTTGGCCTATAAAAAGAGGATGAGGGTAACTGGTTATGAAATCCAAAAATCGCTGGTAGAAATGGCTCGAAAGAGTTGTGCCCTGAATAAACTTGAAGGCCTTGTGGAAATCAGGCAGCAGGATATCCGTGAAATACCCGGAGATATTCGGGCCGGTACTTTTGATCTGGTTACTGCNAATCCTCCATTTTTTTCTCCAGATGAGGGCAGGATCAGTCCCAAAAANGAAATTGCTCTGGCCCGCCATGAGTTGGCCTGCACACTGGAAGATGTTATGACCGCTGCGAGTCATCTCCTGAAAGAAGGTGGGGATTTTTACCTTGCCCACCGCCCCGACCGTTTGGCGGAGATCTTTTCCTGCTGCCAGAAAGCAAAGCTTGAACCCAAGGTTTTGCAACCTGTCCAGCCCAGGCCAGGAGAAGAAGCAAATATTGTTTTGCTGCGCTGCAGGCGGGGAGGGAAGACAGGTTTGAAGCTGAAAGCCCCCCTTTCGGTATATCAGGGCAGTGATTATTCCCACGAGATGAGGGCAATTTACCGGGGAGAGGAAAAACCATGAACTGGAAAGTTTATATACTCCGCTGCGGAGATGGTTCACTTTATACAGGGGTAACCAGTGACCTTGAGAAAAGGATTGAACAGCACCGAAACGGNGAAGGAGCCCGCTACACAAGGGGACGAGGACCCCTGGAGCTGGTTTTTGAGGAATCCTTCTCTGATCGAGGTTCTGCTCAAAAAAGAGAGATGGAAATAAAAGGTATGGACCGTTCCAGCAAACTGAAGTTATTGAGGTGAGACCATGGGGGAAGGAATTTTTTATCTCTGTGCAACCCCAATCGGGAACCTTGAAGACATTACCCTTAGGGCCATAAGGATCCTAAAGGAAGTTGATTATATAGGGGCAGAAGATACGCGCTGGAGCCGAAAGCTTCTCGACCACTATGGAATAAAAAAACAGCCATTCAGCTGTTTTGTTCATAATGAACTGCAGAGAGCGGATTGGATCCTGGAACGCCTGCAGGAAGGGGAAAGCATTGCTTTAATTACCAGTGCGGGAATGCCCGGAGTTTCTGACCCGGGTAATATCCTGGTAGAAAGAGTTTTGCAGGCCGGTTTTGAGGTCGATGTAATTCCCGGCCCCAGTGCTGTTACTGCCGCTCTCGCTCTTTCCGGTTGGGGGGGAGCCGAATTTTATTTCGCCGGTTTTCTGCCAAGACAGGGCAAAAAGAGAGAAGAAAACCTGAAGTTCCTTGAGGGCCTAACCTGCCCTGCAGTGATATTTGAATCGCCCCACAGGATAATTGCTACACTTGAAGAAATTGAGGAAATAATGGGTAGTGACCGCCAGGTTTTCCTGGCCCGGGAACTAACAAAAGTTCACCAGGAAACACTCCTGGGAAAAGTGGGGGAGATCATGTCCCGCCTTAAGGATAGGGAGAAGATCAAGGGTGAGATTACCCTGGTTATTCGGGGTGGAGAAAAAAAGGAAAAACCCGGCCCAGAGGGTGGGGTTTATCCAGATAAAGAAAAACTTCTGGAAAAACTGCTCCAGGCAGGGGTTAGCAGGAAGGATGTAGTTATAATCCTCCAGGAGGTTTTAAACTTATCCCGCAACGAAATCTACGATTTTGTGCACAAAAAAAAATAAGGAGAGTAAACTCTCCTTAGCCTTCTTTCATCAGGTCGATGCAGTCGGGGCATACGTTTTTATTTTTAAAAACGATGGTGTTGCCTGCGTTACCACAGAAGATACAGGCGGGTTCGTATTTTTTCAGAATAATTTTTTCATCGTCCACGTAAATCTCAAGAGCATCCTTCTGCGCGATGCGGAGCGTCCGGCGAAGTTCGACAGGAATTACAACCCGTCCCAGTTCGTCCACTTTACGGACGATGCCGGTTGATTTCATAAAAGTCCCTCCTTAAATAGCAAAATTCGACAGCTCTTTTATGAAAATTATACTTGAATTTCCACAAAAAGTCAATAGTGGAAGTTCAGTTACAATTCTTGACAAACGCCCTGATATCAAGTATATTTAATTATAAGATTAAAAGCAATGAAGGGAAGAGTAGACTCCTGGAAGGACCAACAGAGAGCTGCGGGAGCTGAAAAGCAGCGTCCGGGAAGGGAGTTGAAGATGGCCCCGGAGCTCTGCAATTGAAATCAGAGTAGGTTGCAACGGATTGGCCTCCGTTAAAGGGTCAGGGTTTTACAGGATTCCTGTAAAACCCGGAAGAGAACCAGGATTTTTTCCTGGTTGAATAAGGGTGGTACCGCGGTCCCTCGCCCCTTGCCGGGCTGAGGGATTTTATAATTTTTGAAGGAGGTTTTAAAGATGAAAAAAGGGCCTTATTATCTAACCACGCCTATTTATTACCCCAGCGGGAAACTGCATATTGGCCACACCTATACTACAGTGGCAGCAGATACCATTGCCCGCTATAAACGACTGCAGGGTTATGATGTGTTTTTCCTCACGGGAACCGATGAACACGGTCAAAAAATTGAACGGAAAGCAAAAGAAGAGGGGAAGAACCCAAAAGATTATGTGGATGAAATTGTTTTCTGGATCAAGGATCTCTGGAATTATTATGGGATTTCCTATGACCGGTTTATTCGGACTACTGATGAAGAACATAAAGAGGGTGTTCAGGAAATATTCCGCAGGTTGGAGAAGAAGGGAGACATTTACAAGGATAAATACGCAGGCTGGTACTGTGTACCCTGTGAAACCTTCTGGCTGGAAAGGCAGCTGGAGAATAAAACCTGTCCGGACTGCAATCGTAAGGTGGAGTGGATGGAGGAGGAAAGCTATTTCTTCCGTCTTTCCAACTACGCTGATCGCCTTCTGGAATATATTGAAAACAATCCGGAATTTATCCAGCCCGATACCAGACGGAATGAAATGGTTAATTTCATTAAACAGGGCCTGGAAGACCTCTGTATTTCAAGAACTTCAATTAACTGGGGAGTTCCAATTCCCGGAGCTCCGGGGCATGTTGCTTATGTCTGGATTGATGCTTTAAGCAACTATCTGACGGGGATCAATTTCCCGGAAGGAAAGAAGTTCCAGAAATTCTGGCCCGCCGACCTGCACCTTGTTGGTAAGGAAATAATGCGCTTCCATACAATTATCTGGCCCATTATGCTACTGGCCCTGGACCTTCCTCTACCCAAACAGGTATTCGGCCACGGCTGGCTCATTTTAGACCAGGAAAAAATGTCTAAATCCAGGGGAAACGTTGTTGACCCTTTTGCCCTGGGAGAGGAGTTTGGTGTTGACGCCATCCGTTATTACCTGTTGCGGGAAGTGGTTTTCGGTTCTGACGGGAATTATTCCCTCTCCGCACTGATTAAAAGGATAAACTATGATCTGGCCAATGATCTGGGTAACCTCCTGCACCGGACGGTGACCATGATTGATAAATATTTTGGCGGAAAGATTCCCAAACCCGGTCCCGAAATTGACCCCGATGGTTCTCTCAAGGCCGAAGCAATAAATGCCCTCGGGGAAGTAGAGACAAATTTGGACCGGCTTTTTTTCCAGAACGGCCTGGAAGGGTTGTGGAAATTTATCCGCCGCAGCAATAAATATATAGATGAAACCCAGCCCTGGATACTGGCCCGGGACGAGGCTCAAAAAGAAAGGCTGGGAACAGTTCTTTATAATCTTGCGGAAGCCCTGCGGATAATTTCCCTGGCCTTACGACCCTTTATGCCCGACACCCCACATGGGATCTGGCAGCAACTGGGCCTGAAAAAAGACTTGGCCAAAATTCCCTGGGAAGCCGCTAAAAAATGGGGAGAAATTCCTGCGGGAACTAAGATCAGAAAAGGAAAGCCCCTTTTTCCTCGCCTGGAGCTTGAAGATTATGAGGATTGGGTCGCAAAAGAAAATGGAGAAAAGGAAGGTAAAGAAGAAACCAAGCAAGAACAACAATTTTCCCAGGTTGACTTTGCCAGGTTCAAGGAAATTGACCTGCGGGTGGCCCGTATTGAAAGGGTGGAGCCTGTTGAAGGCAGTGATAACCTGCTCAAGTTACAGGTATCGCTGGGAGAAGAAACAAGACAGGTTGTTGCCGGACTGGCCCAGGAATATGAGCCCTGGGATCTGGTCGGGCGCAATGTTGCTTTTGTGGCCAACCTTGAACCTGCGGAAATATTTGGAGTGCGCTCTGAAGGAATGATTCTTGCCGCCGGAGAAAAAGGTAAGATGAAGATTGTCGAAATTCCGGGGGTTAATCCTGGAAGTCCAATTAGCTAACAAAGGAGGCTAATCCATGCAGTGGAAGGGCTTAATAGATACCCATGTCCACCTGGATTTTGGTCATTTTGATGGAGAAAGAGAGCAGATAATTGAAAGGGCCCGAAATGGTGGTGTGGAAAAGGTTATAAATATAGGGAGTAACCTAAAATCTTCGCAGGAAACAGTTAAGCTTATCAGAAGATACCCAGATTATATCTTTGGGGCTGTGGGTGTCCACCCTCACAATGCCCGGGACCTTAATGGAGACATGCTTAGGAAAATAAAAGAGCTGGCTATAGAAGAAGGGATAGTTGCCCTGGGGGAGATGGGCCTTGATTTCCATTACGACAATTCTCCTCGTGATGATCAAAAAAGAGCATTTCGGGCCCAGCTCCGGCTGGCCAGGGAACTTGAAAAACCAGTCGTAATCCACTCCCGCTCTGCTGAAGGAGAAACAATTACTATTCTGCGGGAGGAAGGAATCCGGGAAATAGGTGGAGTAATGCATTGTTTTTCGGGGAATCAGATTACAGCGGAAAAAGCCCTTGAAATGGGGTTATATCTTGCTTTTGGCGGGGTTATAACATTTCCCAAAGCTGATGAACTGAGGGCAATAGCAGCTTCTACACCCCTGGAGCGATTATTGATTGAGACAGATTCTCCCTACCTTACTCCCGTCCCTTACAGGGGGAAGAGAAATGAACCCCTTTATGTGGGGTATGTCGCGGAGAAGCTGGCTGAAATTAGAGCGGAAAGCCTGGAAGAGGTAATAGAAGCAACCGCCGATAATGCTCGGAGATTATTTAGGATCTAAGGAATGGATAATTAAAGGGAGATCCAGAGATAGGGTCTCTCTTTTTCTTTTCGGGGTTAAACAGCAAACTACCCATGGGGGGAAAAACAGGATGACTTTTTTGGAGAATGGAACGCTTTAATGTTATGGTTTCAGCAGTATCCTGTCCAAAGGGGTTTCTAAGACGGAGCAGGATAGTAATGCCCTGGGGTTATATTATTTTCAAGCCTATGATTTTCCGAGGTTCTGGTTAATTTAAAACCGAAAACCAAAAGACCCGGTCCCTATTTTATGATAGACCCGGGTCTTTTTATTCCCTTTCTGCAATATTTTTTATTTTCATCAGCCAATCAGTCCCCATTTCAGGCATAACCTTCTTATGTAGGCTCTGATGGCTTCCTCGTCATAAAGTAATTTATTCGGGCATTCATTCTTACAGATCATCTTTTCACCTCCTTGCTCAAGAATTTATTTCCGAAACCTGTCTCGCCTGTTGCTCTTCCGGGAGATTTCTCTTTCCTTGAACTCAGCAATTAAGCTTCTATCAAACATCTCAATACCTCCTTTTGATTTTTTTTACCTTCGCTTCTGGCGCTGTCGAATTTGCGCAGAATAGAGAAGGTTGTCCCTGTGATTATTGGGGAGAGGGATTGCTGTCATTCCATTCACCTCCCTCCCTCTCGCCTTTTAGCCTTTTCGACTTCTTTGGCGCTGGGCTTGAGCCCTTAGTTCCTGGATTTTTTCTTTTGCCAGAAGATATTCTATCATTTTTTGGACCTCCTTTCCTTTGATTTTAACAATAATGAGATTATATGCTAAAAATAGATGATAGTCAAGCATAATTTCAATAAAAATCAATAAAAAAATTAAAAAATTTAATCAATACCTAATAAATATTTTGATAATGTTTAGCCTGCTATTCTGCTGCTGGACTAAAGGGAGACTGCAAGAAGATTATTTCCCCATTTGATAGATGGGGAAAATAGGGGGTTGAAGGGAGTCGAGTGATAGTTTTTTCCCAGTTTTGGGTCCTTGTTTCGAAAAGCCCAAGGGCTTCTGCTCCGGTCTGGGGATGGATAAACTTAAGCAATAATTTACTTTCTTCCCGATCCAGTATTTCCAAAAGCCTTTGGTTTTCGGTTAAGGAGGTAATTGCTCCCTCCTGGTAAAAGTAAAGATTGCCCCCGGGAACTTTCCGGGGTTCCTCCCGATTGGATAGGAAATAAACCCGGTCATTATCTCCGGGCCAAGGAGACCAGTTCTGGAAGGGGCCCTCTGCGATGGTTTTTAATTCCCCGGTGCTATCCAGACCAAGAAGATGGCGGTAGGGTCCTTCATCTTCTGCAAAGTAAAGTGTAGCGTTTGACTGGCCGTAAAAAAGGTTGCTCAGGTATTGTGGGGAGCTAAGGAGAATCTCTTGCTCTGGTTTTTGGGGACTTCCCAGTACGATTTCATATTCACCCTCGTTGCGGCGAACATAATAAATATTTTCATCATCTTTAGCGGTAGGCCAGTCTAGGTAGTTTTCCGAAATTAAATAGGGGGAAAAAGAGTTGTTATCCAGATCATACAGAGCCAGGCTGTGATAGGTTCCTTCCAGGTAAAAACTGTGAAAAATAAAAGAGTTGTTAACCCTGGTAAATGTAACGGGAGTTGGGATAATCCCGGGGGTAAGAGGAAGAGAAGTGAAATCATCTCTTGTAATAAAGGAATAAATGTCTTCTCTTTTTTCCACATAATCAAGGGCGCTGGAAACAACCTGTTGGTGGCGGTGGAGCAAATTCTCACTCTGCAGGGCGATAACAAGCTGATGCATCAGGTCTGGCCTTAATCTATATCTATCCAGGAGATAATCCATAACTACCAGGCCCAGCCCACGGTTATAACGCCAGTCCAAGTCCCTGCCAAGTCTTCTCCGGATTTCATCGGGGTTGAAGTTCAGGTTCTGGCGGAGGTGAGCATGGTATTCGGGCCCAAAAAAATGCAGGCCAACCAGATATTCCGTCTGAATATCAGAAAACCAGACATTATGGGGTGTAAGGGAATAGAATTCTTTCTGGAAGATGTGGACCAATTCGTGGTAAAGGACCATTTCGTTGCTGTAGGGGCGACGTTTTTCAATGATAAAGTGGATTCGGTTGTAAAGAAGCAATGCATCGATACTTTCTGGGGCGGAAGGGTGAGGTTTATTCTGCAAATAATCGAGCCGCCCGTCATAAAAGGTAATGTTAATTGGAGAAGGAGGACGGACTCGAAAAATTCTCCGGAGTTCTTCCCAGAATTCTTCTCCGCGGTTGAGTAAATATGAAGCAAATTCTTCGTCGCCCCTGAAATTTCCCTGGAGGCTCTCTGCCCCGACCGGGCCTGAGAACAATAAAGAAACTATCAGGAATAAAAAGATTACCTTTCTCATTATTTTAACCGCCCCCAAATAATCGCTTGATTTTTTTCGAAAGTCAAAAAGGAGCCCCGTCGGGGCTCCTTTGTTTAGAAACTAATTGATGAACCGAATTGGAGGGATACTTCTTTACCGCTCCCCGTTGCGAGTTTGATATCAGAGATTGTGAAATTGAAAATTTCCCAACCCCAGGCTTTTATTCCAAAGCCTGCAAAAAGAGAAGGAGTTCCCTTATGAGAGGCAAAATCCAGGCCAACCGTTACAGGAAGCCACTGGGGATAGAAAAAACGGGTTGCAGCAGAAATTCCCAGGTGGAAAACAGGAGCCTGGTAAAGCCCAATTGTCCCCCCAAGGTGGATTTTGGGGTGGGCTACGTAGTGGACTCCACCTTCAAGACTAATGGGAGTGCTTCGGATGATCGGGTCATGGGGCTGATCAGTTATTTGATCTTCTTCATATTCTATCCATTCCTCACCTTCTTCAACAAGGAGGGGATGTTTTATTTTTGCTTCTCCTGAGAATTTTGTTTGCCTGACTCCGCTCCAGCGGATGAAACCCAGGTTATTCAGAGAAATTCCCACCCCGAGTTTGGGATTAATTTGGCCCCAGGCGCCAATGTCAATTGCTGCACCGTGCCCTCCGCCTCCTTCCATGCCCCTAGCAGAGTAGAGGGCATTAAATTCTCCTTCGGCATAGAATGGATCTTCTCCTTCTTCCGATGAAATCAGGATAGTTCCATCGGTGTTGACTTCGGCGTAGGCCAGGCCATTAAGGTAGTGGATACCCCCTCCAATAGTTACCCGGTCAAAGTCAAACTGCTGGGCTAGGGAAGGGAAGTCTAAGGCATGGGAAAACCCAATATCAACTACTCCCTGACCCTGCAGGAAGGAATTATCAAGATGGATCTCTTCATCCAGCTCGTTGCCAAAAAGGGCCAGTTCAAAGAAATCCTTATCAAGCCCTGTTGCAGCAAAGGCTTTTAATCCTCCCTGGACTCCGGAGCTACCGAAACCAAAAAACACGTTAGAAGATGCTCCCATTCCTACTGAGAAAGCATCTCCAGAGATTGCTCCCAGGAGTTCGGATTTTTTTTCTTCGTCCCAGTATTCATTGAAGTTTTCCAGGATTTGGTTTACAGTCCAGGCATTGGACCACATATTCAGAGAGAGAGAGTTAAACTGGAGTTGATAATTATAGGTGGCAAAACCAAGCAGAGCAGGGTTTGCCTCTAGACTGGCGACCTGTCCGGGGAAAATCCGCAAGGAGGCGGGTGTTTCACCTGCTGCAAGGGCTGGGAAAGAAACAGTCAGGAGCAACAACAAAACCAGAGAAACAACTTTTACTTTATTCATCTAATTGGGCCTCCTTTCAATCTTCATGCGGGTTAACCCGGATTTCAACATCCAGATTAGCCTTTGTGGAGAAGGAATCTCCGTATTTAAAGATGATCTCTTGGGGTTCGGTGATATCTTTTAGGATTTCTACCCTGATGCCATACCAGGCAGGTTCTTTGAAAGTCTCCAAATCATCCTTGGAAATTTCAACAAGGTAATTTTCCGCTGTCCCGGTTTCAGGCAGGCCAATTGTCCAATTAGGATTATCCTGATCGAATATGTTTTCTTCATCATTGCTGAAGAAAACCGTTATATCCAGATAAAGGGGCAGGTCATTGGCGTTGTAGAAATCAATGAGGACATTTTGGATCCATCCATCTAAAACATCCTGGTCATCGGTATCCAGTTCCAGTTTTCCGGTAGCAACATCATTTTCTACTCCTCCTGGTTGAACCAGGAATTTTAACTTGAAATCAGCGTCCCCGACCATGCTGAAATAATCAGCGCGAGTAATTGTAATGTCGTCTTCACCTTCGGGAATGGCTATTTCAAGGGTTTGATTCGGGAATCTTAATGGAATGGGGCATGCTGGGTATTTCTCCACTTAAGAATCGGATTTCTTTGGCTTCCCGGGGGTCAACATTGAAGTCATCTGCTTCAATTACACTTTCTTCTTCTGTCCCCTCGTGAGTATAGAGAAGGATCAGGGAAAGATCGCTGCTAAGTACAAAATCTGTTTGATTGTCTACCTGGAGGATTAGGGTAATGGCCTCTTCGGCCAGCCCGATTCCTTCAAGCCATTCTTCCAGTTCATCCAATCCTGTTGCAAATATTTCTTCATCGATGGTGAAATCCTCCATATCCGTCAGGAGTCCGGAAACCGTAATTTCTTTCCAGAGAAGGTCGGCTAAGGATATGTTAAAATCAACAGTTTCGGTAGTGTCATAAGTAACGTCAGTTCCCGCGGCCCGGAAATCAATTTTCACTTCCAGGCTATCTTCCAGGTTAAAAACGACACCCTCAATGGAGAAAACTCCCTCGCTGACCGGGGATAGCTCCTGGTCATTGATATAAATTTTTTCAATGGAGAAGTCAATGTTCCAAGCATCTGGAATATTTGGGGCCAGGATTAATTTACCCTCTTCCATTACAATCTCTTTNATATTTTCATCAAATTCATCAGCAAGTAGATTTAGGGTGAGGGATTCCTCGACATCTATTTCATCCAGGCCGGTTACTTTTTCTATTGTTATTGAATCCATTTTCACCGAATAATTCAATTGCCCATTGTAGTCCTGGTTGGGGTTAGTTATTCTAAATTCCAGATCGATTTCATTGGGTAAATCTGTTCCAGCGAGGTCAATTTCCACATGTGCTGTCCCATCGCTGAACTGGGATGATCCTTGGGCAAGTTCCTGCCCGTTATCGAAGAGAATTATTTCTATATCGAATTCAAGGTCATTATCTTCCGGATCGATTGCCAGGAATAAATCAAGAGTCCCCTGCCTGATTGTAATGGTAGTAAAATTATCGCTCAGGTCCACAGGAGGAACCTCTTCATCCAGAGTGATATCGGTGTTTTCAGCGAGGCCAAAAGGATCAATTGTTCCATTGAAAACCTCGCCAAAATCAATCTTAATTTCAGGCATTGTAGTTTCTATAGGATCGTAGTCAATATCCTCCAGTTCAATTTCATCCAGCCCGAAATCCATTTTATCAAGTTCGAACTCGAAAGAAAAAATATCTTCGTCATCGTATTCTTGGTCATTTTCATTAAGAATATCTACCAGTTTTATTTCCTGCGTTGGGATCAGAGGTAACCTCACATTTGTATCCCAGGAGGGCCCACGCATCTCTTCCTGCATGAAGTCGTTAATTGCACTACAGCCCGCAATCAAAAACAAGGCAATGAATAATAACAGGGGAATTTTCCAAAAGCTGCATTTAAGCAAAATTCTCCCTCCTTTCATTTTTTGAGAAGGTGACTTTACAATAAAAAATGGATTTTGGCTAAAAACCTCCTTTCTTTCCAGGCTTTAATAGTAATTATTAAAAATAAAAGGCCGGGATAGGGCCTTTTATTCTTGCGGTATAACAACCCAGGCGATTATATATGTGAAAATCATGGGAAAAATCCCGGTAGCGATGGTAATGAAAATAACCAGAAGGCGGATTAGAGTAGGATCAATATTAAAAAATTCCCCTAACCCCCCGCAGATCCCGGCAATTTTTTCATCGGTCCGGGAACGGTATAATCTTTTCATTTTTCTCCTCCTCTCATTATATATCTATTTGAGTAAAACCCGAAAAAACCCTGCAAAAATGGTTAAAATTTTAAATGGAAAAAGGGTATTGGAGTTCTGGATAGTTATGATATAATAAAAAAATGGAGGGATGGGCAAATGGCAATTGTTTACCCCTATGGTGAAAATATCTATATCAACCAGACCAATGTGTGCACAAATGCCTGTGTTTTCTGTATCCGGCGGGGTAATTCTGGGCTGGATGGTTATAACCTCTGGCTTGCAGAAGAACCATCGGCAGAGGATATTTTACAGGCACTGAGAAAAAATGAAATACAGGGCGAAGCAGTTTTTTGTGGTTTTGGAGAACCCATGGTCCGCCTGGACCGCTTATTAACTGTTGCCCGGGGTTTAAAAGAGAGAGGCTGGTGGGTTCGGATCAATACCAATGGACATGCTGATCTCATTCATGGTTATGAGACTGTCCCCCGCCTGGAAGGTTTGGTCGATGCGATAAATGTAAGCCTGAATGCCCAGGATGGAAAAACCTATCAACGGCTCTGCAATCCCCTTTTTGCAGACCGGGCTTATCCAGTATTGTTAGATTTTGCCCGGAAAGTAAGGGAATATGTTCCGGAAGTAATACTTTCTGTTGTCAATTACCCCGGGGTAGATGTACAAGCCTGCCGGGAAATTGCAGATAAAATGGGGACTGAATTCAGACTCAGATAAAAAATAAGGAGGTTGCAACATGAAATTATTTCTTGATACTGCTAACATCGAGGAGATTATTGCTGGCAAAGAACTGGGTGTAATTGAGGGTGTAACTACAAATCCCAGCCTGATAGCCAAGGAAACCGGACAGAGCTTCCAGGAAGCGATTGAACAGATTACCGATTTAATACCTGGACCAGTTAGTGCAGAAGTTATCAGCACTGAAGCAGATGGAATGGTTGAAGAAGGCCGGAAACTGGCCGCTATTAATGATAATGTGGTAATAAAAGTTCCGATTACTGCTGAAGGTTTGAAAGCCACTCGCCGCCTTGCGGATGAAGGAATAGCAGTTAATGTTACCCTGATTTTCTCTCCCAACCAGGCTCTGCTCGCCGCCCGGGCGGGAGCCCGCTATATTAGCCCTTTTGTGGGAAGACTTGATGATATAGGGGAGGATGGGATAGGACTTGTTGCTGATATAGCGGAAATGCTGGCCATTCATGGTTTAAACTCGGAAATAATTTCTGCCTCTATTCGTCATCCCCGGCATGTTTTTGAATCAGCAATGGTTGGCGCCGATATTGCAACTGTTCCCTACCAGGTGCTTTTAAAAATGCTGAACCACCCCCTTACTGATATCGGATTGGAAAAATTCCTTGCTGACTGGGAAAAAATGCAAAAATAAGGGAGGAAAAGTGGGGGAGCAATTTGCTTTCATTAAAACAGGTTAGAAAACTTTTAAAAGTAAACCAGCTCCACTTAAGCAAAAAGATGGGCCAAAATTTTCTCATTGACAGGAACATCAGGGATAAAATATTGCAGGCTGCCGGAGTTGCTGCAGGTGACCTGGTGGTGGAAATTGGACCCGGCCTGGGAGCTCTTACAGAAGGATTTTTAGAGAAGGGAGCCCGGGTCTGGGCTGTAGAAAAGGATCGCGGCCTTTACCGTGTCCTTGGGGAAAGGCTTCCCTCTTCAGACCTGGAGTTGATCTGTGAGGATGCCCTTAAAGTGGACTGGGAAAAATTGCTTCCTGAGGATCACGGGAGCTATAAGCTTGTGGCTAACCTGCCCTACAACATTACAACCCCGCTCCTTTTTCACCTGCTGGATTACAGCCACCTTTTTTCCCACATGGTTATTATGGTGCAAAAAGAAGTAGGTGAACGTTTTTCTGCAAGTCCGGAGAGCAAACAATATGGATCACTGACTTTGAAGCTGGAGTATTGTGCCCAAGTAGAATCCCTTTTCCTTGTGGCACCTGGTTCATTTTTCCCCCAACCAGATGTCTCTTCCCTGGTTCTAAAGATTACCCCCCGCACCTCTCCGCCCGTAACTGTAAAGGATGAATTATTGTTATTTGAAATTATCAATTTAGGATTTGGACAGAGGCGAAAGACCCTGGCCAATAACTTAAAAAGGGGCGGCTGGGTTCCTGACCAAATAAAGGCTGCTTTTGATTTTTGCGGACTGGAAAAAAGAGTTCGAGCAGAAGAACTTGACCTGCATAAATTTTCCTGCCTGGCCAATGTTTTTGTGAGACAGAAAGAAGGTGAATAAGGTGAGTAAGTTCTATTTCATCAGCCCATCAAGGGGCCGGTTAACCATAGAAGAAACCTTTAAAAACATTATTAATTATGTTAAAGAAGCCCCCGAGTACCAGTACAAACTGGTTGTAGGCACCGATTCCCAGAGTGCCGAAGGAAGGGTTCAGTTTGTTACTGCCATTATTGTTTACCGGGTTGGCAAGGGAGGCAGGTTTTTTTACAGGCGTACCAGGGAACCTCAATCCCGGAGTTTGAGGCAGCGAATTTATCTGGAAACTGCAAAGAGTCTTGATGTTGCAAGTAGAATTACTCACATGCTGGCCGAAACGGATTATCTGGTTGATGAAATGGACGTTGAAATTCACCTGGATGTTGGCCGACATGGATCTACCAGCAATATGGTTAAGGAAGTCGTGGGAATGGTAACCGGAAGTGGTTATGGAGCAAAAATCAAGCCCGATTCTTACGGAGCAAGCAAGGTTGCAGATAAATATACAAAATAACCCCCTTCCGGGGTTTTTTTTATAAGGAAAATCAGGGGGAAATGAAAAAAATGTTGAAAACCTTGACAGGGACAGTCTCGTCTGATATACTAATTTGTTCTTGACTAAAAGCCGCCTTTTTGGTATAATATTGGGGTAAGGATTTTGTGAAAGGTGGTTTGCGATGACCAAGAATGCCCTGCAGGAGATAAAGCAGGACCTGGATTCCTGGGTAGGTCGCCAGGTGGAATTCAGGGCTAATCGTGGGCGGAAGAAGATTCTCCATAAAGAGGGAATACTGGAAAGAACCTATCCCCACATTTTTGTTGTTAAGGTTGTCGAAGAAGGCTACCCGAGGAGAGTTTCTTTTTCCTATGCTGATGTTTTGACTGAAACAGTTGAGATTACAGCGAAGAACAAAAGAATTGGTTTAACAGGAGCCTAATTTAATTATGAACCCGACTTTGTGTCGGGTTTTTAATTTTCGGAGGACATGGCTGCGCAGAAAAGAATTAATTCCAGAAATAAGCGGGAGAAGGAATTGTTAGCAGGGTTAGCGAAACGAAACAAGGGAAAGGGGTTGATCTGGTGAACCGCCTGGCACTTTTTGCAGCAGCCTTGGGAACAGGTTTGCTTCTTTTTCTGGCAATGGCTTTTCCCAACCTGGGTTTTTTAAGTTTTGTGGCTTTTTTGCCCCTTTTTTGGATGCTGGAAAACACCCCAGATCCCCGCCTTTCCTTTTTCGGGGGTTGGTTTGGGGGGAGTGTTTTCTTTGTGTTGCTCCTCTACTGGCTTGCGATACCGGTTTGGGACTTTGGGGGAGCCTATAGACATCTTGGGATCTTTGGCCTGTTAATTTTATTTATTATCATGGGTCTTTTCTGGGGGCTTTTTTCTTACCTGGCCAACCTGGGCCTGAGAACCATACCCGTTTCATTCATTCTTTTCACTCCTGCCCTGTGGACCATTATCGAGTTTATCAGGATTAAGCTTATCTCCCCTCTCCCCCTGGGGGTTGTGGGGTATTCTCTTGCTCCCTATCCCAGCTTGATTCAGAGTGCAGGAATTTTTGGTGTACTGGGGATCAGTTTTTTTGTTTTGCTAATAAACGCTTGCTTATGGGTTATTTTCAGAGGGGATATGGTTCGCTACCCCGCAATTATTATCCTTATAGTTGCTCTTGCGGGGAACCTGGGTTATGGGTACCTGAATCTGCAAAAGGAACAGGAAAAAATAATGGAGGTTGGCCTGGTTCAACCCAATATTTCCCAGGAGGAAAAATGGGATTATCAGAGGAGAGAAGCTAATCTGGAGGCTCACCTGGGTCCTTCCCGGGCCCTGGAAGAAGATGTTGATCTGGTAGTATGGCCGGAAACCTCTATTCCTGCGACTCCAATAGGGAGTCAAGCCGAGTGGGGTGTTATGCAGGATCGCCTTTATTTTCTGGAAGTTCCCTTGCTGGCAGGGATTCTTTCCCCTCAAAATGCCAGGGTTCACAATACATCTCTCTTGCTGTTGCAGGGTGAGATCAGAGGATATTACCACAAGAAATGGCTGGTCCCATTCGGTGAATATATACCCTTACAGGGATTACTGGGTTGGGTTGATACAGGTTTTTTCCCTACAACCCCGGGGGAGGAAATTAAAACCTTTGAATATGAGGGGTGGAGCTGGGCAACCCCTATCTGTTATGAAATTCTCAATCCCGGCCTGATTCGGCGAATGAGTTCTAATACAGATATCTTATTCAACCAATCCAACGAGGCCTGGTTTAAAGATTCTATCGGCCTGCCTATTTTGTGGTCTGTTGGTATCCTCAGGGCAGTAGAGGTAAGAAGGCCTCTGGTTAAAGCAGCAAATACGGGGTACTCGGGTTGGGTTGATGATCTCGGAAGGACAAGGGTTCTTTTTCCCGCTCTGGAGCATTATTACGATAGCATGACCATTGAAGCAACTGGAGAAGATTCAGTGTACCTGCGGTTTGGAGATTTCCTGATCTGGCCATTGTTTATCCTGAGTTTTGTTTTAAGTTTTCTCCTGGGGCCAATGCGGAAAAAGAAAATTGACTTTAAAAAATATGCGGAGAGGTAGGGTTGTTTCCCTGATCTGCCTCCCCTGGATAACAAAAAAGAAGCGATATTCTTTTCCTTTGTTTTCCCCCTTTGCCTTTTCAGGTGGAAGGGGTTTTTTAGGTTTAACCAGAGGGGTAGGGGTTTTCTCCAAATAAAGGAGGTTGAAGTTTGATCTGGAAATATTATATATGGTGGAGGTGAAGAAATGAATAAAACTGCAAAAGTTAAGGCTCCTGCCAAGATCAACCTTACACTCGATGTTTTAAACCGCAGACAAGATGGCTACCATAATATCGAATCGATAATGCAGACGCTTGAATTATCTGATACTGTTTATTTGCAAACTACAGCAAAGGATATAGGACTTGAAACAGACACCTCCAGTATTCCTCCAGGCCCGGAAAACCTTGCCTGGCGAGCTGCTCGAATAATGTTCGATGAATTCGGACTGGAGGGAGGACTAAAAATAAAGTTGGAAAAAAGGATCCCGGTTCAGGCCGGACTGGCTGGAGGCAGCACAGATGCTGCAGCGGTTATTAGAGGAATTGCTGAACTATTCAGTCTTGAGCTTAAATCCCGGGAAATTTTAAATTTAGTAGCCCGGCTGGGCTCAGATGTTTCCTTTTTTCTTTTTGGGGGTACAACTCTTGTTTCGGGAAAAGGAGAAAAAATTTGGGAACTTCCGGATCTTCCCCCACAGGATGTTTGCCTTATTAGATTCCCCTTTGGGCTTCCAACACCGGGAATTTACAGGGCCTGGAGGGGAAGAAAAACCCTGCATAGAAGCAGAAAAGCTCTTCCTGCAGTCTTTTCAGGGTCCTGGGAGGGAATTAAAAAAGAAGTCGGGAATGACCTGGAAAGATGTGCAGTAAAAAAAGCTCCTGTAATCCGGAAGGTTTTGGAAACCTTGCGGAATGAAGGGATAAAACCGGCACACCTTAGCGGAAGTGGCCCCACAATTGTTATTTATGAACATCCCCCTGCTTGGTTGCAAAAAAAACTTGCTGCTTTCCGGGTTGACCTTGTTCCAACTCGAACCCGGGAGAAGGATTTTGAGAAAAAGTGATGAATAGAAGAAAGATAATTAAACAAGGCCGGTTGGAGGAGGGCTATTCATGGCAGATGTTTTAATCCTGGCCGGGGCATTTAATGATGGAGCCCTGCAGGAATCGAGTTCGGAAGAATATGAAGCATTAATTGAAGTTGCAGGACGGCCCATGGTGGAATATGTTCTAAAGGCTGTCAGGGGTTCTAAATTTGCCCAAAGAATCGCCCTTATTGGGCCGGAAGAATTATTGAAAGAAAGATTAAGCCTGCAAGCCGACGCGTATGTTGAAGGAGGGGACTCTCTTTTTCAGAATATCCGGCGGGGAGCAACCGTTCTTGATCCCCAGGGACCGGTGTTAATAATAACCTCAGATATTCCCCTTATTACTTCTGAAGCTATTGACGATTTTGTTGAAGTTGCAAAAAAGAGGCCCGGGGAAGTCTATTATAGTTTGATAAACCGGGAAGCCTGTGAGAAATCTTTTCCCGGAATGGAGCGGACCTACGTTAAATTGAGAGAAGGTATGTATACAGGGGGAAACCTGGGAATGGTTGAAGCCGATATAATCAGGAACTGCAGCGAAGAATTGAGCCAGTTTTTCACCCACAGGAAAAGTGCCATGCGCTTGAGTCGCCTGCTGGGACCAAACATTTTACTCCGCTTTGCCCTGGGGCGCTTAAAACTGGCCCAGATCGAAAAGAGAATAAAGAAAATAACCGGGTACGATGGTGTAGGAGTTTTAAGCGAGCACGCTGAAATCGCTTTTGATGTTGATAAACCTTCGGATCTTCAACTGGCCGATAATTTCCTGAAGAAAAGAAAAGAAGAGGAGGGCGCCAGGTGAAACGAAGCGAGAGATTGATTATTTTAACCAGTATTTTGGTGGACCGCCCAGGAGAAACCCTGGGTCTAAATGATTTTTCCCAGGTGGTAGGTGGGGCTAAATCCACCCTAAGTGAAGATCTGGCAATAATCAAACAGGCCCTCTCCTCCAGAGGCTTGGGCAGAGTTGAAACGGTTACAGGAGCGGGTGGGGGAGTTACCTTTACTCCTGCTCTTGATGGGGAAAGAGTTCAGGAAAAGCTGTGGGAGCTCTGCGGGGAACTTTCTGACCCCCGTAGGATTCTCCCGGGTGGATTTATTTATATGACCGATTTATTATATTCCCCAATCTGGGCCTGGGATATTGGGCGAATTTTTGCTGATAATTTTCGTGCAAAAAAACCTGAATATGTCCTGACTATGGAAACCAAGGGCATTCCACTGGCTACCATGACTGCAAGGGCTTTAAACTGCCCCTTACTTATTATCCGTAGAGCCCACAGGGTAACTGAGGGGCCTGCCGTGAGTATAAATTACATAACCGGTTCATCCAAAACCATTGGAAATATGTCCCTGCCGCGGAGAGCTCTCCCGCTGGGAGCAAGAGTTGTTCTGGTTGATGATTTCATGAAAGCCGGGGGAACTGCCCGAGGTATGATGGATTTAATGCAGGAATTCCAGGCTGAAGTCATTGGTCTGGGGGTGGTTGTAGCAACTGCCCAGCCAGAGAAGAAGTTAATTGATGATTATTTTTCCCTGTTAACTCTGAAGAAGGTCGAAGGAAAGGAAGTTCAAATTGAACCATCATATTGAACTTTTTTCTTGTAATTAATTATAGTAATCTATTCTGGGAGGAAAAGAACTTGGAAGAGAGAGATATTTACCGGTTGGTTGAAGAATGGGATGTTAAGTTTATAAGGTTGCAGTTTATCGATATTCTTGGGGTGAATAAAAATGTGGCTATTTCTCTGGAGGAATTGCCCAGGGCCCTGGCCGGGGAAGTAATGTTTGATGGTTCATCTATTGAAGGTTTTGCCCGGATTCAGGAATCGGATATGTACCTCCGGCCGGACCTGGATTCTTTTGCTATTTTTCCCTGGCGACCACGTCCTGGTGCTGTTGCCCGTTTGATATGTGATGTTTATACCCCCCGAGGTGAACCCTTTCCGGGATGTCCACGTTATATATTGAGAAAGGTAATTAAGGAAGCGGCAGATATGGGTTTTAGTCTCGAAGCAGGTCCTGAACCCGAATTCTTTCTTTTTCAACTTGGAGAGAAAGGTGAGCCGACTACAATAACCAATGATCAGGGTAGTTATTTTGACCTGGCCCCGAGTGATCAGGGAGAAGATGCGCGGAGGGATATTGTCCTCCACCTGGAAGAGATGGGTTTTTCTGTGGAAAGTTCTCACCATGAGGTTGCTCCTGGGCAGCATGAAATTGATTTTAAATATGCTCCGGCCCTGAAGACCGCGGATAATATCGGTACATTTCGTCTTGTTACCAAGATAGTTGCAAAAAAACACGGTCTTCATGCAACTTTTATGCCCAAGCCTATGCATGGAATTGCTGGCTCTGGCATGCATATCCACCAGTCCCTTTGTAAAAACGGGGAAAATGTTTTTTTTGACCCGGAAAGCAAGGATGGTTTAAGCGACATCGCTCGCTATTATACAGGTGGGATTCTCCGCCATGCCCGGGGATTTACCGCAATTACAAACCCATTAATTAATTCTTATAAGAGGCTTGTTTCGGGCTTCGAAGCTCCTATATATGTTTCCTGGTCAGAAGCCAATCGTTCTGCCCTGATTAGAATTCCGGCGGCCAGAGGAAATGGGACCCGCCTGGAATTAAGAAATCCAGACCCATCTGCAAACCCATATCTTGCTCTTGCCGTAACCCTAAAATCAGGGCTGGAAGGGATCCGGGAAAAAATTGATCCAGGGCCCCAGACCTTTAATAATATTTTCACCATGACCCAGGAAGAAAAAAGAAAATGTGGTATCCAGGAATTGCCCCGCTCCCTGGAGGAAGCCTTAAATTGTCTCGAGCAGGATGAACTTGTGTGCTCTGCTCTAGGGGACCATGTACTGGAAAGGTTTATTGATGCCAAAAGAATTGAAATTGCCCAGTACAGGGAAGTAGTCCACGACTGGGAAAGAGACCGTTACCTGCAAACCTACTAAGGGGGGATATAATGCGCGAACAGCAGCTATTAAGGCGGGCACTGAATATTAACTTTTCCAATTTAAAAACACTGGATCTGGCTTTTCTGGCCCTTTTTATTGTTTTTACTTCTGTCGCAACAGCAATAGCCATCCCCGGCCCCTATGGTTCATATTTCAACATGGGAGAAGTGGCAATTTATCTTGTGGCCCTTCTCTGTGGACCGATTACGGGAGCTCTGGCTGGTGCAGTTGGTTCAGCTCTGACGGATGTTTTCCTGGGTTACAGCATCTGGGCTCCATTCACCTTTATTATTAAAGGAGTTGAGGGCTATATAGTGGGGAGTTTAGGGCGCCCGCTAAGCTTTAAACGGAGTCTTCTGGCCATTATTGTTGGTGGAGTTTGGATGATTACTGGATACGGGATTACTGCAGGAATTCTCTACAGCTGGCCCGCGGTTATTCCGGAGATCTTGATTGATATTGCCCAGGTTTCTCTCGGAGCATTTATTGCCCTACCTCTTGCTTTTAAAGTTAATCGAGCCCTACAGGAAAAGGAGAATTAATAATTATGGAAACGGGGAAACTGACGCCCGACCAGTTGCACAAATTAGTCTTAAAAGGAATTGGAAAGAGGCGAAACGATGTCTTATTACCCCCAGGCCTCGGAGAGGATTCGGCGGTAATTGACTTTGGAGAAGAGGTCTGTGTTGTTGCTACTGACCCTATTACGGGAGCCGGAGAAAATATTGGGAAACTTGCCGTTCACATTTCCTGCAACGATATTGCAGCTACTGGAGCTGTTCCCCTGGGTATCCAGGTCTGCCTTTTATTGCCCCCGGATGTTCGGGAGGAAGTGGTCAGGGAAATAATGGACCAGATCGAAGAAGAGGCCAATCGCCTCCAGATTGAAATACTGGGAGGGCATACAGAAGTCACCAATGCGGTAAACCAGAATGTTATAGTTGCTACTGCCCTTGGTCGAACGGCAAAGGATAAATTCATTACTTCAGGAGGGGCGAAACCCGGGGATGCTCTTATAATGTCCAAGGGAGCTGGAATTGAGGGAGCAGGGATTATTGCCACCGATTTTTCTGATCTTTTGCTCCAGGGAGGACTTAGTCCAAAAACAATTGAAGAAGCAAAGGCCTTCCTCGAGCAGATTAGTGTAATTGAGGAGGGTAAAGTTGGTTCGGAAAATGGGGCCACTGCTCTGCATGATGTTACAGAGGGAGGGATAATTGGAGCTGTCTTTGAAATGGCGACAGCAGCCAAGGCAGGGTTTATTCTTCGGGAAAGAGATATTTTTATTCCTCCCGCAGTTGGTAAGATCTGTCGGGCTTTGCAGATTGATCCCCTCAAACTAATTTCCTCTGGAGCGATGATTTTTGCTTCTCCCAGGCCTGAAAAAATAATTGAAGCACTGGAAAAGAAGGGCATTAAAGGTTCTGTTATTGGGGAGATTACTTCTGAAAAAGGGATCCTGGAAAGGATTGACGGCTCTCGAGAGGTTATAGAAAGTGCTCCTAGAGATGAATTATGGAGCTTTTTAGAGAGAAAGGGGTAAATAGACAACTCTATTTAAGCAATTTGCATTTAATGGCGGTTAATAGTTGACTGTTTTTCAGTTTATTGGTATACTGTTTTGTACACGCCACGCATGAAAGGGGATAGCAATTTGGAAGTTACAGATGTACGGGTGCGTAAGGTTGACCACGATAACCGAACCAAGGCCTATGTGACTATTACCCTGGACGACTGCTTTGTGGTAAGGGACATACGTGTGGTGGAAGGGCAGAATGGTCTTTTTGTGGCAATGCCCAGCCGCAAAAGACCCGATGGGCAGTTTAAAGATATCGCCCACCCCATTAACACAGAAACCCGAAAAATGATTGAGGAAGCAATTTTTGCCGAATACAACCTTGATGAAGAAGAAAAGGAAAAACCAAAGAAACCCGAAGAACCCCAAGAGGCACCTGAGGCGGAGGAAGAGTAGTCTTAAGGCTGTTGGCAAAGGTGCCGGCAGCCTTATTTAAAATTAACCCGGGGGAGGCTTTACTGCTGGAAAAAAGAAAACAAATCAGAAAGTTTCGATCTTCCGATAGAGAGCAGGTCACAAGGATTTTTATTGACAATGCTTTTGCCGGGGAAGGCCTTGCCGATTATTTCCCCCGTTTTGGGTTTCTGGCCTGGGCAATGATGGGAAGGTATTTTATTTTTCGCAGGGATTTTTTCTGGGTGGCCCAGGATGAAAAGGACCAGGTTATCGGTTTTATATGTGGGGATACAGAGCATTTTTGCTTGAACTTATTAAAAATTTTTTTGCTCGCCCCGGTTATTGCCTTTTGGTTTATTTTAGACGCCCCCTTTATTACCCGGAGAGGATGGGATCTTCTGGGTGGTTTTTTTTGGTCTTTAATCCGCGGAGAATTTAATTTTAACTCCCGGGAGATTCCACGGGATTATCCCGCCCACCTCCATATTAATATTGCCCCGGGTCTGCAGCAGAAAGGCCTGGGTTCGGAATTAATGGAAATTTTTCTCCAGGAATTAGAAAAGAGATCAATTAAAGGGGTTCATCTGCGCCTTTATGATGGAGATGATGAGGGTCAGGCCTACAGGTTTTTTAAAAAGTTCTCTTTTAAAGAAGTTACTCGCAAAGAAGCTTCTTTTATGTCAAGGGTTTCAGAAGAAAAAAAATTCCTGATAACAATGGTCAGGAAAATAGAAAGGGGTTAGAATTTTGCTGCTTTTACGTAATATTATAATTAGTGTCCTGGCAATCATTTTAATTGGCGGTTTTTCTTTCTGGTTGAGCGGCTTGATTTCCCGACCCCTGAGGTGGCGTTACTGGAAACGGCTTTTGGGAGTAATTATTTCTCTATTGATAATATCCGCGGTATTCCATTTTTACGTTTATCATGGCTTCGGTTTCCAGGCTGATATTTATAGAAGTGGAAATACCCGGGAAAGAATAGTCGCAATTACTTTCGATGATGGTCCCAGCCCCATTTACACTCCATTGATTCTGGATATTCTTGCCGAGTATGGAGTCCCTGCCGCTTTTTTCCTGGTAGGAGATCAAGTAGAGCGGTACCCGGAAATTGCCCTGCGGATTCATGAAGAGGGACATGAAATTGGCAATCACACTTATAATCATGTTCATGTTCCCACTACTCCTTCCCGAAGGCTTTCCGCGGAAATAATACAGACGGACCTGGAAATTTTACAGGCAACAGGAATTTACCCCGATTATATCCGCCCGCCCCGGGGGTTTTATGATGACCGCTTCCGGCGGTTGGCTGAACTTTTCGGCCACCGAATTGTTCTTTGGAGTCTTTCCAGCCAGGACTGGAGGGGAACTGCTACAGCCGATGGAATAACCAGGAGGGTTTTAAACAATGTAAAGCCCGGGGACATTATCCTCTTCCACGATAGCGGGGCCCTCTTGAATAAAGAGGGGGGTAACCGAATGAACACCGTCCAGGCTCTTTCCGGAATAATAGAGGGGTTGTGGGAGAAGGGCTATCGAATTGTTTCCCTGGAGGAAATTCTGGAAACTGCCACACCTGTTCAAATTGAACGCCAGGAAGATTATGTATATTAAAAAACGGGGCAGCGAGCCCCGTTTTTTACTGTCCAAACTGTAGTTCCTCGGTATAATCATCTTCATGGCTAACAATTTTCTCCTGCCAGTGGCCAAGAGAAAATAGGCCGAAGGCAATAAGGCAGATTAAAAGGTTGCTGGTGGCCATTGCATACCAGACGGATTTTTCTCCCAGGGTGGTGACATTTTGCAGGAGAAGAATTAAGGGGATTCTCAGGACCCATAACCGGCCTGTTGTAATCAGCATGGCTGTTACGGTATGGCCTGATCCCTGGAATGTTCCCACAAAGGACTGGAAAATTCCCATCAGAGGGAGAGAGATGGAGATTACCCGAAGGTAGTAAACTCCCTGTTCTAAAACAACCTGCTCGTTGCTGAAAATTCCTACTACCCAGGGCGCCGAGATAAATAGTGCAGCTCCCCCGATTGCGAGGAGAGTTACAGATAACTTTATTGCTTCTTTAACGGCCAGGGTTGCCCGCTCTATCTGATCTGCTCCCAGGTTTTGCCCGACAATAGCAGCGAGCGCTGCTCCGATCCCCATGGCCGGCATAAGTACGAGGGAGTTAATCTTGTTCCCGATTCCAAAGGCGGCGATTGTAAAACTACCAAAGCTCAAGACAAAAATGTTCAAGACCATAAAACCAAAGCCTTCGACTGAATTGCCAAATGCTGCCGGCAAACCAACCCGGATAATTTTTTGCAAGACGGTTAAATTGAAACGCAAATCCTGGATCCTCAAACGAATTCCGCTATTGGTAAAAAAGAGCAGGTACAATCCTGCAACTGAACTCAAGGCCCTGGAAAAAACGGTGGCCCAGGCTGCGCCTGCGATACCCATATTTAGGGAAAACATAAAAATAGGATCCAGAACTATGTTTAATAAAACCGAGCCACCGGCGAGGATCATGGGGGTAAGCGTATCCCCTTGGCCCTGTTTTATTGATTGAAATGCGAAAAAAACAAACATTGTTGGCATCCCAGCAAAAATTATTGCGAGGAACTCCCAGCTTAAATCGAAAAGGGTTCCGGAAGCACCTGTTGCTGCCAGGAGGTTTCGGCCAAAGAGTACTCCCAAAATACCCAGGGCCAAAGAGAACAGGAATGAGAACGAGATTAACTGCCCGGCAACCTTCCTCGCTTCAATTTCTTTATTTAATCCTATAAACTGGGCAATAATACTGGTCCCGGCGATATTTATCCCGATGCCAAAAGCAATGGTCACAAAAATTATGGGCCAGACAAAATTTATAGCCGCTACTGCGTGGTCTCCGTCAGCGAGGCGGCTTACCCAGAACATATCGACAACCTGGTAAATGGTCTGGATGGCGTTGCCCAGCATAATGGGGAGTGATAGAGATATAATAGCTTTTTTTATATCCCCTTTTAAAATCCTATCCCTGTTGGTATTTTTTATCATTGTTTCTCCCGCCTCCGGGATAATTATAGCACAAACAGGAAAAAAAGGGGAAAAATATGCAGGGCCCAATAATTTTTTGCAGAAAAAATAAAAAAGGGAATTTGCCTTCAAGGGGTTTTGCAGGCAAGGGTTCCGCCTTGACACACAGGGGTAAATTTGTTATAATTCTTTTGCTATTCATAGGAGCGGCGGCTCCTATTTTATTAAGGAAAAAATGATGGGTGGGAGGGTTTGTGGTGGATAAAGAGCTGGCCGTGGTAATTCTGGCCGCTGGAAAAGGAACCCGGATGAAATCAAAAAAGCCCAAGGTTCTGCATGAACTTATGGGCAAGCCCATTATCAGGTATATACTTGACGCTGTTTCTCCCCTTAACCCTGCCCTTACCGGGCTGGTGGTTGGCCACAATGGGGAACAGGTAAAAAAACAACTGGGAGATTCCCCCCTGGTATTTATAGACCAGGAACAGCAATTGGGCACAGGCCATGCCTTAAAGCAGGCCCGGGAAGCTCTTGTTGATTTTAAAGGAAACCTACTCGTTATTTATGGGGACACTCCCCTTTTAACAACTGAGAGCCTGGAAAAGTTGTTAGAAGTCCATTCTGAAAACAATTCTTGGGCTACGGTTCTTACTACCGATATGCCGGACCCACATGGATACGGCAGGATTATTCGCAGCGAGAATGGGGAGGAATTACAGGCTATAGTGGAACAAAAAGATCTGGAACCTTCCCAGCAACAAATCCAGGAGATTAATTCTGGGACCTATGTTTTCCGGTGCCCGGAAGTATTTTCAATCCTGGAAAAACTGGATACAGATAATAAACAGGGTGAATACTACCTGACCGATATTGTCCATATCTGGGCTCAAGAAGGTAAGAAAAACTACCCGGTTAAAGTTGATGATTACCAGGAAGTTATGGGAATTAATGATAGAGTCGATTTATCCCAAGCATTTGAAATTCTCCGCGGCAGGATCAACCGCCAACACCAGTTAAATGGTGTTACCATTGAAGACCCTGCCAATACTTATATCGAACCCGGGGTAAAAATAGCCCCGGATACTGTTATTCGACCTGGAACTATACTCGAGGGCAATACAGAAGTTGGGGAAAATGTGGTTCTGGGACCAGATACCACTCTAATTGATACCCGGGTGGGCCGGGACAGCAGGATAATTAAATCTCACGTTAATAAGACAGAAATTGGCCCGGGATGCAGTGTGGGGCCTTTTGCCCACATCCGGCCGGAAACAGTGCTGCAAAAAGGAGTGAAGATTGGGGATTTTGTTGAGGTAAAAAAATCAACTATAGGTGAGGGTAGCAAAGTTCCCCACCTGGCCTATGTTGGTGATGCTACTCTTGGTCCTGGTTGCAATATTGGAGCGGGGACCATATTTGCCAACTATGATGGGCAGAAAAAGCACCATACTCACCTTGGCCGGGAGGTCTTTATTGGCAGCAACTCCACTCTTGTAGCGCCGTTGCGAATTGGAGATCGGGCCCGAACCGGGGCCGGAGCTGTAGTAACCAGGGATGTGGAAGCAGGAGTAACAGTTGTAGGGGTCCCAGCGAAACCATTTTCCAAGAAAAACAAGTAAGGAGAAATCAAAAATGGCCGCTCTGCAGAATATTAAGTTGATTACCGGAAATGCCAATCCTCAACTCGCCGAGAAAATTGCCCGCTACCTTGAAGTGGACCTGGTCAGCTGCCAGGTAGGACGATTTAACGATGGAGAAGTCCAGGTGAAAATGGAAGAGAGCGTGAGGGGAGGGCATGCCTTTGTCCTGCAGCCAACCTCTCCTCCTGTCAACGACAATCTCATGGAATTATTAATTATTATTGATGCCTTGAGACGAGCTTCGGTCAACCAGATTACTGCTGTTCTTCCTTACTTTGGTTATGCCCGGCAGGATCGAAAAACTCAACCAAGGGATCCGGTATCCGCAAAGCTTGTTGCCAACCTGATTACCGCATCTGGTGCGGACAGGGTTGTTAGTATTGATCTTCACGCTCCACAGATTCAGGGTTTTTTTGATCTTCCTTTTGACAACCTGCTGGCAGAACCTATTTTTGTTGATTATTTTCGCCAGAAAAGCCTGGAAGATGTTGTAGTAGTTGCTCCCGACGTGGGAGCTGTCAAGGAAGCCCGCCGTTTTGCGGCTAAATTAAAGGTTCCCATGGCCATTATTGATAAAAGACGGCCTGAACCTAACCGGGCCGAGGTCATGAATATTATTGGCCAGGTTAAGGGTAAAAATGTTATAATCAGGGATGACATTATTGATACCGGTGGAACCCTTACTGAAGGCGCAGCACACCTGAAAGAAGCGGGTTGTGAGAGAGTAATAGGTTGCTGTACTCACCCCATACTTTCCGGTCCCGCGCGTGAAAGGTTGAGCTCAGGAGTTTTTGATGAAATTGTTTTTTCTGATACGATTCCCCTTGATTGGGATGATCCGAAAGTAAAAATACTCTCTGTGGACAAGCTTTTAGGTGAAGCCATAGATAGAATAAGCAAGAATATTTCGGTATCAGCCCTGTTTTATTGATATTTAAATCTGGAAGGAGCGGATAGGATTGGACCGTCTCAGTTTAAAAGCAAAAGCAAGAGAAGAAAGTGGTAAGGGGCATGCCCGGCGCATGCGTAAGGCGGGCTATGTGCCTGCAATTCTTTATGGACCAGAGCGGGAGGCAACTTCGATAAAAGTTAAAGCTCAAGAACTGGCCGAGAGTCTGGCCAGCAACGCAATTATCGACCTGACCATTGAAGGGGATGAAGGACAGGAACAAGCTGTTGTAATGCTCAGAGAATTGCAGCGAGATATACTCAAGGGTTTCTTAGTCCACGCCGATTTTCACGAAATTTCCCTTGATGAAACCATGGTTGTTTCCGTAACTATCGAGCTGGAAGGTACTCCGGCTGGAGTAAAAGAAGGTGGAGTTCTCAGCCAGCTTTTACGGGAAGTTGAAGTTGAATGTTTACCCACCAGTATTCCCTCCAAGCTGACTCTTGACGTCAGCGAACTGGAAATAGGGGATTCTCTTGAAGTGGGAGAACTCGATCTGCCAGAAGGAGTTGAATTTATAACTCCTACCGACGAAACAATTGTTACCGTAATTGTCCCGACTGCTGAAATTGAAGAAGAAGA
>SL_3KL_010_SEDDRAFT_10000177_pt1 | contig 46145 bp, 36 predicted proteins | sample SodLakKL_010_SED_2_FD_10381 | JGI IMG/M metagenome (IMG submission 10381) | reverse complement strand
TCCCGGTCATGCTCTACGATGCCCCGCTGGCCCAGAAGATGGCCGACGAGCTGCTGGCCGAGGGCATTTACGTGATCGGCTTTTTCTATCCGGTCGTCCCAAAAGGTGAGGCCAGGATTCGCACCCAGATTTCGGCCGCCCATACCCGCGAGCATCTGGACCGGGCCGTGGAGGCCTTTGTCAGGGTCGGCAAGCGCCTGGGTGTGGTCTGAGCCCGCTTGAGCCACGACCTGATCATCATCGGCGCCGGGTTTTCCGGCATCGGGCTGGGCCTGAAACTGCTGAAAAAGGGCCGGCGAAATTTCGTGATTCTGGACCAGGCCAAGCAGGTCGGCGGGACCTGGTGGGTCAATCGCTATCCCGGCTGTGCCTGCGATGTGCAGTCACATCTTTACTCACTGTCGTTCGCGCCCAATCCGGACTGGAGCCGGCACTTCTCCCCGCGCGCCGAAATCCAGGCCTACCTGCAGCGTTGTGTGACCGAGGGTGGCCTGGAGGGGCACCTGCGCCTGGGAACACGGGTCGTCAAAGCCCGCTGGAGACACTCGCGGCAACAATGGGAAGTGACCGATGAACATGGCAAGGTCCGTCACTGTCGGGTCTTGGTGCCGGCCATCGGCGGCCTGTCAAGACCGAAATGGCCCGATATTGCGGGCCTGGATGAGTTCTCCGGACAGGTCATTCACTCGCAGCAATGGCCGGACCGGCTTGATCTTTCTGGCAAGTGCGTCGCGGTCATCGGCAGTGGTGCATCAGCGATTCAGTTCGTGCCGCGCATCGCCGCCGAGGTCGGGCGACTCGATCTTTACCAGCGCACCCCGCAATGGATACTGCCCAAGCCGGATCGGCCCATCGGCCCCATCCGTCGCAGCCTGTATCGTCACTTCCCACCGGCGCGACTACTGATTCGACTCTCACTTTACCTGTTACTGGAGTCCCGACTGCCGGCATTCAACCGTTTTACATGGTTGTCGGCCTTCCATCGACGCAAGGCAATGGCCTTGCTCAACCGCCAGGTGCCCGATCCCGGGCTGCGCGAACAACTGACACCCGACTACGCCATGGGCTGCAAACGGGTGCTGATGTCCAATGACTTCTACCCGGCCATTGTCAGACGCAATGCCGAACTGGTGACCGCTGCAATCGACCGGATCTCTAAAACCGGCATCATCGACGCTCAAGGGCACTCCCGGGATACTGACCTGATCATCCTGGCGACCGGTTTCCGGGCCACCGACCCGGTGCCTGAAGGGCTGATCATCGGTCGTGACAATCGCGACCTTGCCAAGCAATGGCAGGCAGGTCCCTCAGCCTACAAGGGGACAACGGTGCATGGTTTCCCCAACCTGTTCATGATGCTCGGGCCCAACACGGCGCTTGGACACAATTCGGTGTTGTTGATGATCGAGTCCCAGTTCAACTACTTGCTTGATGCATTGCGGTTCCTGGACGAGTCAGGCGCCGCCAGCGTCGAAATCTCGCGCCAGGCCGAGGATCGGTGGAACCGGGAACTGACCGACCGTCTGGAGTACACCGTCTGGAACCAGGGCGGCTGCTCGAGCTGGTACCTGCACGCCCGCAGTGGTCGCAACACGACGCTGTGGCCGGACTTCGTTCATCGATTTCGGCGTCTGACCCGAAGGTTCGACCCTGACGCCTACCAGGTCAATACCCGAGCCCCCTGAACACGGCTCGGACCGGGGGCTTTGTCCAAGGATCAGGATCGCGGGACGAAGAAAAAGCTGCCAGCTTCGTGGCCTGCCTGACGGATCGGACGCAGTTCCGGTGTCTGCTCCACGCCCAGCGCCTCGGTCAGGTCAGCGACCCGGCTGGCCACCTTTCTGAAAAGGTCCTGCTCTCGAAGGATATCCTCATTAGATTCAAGCACGTCGATGAAGGCGCGCGCGAAAACCGAGTGCTCACCGCTGACCCGATCAAAGACCGGCGCCAGTCCCCCAGACGAAAGCACGTAACGGGCCGACCGTGACAGGCCGAGCTGGATGAGGCCATCCGATAGCGGGCCGGACGAACCCGCCACCATCATGGAACCGGGGTCGGTGGACATTGCACCACCAAAGCACGAATCAGCGACAACCATCACGCCGCGGGCCTTGGCCAGAGCCATCAGGTCACTGACGGCTGAATTGGGAATCCAGTAGGTCGTGCCGCTGATCTCGGCATTGACGGGCAGCCAGTAACCGAACCCGCGTCGAGTCTCGACCTCGCCGGGACGCAACAACTGTCCGTGGCCGGCAAAATAAATCAGCAGATTATCGTTTTCGGATACCTCCTTGCGCAGCTCATCGATGGCCGCCATCAATTCATTCTGCGAGGCATCCAGCAGCAGGGTCGTTTCGAAGCCATAACGATCACTGAGCAGATCGGCCAGGCGGCGGGCATCCTTGTGTGGGGATTCAAGGGGCTCCCAGTAGTGGTATTGCTGCAACCCGACCACCAGTGCGTAGTAGCGACCGAATTCGCCGTCATCGACATCCTCGGCCCGGCGAGCCGGTCGTTCCTCACGCACCACCTCCGGCAATTCCTCAACCGAGCCCCGGGTTCTCAGCAAGCGGCCCTCGGTACTGTCAACCCGATCAGCGGCATCATTGAGCAGTCGCTCCAGGGTGGCGATGGTTTCCTCATCGGCCTCACTGCGCTCTTCGCGCTGGGCCAGTTGTTCGCGCAGGTTATCGACCTGTTCCCGCAAGACCCGCTTTTCGCGACGGGCATTGTCCAGCGCCTCGGAGAGTTCGGCCTCCATGGCTTCAAGCTGCTCGCGGGCGGCTTCGGCGAAAACCAGTTCGCTTTCATCGGAACCGGTGGCCTTGCGATACCAATCCAGCGCCTTGGTCATGTCCTGCTCCACGCCCATGCCTTGCTCGTAGAAATAGGCCAGGTTGACCATGGAACGTGTGTAACCTTGCTCCGCCGCCTTGCGATACCAGCGCGCGGCTTCTTCGAAATTCGGGTCGGTACCCATGCCGCGTTCGTGGATCTCGCCAACATAGTGCTGGGCTTCCGCATCGCCACCACGAGCGCGCGAAAGCCAGACATTGAGCGCGGATTCATAGGTGGCGCGATGATAGGCCACATACTCACCGCCGCGAATGCGACATTCCAATGCAGTCATCCGGGCGGGAATTCGTGGCGACAGGCGAGTACCACCACGCCCCATCCGGCGAACCTCCCCCGGAAGGAGGCAATCGACCACATAGTAGTCCTCCACCTCTTCGAAACCTTCCATTTCAACCGCGGATTCGTCGATATCACCAGCCTGGGCAGCGGCAACGCCAGCCAGCGCAAACACCAGGGTGGCAAATGCGAGCAGTTGAAAAAAACGGGTGAAATTCGTGACCATGGTGCGACCTCCTGCCATTGACTCCGAGTCCGCTGGTCTGATTGCATTTGACCAGAACCTTGCGACCCAGTTTCAGATAAATTCACAATGATTTCAAGTTGATCCGGTTCATCTAATACTCACTTACCAATGAGGTCGTCAATCAGCAGACACTCAGCTTGTATCTACAACGCGTCTCTGGCGTCGCGTAACTGACGACGCATTCTTGAAGGCAGGGTTTCGTAATCGAGCAGGGCATCCAGGGCACGACGCCCATCGGATTCAGAGATTTCGCCTTGCTCAACCCTTGCATTGATCATGCGAATGGCTTCATCGCTGGCCTTCTGCATGCCCTCGATGGCGTCGGGATTGCCCGGGTGGGCGACCAGCACGGCATCGTAGAGCTGAAAACTGTTGTCCAGGTCGCCGTAGCCAAGAAACATTGCGGCATCCTCGAGATTACGCGTCACCTCTTGCTGGACTTCCACGGGCAGTTCCTCGAATGGGGTATCGGGACCCGGAACCGGCTCGTACCACCATATGAAGATACCGGCAGCCAGCATTGACGCCAGGGACACGCTCATCGCCGCCTGCCGCACACGCGACGGCGCGAAACGCTTGAGAAACTCGGCGGCATCCTTAGGGCGCTTGCTGCCGTCGAAACTCAATGCGCGCGACACCGCCGACCACTCGGCACGCTTGAACGAAGACTCCCGCTTGGGTTTCAGGCCCTGCTCGGCGGCCTTTTCGGCCGAGGCCCAGTCAAACGGATGGCGACCGGTGAACAGCATGTACACCACGCAGCCCAGGGCATAGATATCATCGGCCGGGCTGGGACTTTGACGAGCCATGACCTCGGGGCTGGCGAAAGCAGGTGAATAACCCGAAAACACCGACTCGACCACATCGACCTTCTTGGCCTGGTAGGCCCGGGCAATGCCGAAGTCGAGAATCTTGGCGCGTCCGCTTTCCAGAACGAAGACGTTCTGCGGCTTGAGATCGGCATGGACAATGCCCTCCTTGTGGGCATAGGCCAATCCATTCGAAATCTGGGCGGTAATGTCACGCGCGTCGTCCAGATCCAGCCCGTGAGGGTTGTTCTTGAGCATTTCGTCAAGTGGTTGACCACGCAGAAACTCCATGGTCATGTAGATCACGCCCTCGGCACGATCGAAATCGTAGACCGTGACGATGTTGGGATGGGCCAGTTGCTGGGCGCGCCGGGTTTCACGTTGCAGCCCCATGAATGACATGTTTTCATCGACGAGGTCGGCCTTCATGATCTTCAAGGCGACATTGACGTCCTCATCCTTGGCTTCTTCCTTGAGCAGATCGACAGCACTGAACACGGTTCCCATTCCGCCCTCACCGAGTACCCCGGTGATCCTGAAACGATTGCGCAGGACCGAGCCGACATTCAAACCCACCCCCTTGCCGGTCGAATCGGATCCTGTCTCCATGGGCGTATCCCCCACGGCATGCCGCGGAGGATCTCCGACCGGCTCGGTTGCCGGAAATGGCTGGGTGCCTTCCGGCGCGCCTTCCAGCGGTTCCGTATCCTGGACTGGAGGGGTTCGACCAGGCGCCAGCTCAGTGGCCTCATCGGTCGGATCTCCATCATGCAGGTCTGATGGTGCCATGACCGTCTCGTCCAGCGAATCCCTGTCCGGTTGCACTCTCGTCTGCTGATCCGGTGTATGACCACGGTCCATGACCCGGGTGTCTCCCCCCTGCTCCTCGGACGAGGCAGACGCCAAGAGTCGCAGCAAGCCGTTCAGCACTTGCCGCCCCGATTGCTCATCGTTCACTTCCGGGGGAGAAGTCACCTCCCCCTGAGCATCCAGGCATTGCACGAACACATCCAGTCGCCCATCACTTTCATTGACCTCACGGATGACCGCCGTGAGATCGTCACTGCCCGCAATATCCGACATGGCGCCAATGGAGGTGCGTTCCGTCGGCCGCACGCCATGCTCGCCGGTCAATCGAATCATCCAGACAGCGCAATCGAGTTTCGGCAAACGAGCCATCCACAGCTCGGCCTGCTCGCTGTCCGATAGTTTCTTGATCAGTTCAGGTGTATCCACAAATCGAACCTGCCACTCAGGGCGCCAGGACCAGGACCTTGAACTGGCTTGGGGCCAGTGAGGCGCCGGGCGCATTGGTGCTGTTTTGCATCGACATGCTGGTGACTCGGGTGGCCGGCATGCCACCGGTCAGGGTCGTGAAGGACCCGGTCAGGTGCCGTGACGGGCCCATGACCATCCCCGATGCCACGCCCGTGCCTACCCCGGCATTGTCACCGTTGGTAAAAGGCGTTGTTGTTCCAAGGTTATGTGCCGGCATGCCGGCAACCAGGATATTGGTCACATTCGGAATGGCGGTCATCCCGGTGGCTATATTGGGATAGGGCACAGGCACCGGACCAACCGGACTCGGTGTGTTGCAGACATCCGGAAAGGCCATGTTCATGCCGCCCATTTGTGTATTGGAAAACATCGCTCACCCCAACTGGATCTGATCGGCGTCGATCTTGCCGAGCTCGTCGGCCTTGGCAAGAATATGCTCACCCCGCAAGGTCATCGCATTGCGTGCCCTGAGGTCCAGCTGTCCTGCCTGGACTCGGTCCATTTGTTCGGTCTTGCGGATAAAGGTCCGGGCCGACTGATGATGCTGGTCAGCGACGGTGTCCATTCTCCGGGTCACCGTTCGAATACGCTCAAAGGTTGTTTCCAACCGCTCGCCTACCCAACTTGCCGCCTTGCAGAAATGCTCGGCCAGCGCCGTGGAAAAACGGATCACCGGTCCATGAATCGAGACCAGGCGGTCACTGCCCAGATCGAGTGCTTCTGCAGCACGCACCGACAGGCTGCCCGACGGACATTCAATCTCGACATCACCGGCGAAGCGCAATTTCAGATCACGACTATCATCACGCTCGAGGATGGCCAGAATCCAGCAGTCGGAACCGGCACAAAGTGCGCTGACACGGTCGCCCGGCTCGGGCGTCACCAGGCAACTGTGCGCCACCGTGGCCAGACGAACAACGCCATCGTCCGACTGAATCTGCCACAGGCCGCCCTGTTCACCATGCACCACCCCAAGACTGTACTCGGGACTTGCCACCGGGTCATCAGGGATCATTGGCTTCTGCTCTACTTTCATCTTCTACTCCTCAGTCAATTGCAGGAGACCATTGTTCAGCCTCGAGTCTTTTTTGATCGGTGGAAAGCGCCAACTTGCGATCCGGAAAATGTGCATCATCTTCGATCGCCTGGTGAAAGTTGGCCCGAAACAACGAACAATCCTGGAAATCTGCCGAACTCAAGTTGGCATGTGAGAAATCGGCATAGGTCAATTCCATACCACTGAAATCAGCCCCTTGGCACTGGGCCGCTTCCCAGCTTGACTGCCAGGCGGAACTGCCGGTCAGCTTGGCGCCATCAAGCCTTGCCTCATTGAACAAGCACTGAGTCAGATCGCAACCGGAAAGCTCCGCCTCTTCAAGGAATGCCTTGATGAAGATTGCATTGGCGGCAACCGAGCCGGCCAGCCTTGCGCCGGACAGCTTGGCCTCGGTGAAATTGCACTGAACAAGTTGGCAATCACGCAGATCGGCGCCAGTCAGGTCGGCATTGGCCAGTTGTGAGCGTGACAGATCCATGCCATGCAGATCCATGCCTGACAGGTCGGTGCTGATCAGTGTGCACATATCAAATCGAGCGCCGCGTAGATTTGAGCCCCGCAACGAGCCCTCACATACGATCAATCGTTCCAGGTTGGTTTCCTGAAAGTCCAGGCGAATGAGCTTGCTACTGGCAAACACCGTGTAGCTGATGAGCGCATTGCGAAAGTCGGTATCGTGGATGGTGCAGGAAATAAAGCTGGTTCTTTCGAGGGCGGCCGAGCGCAGATCAACTTGATTGAGAACTGACTCGACGAAATGAGCATCCCCGAATGAGCATTCAGACATATCCACTGTCTGCAACACGCAATCGTGGAATGTACATTCCTGGCCATTGACAGCATGAAGGCTTGAACCGGACAGATCACACTCTGTCAGCAATGTTTCCTTAAGCTTGGCATTGGCCAAATTGGCGTCAATCAGCTTGCAATCCGTCATCACCGCCTCTTCCAGGTTGGCCGATGACAAGTTGCTATTGCTGAAATCAACATCGGAAAAAATGATGCCAGACAAATCAGCATTACTCAGATTGACTCCGACAATCCGTGCATCTTCGACCACTCCGTGATTTCTCACGTGACGTCGGATGGCTCCCCGCGAACTCAACTCAATGGTCATGGTGTTGCTTCCGATCTTGCAGGCGGGGATAGATATTCATGCGCCTGGTCAAGGCTTCGTCGATACGGGTTTTCTTGTCAGCGATAATCCGGGCCAGGTCTGCTGCGTAAAGGTTGGCCTTGTCAAAGGTCGCACTACGCAGGTCAGCCCGGTGAAAGACACTTGAGATCCAATTCGCTCCGGTCATATCGCATTCTCTGAGATCCGCCCGCACCCATCTTGACTCGGGACCATGGGATTGACGGAATGAACTCCCGCCCGCGTTTACCTCACTGAAGTCGGCCTGGTCGAGTCGCGAATGACTGAAGTCGCAATTGAGCAGATTGGCACCAAACCAGTTGGTTCGGCCAAGATTGGCCGACTGAAAACTGCTTTGAGAAAAGTCACAACCCTTGACAAACACGACCTTATCCAGGCTGGCATGGCCGAAATCTGAACTGCGCCCTGTACAGGCCACGAATACCACCTTGCCCAGAGTTGCCCCCTGCCAATTTGTATTGCCCAGCGAAGACTTGAGGAAAATCGATTTCTGGAATTCCACCTCGGAAAAATTACAGCTATCCATGTTCATTTCGAGAAAAACGAGGTCCTGGCCCTTGACGGCGGAAAAATCGCACCGGCGGATTCGAGCCTGCAAGAACACCTGCATACCCGAAATGACAGCTCCACTGAAGTCCGAATCACCGATTCGGGCCGATTCCAGCACGGTATCTTCAAGACTGGCCTGCCTTGCCGTGACCTGGATCAGACTGGCCTTGCCCAGATTGGCCTCATCCAGACAGGCGCCGTCCAGGTTGGTTTCGCGCAGATGCGAGTGGGCCAGTACCGCACCCGAAAGATTTGCGCCACTAAGGTTGGTTCGGGTGAGCACAGCCGATTCCAGGAATACCCCGGACAAATCCCGACCGGCCAGATTCAGCCCGCTGAGATCAACACCGCAGAAATCCATCCCGGAAACACTTTGCCCATTGGCCAGCATGGCGATCAGTAACTTGACCTGTTCACTGGAACTGCCCAGGGCTTTGACCGGCTTCTGGTGATGCGCGCTGATTCGATACAGGTCCTTCAAGCCATGCTCGGATTCCTTCCACTGCTCGAACACGGCCGGATCATCAAGCATGGCTTCCAGCTCAGCCGGATCGGCCCCCAACTCCCGCACCCGCCTGATTTGTTCTTGCAAGTCCTCCAACATGGCTTGTGCGTTGAATTTTGGCGGCCCCAGCCCCTGATCATCATCCTTGAGCACTTCATCCATCGAGAAATCCAGTTCAGGGCGCTTGTCCAGTTCCTGACTGATCCGGTCTCGCGCTTCATCCCGACGCTGGTAACCCTCGAGCATGGAGTCATACATCAACTGGTACTTCTCATTCAGATAAGCCTCGAGATCATCCGGATCCGGAAGATCCGACGACTGATCGAGGTCCGGCGTTGCATGCTCGGGAAATTCGTGACCCAGTTCCCGCGTCTTTTCACGGGCCTCCTTTTGCGCGGAATCCAGTCTGTCTTCAATATTGCGAACCAGTGCAGACTGATCTTCATCACCAAGCTGGTCAAGTACATCCTGGACCACGGATCTGGCCAGACCGGTGGGCATCAGGGGCTCATCGTTGATCATGTCCAGCATGTTCTCCCCCGGGTCCAGCCGACGATTCATGACCGCATGATAATGATCAAGTGTTCGTGCCTGTTCCGGAAATTCAGCGCCCAGTATCAGCGTTTCGACATCATGGGCATCATACTCGGCCACACCGATGCTGCCCTGGTAAACAAGAACCAACAGCTCAACCTCGGGCAGAAACCACAACGTCGTCAATACGGTCTTGGCCTCATGCAAGACCTGCTCCTGCTTGAGGCGATAAAAACAACGGGTCCTCAATTGCGGCACCTCGCCCTCCAGCACGGGTTGGTCAGCGTGCATGCCCTGGATCCGAAATCTTTCACCGCCGTTCCAAAACCCATCGGACCATTGATCGGGTGAGGCCATATTGAAATATTCCCAGCCGATATCATCCGGAAAGCCCGGGAACCGAGTTTTCAACCAGGCATCATCATGTGTACCCGCCAGCGTCCTGCGTTGCGGCCAAGATACATCAAGCGGCCCCAGTCCGGCCGGATCAGGACGCTGGCTCTTGAGGCCAACCGGTTTTTTCGGGTCTTCAATATTGGGCAACGGCCAGCGCCCGGCATTCGGTCCCGCATCGATCTTGTGCATGCCCTTGCCCAATGGATTGCGCTCAAATCCTTCGCCGCCAAACGCGTATTGCCAGTCCATCGGCAAGACCTCGAACGGTTGCGGCTGGGTGATGCGATCACCTTCGAAATAACGATCGCCGAAAACTCTCAGCTCCTTGACATGCTCACCCACCTGAATCCTGAGCGGCATGGCCTTGATCGGCTTTCCGCCCGGTGCATGGGCATTTCCGACAACCAGAAACTCGCCATGTTTTTTGGGGATGCCTGCATCCAGGATTCCATGCTCGCCCAGTTCCGGCAGGGCTTGCTGCCATAATTCGGCTTCCATTAACATCTCCAGGTCCCGCAGCAAGGGCACCGCAGCGATGATGGAAAAACCGAGATACGCCCGAGCGCCATACTCAAACGGACGCGTGACCACGCTCAACTGAAGGGGCTTAACGATTCTCATAGGCGCTGAACGAGTTTACCTCCACATCAGACAGATTGCGTGCAAGAGGTCGCTCACAAGTCGATTTTCAGGTCGCTCAGATCGACTTCGAAGTCTCCGATACACAAATCCACTCCCTTCTTCGCCAGGTTGGTCAGACGCTTCTGCAAGGCAATCTTTTCTTTCATCATTTTGATGTGGGACATCTTGAGTGTGAACAGGGTCTTCGACGCATCCATGCCGGTCACGCCCATATTTATAGCTTTGAGATCCACATTAAGGCCTGCGATTACGGAGACCGCCGTGGTCTTGAAATCGGATGTATTGCCCGCGACTCCAATGGTGCTGCCCTGCAGATTGATCTGGAATTCCCCGAAGTGCGTATGGTGCGGGACGGTCAGGGTGATCTGTCCGCCTGATATGAGGTCAATGTCCTTCTTGGACTCGATCTTGATTTTCCCATCAACATCCTTTTTCCATTTGCCGCCTACCTCCTCAATCTGATCACCACCGACATCACGCTCCTCATCACCCTTGACTTCAAATTCTCGATCACCCTCGACAGTCACCGTCTGCTTGCCCTCGACAGTCGCTGTCTGTTCGCCCTTGACGGTATCGGTATCGTCTCCTTCTACCGTGCGCGTATCATCACCTTCTATGGTTTGAGTTCGATCCTTCTTGACATCGATTGTTTCGTCACCTTCCACCAGTACCGAGCGATCATTCTCGACGCTGACATCCATATCCCTTTCAGCATGAATGGCGATCCTTTCTTCGCCCTTCTTGTCCTCGAAACGAATCTCGTTGAAATTACCCGTCCCGCCTTCCGGCGTGCTACGGGTCTTTACGCCGGACTGCGTGGCATCCTCGAATGGAGGCCGATTTTCACCGTTGTAGACCGCCCCGGTAATGATCGGTCGATCAGGGTTGCCATCCAGGAACTCAACGATCACTTCATGGCCAATGCGCGGAAAAAAGAACGCACCCCATCCCTTTCCGGCCCAGGCCTGCGATACGCGCACCCGGCAGGAACTGTTCTCGTCATGTTTTCCTTCCCGGTCCCAATGAAACTGGACCTTGACCCGACCATGGTCATCAACATCGATTTCCTTGCCTTCGGGGCCTACCACGACTGCAGTCTGCGGACCATGAACGATGGGATGCGGTGTTTTCCGCTTTGGCTGGTAAGTAACACTGGACGGAACGGCCGTCAGGGTGACACGATAGTCGACCTCCTCGTCGACCCAGGTGCGCGTGTGGTCGTATTCAGGTAAAGTCAGTTCATGGCGAGTTGTACTGACCAGATATTCTCGCTCCTGATCAGAGCGATCGTGGTGGTCAAGCTTGAACTGATAACCCGGCACCAGGGTTCGAATTCGCCCTTGCCCAGCCAGCACCTCGAATCCAGACTGCATTTCCTCTTTTCGTATCGTGGCTGCACGAACCAGGGGGCCGGTACTGATTTCATCACTTCGATGTTGAGGGAAGCGCGCCGGATAGTCGTAATGTTCCAGGGAAACCGAACCGGGGCCGGCAAACTCCTCCGATTCCTGAACCTTTGACTTGGCCTCCATGAGATTGGGCTGCATGTAGTTGTAGTCACGCAACTCCACGGACTCGATCCTGATCTCCCGCCGCATGCGCCAATCATGGATATGCAGCCCAGGGCCTCCCTCGGCATCCGGATCCCAGACCACCGTATCCATTTCATCCGAAACGTCCGAATGAGCGACGGATAATGGATCATGAACAGTCGAGTCATCGGCCAGAATCAGGACATGTTTTCCATCTTCGTGACGGAAGAAGTAATGAATCCCCTCTTCTTCCATCAAACGCGAGACGAAGTCGAAATCACTCTCACGGTACTGGACGCAGTAATCGCGAACCGGGTAATCATCAACACCCAGTTCATCCAGAAAATCACTGAGACCATGATCCTCGAAAACTTGCTTGATGATTTCCGGTGTCGCGCGATTCTGGAAAATCCGGCTGTTGCGTGTCCGGGTCAAAAACCAGAGCCAGGGTCGCAAGCGAACATGGTAGACGGCCAGGTCGGAGGCACGGAAACCGACAAATGACATACTTGTGATGTTGCCACAGAACCAGCGCTTGCCACCTTTGACAGCTTCGAGCTCAACCTGGGCATGGCGGCCCAGCAATTGATCAAGGTCGATATCTGTCCGACTACTCTTGTCTCCCAAAACAACCAACTCAAACTCGAAAAGCTCGCTGATCCCCTCGTTCCCTTCAAAGCGCTGCAGGACGAGAAAATCCTCATCCTGTCCATCGATCAGAAATTTCGCCTGGCGGTTGCCCTGTATCTGAACCATGAGCTATCTCTCAGTCAAAAGTGTAGCGAAATGCCTCATCGGCCACGTCCACCTTGATCTGTTTAACCTCATCGCCTTCCAGGCGCCGAGTCAGCAACTCGCGGCTGACCTCCGGCAGAAGCGTATTGGTCAGAATGGCATCGATCATTCGACCACCGCTCTCCAGTTCCTTGCAGCGACTGATGACCAGGTCAATGACATCGTCACTGTAGGTGAATGGCACCTCGTAGTGATCGGTGACACGCTTCTCGATCCGGCCCAGTTGCAGGCGGGCAATCTGGTCGAGCACAGCATCGCTGAGTGGATAATAGGGAATGACCACCAACCGGCCCAGCAGTGCGGCCGGAAAGACTTTAAGCAAGGGCTCGCGTAGCGACTTGGCCAGGCTATCGGTATCCGGCATCAGATCCGGATCCTGGCACATGTTCATGATCAGGTCACTGCCGACATTGGATGTCAGCAGAATGATGGTGTTCTTGAAATCAATCAAACGGCCTTCACCATCTTCCATGACCCCCTTGTCAAAGACCTGGAAGAAAATCTCGTGGACATCGGAATGCGCCTTTTCCACTTCGTCAAGCAGCACCACGCTATACGGTTTGCGCCGAACCGCTTCGGTGAGAATGCCACCTTCTCCATAGCCGACATAGCCGGGAGGTGCACCCTTGAGGGTCGATACGGTATGTGCTTCCTGAAATTCGCTCATATTGATGGTAATGAGATTGCGCTCACCGCCGTACAGCGTCTCGGCCAGGGCCAGGGCCGTTTCGGTCTTGCCCACGCCGGAAGGGCCGGCCAGCATGAATACACCGATCGGCTTGGACGGATTGTCCAGCCGGGCGCGGGCGGTCTGGATGCGCTTGGAAACCATGCTCAGGGCATGATCCTGGCCCACCACACGCTGCGACAAGGTCTGATCCAGATTCAGAACCGTGCGCAATTCATCCTTGACCATTCGCCCGACCGGTATGCCGGTCCAGTCAGCCACCACGCTGGCGATCGACTGCTCATCGACGGCCGGATGCAGCAATGGTGTCTCACCCTGGACCTCGACCAGCTTGTCGTGCAATGTCTCCAGTTCGGCCAACAAGGCTTCACGATCGATCTCTTCGTCCTCATCCTGCGCATCCTCCTCAGCCTTCTTATCCTCGGCTGCGTGATCGGACCCGTCATCGTCCTCACGCAATTCCTCGGCCTCTTCCAGTGCCTGGGCCGCCTCCTCGACCACTTCCTTTTCAGGATGCAGCTTCTGGCGAATGTCGAGAATCTGTGCGACCAGATCCTTCTCGCCGTTCCAACGCTCCTCTAGCTTTTCGCATCGCTCTTTCTCCTCGGCCAGTGCAGCTTCAACCCGGTCACGTCGATCACCGATGGCAATGCCGACATCCTCCTCGCGTCCGATGATCTCAAGCTCCAGTTCCAGCGCCTGGATGTTTCGTCGACAATCCTCGAGTTCGGCCGGTACGGCGTGTAAGGCCGTGGCCACCCGGGCGCAAGCGGTGTCCAGCAGGCTGACCGACTTGTCAGGCAACTGGCGGTCGGGAATGTAGCGACTGGACAGTTTGACCGAGGCTTCCAGCGCTTCGTCAAGGATCAATACCTTGTGATGGTTTTCCATGGCCGGCGAAATGGCCCGCATCATGCGGATGGCCTTGTCGATGGCCGGTTCGTCAATCTTGACCACCTGAAAGCGCCGAGTCAGCGCCGGATCCTTTTCAATGTGCTTCTTGTACTCGGCCCAGGTTGTCGCGGCAATGGTTCGCAACTCGCCACGGGCCAGTGCCGGCTTGAGCAAGTTGGCCGCATCGCCGGTACCGGCAGAACCACCGGCGCCGATCAGTGTATGGGCCTCGTCAATGAACAGGATGATCGGCTTGGGTGAGGATTGCACTTCTTCGATCACGTTCTTGAGACGGTTCTCGAATTCACCCTTCATGCTGGCGCCGGCTTGAAGCAGTCCGACATCAAGCACACGCAGGGAAACATTCATCAATGTCGGCGGTACATCGCCGCGCGCGATTCGCAAGGCAAAGCCTTCCACCGCGGCGGTCTTGCCGACACCCGCCTCACCGGTGAGAATCGGATTGTTCTGCTTGCGTCGCATCAGAATGTCGATGATCTGGCGAATCTCTTCGTCACGACCGACGATATCGTCCATTTCACCCTTGCGAGCCTTTTCGGTCAAATCAATGGAAAACTGCTGCAAGGCTTCCATCTTGCCATCGCCGCCGGGCCGGGCGTCACTGGCCTCTCCGGGCTCTCCCTGCTCTTCCAGTCCCGAGTCACGCTCCTCGATGGAACCGGAGGTGATCTCGTCGAAATCGTCTCCGAGTTGCTCGGGTTTGATCTTCTTGAATTCAACGGAAATATTGAGCAGCGCATTGCGCAAGCTTGACGTCTTGAGTATCCCCAGCAACAGATGCCCCGAGCGGACCTTGCGTGCGTTGTACAGCAAGGAGGCCCACACCCAGGCGCGCTCCACCGCCTCTTCGAGATGAGATGACAGGTCCGAGATCGAGGTTGCCCCGCGCGGCAGGCGATCAAGTGACTCGGTCATGTCCTTGGCCAGACGCGATGGATCAATATCGAAATGCTTGATGATCTGTTGCAAATCGGAATGTTCGACCTGCAGGATCTGCTGAAACCAGTGCACCAATTCCACGTACGGGTTGCCCCGCATCTTGCAGAAGACGGTGGCACTTTCTATGGCCTTGTAGCAGGTGCTGTTAAGTTTGTTGAACAGTGCAACACGCGAAATTTCTGCCATGTCAATTCTCTCTCAGTCCGGATTCAAAGGATGGGCTGTGGAAAAAGTCGATGCCGTCATCGTTGGTTTTTAGTCCATGCAACCAGGTGGAATATCCCAGTTCGCCGTACTTGCCCAGTTGGGCGACCGGCTTGTCCATGCCCGGAACATACATGCGATATTCCCAGGATAGTTCATGGCCGACGTAGCTGTTCACGATGGCCGTCATTCTCCTGGCCGTCGGACGACCCGGCAGCAACGCCTCATACTGTGAACGTGACAATGGCCCTATCACGAGCGCGAAGCGAAACTGTCTTTCAAAGGACTTCTCTCCAATGACCGCATTCACTCCGAGACAGCCCGAGTCACGGGATCGTCCAAGGTAAAGCCGACTCTCTTCCGGGAACTCCAGCCACTCCGGTTGGAACTCCTCAAGAGCAACCGGGATGTCCAGTTGCTGAGACAGAATCCCCAGCAAACCCTCGGCATCATGCTTTTGACGGGCGAGATGGCCGGCATGAAATCTCCTTGCCTCGTCGGGCATCCAGTCATGTCCATCCAGCCCCGGCATACCAACACCGGCAAGGGCGCCGACATACTTGTCGAAATGATTGGCGCCGGCATGATCCTCGGAAACCGCCGGCTGCGCATCCGCCCAGATGCGATAGAACAATGATACCAGTCGATGATGAAAGACATCGCAGAAGCGCACGATGGTTTCGTCGTGCCAGGAAAGCTGACGTTCCATGGCGTACTCGGTCAGGTGCATCGGCAACGGACCATTGGGACCGAAAATACCGTGGAAGTTCTGATACAGTCGAGCCGGGCGGTGCTGGTTGCCCTTGTCGACTGCCTTCAGCGTCGATGGCGCAAAATTCAGGTAAGGCTGCTGACCCAACCGGATCGGATCCTGACGGGCACGACGCGATTGTCCGAAACCCGGAGCATCCGGCACCGCGGCTTCCAGCAGGCGCAAGGCGGTATAGAACCCGAACGAGCTCGGATTCTCCTCGAACTGCTGGACTAGATCGTCAACCTTCGTCCGGTCAGTAGCGGCCATCGAACAATTTCACCTCGATCAGTCGTGTGCAGATGGGTTTCAGTGAATGAATTGATACTTGCATAACGCGCAAAGAACTCACGCAGAATTCTTCCCAGCAGAAAGACACCGACACCCTCGAAACTGGATTCATCAAGCGTCAAGTCGATCTGGATACCACGGCCGGCGGTAATCGGGCCTCCGAGCGGAAGTCGCCGTATGACCGATCTGGCCTGAATATCCTGCACCCCTTCGATCTGACGACGCAGAGCGCCATCGGAAAGATCGGCATACAGTTCGAGCAACTCACGCAATGACGCAGCGCCATTACCCTCACGATCATTGAGCAGGGACAGGTAGTTCAGGTTCAGGTGACTGAGCAATCGCCAGGCGGCATCGCCGCTGGAAAATCGTGGTCGCGGCGTCGTCGGCCCGGCAACACAGTACACCTTCTCGACCGGCGCACTGCTGAGCAGGGAAAAGTCCTCTCCGGTATTCAGCGGCATGTGCAGTGGCAGGTCACGGTTGGTGCACAGCGCCTTTACGCCAACCTGTTTGAGGTTTTCGCTGTAGGGGGCTGATCGATTGTCAACGATGGTAATGAAAACCTCGCTACCGACGTAGCTGGAGCGGGTCCCGTTGACATGCTGACGTTTCGAAAGCTTTCGAGGCGCGCGCTTTTGCGTGTAGAAGGCATTCTCGTCACGGCTGGAAGCTCGATCCTGTGACCAGAAAAAAGGGCGGAACTCGCGCGCTTCCTTGCTGCCGGCGCTGTAGCCCTTGACCTCCTCGATGGTGTGAATTTCGAAATCCATCGGACGGGTGCGATCGGCCACAACATGCAGATCGGTATCGCGGCGTGAAACATGAATGCGGCCGCAGTGGCGTGGAAAGAGATTGATGACCGGGGCACAGAACAACAGGAAGTTTTCGGCATCCATGGCGTTCTCGAGCACATCGGCAGCGCGATTGAAGTAAATCACCACCTCGAATCCGGTTGCGCTGGAGCCGGAAAAAGCCGACCGCAAGCCCTTCAGGCGGGTAAACTGGAATCGCTCGGGGAAGGCAAAGTATTCCTGCAGCAGTCGATACCCCTGAAAGGAACGATATCCGTAGGGCAGCATGGCCTCATCCGAGTCAAACCCCGGCATCTCGACCGAATCGGCTCCTCGGGTCACCACCCGATCGTTCTCGCCACCTCGCGCCCTGACCGCAAAACCGAGGTTGCAGGCGTGCAACTGCTCCATCATCCTGGAGACCACATCACCGCCACCCTTGACGTAGAACTCGAGCTCATCGAGTTCGATTTCGTCCATGGTCAATCCGGCGGTGGCCGCAAACTTCAAACGAAGTCCCGAACGCGTGTCGGGTGGCGGATTCACGCCGAGCGCGGCAACGTCGCCACGGGTCGGCAGGAACTGGGCCTGTTCAACTCGAATCGGCCACAATACCGTCTTCTGGCGGGTCCGGAATTCACATGCAGTCTGCTCACCACGCCCGAACTGACCACGCAGCGCGGTATCCACGCCAATCGGGAACCCCTCGGCCAGCGAGCCCTCGGTCAGGTCGGGCTCGAAGCGCACCACGCACATCGAAGGCGTCGGCGCCAGAAAGTGTGGGTAGACCACTTCAAGCAGATGCTGGGTGAAGTGTTCGTACTCATGATCGATCTTGAGTTGCAAGCGGGCCGCCAGGAAGGCAAACCCTTCCAGCAGGCGTTCGACGTATGGGTCCGCGCACTCGAATTCATCAAGGCCCAGCCGTCCGGCGATCTTGGGGAATTCCTTGGCGAACTCTCCCCCCAGCTCACGCAGATGCTGAAGTTCGGTGTTGTAGAACTTGAGCAGCAATGGGTCCATGACTTGATCGCTGTCCTCGGTCCCTAGCGAACCGCTGACCCGGCGGCATCAACCACATCCACGTCACCGCTTTCCAGGTCCATCTCGGTCTTGAGAAACAGCTCTGTCGGCATGGGCTGGGCCCATAACTGCCCCACGATCTCGAACACGATCGCATTTCGATTCATGTTTTCAGGTGAGACCACGGAGCGAATATCCAGGCTATTGGTGAGGATCCGCGGCTCATAGGTCAGTATGGCTGTCTTGACCATGCGCTCGATCTGGTCGCTGCTCAGGCCTGAAACCGCCGCTCCCGACAGATCTGGCATGCCATAGTTGAGCACCGAACGCTGGACCTCGGGATAATCGGAAAGATCCTGCAACGCCTCCATATGCCCCGTATTCAGCAGCCAGGCCAGGTCACGCTTGACCAGTGCACGCAGGCGATTCATGCTGATGACTCGCCGACTGCGGCTTTCCGATTGTTCATCCGGCGCCTCATCGGTCAACCTGTCCAACAAGGACGGTTGAAGTCGCTCGGTATGGGACAGTTCAGCCATCGATCAGGAACCATCGGGGCGCGCGGGCGCCTGGTCCATTTCAGCTTGTCCTTCTCCGGGTTGCTGGTCGATACTGATTTCGGTAATCCCCAGGAAGGGATAATCATTTTGATCGGTGACCATCAGTCGCTGGCCATGGCCGATCACCAATTCATTGCCCAACTCCTCCCACTCGGTCAGGCGAGCCAGGGCCAACCGTGAATCTTCCGCCGTCTCCGAGCCGGGATAACGCACCGGTATGAAACCGACCGCCTCACCCTCATTCGCCCACTTGAATTCGGCCGGCGCCCAGACAAGATCACGCAAGTCTTCCGGCGCTTCCATTCGGAGGCTTGCAATACAGTCAATCGGCACCCAGTAGTAGTAGCCATTGATGAAAGCCTCGAGGACCGGGCCCAGGCGTCCGTCCGCATCGGCAATCCATTCGAAAGGTTCGCCGTTGATGGTCCCCTTGCTCTCCGGCGCATTCTCGAACGCCTGATCACGCAAGCGCTCGGCCTCCTCGGCCTGTCCGGCGGCCAATGCGGCCAGACCGGCCGAGAGATCGGCAGTCCATTGTGACGGCTTGCCGAACATCAGCGCCGTGCGCTTGCCGGCAAACACGGCCTGGCGAATGTGCTCGCACTGGATGACGGCGTCATAGGTTTCGAACATGGGCACCGTCGAGGCGTCCATGTCCTTGAGGACATACAACTGCCGTCGCGCCCGCTCCCATTGTCCCAGGATACAAAAGAGCTGGAACAGAAATACGCGCGGCGCGGTGGCCGAGGCGTCTTTTCGGACCTGCTCGGTGACTTTTTCAAGACAACCGGCAAGATCACCGGACTTCAGTAAAGCCTCAGCTTGTTCCATGATTCAACCTCAAAGATGACGGGAACGGCGTGTCGCCGTTCCCGTGAAACGACAGCGCCCGATCAGGCCTCTTCGTTGGCCCGGATATCCCAGCCTGTCTCGACGGTCGCCCCGGACGATCCATCGTCTTCCTGGGGCGTGTATTCCATCTTGAACTTGGCGAAGTTGAGCGTGATCGTTTCGGTGACACGTTCATCGTCGGACGTTGAGCCGGTTTGTATGTCGGAGACCATCACATCTTCCAGGGTCAGCACCAGGTATTCGACCGGTTCATCACCACCCGCCTTGCGGAAGGTCAGTACGGCCTCATCCTCGTGTTTGCCATTGCAGCACAGCTTCCACAGGTTGGGGGTGGCCTGATCGACCCACTTGTTGATGGTGATATCCTGGACAGACACCTTGCCGGAACCACCACCACGGCCGCGATGCATGGTGCCTGACTGGTGAGCGCCCCAGGACCAGCTCAGCACCTCGATTTCATCCTCGTGCCCGGCAACCTTGGAGTCACCATCAATGTCTCCGAATTTCAAGAAAATATCTGTGGCCATATTAATTACTCCTCATTTATCATATGAAATGCCCGGTAGCCGGACACCGATTCCGTAGCGTCCCTGCAATTCACTACACGATATGAAGCTTACCCGCCCTTCGCTGATGGCAGTTTTGAAACCAGCCTCAGCGACACCGACAGGCCTTCGAGCTGGTAATGCGGTCGCAGGTAGAATTGCGACGTGTAGTAACCAGGATTGCCTTCGACTTCCTGTACCCGAACTTCGGCTGCGGCCAGTGGCTTGCGGGCCTTGGTGTCTTCCGAGCTGTTGGCCGGGTCGCCATCGACATACTGCATGATCCATTTCGATAGCCAGCGCTCCATGTCATCGCGCTCACGGAACGAACCCACCTTGTCACGGACAATGCATTTGAGATAGTGGGCAAATCGGCAACTGGCGAACAGATAAGGCAGTCGCGCAGAAAGCTGCGCATTGGCCGTGGCATCCGGATCATCATACTCAGCCGGTTTCTGCAGCGACTGAGCCCCAATGAAGGCGGCAAAGTCCGTGTTCTTTCTGTGAATCAGCGGCATCAGGCCGATCTTGGCCAATTCGGCCTCACGGCGGTCACTGATGGCGATCTCGGTGGGACACTTCATGTCCACCCCACCATCGTCGGTCGGGAAGGTATGGGTCGGCAAGCCATCCACCGCACCTCCGGATTCCACGCCGCGAATACGGGTGCACCATCCATACTTCTTGAAGGCGCCGGTGACATTGGTCGCCATGGCATAGGCGGAATTGGCCCAGGTGTACTTGCCGGAATCCGCACCTTCGGTGTCTTCCTCGAAGTTGAATTCCTCGACCGGATCGCCCTTTTCGCCGTACGGCAGGCGGGCCAGGAAGCGCGGCATGGTCAGGCCCAGATAACGCGAGTCCTCGGATTCGCGCAATGACTTCCAGGCGGCATACTCGGGTGTCGACGTCAGCTTGCCCAGGTCGCGCGGGTTGGCCAGCTCGCTCCACGAATCCATCTGCAGCAGATTGGGTCCGGCCGCGGCCAGGAACGGCGCATGGGCGGCGGCAGCGATCTGCGCCATGCCATTGAGCACGGCGACATCCTTGGCATTGTGATCAAAGGTATAGTCACCCACCAGGCACCCGAAGGGCTCACCACCCAGCTGGCCGTATTCCTCTTCGTAGATCTTCTTGAACAACGGCGACTGATCCCAGGATGCACCGGGGTAACGCTTGAACATCTTGGCCAGCTCATCCTTGCTGATGTTCATCACCCGGATCTTGAGCATCTCGTCGGTTTCGGTATTCATGACGTGGTAGTGCAATCCGCGCCAGGAACCTTCCAGCGTCTGGAACTCCTCGTGGTGAAGGATTTCGTTGACCTGCTCGGTCAGGCGCTGATCGATCTCGGCGATCAGTGCATTGATGGTAGTCACGGCATCGCTGGATACCAGCGCGACCCCTTCGAGCACGTGCTCTGCCAGCACCTTGACCGCTGATTCGACCTCGGACTTGGCGCGTGAGCTCTTGGGTTTGAACTCCTTTTGCAACAGTGAGGTAAAGTCGTCCTGTTCAACCGCCTCTTCAGTTCCTTCCTGTTGCGCGGCTTCTTTTTCCTTGGCCATGATCAGCCCTCCTTGCTTTCGTCGTCATCCGGCTTCGGTGCGTCAGTCAGCGACTTGAGCAACTCCGGATCGTTGATGGCCTTGGAAATCAGTTCCTCGGCGCCTGCCTTGCCATCCATGTAGGTGACCAAGTTTGAGAGCTGGGTGCGAGCCTCGAGTAGTTTGCGCAAGGGCTCGACCTTGCGAGCCACCGCCGCCGGAGAGAAGTCATCCATACTCTCGAAGGTCAGATCGACGCTCAATTCACCCTCGTCATCCGACAGGGTATTCTTGACCCGAAAGGCCGCACGCGGCTTCATGGCCTTCATGCGATCATCGAAGTTATCCATGTCGAACTCCAGGAACTTGCGCTGATCAATCGGCGGCAGCGGATCCTCCTGCTTGCCGGCAAGGTCGGCCATGATCCCCATCACGAACGGGATCTGAACTTTCTTCTCGGCGCCGTACAGCTCGACGTCATATTCGATCTGAACGCGCGGAGCACGATTTCTTGCAATGAATTTCTGTCTGCTTTGCTTGGCCACTTTCAAACTCCTTGATCAGAGACCGGGCCAGCCCCCGGCCTGTTTTAGGTTCCCTTAGTCTTTCTTGTCCTTCTTGCTGCCCGAGACGATTTCGAACTCCTTGAGTCCGCCGGGGGCAAGATCTTTCAGAATCGACGTGAAATCCTGAGATACCAGCCGCTTGGCCCGCTGCACCAGCAGCGGCACGGGGCTGGAAGGCTCATTCTTGTTGAAGTATTCGGTGACACGATCAAGCATCTTGATCGCGTCCTCGCGAGAATGGATCTCTCCGGGCGCCGCAGGTGCGGCGGCCGGCGCACCGGCCGTTCCAGCTTCGACATCACCACCTGCTTCGGGACCGGCGCCGGCAGCAACGCCCCTGCGCTCGAGCGCATCCTGCAGCGCTGGACGAACATCCCGACACAGGCGGAACAGATCGTCCAGGGACAGCTGATCGGCGGCTTCGACCTTTCCATTGAATGTCGACTCGATGGCCTTGGCCTGCTCGGAAAGCTGATCAAATCGGGACAGGGTCTCCTGCAATTCCTCCAGGTCGATATCCATCAGCGCCTGGTTGATCGCCGACACCTGAGGTGTTTCCTCATCCTTGGGCGTGTTGAGAAATTCACCGGCAATCAGGTAGTCGCGAATCGTGAACTTGCCAATCGCCGCCGACGCCACCAGCACGGTCTGGCGCAACAGACGAATGTAGCCTTCGGAAGCGCCCAGCTCACCGAGCGTATGCAAGCGCTCGGTCGCATCGCCTTCGTCGATGAGCGGGTCGAGATGGTCCCAGTACTGATCAAGCATCCGAGCGATGAGCTCGAAGCCGGCCGTCGCACCGGCCAGACCTTCGCGGGCGGTCAGGGCCTTGGTCAGTAGCACTGCGACGCGGAGGGATTTGGCCTGATCAAACAGGGCCTCACCCTTTTCTCTCACGGCGCGCCAATCAGGCTCCTCGGCAGGAATGACCTCGTCGCCCATGACATGTTCTTCGCGGCCCTGGGCGAGTCGTTCGAGCTCGGAATACTCAGGAGTGAAGACAAAATCATCGAGCTCTTCACCGCACGGGTGCTCGTCGGAGACGGGCTTGAGCAATCGATCAATGTCCAGCAGTTCGCTCATTGCGAAAACACTCCGTTTGGCGCCCCTCAGGTGTGCCGATCATACAACATCATCCCGGATTTACGCAAAGATGGTGATCGGGCGCACATTCCATTCAAACCATCCTGGCCGGGCCCTTGAAGGCGCCGGAATACGAAAACATTTTCCTTACGCTGAAATAAAACGTAAACCGGGCTAGAATCCTGTCATCTAAATGCGAGTCTGATCGAATGCCTCGAATCAAGGAAGTCGAATTCTGGAGCTTCATGGACGCCCTTCGAAAGGCCTCCGACAAGGGTGGGAAGATCGAGCCCATCGACAAGGAGGACTGGCGAAAGTACCTGAAGGAGAACCGCATGAGTGAACCGATGATGGTCGAGTTCGCCAAGTCGCGGTTCATGACCTTCGAGCGGGTCATCATTGATGACGACTCCGAGTGGGTCGGGTTCTACATGTACTCGGTTGATGACGAGGGGGCGCTCAAGTGGGAGTCGTGAATATGCACGCTGATCGCGGTGCAATTGTCACGTGAGTCGTTTTCAAGCGCGCGTTCGACCAATGCCTTGGCCGGGTCTCCGGCCGAATCCAGCACATCGATCATTTCATCCTTGCTGACCGAGCCGCTGACACCATCGGAGCACAGCACCCAGACATCTCCGGGACGCGCCTCCAGCACCAGGCAGTCAAGCTGCAGATCACTATTGGCGCCCACCGCCCGGGTAATGGCCTGCGAACCGGGCTGATCAGCTTCCATCTCCTTGCCGGTCGTCCGGGCCACCTCACGTGCATAGCTGTGGTCTTCGGTCATCTGGCGCAGCTTGCCGTTGCGAAGCCGGTACACCCGACTATCACCCGCCCACAGCACCATGGCCCGGTCGAGGTGAATCACCAGCAAGGCGACCGTTGATCCGATCTGACCCAGCTCATGGGAGCGGGCATACTCGCGCAGTTGGCTGTTGCATTCGAGCAGGCTGGTCTTGAGAGTATTGACCATCCCGCCCACGCGCGCCGGCAGGTCGATCTCGCCAAGCCGCTCGACGATCGTGCGCGAAGCGTAGTCCCCAGCCTGGTGCCCGCCCATGCCATCACACACCACCCACAAACCGCGTTCGGGCTGGACCAGCAGTGCATCTTCATTGCGCTGCCGGTAATGGCCCTGATCGGTGTACCCGTAACTCTTGATCTCCATCACCTTGTCCCTTGAAAGTGATCCTCTTGTGCGTGATCCAACGGGTCTGCGTCATCTTCGTCCAGGTCCCAGTTCGAATCGGATTCATCGTGACCATCTTCACCGATCACGCCCCCTCCTTCCCAACCGGCAGCTTCGAAGCTTCCATCAATCAGGCCCGAAAAGGCCGATGCGGCTGGCATCCCCCGATCGATCAGCAAACACGGCGCTATGCGTTCCGAGCCTTGCGTCCACCACAAGGAAAAGCCCGGATAGATTTCAGACAGCGCGTCCGACCCGACCGACGAGAGCACGTCCTGGGTCGTGACGTTCGAGCCGAGTTGGTAATGACGCCCGGAGTCGTGGAGCGGCATCCAGAGTTCGGAAGTCCTCACCAGGCCGGGGGCTTGATCGGCGCCGGGCAGCTCCGACAGACGGGACTCGAGCGTGTCCGGCTCGAATCCGTCTTCCAGGCAGTCAAGCGCCAGTGAGCGTGCCTGGTCGAACCAGCCCTGCCAGCTGTACAAGGCCGCCAGCGGCGGGCACTCCCCGGCATCGACCATGACGGTGAATGGAAAATAGCGACCGACCCGATCGACACTGGGAATCATGACTCCAAGCCAGGTTGACTGACCAAGGGCGCCTGCGGCGGCGGCAAAGTGCCAGACCGGGGCCACCGAATAATAGTCAATCCACGCTTCCCCCAGTCGCTCCCGACTGGCCGCCATGCCATCCTGCAACCATTCGTCCCATCGCGCGACCACCTCGCGATCAAGGGTTCGCGTGATGAAGTCACCGAGACGGGGGATTTTTCCGTAACAACCCGACCGTCCCTGAATGACCTGGTCCATGCCTGTGTCCTTGACTGTTTCAGAGAGTGTTGGGGCACTGGAACTGCTGCACCAGGTCCTCGGTCAGGGGGTTGACCAGCGCATGCGTTCGAAGCTCGTAGGTGGCCTTGCGCCCGCCCATGGAGAATTCGACGATCTGGGTTTCCGGCGTGCTGCCGGCCTCGCGCTGGAACTGATCCAGAAAGCGCAGCAACGCCCATGGACCATCCCGGGTCATGCTGGAGCGGCCACTTTCGGCCGGGGGGTCGAATTGCAGTCGGACCGTGGAGTCTCCCTGATCCGGCCAGCGCACCGTCGTCCAGCGCACCGGTCCATGAAAATATTCGACCGATTGTTCGCCAATGCGCAAGCTGAGTCGATTGATCGACTGGTCCATGTCCACCGGCCGCAGATCCAGTGGGATGATCGGTCGCTGACCACCCTCCGGGAAGAACGCGTCGCGAATACGACGAGCCCGTTCGAACTGGCGAATGCTGCTTGATGACAGGGACGGCGAACCCGGTTGTGGCGGACGCCAGCTCCACGGCGAGCTGCTGGTATCAGCATACTGCCTCAGATTCTCCTCGAAAAATTCGTCGATCAGTCCATCATGACCGAACAGGCGACCAAATTCCTGCAGCGACAACTCTTCGGATGCTCCCGACCGAAACGGATAGCGGCGGCCGGTCAGTTCACGGCACGAGGCGAGTACCTGATTGGTCCATTCCCGCTGCACTTGGGAGCGTGTGTCGTCAGCCGTCAACTGGACAATGCGGGTTGAAAACAGGTTGAACCAGCCGGATACCGGCTCCGGCAAATCGAGGGCTTCCTCGCGCAGGTTGCGGGTCAGGTCCGCGGTCGTACCGAGTCCGGTGGCCACGCCCCGGGCGGAATCCTCGAAGTTGATGGCCAGTTGGCGAAGTGTTCCCAATGGCTGGTTGATCGGCCAGTCATCCTGCTGATCGGGATCACCGGCGAGACGAACCAGGGACCGGAAATGTGATTCAACCGCGGTTTCCGGATCGGTCGAATCGGAGCCTTCTCCAGCCGCACCGGCCAGGCGACGCGCATCCGAGGACATTCGACGGGTGGCCTGACGCTGCACGATCCGGCTGCCGGCTTCACCCAGGGCCGACAAACGCCCCCCGTTTTCCTCGTCGTCATCGCCGCGGGTCAGACTGACTTCATCAGCCACCGCACCCACCAGCCGGCGTATCGGTGAACGCCGCTCGGAGGCGGCTCGCAGGACACGAATGGCATCCTGGCTGCTGCCGAATCCGACGATTTCCAGATCCTCCAGCAAGCTTTCCCAGTGCATCACGAACTCGCGGAAATACAACTCCAGGGCTTCCTCCATCAAGCGGTTCAGCTCTCGCATGTCATCGAGTCGACCGCGCTCTTCATCACCCAGCACCCAGGTTTCATCCAGTAATTCGCGTGCCGTGGAACGCAGGTTCTGCATGACGATCTTGTGATAACCGTCATAGGTATACAGGGGCGGAATGCCCTCGTCGAGGGAACGACCGCTGGAGCGCTGGAACACCTGGTCGGCCAGTGATCCGGCCTGCTCGGAGACCTTGAAAGGCAGCACCGACCGGGTAGCCTCGGCATCGAATTCCAGGCGTTGCAGCACCCATCGCGACATCGGGATGGAGCGCAGCACGTCGCGCGCATCGGCAATCAGATGCTCATCCAGTCCGTAGTCGACCGGCACATCGAGTGTTTCGGCCAATGCGGTGACATGCATGCGAAGATCCTCGAGCTCATGACTGGTCAGTCCGCGCGGCGGGAACTCATCGAGATCAATCTGGTACCAGATGTCGATCATCTCCGGCTCATAGCGCGACGGTCGCTCCAACATCAGGTATGTACGCAAGGTCTCGTAGAGGGTCTCCTCGGCATCATGACTCTGGCTCAGTCGTTCCTCGAGACGATTCACCAATTGCGGAAGGAGCAGTTTCTCCAGCAGCCGCTCGTACGTGCGCCGCGCCTCACGCCCCATTCGATCCCCCTGGTACAAACCCCACCCGGCCTGGCGAGGCGCTCGTTCATCACGCTCGGCATGTCCATGCGGCAACACGCGGGTCTGGTTGAGGATGAAGATCACTTCATTGATATCGGCGGGTCGCTCATCGATGGCGCGCAGGTTCAGACGCAACTCATCGGACGCCTCGTCCATGCCCTCAATCAGGCCCTGGTTGTGCATGTAGCTGACCGACCACAGGCCAACCGCGCTGACCAGGACCACAACACTGAACACCGTCACCGCCATCTGGATGATCCTGCGACGCCGCTCACCGCGTGCATCGACCCCGGCCAGGGCCGCCTCGGGAAAGACGACATCGTTGAGCAGCCGGGTCAGGAAATAGCTGCGCCCCTGCCCGCCGGCCTGGGCCGCGCCGGTCGCGCTGATCCCGAATGATCGCGACAGCGCGCCCATCACACGGTCGATCGGCGTGCCCTCCTGGGTGGCGCTGGTGAAGTAGCAGCCGCGCAGCAGCAGGTCTTGCTCGTAGCGACTGGGCGAAAAGACCTCTTCGAGGAACTGTTCGAGTATCGGGTGCAGGGCGCCGAACTGTTGCGGAAACGAGTACAAGGCCTGGCGTCGCTGCCCCGAACGCTCATGCTGCAGCTTGTCGATCACCTGGTCCCCAAGACGCTTGCCCAGGCTCTTGAGCTCGTCGGGCAATTGCTGGATGGCGCGACCCTTTTCCGAGTCCTCGACATCAAAGGTTACCCCCCAGACCTGTTCACGCTCACGCAGGCCGAGATCATCGAAGAATTCGTTGAATCCGGCCAGCAGGTCGCACTTGGTCAGGATGACATAGACCGGGAATCGCACCCCCAGTTCGCTTTGCAACTCCTGCAGCCGGCTGCGGATCGCCTGGGCATGATTGCGCAGTTCGGCTTCGCTGGACGTGAGCAGATCCGACACGCTGATGGCCACCAGGGCGCCGTTGATCGGCTGGCGCTTGCGGTAACGCTTGAGTAGCCCCAAAAACCCCTTCCAGGCGCCGGCATCGCGATTTCGGTCACTGTCCTGGGTAGTGTAGCGTCCGGCCGTATCGATCAACACGGCATCATTGGTGAACCACCAGTCACAATGCCGGGTGCCGCCCACGCCCTTGAGCGCCTCGACCCCGAATCGCTCGGCCAGGGGAAACTTCAGCCCTGAATTGACCAGCGCGGTGGTCTTTCCCGCTCCCGGGGGGCCGATGATCAGGTACCACGGAATCTGGTAGAGGCGCTTGCGCTCGCCCGACCCACCCAGACGCGCCTTCTTGAGCACATCCATGGCCTCCTGAAGGCGCTCCTGCAACAGTTCGACCTCCTCGGCCGAAGCATCCTCGTCGGGCGTAGACTCGACCACCTGCTGGGCCAATTCCTCGTTGTACCGTCGCCCGACCATCCATGCCCGGGTCTTCTTGACGACCCACCAGACAAACAGCAGGATGATGATGGCCAGGCGCCAGTAGGGATGCTCGAGCGGCACCCAGTCGCCGATTGCAATCAGGGGACCGACGAACCAGATGACCAGCGAAATGGCCGTCAGGGCGAGCAACGGAATCAGGATATGGCGCACGAAAGCAATCATGAGCGCTCACCGCTGCTTGCCGTCACAACGATATCGACCCGGCGGTTGCGCGCCCTGCCCTCGGCACTGTCATTGCTGGCCAACGGCTCGGTGTCGGCACGACCCTCGGCCTTGAACCGCCCTGGATCATCGGAAACCACCTTGAGAATGCGTTCGACCGATTCGGCCCGCGCCTCGGACAGGTACCAGTTTGACGGGAAGCGCAGTGTTCGAATCGGAATATTGTCGGAATGCCCGCTGACCAGCACTCGGCCCTCGACCTCGTTGATTGCGCGCGCGATGCGTTCGATCACCGGCAGGCGATCCGGTTCGACCCGGGCACTGGCCGATTCGAACAAGCCATCACCGGCCAGTCGCAGGGTGACCTGACGTCCATCCGCCTCAAGCAGGATGTTGCCGTCATCAATATCCTCTGCCAGCAGCTCGCGCAGGGTCTGAGCCAGATCCTCACTGGTTGCCGGCGCGCTGCGTTCGCTCATGTCGAGTTGCTCCATGGCTTCGGCATTGATCATTGCAAGGCGAGTCATCAATGGGTCCGAATCACGATGCAACAGGTAGCTGAATGTAAAAAACGTGGCCAGCATCAAGGCCGCAGCGATCGAAGCAATGGCCCAGGGGGGCAGGTAGTTGCTCAACCCGACTTTGCCGGCCTGTGCGCCACGCCAGCGCATCGACAGGTCGTGGTCGCGCTCGCGGCGCTGGTTACGGATCGCCTCGAACAGCGAATCACGCACTCGCTCGAGCTTCTCTCGCCCATCCGGCGCCGCCCCGTGGGCGCCCTCGAACCCGAGACCAAGCACCACGTACAGAAACTCCAGCAGATCGATATTGGACGCGCTGTCACGCTTGACCTTTTCAATGATGCGAAAGACCTGCTCGCCACCCCAGGTTTCACGGTGAAAGGTACTGAGCAGACTCTTCTCCTGCCAGCGGCTTCGTCCACCCCACGGCGTGCCCAGAACGACCTCGTCCAGAAAGGCGCACAGGGTGTAATGGGCATAGCGAATCACATCGGAGCTGTAACCGGCACGCGTGGCATCCTCCTGGAACTGCTTGAGCTGCTTGACGATGCGGTTGCGCAGTTCGCGAAGATCGGGTTCGCTGGTTGCGGTGCGCAGATGAGACGCCAGGCTCAGCAACCGGGCACCGGCGGCTTCCAGCGGGTTCAGTCCGGGACCAACCGAGAGCTCCTCGACACCCGGGCCCTGCGGCTGTCGAGCGGATGACCCCGGCGGGGACGGGGGTGGAGGTGGCGCCCCGGTCCGGCCCTGATTTCCACCACGCCCGCCTGGAACGGGTTTGATCACCGTCCGGTCGGAATCGCCGCCTGATGGGAAAAACGGGTCCTTGTTGCTCATGGGCCGGTCACCTTTGCCCTGTATTCAGGGGGTTTGATCGGAATGGCCGTCATCCGTTCACTGTCTGATCGCCCACAACTCCATTTCCAGGTCAGGGTACTCACCGGAAACGTGAATGGCAATGCCACCGCTGGTCTTGAGATCCTTCCAGTACTGGCTGGACCGATCCAGCTCGAAATAATTGAATCCGGCGTGATACGGAATCTGGCGGGGCGCGACCGGCAGGGGCGATACACCAATGCCGCGCACCTGCTTGTTGACCAGCTCACGAATCACCTCGACCGAACCGATCTTGATCTGGCGCGGAAACTGACTGCGCAATTTGTCACCTGAAAGTGAGGCCTTGGCCGCCAGAACGAATATCGCGTCATCGACCAGCGATTTGTCCGGAATTCGGCCGACGCGAATTCCGTACTTTTTCTCGACAAGAGAAATGTTGACCGCGTTCTGCTCGATCACCATGCTCAACGCATTTCTCAGGTCCAGCATGACCGGATGAAAGCTCTCCTGCAGCGCCGAATGACGATATTCAGGATAGGCGCCGGCCATCTTCTTCTGACTGGAGAATGTTGCCAGCTCCCCGGCCAGCGACAGCATCGCCTCATAGAGACGCTCCGGATGCAGTTGATTGCGCTGGCTTAGATGACTGAACAGCGGGATGGCCCGGTTGACCAGCATCAGCAACAAAAAGTCTGCGATTTCGGCCACACCGCCCCGTCCCGACTGGGACACGCGCGCCGCCAGCGCTTCTGCACGATGATTGAGCAGCCCGAGAATCTCCTTGGCATAGCCGACCAGATTCGGATGCCCCTGGCAATTGCCCATGGTCGGGACGAAATCCGGATCGGTGATCAAGGATCCGTCGGACCGCCGCTCAACGACCCGGGCCAGCGGTATGCAGGCATACTCGCTGCGATCATCGTCCTCGACGAGAAAGCGAGCATTGATCCTGCCGATTTCGATATCAGCCACCACGGTGGAGCCGGCCACGGAATCGCGCGTTTCCATCAGGTCGGAGCGAAAACGGGCCAATTGCTCCTCGCCATCGGGTCGGTCAAACTCCACCCGCCCGGATTTCATGATGGGCACCGCGAGATAAACCACGCTGTTTTTCAGTTGTTCCGGCACATCAAGCGGGGCCGGTGCCTCGTCTTCGGACGGAAAACTGAATGGCGTACCATCGGGAAATACACCCGTGCCGACCTCCAGGGCGATCTTGCCTACCTTGAGCGCGGCTTCATCGAGCTTGACCTGGTCGAAGCCCCAAGCATCCGGACGCGCCAGGCTGTCGCGGGTGTCAACGAACCGCTGAACATAACGATCGAACTGCTGGAAGTGTTGCGGTCGGAGGAACATGCCTTCCGACCAGATCACCTTGCTTTTCCAGGACATCAGTTCACCTGTGCGTCAATTGGACCGGGACAGTCACGCTCACCGGGCGTGACCATCAAAACCGGCCTCAGTATACATAACCGAATCGCGATGACCGACCGCCACGCTCAACGACGTTGGATGGAGACCTGGTTGCGCTCGACTCGCACGTCCAGGTTGTTCTCCTGGTTCGAATCCAGCACCTCGACCGCCCGCCAGCGGGCATGTTCGATATCGCGGTAGGCAGCCACCACGGCAACATAACCACTGCCGGACTCCGCCGTGAAACTCAAGCGCTCTTGCTGACCCGGCTCGAGCTGGTATTCCCAGCGAGACACCCGGTCAGCACCCAGCACCGCCGAGTCCTGCTCCAGCAGGGTAAAGAAGTCGGCGCCCTCGAAGACCCCGGCCGAGCGCAGTTCATAGACTCTGACCAGCACCGGTGACGGGCGGTCGTTGCGATCGGGATTGACATCACTGCTGGCCGATAGGTCGATACTGGCCGTGGTCGGTGGAGGGGTTGTATCGCGAGCGCAACCGGCCAGCACCATCAACGTGGCGACCACCAGCAGTATTGATAAACGATTGATGCGGCTAAGTCGTGAGTTCATATCCTTTTCCCTGTGTAGCGAAAGCCAAAACAGACTTCCGCCATGTGTAGTGTCATGATGCACTGATCGACGATCACTCGCCATCACCCTGACTTCGACGACCTGCGATCTGACGCTCGATCTCGCTGGAAGAACGCTCATAGGCCTCGGCGAATTCACGCACGAAGATCTTCTTGGCATCGTCTCGCAAGTTGGCCGAGATCTCCTCGTAATGGCTGGTGAACAGGTTCCAGCATTTTGCTTCTCTGATCAAGGGGGCTGAAGCCGAGATCGGGGAAATCTTCTTCAGCTTGCTTTCGAGTTGCTCCGGGTTGAACTGGCGAATGACCGATTCGATAGCGCCCTGGACGGCGGCCAGAATGGCCATCTGATGAGCACGCAAGTCATTGAGCGCCTGCTCGAACGATTCGGCGCCACTGATGAATCCGGGCACATCGCGCTCGACAAATACTCTGCGCATGGCCTCCTCGGTGGTTGGCGAGAACTTGAGCGGGTTGTTGCGGGTGCTCGAGATGCGCGTCTGATCGATGCGGAATTCGTTCTTGATCTCGGCCCGGCTGGCCAGCAACTGCATCAATCCCTCGCCGACCATGTGAACGACCTGGCCCAATTGCTCGGCAAAATCCTCCGGATCAATGTCATCGGCGGCATCCTCGATGCCCAATTCCTGCAGAATCCTGAGCATCACATCGCCGCGCCCGACCGAACCGCTCGCGGCCGGCTGCGGCTTGGGCCGTGGCGGCGGCTTGGCGGAGCGCTCGGGCGGTGGCGTGGCCGGAGCGGACTGTTGCGACGCCGACTTTTCAGAATGATCGGTTCTGGATTCGGATGGTTTGTCAGCAGATGCCTGTGACGATGCGGCGGCGGGAGGCTCGAAAAACCCGGTCAGCAGTGCGTCCCACTCATCCGGAATCTCGTCATCGGATTCGCGACCGGCATCCGGAGCGGCGAAGAACTCGCGCTCCGGCGATTGCTGAAATTCGGCCGAATCGGATCGCGAGCCCGTTTCTTCCTCGCTTTCATCATCGAGATCCAGTCCGCCGTCATCGTCGCCGAAATGATCGGCATCGAACTGCGGGCCCGTATCATCGTCCTGTCCGACCGACTCCTGGCCGGTCGTACCCGGCTGGCGGCCTTCGAGCAGATCATCGAATTCGTCACGCTCGGTATCGCTGTCCGGAACCTGTCCGCGCTCGGTATCGACCAGCAGACTGTCGAGCTCGGATAAATCGGCTCCATCGTTGATGGTGGCGCCAGGTCGGGCCTGTTCAATTCGAACCCGGATCTGGAATTCACCGATGTACAGCAGATCACCATCGCCAAGACCTGCACTGCGCTGCTTGCCGATCAGACGGTCCGGATCGTTGTGGAAGGTGCCGTTGGTGCTCAAATCCTCAATGACAAAATCGTCACCCTCGCACATGATTCTGGCATGGCGGCCCGAGGTGTAAAACTTCGGGTCCGGCAAGACCCAGTCATTATCGGACGAACGTCCGAGTGTGCCCCCGTGTTCATCGAAGGTGACTTGACTGCCCTCCAGGGCGGGATCAGAACACTTTTCAACGGTCAGGGTGATTTGCATGAGATTCGGCGATGCACCTTACCGGGTTCGAGTCAATCGTTCAGAGCCGTTTCGAGAAACGGATCGCGCACCGAATGGCCAGCACATCAAACCGGCCCGATGTCGAGCCACCTAGTGTAAATGAAGCTTGCAGTTGTGACCAATTTCTCGCATCCGTCATTTGACCAGCGCCCTGCATCGCTCCAGCAAACGACTTTCAGAGGCCAGCACCAGGTTGGCGGCATCACCGAGCGGGATATAGCAATCGGCCCCGGTCAATCGGCTTATCGGCTTGCCGCCCAGTCCATGCTCGACAAGCTTCGTGATCACGCCTTCACCGACACCACCATCCGGTCGTCCCTCGTCAAAGACCATGACGGCGCTGCAATCGCGAGCATTGCCGACGATGGCGTCCCGGTCCAGGGGTTTTAGCCAGCGCAGGTCGACGACGCGGGTCGCAATGCCGTGTGCCGAACGCAATCTGGCGGCCGTGCGCAATGCCATGGGCACGCCGTTGCCGTAGGTGATGATCAACAGATCCGATGCATCATCGTGATAAGTGCGCGCACGCCACGGGGACATGTGTTCGCATGGTGGCGGATAGGGAAACTGCCATTGGCCGTCATCGCTTTCATGCAGGTCCTTGGTCATGTACAGCGCGATGGGCTCTATGAACGCGCAAACCCGCCCGTCCACCTGGGCCAGCGCCGCCATGGTCCTGAGCATTGTGACCGCATCGTCTCCGCGCGAGGGACAGCCGATGACCAGGCCGGGAATGTCACGCAGCGCGGTCAGCGAATTGTCGTTATGAAAATGCCCCCCGAAACCACGCTGGTAGCCAAGTCCGGCAATGCGCATCACCATGGGATTACGAAACTGGCCATCGGAGAAGAACTGCAGGGAACAGGCTTCGCCGCGAATCTGGTCACAGGCATTGTGAAAATAGGCCAGGTACTGGATCTCCGGAATGGGCAGATAACCCATGCTGCCCAATCCCTGGGCCAGCCCCAGAATGGTGGTCTCGTCCAGCAGGGTATTGAAAACCCGCCTGGATCCGAATCGCTTCCACAGCCCGCGGGTCACCGTGTAGACACCGCCCTTGCGGGCGACATCTTCCCCGAACACCAGGGCGTTGGAATATTTCAGCATCAGGTCACTCAGCGCCTGATTGATCTGAATGGCCAGGTGTCGGGACGGTTGATGTTCGGGCAAGTTTCGCTCGGAACCGAACGCGTCGAGACGCATATTCGGCTCCACGACCCGCTCGGCCTCGGCACGAACAGCGTCAGGCCGATATGGGGCCAGTGGCGCCGCAACGGCCTCAAGGGTCGTCAACCGAGGGCTGCCGTCGGCCCGGTCGGCCTCGTCAAGGCAGTGCCGGCGCAATTGCTCGTAGCGTTTACGGACACTCGCGGGCGTCATCAATCCGCGCGCCACCACGTATTCGGCACTGCGCAGCAGCGGGTCCAGGGCTTCGGCTGCTTCCAGTTCGGCGGGTGGCCGGTACTCCACCTCGAAATCGGTGCCGGCATGCCCCATCAGTCGGGTGGTCTTGAGGTGCAAAAACACCGGGCGACGCCGGCGTCGACAATCGGCAACGGCTGCGGCGACTGTATCGTGACCTGCACACAGGTCAATGCCATCGGCAAAACGATAGTCCAGGCCCTGGCGTGACTGCACGCTCTCGGCCACCCACCGTCGCGGGCTGGCCACCGAGATGCCGATACCGTTGTCCTCGCAGACCAGCAAGATCGGCAAGGCCAGATTCTGATGACAGGTCCATGAGCAGGTATTCAGGGCCGCCTGGGCCGTGGCGTGATTGAGACTGGCGTCCCCGAAGCTGCACACCACGATACTGTCATCGGGGATTGGCAGCTCGTGCCCGCCTGCCGCACCTCGTCCAATGGCCAGCGCGGCTCCGACCGCCTTGGGCAAATGTGAAGCGATGGTCGAGGTCTGGGGCAACACCCACAACGGCCTGCTGCCCCAGACCTTGTGGCGCCCGCCTGAGGCCGGATCGGCACTGGCCGCGGCAAAGGACAGGCAGGTATCGCGCACGAAATCCAGTGCCTCGTCCTTGCGATAACGCTCGGCCATGAAGGCACCGGAACGATAGTGAAGAAAGGCCGGATCGGTCGCCCGCGTCAGCCGTCCGATCATGGCGTTGCCCTCGTGACCGGACGAGCCGATGGTATAGAACACCTTGTTTTCCAGGCGCTTGACCCGGGCCATGAGATCGAGCTGGCGCGAGACCATCTGGCTGTCGAACAACTCGAGCAGGTCGGCATCGGCCAGCGAATGCCCACGCCTGGCCGCAACCCGACCCGCCTCGAGTTCATCCAGGTAGTGCAGAAAATTTCGATCAACCACTTCGGCGCGGTTGATCTGACGGGCAACATTCCGTGTCATGGAAACTTGGGCGTCTGGACTCTGGAGCCTACGCTAAAAGGCATTCAGCCCGGTCAGTTCACGACCGACCACGAGTTGATGCACGGTTTCGGTGCCTTCATAGGTAATCACCGACTCCAGATTCAAGGCATGGCGAATGGCGACGTATTCGAGGGTGATGCCCGAGCCACCAAGCAGATCACGGCAATCGCGGGCAATATCCAGCGCCATGCGCACGTTGTTCCACTTGGCCATGGAGATCTGGGTCGGATGAACCCGGCCCTCGTCCTTGAGCCGGCCCAGGCGCAGACTCATCAACTGGGCCTGGGTGATACGCAGGGCCATGTCGGCCAGGCGCAACTGAACGGCCTGGTTGGCCGCCAGGGGACGGCCGAACAGCTCGCGGTCGGCGGTATAGTCGAGCGCTTCGGTCAGACAGGCGATGGCGGCGCCGATCGGCCCCCAGGTAATGCCATAGCGGGCCTGGCTCAGACACGACAACGGGCCTTTCAGACCGGTCACGCCGGGTAGCCGATTGGCTTCCGGCACGCGCACGTTGTCGAAATACAGCTCCGAAGTAATCGAGGCGCGCAGAGACATCTTGGCGTGGATGTCACGGACCGAGTATCCCTTGAAATCCTTTTCGACGATGAATCCCTGGACGCCATCATCGGTACGCGCCCAGACAATGGCAATATCGGCGATCGAGCCACTCGTGATCCACATCTTGGCGCCGTTGAGGATCCAGTCGTCACCATCGCGGCGGGCATGGGTTTTCATGTTGGCCGGGTCGGAACCACCGTGCGGCTCGGTCAGGCCGAAACAGCCGATCACCTTGCCGGCGGCCATATCCGGAAGCCAGCGCTGCTTCTGCTCCTCGGAGCCGTAGGCATGAATGGGGAACATGCACAGTGACGACTGAACGGAAACGAAGCTTCGCAGTCCCGAATCACCACGTTCGAGTTCCTGGCAGATCAGGCCGTAACTGACTGCGTTCAGGCCGGCACAGCCGTAGCCCTCCAGGCTCGAACCCAGCAGACCAAGATCGGCGATTTCCGGGATCAGTTCATCGGGAAACCTGCCCTGATCGAAACACTCGGCGATCAGCGGCAAGGCGCGGTCATCGACAAATCGCGCCACGCTGTCGCGAATCATTTGTTCTTCTTCGGACAACTGGCTGTTGATCTCATAGAGATCGACGGGATTCAGGGATCGCATTGGTCGGGCTCGGTTCAGGGAGATGCCTATTTTAAGCCATGCGCAACAAGCCCATGGCACGAACTCTTTCCCCGCAGTGACCGGCCTCGCTATAATAGCCAGCTTTACGAACCACTCAACGGCTCAAATCGATGCTGAAGCGATCGCTAATTACCGGATTCATTGCTCTGCTGCTGGCCCTGCCGGCACAGGCTGAGATGCGCGGCGACCCCGAAGAGGGTCGGATCATTGCCTACACCTGTACCGGCTGCCATGGCATCCCATTCCACAAGAATGTCTATCCAACCTACTCGGTGCCTCGGATCGGCGGACAGAGCTACGGCTATATTGTCTCCTCGCTCAAGGCCTATCGGTCCGGTGAGCGTCGACATCCGACCATGGAAGCCCAGGCCAATACCCTGTCGGAACAGGACATCCATGATGTGGCCGCCTATTTCGTCACCCTGACGGAGGAGCAGCAATGATGCGTCTGATCTTTTCGATTGCCGTGATTGCCCTGATTTCGGTGGCCATGAATGCCCAGGCCGGCAACCCGAATCGCGGCAAGGAGTTGGCCCAGGAGGTGTGCGCATCGTGCCACGGCATGGACGGCAACCTGGTGCTTGACGACGACTACCCCAAGCTCGGTGGCCAGCATGCCGATTACCTGGAATTCGCCCTCAAGGCCTATCGGTCCGGAGATCGCGACAATGAGCTGATGTCTCCGTTTGCCGAGGATCTCAGTGATCGCGACATACGCGACCTGGCCGCCTGGTATTCCCGCCAGGAAGGATTGATCGACCTCAGGATCCGGTAACCAGCCGGCTCGCCAGCCACGGCAGGGATTCATCGTAGCGCCAGTCGATGCCCGAGTGGCTGCCATCGAATTCCTCGAATTGATGGTCAATGCCGGCCGCCGTCAGCCGCTGGTGCAGTTCGCGCGTGCCGTAGTGAATGAAGTATTGATCGCGAAAGCCGACATCGATCCACAGCCCGCTCAGGCCCGATAGCGCATCGACACTGCTGTCGACCCGCTCGACGGGGTCGAACGCCAGCCATTGGCGCCAGGTTGCCTGATCCAGTCGGCAGGTTCTCAGATCAAACGGCAGCCGCAAGCTTAAAGGTCGATCCGGATCCGGCGAGTAGCTGGCCGCCAGGCACAGGGTCATCAGGGTGTGAAAATCCGCGCCGCGGGGACGCTGGTCGCGCCAGAAGGCGCGCACAAAGGCCTCGATGTCGCCATCATGACGCCCCAGCACATCGCAGCACAGTGGAAAGTCTCGCTGGTAGACCCGGTCGAATCCACAATCGCCCGCATGACTGGCCACCGCGCTGAATGCGCCCGGATGAGCCATTGCCAGGTGCAGCGCACCGAAGCCGCCGGAGGACTTGCCGAAAACCGCCCGCGCAGTGGCATCGGGAATGGTCCGATAGTGCTCGTCGATGGCCGGAATGAGCTCTTCGATCAGGTAGTCGGCATAGTTGCCCATGGCCAGCGTATTGACGTACTGATTGCCGCCCAAGGAGGTATAGCAGTCCGGAAACACCACGATCACCTCAGGGATACGCCGCTCGGCGATCAACCGGTCCAGTCGGTCGGGCAGATTCTCACCATGGTTGCGCCAGTTGACCTGGCCCGGACCGGCATTGGTGTAGGCGGCCAGACACCACAGGACCGGGTAACGCGCCTGCCCGGCCTCGTAACCGGGCGGCAGATAGACGGGGTGAGTTCTGTCGACGGGATCATTCAGGCGGTTGCCGGACAACACCTTCGAGTGATGCTCGAAATCGACCACCTGGCCGCGCTTTGACGGCATGCTTGGACGAAGGGTTCGACTGGCCGACGTTTCATCCATGACCACCCCGTCAGCCGGCCAGCGGCATGATCTTGCGCTTGCGCGGCGGAAGCTGCCCGATCTCCGGAACCAGTTCCACGAGAATCGCCCGAAGCCGGCCATTGTCGTATCGAAGCACGGCCTGCTCGGCCCGCCCGAGTCGTTCGATCATCCAGTCGGGGGTGGCATTGCCGGCGCGAGTCAGGTAAATCTTTTCATGGTCGGTGCGGACATACGACTCATCGGCATGGAAAAGCTCCTCGAACAGCTTTTCGCCCGGGCGCAGACCGGTGTAGACGATCTCGATATCCCGACCCGGCTCCTTGCCGGCCAGACGAATCAACTGCTCGGCCAGGTAACTGATGCGCACCGGTTCACCCATGTCCAGCACGAAGACCTCGCCACCCTTGCCGAGCACGCCGGCCTGCAGGATCAATTGACCCGCCTCGGCGATGGTCATGAAGTAGCGGGTGATTTCCGGGTGAGTCACGGTCACCGGACCGCCGCGCCGAATCTGTTCATTGAACAACGGAACCACCGAGCCGGTCGAGTTGAGCACGTTGCCGAAACGCACGGTGATGAAACGAGTTTGTGACTGACGATTGAGATGCTGGCAATACAATTCGGCAACCCGCTTGGTCGCACCCATGACATTGGTCGGGTTGACCGCCTTGTCGGTCGAGATCAGGACGAACGTTTCGACCCCGTAGTGCGCCGCGGCATCAGCAACCCTGCGGGTACCAATCACGTTATTGCGAAACGCCTCGCGAATCTGGTTCTGGAGCATGGGCAAATGCTTGTAGGCCGCGGCATGAAAGACCACCTCGGGCCTGGAGCGCTCCATCAGGTTGTCGATCGTGGCCGAGTCGCAGATATCGCCCAACACGGTTTCGACAATCAGATCCCTGAATTCCCCTTTCAACCTGTGGTCGATTCGGTAGAGGTTGTATTCGCTGTTGTCGAGGACCACCAGCGCGGCCGGGTCAAGGCGGGCAATCTGCCGACACAGCTCGGCGCCGATCGAGCCACCACCGCCGGTGACCAGCACTCGCTTGCCGGCCAGCCCGGCGCGAATCGACTCCCAGTCCAGGGACACGGGATCCCTTCCGAGCAGATCATCGATGGCAACCGGTTTCAGATCATCGAAACGGGTAAAGCTGCTGCCCAGTTCCTTGAGCGTTGGCAAGGTCTTGAAGTCGACCTCGGCGCGCTCGCAGATCTCGACGATTCGCTGCATTTGCTGGTTGGTGGCCGAGGGAATGGCAATGACGACCAGGTCGATGGCCGCTTCACGCACCACCCGCGGCAATCGATCAATGGCGCCCAGTACCGGCACACTCCTGATCTCGGCATTGCGCAGACGCTTGTTGTCATCAAGGAAACCCACGATGTCGTAGTCCCCCCGGCGACGCAACTCCGGAACCAGCAGTCGGCCGGACCGTCCGGCGCCCAGGATAAGGGTGCGCTGAGTGAGCCGTCGACGGCGAACTTCCATGCGCATGTCCTTGAACACGCGGTAGGTCAGTCGCGGCAGCCCGAGCAACACCAGCAACAGGACCGGGAACACCCAGACCATCAGAACCATCAACTCCACGGGGGCTTCGAGCAACAACAGGACCGCCGCACCGGCGACGGCGCCCAATAGTGCGGCGCGCACAAGGTTGCCGAGATCCGGCAAGCTGGCGAATCGCCACACTCCGCGATACAGGCCGGCCCGCCATTGCAAAAACCCCTGGATGATCAAGATCAGGTTGATTTCAATGGCAAGCTGCTGCCAGCCGATGGCCGATTCGCCGAGCAGCCAGAGGGTGCCCAGTCGAGCAGTCAACCAGGCGATCACGATCATGGACAGGTCATGCAGCACCACCAGCGCGCGCAGGTTGAGCACTGCTGCTCTTCGTCCCGTCCGTTCAGTCATTCTGGTGACCTTGTTCTCCTGGGTTATTCGATTGCACCCGATGCCAGCCCGCCAGCATCAGCCCGACCACGACCAGGGCCAGCCAGAAATCATGCTCGCGAAAGGCCAGTCCGATCAGGAAAATCGGGCATATGATCAGCATGTTGACCAACCCGTACAAGATCAGCACCTGAGCGTGTGTCCAACCCGATGCGATCAGCCGCTGGTAGGCATGGGACCGATGTGGAGTATACCATTGCTCCCCTTTGCGCATCCTGTGCAACAGGGTGGCCGTGGCATCGACCACGAAAACCGCACATACAATCAGGCTGATCCAGATGCTGAATGCACCGCTGGTCGCGCCGTGCAAGGCAAGCCCGGCGATCACACCGCCAACCAGCAAGGATCCTGAATCGCCCATGAAAACGCGCGCCGGGGGACGATTCCAGAATAGAAACCCAAAACAGGCGCCGGCCAGGCACCAAGCCACCGATGCCCCGAACCAGGCCTGTTCAAGGGCGAATGCCAAACCGAATGCAAGACCACACCAGGCCCCCTGCCCGGCTGCCAAGCCGTCCGAACCATCCATGAAATTATGCAGGTTGATCATCCAGATCAACGCGATCACGGCCAGTGCCGTCCAGAGCCACCCGGCCTCGATGGCCAGATTGCCCAGATGAACCGCACTCGGCGCACCCCACCACCAGACCACCAGCGCAGCGATCAGCAACTGGGCAGCCAGGCGCCACCTGACCCTGAGATCATGTCGGTCATCCAGCCAACCCAGCACCGTCAAGGCAATGGCCATCAATAACCATGCCCAGGCCTGTGGGAAATGCACCGACAGCAAAAGCATGGATACGCCTAGCCCCACAGCCATGGCGAGGCCACCACCGCGCGGCGTCGGCCGGGCATGCGAACGGCGCGCGTCCGGAAGGTCAACCAGCTCCCGGGCCAGAAGGTAGCGCCGCAGCGGCCAAACCATAATCACGGTCAGGAGCAAAGCTGCCACCGGCGCGAGCCAGATGATTGGTTCGACGATTGACTCGACGATTGGCTGAACAATCGGCTCAACAATCGGCTCAATAGTCGGGCCGCCGATCGAGCCTGCCATCATTCGCCAAGCACGCCCGTGATCGCCCGCGTCGTGTTCCAGCGTCGGCAGCTCGGGCAAAGCCAGTGATAGGAACTGCCGCTGAAACCACAATGATTGCAGCGATAGCGTGGCTGCCCCTCGAGCAATCGCTGCATCAGGTCGCGAATCAGTTCCGGACCCACCTGATCCAGGCTGACACCCTGGCGATTGAGCAAATCCATCAGATATTCCAGACCGCGCACCGTCGGCCGCCGGGCCAACTGCTCGAGCAGGTAATCAACGGCGGACTGAAGATTCTCTTCGGCCTTGAGGCGGGCCAGTGTCAACACCGGCGTGGTCAGCTTGCTGTGCTCGGCCAGCCCGGCGAGCCACTCGCGCAGTTCGTCCAGCGCACCCGTGTACTGATGACACTCGACGATGCGATCGAGTACCTGGATGGCACAGTCACCCTCGATTTCGCAGGCATCACGGTAGTGGCTGGCCGCCGTCTCCCAGTCCTGCAGCTGCCAGGCCAGATCCCCTTGCAACAGACGGGCTCGCGGATTTCTGGGGTCATGATGGCGAGCCTGACGTAGAAGCTGGAGTACCCGGTCATGATTCCCGGCCTTGAGCTCCTGACAGGCCATCTCGCAGTGAAACTGTGCAATCAGGGCGTGACGGTCGACATTGTCGCCCTGCAAGTGCCGAGCCTTGTCGATCGCCTTCTCCCAGTCCTTTTCCTGCTGATAGATGTCAAGCAACTGCCGAGTGGGAACCTGAGCGCGCGGATCATGCTCGAGCAATTCACTGAACAAGCGTTCGGCACGATCCAGGAGCCCGGCACGCATGTAGTCCTCTCCCAGCTCGTAGAGCGCCTGGGAACGCTGCTCATCGGTCAAGGAAGGGCGTGAAATAATGTGCTTGTGAAACCGGATGGCCTTGTCCATCTCGCCCCTGCGGCGAAACAGATTGCCCAGGGCCAGGTGCGTTTCCACGGTATCGCGGTTGATTTCAGCGATCTCCAGGAATACTTCGATGGCCTTGTCCGGTTGCTCATTGAGCAGGTAGTTCAGCCCGCGGAAGTAGTTGCTGGAAAGCACCTTCTGACGCCGCCGCGTCGAGCCATGATATCGACCGATCCACCACCCACCTGCTGCAGCCAACGGCAGAAGTACGAGGACAAGCGCCAGCTCAAACATTGTCGCCGGATAGCTCGGAACCCTTCTTGGCTTTCTTGCGACCGTGGCGTACCCGCCAAGGCAAGTGGAAAATGACCAGGTAAATCAACAGTCCGGCAATGACGCCAATCGCGAAAACCAGCATCAGCAGCCCGCCCAGGCTCAGTGAGAACTCCAGACCGGGAAGGTAGACATTGACCGATTGCGGGTTCATCACACCGATGACCAGGCCAATGATGATGCCGAACAAACAGCCGAGCAGGACCAACCAGCGAAACATCAGCGCTCCATTTGCCTGGTCAGATACGATGACCTACGCGCGGTTGTTGACCCGCTCGCGCAGGGCCTTGCCGGGCTTGAAGTGTGGCACATACTTGCCGGGCAGAGCAACGGGGTCGCCGGTCTTGGGGTTGCGACCCATACGTGGGGGGCGAAAGTGAAGGGAAAAGCTGCCAAAGCCACGAATCTCGATGCGCTCGCCTTCGGCCAGAGCCCGGCTGAGCTGTTCCAGTATGGATCGAACCGCCAGCTCGACATCAGCCTGGCTGAGGTGAGTCTGGTCGGCGGCCAGTCGCTCGATCAATTCGGATTTGGTCATCACACTATCCCCTGAAAATTGAACCGGCGCCCAGATCTGGACACCGGTTCATGGTCTTTGGCATCAGTCTTTGCCAAGTTGCTCCTTGAGCAGGTCCCCAAGGGAAGTACCTGAAGTACCACCACCTCGGGACTTGTACTGGTCGAGCGCCTCGGCCAGTTCCGCGTCATCCTTGGCGCGAACCGAAAGGGTCAGGTTGCGGGTCTTTCGATCCAGGGCCACGAACTTGGCCTCGATCTCGTCTCCCTCGGAGACCACCTTGGTGGCATCCTCGACACGCTCCTTGGCCAGATCGGCCGCCTTGATGTAGCCATCGACACCATCGGCCAGTTCGACCACCGCACCGCGCGGATCAACCGACTTGATCTTGCCGTTGACAATCGAACCTCGCGGATGCTCGGCCATGTAGGTGGCGAATGGATCCTGTTCGAGCTGCTTGATGCCGAGCGAAATGCGCTCACGCTCCGGGTCCACGGCCAGCACCACCGCTTCGACTTCCTCACCCTTGCGGAAATTGCGAATGGCATCTTCTCCAGGGGTCATCCAGGAGATATCGGACAGGTGAACCAGGCCGTCGATGCCGCCGTCCAGGCCAATGAAGATGCCGAAATCGGTAATCGACTTGATCGCACCGCTGACCTTGTCGCCCTTGTTATGCGTGGCGGCAAAGGCTTCCCAGGGATTGGGCGTGCACTGCTTCATGCCAAGCGAGATGCGTCGGCGCTCCTCGTCGACATCCAGCACCATGACCTCGACTTCCTGGCCAACATGCACCACCTTGGCCGGATTGACGTTCTTGTTGGTCCAGTCCATTTCCGAGACGTGCACCAGGCCCTCGACGCCGTCCTCGATCTCGACGAAACAACCGTAGTCGGTGATGTTGGTGACCTTGCCGAACAGACGCGAAGTCGGCGGATAACGGCGGTCGATATTGCTCCAGGGATCGTCGCCCAGTTGCTTGAGACCCAGCGAAACACGCATGCGCTCGCGATCGAAACGCAACACGCGCACTTCCAGTTCGTCGCCGACTTCGACCACTTCGGAGGGGTGACGGACCCGCTTCCAGGCCATGTCGGTGATATGCAGCAGGCCATCGATGCCACCCAGATCCAGGAACGCGCCGTAATCGGTCAGATTCTTGACCACGCCCTTGACCACCGCACCTTCATTGAGGCGCTCGATGAGATCGTCACGCTCGGCGGCATACTCGTGTTCGACCACGGCGCGGCGGCTGACGACCAGGTTGTTGCGTCGACGATCAAGCTTGATGATCTTGAATTCGAGATCCTTGCCTTCCAGGTAGCCGGGATCGCGCACCGGGCGCACATCGACCAGCGAGCCGGGCAGGAAGGCGCGAATGCCATCGATATTGACGGTGAATCCGCCCTTGACCTTGCCGGTGATCTGACCGATGACGTTTTCCTCGGCCTCGAACACCTTCTCCAGGGTGGTCCAGACACGAGAGCGCTTGGCCTTTTCACGCGACAGGCGGGTTTCGCCGAAACCGTCCTCGACGGCATCCAGTGAAACCTCGACCTCGTCACCGACTTCCACTTCGAGTTCGCCATCCGGCTTCTCGAACTGATGGATGGGCACGATGCCCTCGGACTTGAGGCCGGCATTGATGACGACGACATCGTCACGAATCTCGACAACCCTGCCCATGACGATCGCACCGGGGCGAAGGTCCTTTTCGGACAGGCTCTGTTCAAATAGTTCTGCAAAAGTTTCGGTCATTACGCTAGGTTCATCCTGCAAGATCTGCGCGAGCTGTGCGTTCAATTGCGCGTTTCTCTTTTCATCATCTGCACCCGTTCAAGCGAGCGCTCGTTCAACAAATGCCCGCTTCCATGTCCAGACATGGAAGCCGGCGGCTCATGAATTCATTTCACGTCCCCGACGAGTCAACGCGTCGCTGAACCTCGTCAAGCACGCGATTGACGACCTGTTCGAGTGTCAGCCGGGTCGAATCGATCACCACGGCATCATCGGCAGCCACCGTCGGCGACACCGCTCGTTCGCGGTCGCGCCGGTCGCGCGCCTCAAGGTCGCGAAAAAGACGGAGAAATTTAACACTTTCTCCTTTTTCTTTCAACTGTTTATATCGCCGATTT